>Ga0183095_10242_pt3 | contig 190265 bp, 167 predicted proteins | sample BioMet4_FD_130346 | JGI IMG/M metagenome (GOLD analysis project Ga0183095, IMG submission 130346) | Microbial communities from bioreactor (seeded with sewage sludge) at LBNL, California, USA - Biofuel metagenome 4 (v2) (version 3) | ecosystem: Engineered > Bioreactor > Anaerobic > Unclassified ...
TATAATCCCGTCTTTGACAGTTTTACCCCGAAAAGTACGCAGGAATGCTCTTTCCGGGGTTTTTAAAATGCACAATGTTTTCTATTTTTTAGTGGTACGGAAGATCTTTCTCATTTTCCCGAGCGGTATGATTTGATAGTCTGTCCGGAATCCTGCTTCTTCATGTAAGGCATCTGTCAGGGACGTTCTGGTGTACGTTGGGATGTACCCGTCTCCTTTTACTTCATAGAAATTCATCTTTTTCAGTTCGTCAATGATCTCCGGACAGGTAAACTTTTCGCCAATCCGCTTTTCCAGAATTCGGTAAAGAATCAGGGAAATAAAGCAGGTCGTGAAGTGCGCCAGGATTCTGTCATCACGGGAGAGGAAGACCGGCCTTGCTCGAAACTCACTTTTCATGATGCGGAAGCATTCCTCGATCTGCCAGCGTCTCTCGTTTACTTTGATGATCTCCTCCGCATCATCCTCCAGATTTGTGCAGATGCCGTAGAATCCATCAAAAGATTCCTCTTTCTCTATGAGCTTTTCATCAATCCCATACAGATTTCGCTCAGCGATTTCACCTTCATGTGTAACACTGGTTTTTGCAATAAAACGTTTGAAATCCGTCTGACGGTTTTTGCCGATCAGTTCCGGATGAGAGTCGATCATTTTTACGGCACGGTCAATTTGTGCATTCCGGATGCTCCTCTGATAATCTCTGCTCTTTAAGGAATAAGTTATAATAAGGCGCTGTTCCAGACCATCCTCTTTGATTGACCGTTCCTTATAGTAGATCCTGTTTCTGTCGATGGTTTCGTCCAGCTTGGAAATATCATAAGTTTTCCGGCTTCCGGAAAGATGCCAGTTGTTCGTCTCAAGCGCCCACTTCTTTAAAAAATCCTTCAGTCCTTTTATGGACTGCGTGGTAACGAAGGCACGGTTCTTCTGATCATTGAACTTTCTGTTGGCTGTCGAAGCAAGACCGGCATCCGTACAGACGATAAACTTGGACTGTCCGAAATCCTTTATGATCTTTTCTTCCAGCGGCTTAAGCGTAGTCTGTTCGTTGGTGTTCCCGGGATTGAGGCAGAAAGCAAGCGGGATTCCGTTGCTGTCCATGAACAGCCCCATCTGTACAATAGGACTGGGGCGATGTTCTTTGCTGACTCCGTACTGACGGATTCCGTCAGTCTGTTCAATCTCGAAAAAATAGTTGGTGCAGTCATAATAAAGAATGCCGCAGTTGCGGTCAGCTATCCTGAGACTGTTTTTATAAATTTCCGACTGGATGAGATCATTTTCCTTTGCAACAACTTCCAACGCCCTGTAGATGTGCTGCAGTTCAAAGTGAGGGGGTTCCAGAAAGCGGTTTGAGAGCTCCATCGTTCCGAGCTTTGAGGCAGGAAAGATGATCCGCGCATACACAAGCCGGGAGAGAATGGAGTTCAGATCAAAGGCAAAGGAATGCCGGTCTGCGATCTCTCTGCAGATTTTGTCTATTCCAAGCTGGTAATAGATCTGTTGCAGGAAAAGGTATCCTCCATTACAGGAATGCTGCTCATCCATCGCGTTCTGTTTAAGAGGAGAGCAATGCAGGATGATCTCCTGATTTTCCTCTTTCTCCCTGGCGTTTAATTCTTCCACATGTTCCTTTGCCCAGACGATTGGATCTTTTCCATTCAAACTCCTTTCGAGCGAGGAATAAGTGCCGAGCCTTTCAACTACTTTTGAAGTACGCTTCCCATTGATGAAAACAGATTTAACCACATAGAGTGAAGCCGCATTTTTGGATCGAATGATTTGAAGCCTCATATGGCACCACCTTTCTATATCTGGTACCATTATAACACATTGTGTAACATTGTGCACTATATATTTGAAAAATTTGACAAAAAAATACAGGCATCATACGGCCTGCAGAGTTTTTAGCCTTATTCAACTGTCAAAGTTCCGTGTCCGGTCTGCTGAAATAAAACATACCGGATCGGTAAAATTTTTATCTGTATCTATTGACTATAAGTTACTAATAATATAATATTAGTAAATATAAGATATCAGACGTAACCAATAGTCAGGTATCAGGAGGGTAAAAATGAAGAAAGGCTTTCGCTGTCTGGCAATTTCTCTTATTCTGGCTTCTGTCCTGGCGGGACAGGCCTTCGGATATACCAAACCGAGTGGTGCAAATGTTCTGACGCCCGAAGCATCCGGGAAGGAAACCGCTTCCCAGGGCGGCGTGACGATGGACGCCTCCAATAAGAACCAGGGCTACATCATGGTCAGATATTCGGGCGGGAATGACAAGATCAAGGTCCGCATCATCAAGGGAACCACCTATACCTATGATCTGACATCCGACGGACAGTATAATGTGTTTCCGCTTTCGGAAGGCAGCGGGACTTATGCGGTGAAGGTGTTCGAGCATGTGTCCGGCGACCAGTATTCCGAGGCATTTTCGAAAACGGTAACCGTAAATCTTGTGAACAATTATGTGGCGTTCCTGTATCCGAACAAATACGTTTCTTTCTCGCAGAATTCCAATGCCGTTCAGATCGGTGCGCAGGTGGCTGCGGATGCTTCGGATCAGTTCGATGTCGTGAAGAAGGTCTATTACTATGTGACAGGCGCCCTGAGCTATGATTACGGGGAAGCGGCACTGGCGGAATCCGGTCAGATGAGCGGATATCTTCCGGATGTGGACGCAGTCCTTGCCAAAGGAACCGGAATCTGCTTTGACTATGCGGCAGTGATGACTGCCATGCTCCGCGGTCAGGACATTCCCACCAAGCTGGTGATCGGATATACGGGAAGCATTTATCATGCCTGGGTGAGCGTATACCTGGATTCCACCGGATGGGTCGACGCCATTTACTTTGACGGAAGCAGCTGGTCGCTGATGGATCCGACATTTGCCTCCAGCAACCAGAACAGTCCCGCCATTCAGGATTACATCAAGAATGCAGCCAATTACCAGGCGAAATACTGCTACTGATTTTTCTCTGAAAAGGCAGCATTCAAGAACAAATGCACAGGCATCTCACGTCGGGTGAGGTGCCTGTTTTTAAGAGCGGAGCGGAAACAGACGTACCGGATCAAGGCAGCCGGTACAGACGGATGAGGCACGCAGAGCTTTTTTATAACGGAGGAAATCTGAATGGGACAGAAGAAAAAAGCATCCAGAAAATTTGACAACTATACGCTGTCCGTTTTCTGCCTTCAGCTTTCGCTGATCGTAAAATCCGATATCCGGGTATGGGAGGGACTGAGAATCATGTCGGAAGATGCGGACGCCGAATGGGAGAAGAAGCTTTTTCTGGATATGGCCGAAGACATGGAAGACGGCCTGAACGGAAGAAATCTTTCGGAGGAACTGAAAAAAAGCGGTGCCTTTCCGGACTATCTTGTCAGGATGACGCATATCGGAGAGGAGTCCGGAAATCTGGATGTGATCATGAAGGAACTGGCCTCCTATTATGAGAAAGAGGACAGGCAGTCGGAGGCGCTGAAAAACGCCCTGACCTATCCTGCCATGCTGATCTTCATGCTCCTCGTGGTCCTTTATGTGCTGTTTTCCAGAGTCATGCCTGTCTTTGAGGATGTCTATGAGCAGCTCGGTTCCGCACTGTCGCCGGTAACGAAAAGCGCCATGAACTTCGGTAAAATCGCCAGCGGCGCTGCGCTTGTCGTTCTGATCGTGCTCCTCATTCTGTCGGCTGTCCTGTACCTTCTTGCAAAATACGGGATCAGGCCGGAGATGACCGAAAAACTGATCCGGTCCCTGAAAAGCAGATCAAAGATTTCCCTGGCAATTGCCAAGAGACGTTTTACGGCCGTCCTCGCCCTGACGCTGAAGGGCGGTACGCACCCGGAGGAAGGATACAGCCTCGCGGAAAGCGTGGTGGACAATCCGGAAGTCTGTACGAAGCTCAGAAAGGGCGGAGAGCTGATGAAAACCGGCGGTCATCTTTACGATGCTCTGAAAAGCACGGGGCTGTTCAGCGGGTTTCATATCCAGATGGTGAATGTGGCCGAGAATTCCGGACATCTTGACAGTGCCATGTCAGTGATCTCGGCTGACTGCGAGGAACAGTCCGAAAAGGCCATGGATGCGTTCATATCCGGTTTTGAACCGACAGTCGTCGCCGTACTTGCGGTCTGCGTGGGACTGGTTCTTCTTTCCGTCATGCTACCGCTCGCAGGTCTTCTTTCATCCATAGGCGGCTGATGCGGGATCAGAGGTGACAGATATCATGAACAATGAAGCAGGCAGAAAAATAAGAAACAGGAAGATCCGTGCGGCATTGCGGATCATCCTTTCCGTCTGCATTTTTACCGCGGTCATTTTTGCCTTTTCCCTGTATGCCGGAAAAATCCGCAGGAACACAAATGTGAAAGGAGCGGAAACGCTTCGCGAAAGCATCCAGAAGGCAACGGTGGAATGCTATGCAATCGAGGGAAGATATCCGCCGAATGTAAAATATCTGGAAGATCATTACGGAATCCGCATAGACCGGGACCGGTACAATGTGTTTTACGAGGGCTTTGCAAGCAACATTATTCCGGATATCACGGTAACGGAGAATACGCCGCCGGATACCGGAAACGGTTCGGGGTTCGGTCAGGATAGCAGAAAAGGAAGATAGGAAAATGCAGGGAGAAAATGCCGCAAAAAGAAAACACAGCGGACTCGGAACACTGTTCAACATGGTTCTGTTCCTGGTCTTTCTTTTCTGCGCTCTTTTTACGGTGCTGATCGGTTCGCGTGTCTATGAGAATATTCATGTGCGGAACCGGCAGAATTACGAGGATTACGTGATCCTTCATTACGTGGCCAATAAGGTGCGTCAGGGAGACATGAAGGACAGCGTCACGGTGGATACAATCGACGGAACTCCGGTCCTGAATCTGCTTCAGGATGCGCAGGGAAAGAAATACGTGACACGGATCTATGCCTATGAAGGAAAGCTGCGGGAACTGTTCATGAAAAGCGATGCGGATCTGGGACTTGCGGACGGTCTGGAAATAACGGACTGCGAAAGCCTGGAGATCGAGAAAAAAGACAGTCTTCTGTATCTGAGAACCGGCGGGAAAAACCCGGAGGAGCTGGTCATGGATCTGAAGTGTGCGGACGGGGGGAACGGAACATGAAGAGAAATCATTCGTCCGGACTTTTCCTGATGGAAATGATCGCAGTCATCCTGTTCTTTTCGATCTGCTCCGGAATCTGCATACAGGCGTTTGCAAAGGCGGACGGCATGAGCCGGAAGGCGGAGAATCTGAATCATGCGGTCGTACGCGCGGAATCCATCGCGGACACCATCCGTTCGGAGAACGGAAATGCGGACGCGGGAAACGGAACTTTTTACTGGGACAGAAACTGGAAGCTTCTTCCGGGAAAAGAGAACGCGGAGTTCAGAGCGGTGACAGAGTCGTCCGAAGACGATTCGCACATGCAGAAATCCGATATCACGATTTACAGAAACGAAGAGGTGCTGTTTCAGATGACGGTGGAGCATTATCTGAAACCATAGAAGCTACGGAACGGGAAGCGGAGAAAAAATGGAGAGAAAAAGCGGCGGACAAATCAATATCGGTGCATCGTCCCTGGTGCTCATTCTGATCGTGCTTGTCCTCACGACCATGGGCGTCCTTTCTCTTTCCAATGCGAAAAATGATCTGGACCTGGCGGAGAAGAACGCTGCGTCGGTGAAGAATTATTATGAGGCCGGAAATGCCGCGGAGCATTTGCTGCAGAAAACGGACCGGACTCTGACCGAAGCGTTCCGGGAAGGAAGCGACCGGGAAAAGATTGCCGATCAGTTATCCGCGGCAATGGGAAATATCTATGACCGGGAAAAGAATGTCTTTTCCGCGGATATCGAAATGGACAACGGGCGCGCCTTGAGCGTGACCGCGGCTATTGATTGGAATCCGGATATCAGGTATACTTTACAGGGCTATCATGTTTATATCCGGGAGCATTATGAAATTGACAAATCCAGACCGGTCTGGACAGGAACAGGGGAATAGAAAAATGGAAGAAGAGAGTGCAAGATCGGAGGAACTGGAGTCGATCTTAAAGGAAGCAGTGTCGGAAAAGGCGGCGGATATTTTTCTGGTTGCCGGACTGCCTTATTCCTTCCGCATAGAAGGCCTGATCACCAGCAGAGGAACCGAAAAACTTCTGCCTGGTAAAATCGAAGAGCTTATCTCCTGCATTTACCGTCTCGCCGGACGGAGTATGGACAAGGTCCTGAAAACGGGCGATGAGGATTTTTCGTTTTCCCTTTCGCACATTTCCCGATTCCGGGCGAGCATTTTCCGTCAGAGAGGATCGCTGGCGGCGGTCATCCGTGTCGTGGCATTCGATCTGCCGAAGCCGGAGGACCTGCATCTGCCGCCGGTCGTCATGAACGTGGCAAAACTTACCAAAGGACTGGTACTGGTTACCGGACCTGCCGGAAGCGGAAAATCAACTTCGCTGGCCTGCATGATCGATCAGATCAACCGGACGCGGAATGCGCATATCATTACGCTGGAAGACCCGATTGAATATCTGCACCGGCATATCAAAAGCGTAGTCACGCAGCGTGAGATCTATACGGATACGGAGTCCTACGAAATGGGACTCCGGGCAGCCTTAAGACAGGCGCCGGATATCATTCTGCTCGGCGAAATGCGGGATTATGAGACCATCCGCACAGCCATGACGGCGGCGGAAACAGGACATCTTGTCATTTCCACCCTGCACACGATCGGGGCGGCGAACACCATAGACCGTCTGATCGATTCCTTCCCGGCGGAGCAGCAGAACCAGATCCGGCTGCAGATCAGCATGGTCCTGGAAATGGTGATTTCCCAGCAGCTGGTCATGACACAGTCCCAGACGCTTATGCCGGTATTTGAAATCATGGTTTTAAATACCGCCATCCGGAACATGATACGGGAATCAAAAATTCATCAGATCGACAGCGTCATCGCAAGCAGCCGGGCGGAGGGCATGATTTCAATGGACGACAGCCTGCTGGAGCTCTTCAAGAGCGGAACCATCTCGAAGGATGTCTGCATCATGCATTCGCAGGATCAGGACCTGATGGAGAAGAGACTGCAGCGCTTATCCTGAACCAATTGAAGAGACAGATCGATTCCGGCCGATGCTTGTGCACTGACCGGAATTTTCTTTGCGCAGGGCCGCGCACGTGCGGAAGGTGGGCAGGGAAGTTTTCTGATTTGTTGTCAATACAACATACAAGTGGAGCTGCAGATCTTATAATACAGACAAAGAGGAGGAAAAGACAATGAAAACGGATAAACGGAAAATCGTTCTGGTAGGATGCGGGATGGTGGGAATGAGCTATGCGTATGCCATGCTGAATCAGACGGTCTGCGACGAGCTTGTTCTGATCGATGCCAACAGGGTCCGTGCGGAAGGGGAAGCAATGGATCTGAATCACGGTCTCGCCTTTTCCAATTCGCATATGCGGATATGGGCCGGGGATTATGACGAATGCAGGGATGCGGATATTACGGTCATCTGTGCCGGCGTCGCCCAGAAACCGGGAGAGTCGAGAAGAGATCTGCTCGGAAGGAACACCGCTGTTTTCAAGTCGATCATCGAACCCGTGACAAACTCCGGATTCAACGGCATTTTCCTGGTCGCGACCAATCCGGTCGATGTGATGACCAAGGTCACGTGCGACCTTTCGGGGTTCAACCCGAAGCGCGTGATCGGGAGCGGGACGGCACTGGATTCCGCAAGGCTCAGGTATCTGCTCGGACGTCATTTCCATGCGGATCCGAGAAGCATACATGCCTACGTGATGGGCGAACACGGGGATTCCGAATTTGTGCCGTGGAGCCAGGCCATGCTTGCCACGAAGCCGGTTCTTGATCTGTGCCGGGAGTGCGGAAAGTGCGATGACAATGTGGAGCTTGCAAAGATCGAAGAGGATGTCCGTACTGCCGCCTATAAAATCATTGAGGCCAAAAGGGCAACCTACTACGGGATCGGCATGTCTCTCACAAGGATCACGAAGGCCATACTGGGAGACGAAAATTATGTTCTGACCGTATCCGCATTTTTACGCGGCGAGTACGGGGAAAGCGGCGTGTTCGCCGGTGTCCCGGCAATCGTCAATATGAACGGCGTGGCGAGCGTCCTGGAACTGAACCTGACGGAAGAGGAAAAGAAGAAATTCCATGATTCCTGCGAAGCTCTGCGGGCTGAGTTCTGAAAGAGCAGACCGCGGGAAATGCAGCGTTCGGCCGGGAGTCCTGCTCTGACTGCTTCTGACTGTTATCCGACTGAGCTTTATTGCTTTCAGGAAAGAAAAACGACGTAAAATGAAACAAAGACTAAACTTATAAAATGTTGCTCAGGTTAAAAAGGGTTAAAGAAAACCTCTGGATTTCCTGTAAATATCAGGAAAGCCAGAGGTTTTTCTGCAGAGCTGATAACCGGAATCGGACCGGTGACCTTCGCACTACCAATGCGACGCACTACCTACTGTGCTATATCAGCGCCCTGTGCCTGCAAAAAAGCAAGCCTCAATATATTATCATTGATAAATGCCTTTGTCAACCAAAAGAAGGCTTCCGCTGCCTGCCGAATTGAATTTTATTTTGTTGATAACAGGGAAAATTACGGTTACAATATATATATAAATTTAATGCAATTAATTATAAATGTATTGAATAATGTCGTGAATTGCCTTCCGTACGGAACAGCAGAAATTACGGAATGGTCGGCTTTTTGATCTATTATGAAAGGCGGCGCACATCGCATGGCGGGTAGAGTGAAACAGGATAACCACAGAAGGCTGTGGCTGTTATACGCCGGGATTCTTGCTTCCGTGCTGGTTTCGTTCCTTTGTTACGGTTTCCTTCAGCGTCAGGAAAAAACAAATGTCGCGCGGATCCAGACCATATATGCGGAACGGACGGAAAACTTAATCAACAGCGTATTTCATAAAACGGATGTGCTGGCCGCAGCCGTCAAACTGGAAAACGGCAACATCACGGAAGATACCTTCAACACCATTGCCGGCCTCGTGTACCAGGAGGACAGCGGAATCCGCGGAATCCAGTACATGCCCGGAGCAGTCGTGACTTATTCTTATCCGCTGCAGGGCAATGAAGAGGTCATGGGAAAAAACTTCATGGAAATTCCGGAACGGAAAAAAGATGTCATGCTGGCAATCGATACGAAGAGCATTGCCCTTTCCGGCCCATACAATCTGATCCAGGGCGGCCTCGGCGTCGTCGCGCGGAATCCCGTTTTCCTGACGGATGCTGCCGGAAACGAATATTTCTGGGGCTTCTCCGCAATCATTCTTGACCTGCCGGATGCCCTGAACAGTGCCGGACTGAACCATCTGCCCGAGGACGGCTATGACTTCCAGTTATACTGCGTCAATGAGAACGATGAGCGTCTGGTCATTGCCGGGAATCCGAAGCTGGACACGAGAAAGGCAATTTCGGGTTCCATACAGGTTCCCCATCATGAGTGGACGCTTGCCATTACGGGCATGCATCCCTGGCTTAACCTGGCAAAGGCACTGTGCGCGTTCTGCATTTGCCTTTTTCTTTCTGTTGTTCTGTGGAAGCTTTCCTGCGCGGTTTCCCGGGAAAGAGAAGCTGTGCGGGCAAAGGACCGGTTCTTCTCGAATATCAGCCACGATATGCGTACGCCGCTGAATGCTGTCCTCGGATTTACGGAGCTGGCGCTTTCGCCGGGAGTAACCGATGCCGATAAAGATGTTTATCTGACTAAAATCGAATCTTCCGGGAAACTGCTTCTGGCACTTGTCAATGATACGCTGACGCTGTCAAAGGCAGGGAACGGGAAAATCCAGCTGCATCCGGAGCCCTGTTCCACGGAAGAACTCGGAAATACCTTCCTGCCGACGGCGGCGGAGCTGGCGAAGCGAAAGGGCGTTTCGTTTACCGCCGACCGCTCGGGTTACCGCAAGCGGACCGTTCTCATAGACCGGCTCAATGCAGAAAAGATATTTCTGAATCTTTTTACCAATGCCATCAAATATACACCTGCCGGCGGGCATGTCTTTGCATCGGTTAAGGACGACCCGCAGGGTGCAAAGGATCCGGATCTGGTCTTTACAATCCGGGATGACGGAATCGGCATGTCGGAAGAATTCCTTGCGCACATTTATGAACCGTTTGCCCAGGAAAACCGGCCCGGGTATGAGAGCGGCGGCACGGGCCTCGGCCTCGCCATCGTGAAGCAGCTGGTGGACCTGATGCACGGGTCCATACAGATAAAAAGCGAAAAGGACAAAGGAACCGAGTTCACCCTGCGGCTCCATTTCCCGGAAGTGGATACTGCAGCGGCACTGCCTGAAACCGTGCCGGACAGCTGCATTGACAGCGTGCTGTCCGGAAAACAGGTTCTGGTCTGCGAGGACAATGCACTGAACCGCGAGATTGCCGTCGCGCTGCTGCAAAGCAGAAAAATGGAAGTCAGCGTTGCCGAAAACGGAAAAGCTGCGCTGGAAACATTTTCAGGCAGTGCGGAAGGCAGATTCGCTGCGGTTCTGATGGACCTTCGCATGCCGGTCATGGACGGACTGGAAGCGACCCGTCTGATCCGCAGGCTGGAACGGGCCGATGCGAAAACGGTTCCGATCATTGCCATGACTGCCGACGCATTCGAGGAAGACATTCAGAAATGTCTGGATGCCGGCATGAACCGGCACCTGGCGAAACCGATCATCCCGGAAAAGCTTTTTGCGGTACTGGCGGAGTGCATCAGCGGGCAAAATAGTCAGGCTGTTTAACAGCCGGTAAGGAGAGCTCTGTCTCCGTGTCTTTTGTCTTTCTGTATTCGTTCGGCGTCATATGGCAGGCTTCCTGGAATTTATGGTAGAAGAAATTCTGGTTGGTGTAGCCGCAGCGCGCGGCAATTTCCTGAATGCTCCAGTCTGTATTCCTCAGATAGATGCAGACTCTGTTCAGACGCGTACGCGTCATGAGATCGGTGAACTTAAGACCTGTCTGCTGCCGGATCAGGCGGCTCATGTATTTCGGGCTGTAGCGGAATTCCTCCGCCAGATTTTCCAGCGTGCAGTCCTGAAAATGATCATCTATGTATTTCAGAATCCCGGTTATGTTGATGCGGGAATCCGCCTTTTGAATGGTTTCGCTGTTGCGGATCAGAAGAATGAAGAGCATCCGAACGAAATTTTCCGAAAGGGCCTCGCTCATGATCCCGGGCTCGATATATTCGCAGAAAAGATCCTCGAACAGAAGCTGCGTCTTGTCGGATTTTCCGCAGTCGAAAACAGACCAGGTGAAGCTGCATTCCTTTCCGAAGATCGAGGACATCAGAAAATCCGCAATCGGACTGCTGCCGGAAAAATCACAGAGGAACCTGCTGTCAAGATAATTGCGGTCCAGCTGCAGGCTCAGGATCAGATCGTTTTCTCCCTGTATTTCGTAGGAGTGGACTACCTTTTCTCCCATGAGGCAGAGCTGTCCGCTGTTCAGCGTGATCTGACGGTCCGGAAAATGAATGATCAGATGGCCGGAATAGACGAAGTTGATGCCGATAAAGGCATCGTAATGCAGCCGGTCGCGTGAAAAACGGTTGTTGATGATCAGGCGGAGTTTGTTCTGCAGCACGCTTTCAAACAGGCGGCTCCGCAGATCCCCGTTGTTCCGGTTGTCCGGTCCGGCAGCATCAATCAGCGGTCTGATGTTCTTCGGAAACAGATAGTAGCCGTCATGGTCTTTCATGCCGTTCTGTTCCAGGACCCTGTAGAAGGCCTGATCGATATTTTCCCCGTTCTTAAGTCGTATTTCCAGGGGCGAGAGCGCGCGGATCTTTCTGCTGAATTCTTCCCGTTTCATAGTTCCTCCGGTCAAACTCCAAAAAAGGCGAAATCTGTCAGTAAAATTGTATCATAATGACATTTATTATCAATGCATTTGCCAATAGAATGATTTTAACGGGACCGATATTTCCGGGCTCCGGATAAAACATCTGCATCAGAGGAGGTTATGGAAAGATGAAACGATTAGGTAAAGTTCTGACAGTCCTGCTGACGGTATCTCTGGTCATGTCCGCGGGGGCGGCAGAAGCGCAGGCATCCGGGGTCGTGAAGAAGAACACACTGACGGCTGCAGCAAAAGGATACAGCCTTGCATTTGACACGGCGTCCTACACTTCCGTGACATTTACGGTAAACGGGACGGACATTCCGGTACGTGCATATGAGAATATCGTCTATGTGCGATATCCGGTGGATACGACCTACGAGACTATGAACGTCTATATTCCGGAAGCCTATTTCCAGGGCGGAAGCGTGAACGGCTATACGGCGGAGACCGCGCCGGTCTTTTTCCGCAATACGGTTGCCGCCTATATGCCCGGGAAGGCGCTGTCCCTCACGGAAACCGACAGCGGTGCGGGAAATATGCCGGCCATGGGCGGTATGCCTGCGGGCGGAGATCTGGGAGGCATGCCGGCCGGCGGTGCCATGGCTTCCGCGGACGGGACACCGCTCCCGAGCATGGGAGGCGGCGGTACTTCGGATTCCGACAATATGAAACAGGTTCTTATGCAGGGATATGTCCTTGCCTGCCCCGGTGCCAGGGGACGGACGACGACTTCTTCCGACGGGAAAACCTATACGGGCAAGGCGCCGGCGGGTCTTGTGGACCTGAAGGCTGCGGTGCGGTATCTCCGCTATAACGATTCCGTCATGCCCGGCAGTGCGGAAAAAATCATAACCGACGGGACCAGTGCGGGCGGAGCAATGTCGGCGCTTCTCGGAGCAACCGGAAACAATTCCGCATATGCGCCGTATCTGGAAGAACTGGGCGCGGCTTCCGGAAGAGACGATGTATTTGCTTCCCTTGATTACTGCCCGATCATCAACCTGGAAAATGCGGACACTGCCTATGAGTGGCAGTATGCCGGTCTTTCTTCTTCCAGCGGGTTCGGCGGAGCAAAGACCTTTTCGGAGGAGGAACTCGGAAGGAGCGCGGAATTAAGTTCCATGTTCCCGGCCTATGTGAACAGCCTGAATCTGAAGGCGCCGGACGGAAGTGCCCTGACGCTTGACGATAACGGCAACGGTTCCTTCAAAGAATATATTAAATCCTATGTGATCTGCTCCGCGCAGCAGGCACTGGATGCGGGCACCGATCTGTCCGCGGCGGATTACCTTACGATCGAGGACGGCAAGGTGACGGATGTCGATTTTGCCGCGTTCAATGCGGCAACGGGAAGACAGAAGAGCGTGGATGCCTTTGACGCACTTGACTTAAGCGCGGGAGAGAACAGCGAGTTCGGAACGGCTTCGGTTGACAAGCAGCATTTCACGCAGTACGGTCTCTCACACAGTGCGGTATCCGGTTCCGCGATCGCGGATCAGAACCTGATCCGGATCATGAATCCCATGAGCTTTATCGGTCAGAGCGGCAATACGGTCGCGCCGAATTTCCGTATCCGTTACGGGACGGCGGACAGCAATACTTCGGAGGCGATCGAAATGCTGTTTGCCGCAAAGCTTCAGAATAACGGCGCAAATGTCGACATTGCCTTTCCGTGGGGAGTCGGACATTCCGGAGATTATGATTTTGACACCCTGTTCCCGTGGATTGACGGACTGTGCAGATAAACTGCTGTTCCGGCTTTTGACCCGTATGGTATAATTCAGACAGATCCGATAAGAAGAACGACGGGGACGGGATCATGGAGAATTCCCGGATGGGGTGATTTTATGTCTGATACGCTGGCCGAACTGTATGTAACGGTCTTTCCCGCTTTGTGCCTGTGCTTTTTTATTGCGATGCTTTGTGGATTTGTTTTTCTGACGGTATTCGGCGCAAGGAAAATTTTAAGGCTTCAGATATCCGAAGCCTTAAAAACGTTTCTGCTTCCCCTGTTTCTGTATGGCATGCTGTTTTTAATGCTGGCAGTCCTTTCGCCCCTTACGAATCTGATTGAATCAGTCGTCAGCATATAGGAAAATCATGTTCTTTAAAGAAGTCTGCGGGGATATCCTGCAGGCTTCTTTTTGTATGCGCAGGGCCGCACAGGGAAGTATGTCCCTTCGGGGCATGCGGCCCGCGCACGAGCAGGAGACGAAGAGCCTTCACCTACTCGCTTAACAGGAAAGTGTGTCCTGCTATATAAAAAACGCTCTGCTTATGATCGCACTCCGGCAGAAAGGAAGATGTCGCGTACGCGACCCGCCGGAAGCGGAGCATCTCATAAGTAAGATGCTTTCTTGTGCACAGAAAATTATGCCCGTATGGGTTGCGGTATGTTTAACTGAATCCGGTCCGTCAGGACCCGGAGAAAAAAAGTAAAATAATATTATAAAAATTATAAAAATTACAAAAACAATTTTAAAAGCAGTATAATAATTATAAATGTACCTGACAGAAACGCAGGGTGTATCCTGCAGAAAGCATTGTCTGGAGAGTATGATGGGACATGCGGACAGAAAGAAAATTGATCGGCGGCAGGCCGGAAGAAGCAGGGTACGGGATTTCTTTCTCATACCGGTTCTGGCGGTCTTCATTTTTATCTTTGTTCTGTATCCGCCGTTCTGTTCCGATGCGGGCGGAGGTAAATTTTCCGTGACTTATCTGGACGTGGGCCAGGGGGATTCGGAACTGATTTCCTGCGAGGGACATTACATGCTGATCGACGGCGGGACTGCCGATCAGTCGCAGAAGATCTATACAGTGCTGAAGAACCGCGGCATCAGCCGTCTGGATTATATCGTCTGCACGCATCCGCATGCGGACCATGAAGGAGGCCTTCCGGCCGCATTGTCCTGTGCGGACTGCGGGGAAGCGCTTTCCCCGGTGGCGGATTATGACAGCAGCGTATTCCGCAGGTTCCGCGCAGCGCTGGATCAGCATCATGTACCGCTTAAGGTGCCGAATGCCGGAGACCGGTTTACGCTGGGAACCGCAGTGTTCACCGTCCTCGGTCCCACGGATATAGAACCGTCCATGGATCCCAATGATATTTCCCTGGTGCTGAGAGCGGACTACGGAAAAAATTTTTTTCTGTTCACCGGCGATGCGGAGCAGGAAGAACAGCAGCTTATGATGTGGAACAGCTATGATCTTCTGAACGCGGATGTCCTGAAAGCGGCGCATCACGGTTCGTCCAACGGAGCGTCCTCTGCATTTATCACGGCGGTCAGCCCGTCCGTGACGGTGATTTCCTGCGGAAAGGGAAACAGCTACGGCCATCCGCAGAAAAAGACGCTGGAGCTTCTGAAAAATGCGAAAAGCAATCTGTACCGTACCGACCTGCAGGGCGATGTGACCGTGACAAGCGACGGAAAAGACTTAAGCGTCAGCGTGGCAAAAAATCCGGATGCCGATGTGTGGCAGGCAGGAAAGAAATAAGCCGGAAGAAGTTTCCGGTAAAAATAAATTTTCAGTTTCTGAAAAGGAGAGGGGTCATTTATGGATATCAGCTATCTGTTACTGCTTCAGGATTTCAGAACGGCGACCATGGGAATGCTGAATTTTTTTTTCCTGCTCATCACGAAATTCGGTGAAAGTTATCTGCCTTACATTTTATGTCTCTGGTTTTACTGGGCGTTCGACAAGAATCTCGGAAAAAGACTCATGCTGACACTCAGCGGTGCGATTATGCTGAATGGTCTTACCAAACTGACGGCCTGTGTCTACAGGCCCTGGATCCGCAGTCCTCAAATCAATCCGGCGGGAAATGCGAAAGTAACGGCTACCGGATATTCTTTTTCCCAGCGGACACACGACCCAGTCGACCGCATCGTACGGCGTTCTGGCCTTTCATTACCGGAAGAAGAAAGTTCTTTCGGTTCTTCTGGCCGTTCTTCTGCTGCTGGTCATGTTTTCCAGGAACTATCTGGGCGTCCACACGCCGCAGGATGTTATTGTCGGTTTCACGGAGACCGCTCTGGCAGCCTGGCTTATGAGCGTTATTTTAAAGAAGATCGATGCGTCCGGAAGCGGAAATGCGGATCTTGTTCTGCTGATCGTCTCGGTTCTTTTTGTGGCAGCGGAACTTTTCTATTTCCTGCACAAGGGCTATCCGCTTGATTACGGCGCGGACGGAAAACTGATCGTGGATCCGAAGGCAATGATGCCGGACTCCTTCTCCGGCTGCGGCTGCTATCTCGGAACGCTGTTCGGCTGGTACTTTGAACGGAAGACCGTCCGTTTTTCCACGGATCATCTGAGTGCGCAGGTAATCATGCAGCGCTGTCTTTCCGGAGTCATTCTTTATCTTGTCATGATGAATATTATTTATCCGCTGGTCCTTTCCGTACTCGGTTCCGTCTGGGGTGCCTTTATCGGAGCAACGATAATCTTCTTTTATCTCATGGGAATCCATCCGTATTTGTTCCGCTTTTTTGAAAAAGAAGAGGCAAATGCAGCCGGCTGATGCCGGGACTTCTGTTGCCTGCGGCTTCTTCCGATGATAGACTGTGGGTACGAAGTTTATGAGGAGGTTCTGTCATGCATGCCCTTGAAAAAATTCTGGCCCGCAGTGCGGAAAGAAAGTCCGTTCACGCGGGTGAGATTGTGAACTGCAAAATCGATATCGCCGGAATCAACGATCTTTATTATCAGACGGTGAAATCGTTTTATGAAATGGAGGGAGAGAAGGTTTATGATCCGGAGAAGGTCATTCTCTTCTTTGATCATTATGCGCCCTGTGCCACGGAGAAGCAGGCGGACAATCACAGAAAATTCCGCGCCTTCGCAAAGGAGCAGGGTATAACGCATCTCATGGATATCAATGAAGGCGTCTGTCATCAGCTGATGGCGGATTACGGATTTTCAAAGCCGGGAGAAACGATCGTGATCACGGATTCCCACACGACCACGCACGGCGCCTTCGGCGCGTTCGGGACCGGCGTGGGAGCGACCGATCTGGCGACCATCCTGGTGACCGGAAAACTGTGGTTCAAGGTCCCGGAGATCATCCGGATCAGGCTGACCGGGACACTGCAGAAGGGCGTGTATGCCAAGGATGTGATTCTCCATATCATCGGGAAGCTGAAGGCGGACCATGCGGTGTACAAGGCCGTGGAATTTGCCGGTCCGGTCTTAAAGGAGTTCAGTCTGTCGGAACGGATGGCGCTCTGCAACATGTCCACGGAGATGGGTGCGAAGACCAGTTATATAGAACCGGATGAAATTACGGAAACGTATCTTGCGGAACACGGGATCACGGATTATACCGTTTACAGAACGGATGATGATTTTCAGTATGCGGAGGATCTTGCGTTTGATGTGACGGACATCGGTCCGCAGGTGGCGGCGCCGTTCAGCGTGGACAACGTGTCCGACCTGAAGCAGTACGCCGGAACGCATGTGGACCAGGCCTATCTCGGTTCCTGCACCGGTGGAAGGACGCCGGACTTTAAAATTGCGGCGGATATCCTGAAGGGGAAAAAGATCCCTGCCGGGACCCGCATGATCCTGGTGCCGGCATCGCGCTTTGTTCTCAGGGAATGCATGGAGAAAGGCTATATCCGTACGCTCCTCGATGCGGGCGCTGCGCTTACCGCTCCTGGCTGTGCGGCATGTCTCGGAATCCATCAGGGGCTGATCGCGGAAGGGGAGACCTGCATCTCCTCCACAAACCGGAACTTTCCCGGAAGAATGGGAAATGTGAAAGGACGGATTTTCCTGGGGTCGCCGGCAACGGTGGCGGCATCGGCACTGAACGGGGAGATCACGGACCCCTCGGAATATCTTTAAGGCGGGGAGAAGAAAAATGGAATCATTTGCAGAAGGAACGGCATATGTGTTCGGAAACAATGTCGATACGGATCAGATCTATCCGGGAAAATATGTGGAACTTACGGAGCCGGAGGAAATCAAGAAGCATGCGATGAGCGGGAGCAGTGAACCGGATCTCAGCGAAAAATTCAAAGCGGGGGATATCATTGTCGCAGGAACCAACTTCGGCTGCGGGTCCTCAAGAGAGCATGCCGCGATCACGCTGAAGGAGATCGGAGCCGGTGCGGTCATTGCGGAATCGTTCGGACGGATTTTCTTCCGGAACGCGATCAACCTCGGCATACCGGCGATCACCTGTAAAGGAATTGCGGCTTTCATCCGGCGGGGAGACAGGGTAAGAGTCGACTTTACAAGCGGAGAGATCACGGACCTCTCGACCGGAAAGAAGTTTCAGGCAGAGCCGATGGGCGATTACATGATGAATATTTTAAAGAGCGGCGGAATCAAGCCGATGATCAGGGAAATGCAGAGAAAAAAGAAAGCGGAACGGGAGAAGCCTTAAACAGCGCGGATTTCCCTGCGGATGGCGGAAGGTGTTTTACCGGTAATCTCCCTGCAGATCCGGTTAAAATGCGTGAGGCTTTTAAAACCGACTTCCCCGCAGATTTCGGTAAAGTTCATATCGCTTTCCATCATGAGCCGCCTGGCATGGAGAATCCGGGTGGTGTTTAAATACCGGATGATTGTGGAGCCGGTTTCCTCCCGGAACTTTCTGCACATGTAGAAGCGGCTTAAGTAAAATTCCCGGGAGAGTGATTCGAGATCGATATCTTCCGCATAATGACAGTAGATATAATGCGCAATTTTTGCAGTGAGGTCTTTTTCCTTCCGGACTTTTTTCATTTCGGCATTTCTTAAAACGGTGACTAGGAGCATGTTCAGCATGCTCTTTTTATATTCCGCCGAATGCGGCTCAGGCGCTTCGGTTTCCTTCAGAAGCATGGTCAGAAGATTCTGCACGGAATAACGGCCGCTTCCGGAAACGGAACAGACAATGGTCTTTCTGCCGAGCTCCTTTAAAAGTCCTTCGGAAAGAACGGCCTCCGGGCGGAAATAGACCACAATTCTGTCGAAGGGAACATCGCTTTTCCCGTAGGAGTGATGCATGGAGGAGGGCGGAAACAGAACCAGATCGCCGGCCTTTAAAAGTACCACGCTGTCCGGCAGAACGTGGTAGCGCTCGCCGGATTCGAGGTAGTAGAGTTCAAAGAAGGAATGAAAATGGGATTTGATCATGTTGTCGTTTACGCCGGAAGCGTGTTCTGCGGCGATCATGCTTCCCTGCGACATGGCGATGGCTGCGTTGTCGATCATTGACGTTTCCTCCGCGCTTTTTTTCTGATGAATCCGCACTCATTATAGCATCGAATTCCGGAAGTTTGAAATCAGCTTTTCGGGTTTGTCATTTTTGATTTTTTGTTTTTATTGTTTTTATTGCTTTTATAGCTTTCACTGTCGCGGGCAGAGAAAAACCGACCCCTGCCACGGAAGACAGAAATGAAATCATTTAGAAATGCGGTGAAAAGTTACTTGTCCATCATGTTCAGCATGGTTTTGCGCTCGCCCGCGACAATGATATGCTCGCTCGCCTGGAACACATGGTCAGCGGACAGAAGAGGCAGCACCTGCTTTCCCGCGCGTATGCCGATTACGTTCAGGCGGTGTTTGGTGCGGATATCCAGATCACGGATATTATGGCCGATCCATGCGGTCGGCGGCGCGATCTCGAAGATCGCGTATTCGTCCGACAGTTCGATATAATCGAATGCACCGCGGGCGGAAAAGCGCACGGCAGTTCTGCGGGCCATGTCCAGTTCAGGGAAAACCACTTCATCGGCTCCGATCTTTAAGAGAAGGTCTGCCTGGATGTTCCTGTCAGCCTTTGAAACCACATACTGTGCGCCGAGTTCCTTCAGCATGGAGGAAATTTCCATGGATGACTGGAAGTTTTCACTGATGCAGACAAAGCAGACATCAAAGTTGCGTACCCCCAGAGCCAACAGTACATTCTTATCCATGCAGTTGCCGATCTGGACTCTTGTTACGAACGGTTCGAGGTCGCTTACGGAATCTTCATCCGAGTCCACGACCATGACTTCATTGCCGAGTTCCGTGAGCTTCTTGGCAAGACTGCTTCCGAAACGTCCTGCACCGATTACAAGCATACTTCTCATAAACATACCTCCGTTTTTTTAACCGACCGTGATATTTCCGACCGGCTGTCTTAATTTTGAAGAGGAACCTTTTCTGGAGACGGCCATAAACACCGTCAGACTTCCGACTCTTCCCAGGTACATCAGCAGGATAATCGTGATTTTGCAGACGGCAGGCAGAGTCGGCGTGATTCCTGTTGACAGACCTACCGTACCGATGGCAGACAGGCATTCGTATGCAGCCCTTGTCAGATCGATTCCGTGGCCGCAGAGAATAAAGGTACCGATCAAAGCCACAAGACCGTAAATGGAAATGCTGCTGAAGGCCTGACGCTGCGTGCTGCCGTCTATCCGGTAATGGCTGATGTTGACATCAGACTGATTTTTGAACTGTGCCTTGACCGCGCAGACTGCAACCATGGCGGTTGTGGTCTTGATACCGCCGCCGGTACCGCCGGGGCTTGCACCGATGAACATGAGAATCATGGTCAGAAGCTTGGAGCCTCCGGTTAAAAGATCATTGTCGCAGATGGAATAACCTGCAGTACGCGGCGTGACCGAAAGAAAGAGGGCATCGATCACATTCTGTCCGGCCGGTGTGTCGCGGAACAGTGTATTACGTTCCAGAAAAAGAAAAAGAAGAGTGCTGCACACGGTAAGCGTTACAGTTGCAAAGATGGCAGCTTTGCTGTGTAGATTCAGTTTCTTAAAGTGGAATTTTTTCTCGGCAAGATCACTCCAGACGATAAATCCGATGCCGCCGATCAGGATAAGGCTGCAGACCGTGAGAATGATCAGAGGATTGCCGGCGTAACGTTCGAGAGAGGTCCCCGGATTCCTGATTCCGAGAATATCAAAACCGGCATTGCAAAACGAGGATACCGAGTGGAAAACCGAATACCAGATTCCGAGCGCTGGACCGTATTCGGGGACAAAGACGAACGACATGAGCAGAGCGCCGGTTCCTTCTATACAAAGCGTGCCGATCAGAATGAGACGGACCAGACGGACCACACCGGCAAGCTGGCCGGCACCTACCGCCTCCGTGAGGACGGAGCGTTCCTTCAGTCCGATCTTTCTGCCGGATGCAAAAGAAAACACCAGGGCTATGGTCATGAAGCCGAGTCCGCCGCACTGAATGAGAATCAGAATGACAGCCTGTCCGAAAATGGAAAACTGCGACCAGGTATCATATACGACAAGCCCGGTAACACAGGTGGCGCTTGTGGATGTAAACAGTGCATTTAAAAACGGAGTACCGTTTCCGTCCCTGCTTGCAAAAGGCAGTGTAAGAAGCAGAGCGCCGAAAAGAATGATCAGGGCGAACCCCGATGCGAGACTTCTCGCAGTTCCGGTTTTCCAGTAACCCATATCACATATCCCCCGTACACCGTCTGAAACTTACGGTGTAAACAACTTTCATTTAATATATTTGATACCAGCCAATACATAATAGCATAAATTTTAAAATTTTCCACTATAACCGCAATACCCTGTTCTTTTTACAGTACAAAGCCTGATATATCCAATTTCTGCCTGTTGATGGTATGATGTATTCATGGAAATTTCCGGAAACGGAATATTCAGGGGAGGAAACATGAGCGGAAAAAAACACTTTATTTTATATCCCGGTCTGATCGCTGCAGCGGCGGCCGCGGGAATTGTGATTGCGGTCATCGGATGCGGGAAAACGAAGACGGAAAAGGCAGCGGAAACCAGTCCAGCCGTTACGGAAACAGAAACGGCAGTTCCGGAAACCAGCACGGTTGCGACGGCATCGACCGCTGCACCCACAACGGCTGCTGCGACAAAAGCTGCTGCACCGACGGAGGACCCGAGCATCCGGAAGGAAGTGAACGGGCAGATCGCTTCCTATCTGACGGGAGAGATGAAAGATGTGAATGTTGCAAACCGGCGGCCGGTTGCGTTCATGATGAGCAACGACAAGGCGGCGCGCCCTCAGTACGGAATCAACCGGGCAGGAGTTGTCTATGAAGCGCCTATAGAGGGAGAGATGAACCGGTTCATGTCCATCATGGAGGAATATGACGATCTTCCGAGGATCGGTTCCAGCCGCAGCATGCGGACCTACTATACCTATTTCGCACATGAGTGGGATGCGATTACCGTCCATTACGGTCAGTCAACGTTTGCCAAACCGTATCTGAAAAACAACGATGATGTCAACGGGATTGAATCAATCGGATATGGTGCTTTTTACCGCTCCAGTGACAAGAGAAGCCCGCACAATGCATATACGAGCGGAGAAAAGCTGAATGCTGCGATTCAGAAATTCGGCTACCGCGAAACCTATGATCCGTCCTATAACGGGCACTTTAAATTTAGTGCACCGGATAAACAGCTGGTGCCGGAAAATTCCATGGATGCATTTACGGTGCAGCCAGGCTACTGGTACAATAAGCCGCAGTTTGACTTTAACCGTGACGACGGGCTGTATTACCGCAGCCAGTACGGCGTACCCCACATGGGAGATGAAGGGCAGATTGCGGTAAAAAATATCATCCTGCAGTATGCGGCGGTCGGTTATTATGCGACGACGGACTATCTGGATATCAATGTCCATGACGATTCCTACGGATTCTATATCACGAACGGAAAGGCAATTCCGGTAACGGTAAAAAAAGACGGAGAGTTCGGTCTGACGAAATTTTACGATCAGCAGGGGAAGGAAATCACGCTGAATGCGGGGAAGACCTGGATCTGCATCATTGACTCCCGTAAGTTTTACGATACGGTGATTATGGATGAGGCAGGAAACCGGACCAATGCAGACGCAGCCCAGTAAATTCAATTCTTTTTAAAATTTCAGATTTATTTCAGATTGCCGATGTAGACTCATGACAGTGAAAGGAAGAAAGCATTTATTCCTGAGGAGGCAATCATGAAAAAGAACGGAAAAGCAAAAAAGAACAACGGGCACGTCGTATTATCGGTTATGATGGCATTTTCAATCAGTGCGGCGGCTTTTTTCGGATACATGTCTTATTCGGTGGACCAGAGGCTTAACATTCCGGTGATCGATTCGCTGATCGGATCGGGAAGCACGGGCAGCACCGGAACATCTTCGTCGAAGACAACCTCGAAGACCACTTCGAAGTCGTCCTCCTCCAGCAAGTCAGGCTCAGGATCTTCAACCGGCAGCATGCTGATGCAGCTCGGTAAGTAAAGAAGGCCTGTTTACTCATATTTCATATATCTACCCCCCTTTAATGAGGTGCCGTTCATACGGCACCTCATCCCTTTTTGCGCCCGGTGGGCGCACGCTCTGTTTTTATCCGGGAATGCAGTCAGAGTACCGGCGCATTTCCGATCCATATGGTTTCTCCGTAATCAGAAAAGCAGTACCGGCAGCGACGCATACGGGCACCAGCCCCGCAGTCGAGCCGATACTGCTTTTCTGATATTGCAGAATCTGTTTTCATAAAAAAACAATATTTTTCTTTCCATTCATTTTCCGTTCCGATATACTGATATGGAATCCGGTTTGTGTCGATACAGCTGCCGGAAACGGGGAGTAAAAAATTGGAAGATCATAAAATTCTGAAGAATAAGAACTATCTTTATGCCACGGAATTTTTTTCCGGCATGTCGGTCATGGCAGTGGAACTCGGAGCCAGCCGGCTTCTGGCGCCTTATTTCAGTTCGTCGCAGATCGTCTGGACCATCATCATAGGAACCATCATGATCGCCATGGCGCTTGGCAATATCTGGGGAGGCAGAAGCGCGGATAAAGATCCGGATCCCGGAAAGCTTTACAGGCGGATCATCATTGCGGCGGTCTGGATCGCGGCCATTCCGGTATGCGGTAAATATGTGATCCTTCTGATCTCCGGGCTTCTGATCCTGACGGTCAGCACCAATTTCCTGATCATAGCGGCTTTTCTGGCCTGCATGATCCTGTTTGTGTTTCCGCTGCTGTTACTCGGAACGGTGACACCGTCGCTGGCAAAATATGCGACGGAAAGCCTTTCGGACAACGGAAGAACCGTCGGGACGCTCGGCGCTTTCCAGACGGTCGGCAGCATCATCGGGACGTTTGTACCGACGTTCTTTACCATCCCGGCAGTCGGGACGTCCGTGACATTTCTGATCTTTTCCGGCATTCTGCTCCTGCTCGGCCTGATTTATTTTATCAGTACGGGTACCGGCAGAAAAGCATCCGTTGCATGCACCGTGATTTTTCTTATCTGTCTTGTCCTGGGGCGTTCAGACAGTTTTGCCTTCTGGGAGAAAAATCTGCTTTATGAAGGAGAGTCCGTTTACAATTATCTGCAGGTGAAAGACGAGGAGGATGCCGTCACCCTGTCAACGAACGTGCTGTTCGGCGTGCAGAGCATCATGATGAAGCACGGCAGCTGGACCGGAATGTATTATGACTATGCGCTGGCGGCTCCGGCGGCTTCCGACGGAGCAGCAGGACCCCTGAAGATCCTTATTCTGGGAAACGGTACAGGAACCTATGCCAGGCAGTGCCGCACTTATTTCCCGGATGCCACTGTCAAGGGTGTCGAAATCGACCAGAAGATCACGGACCTTGCCGGCAGATATTTTGCCTATCCGGACGACATCGAAACAGTGACTTATGACGGAAGGGCATACCTGAATGCCTCGAAGGAAAAATTCGATGTGATCCTTGTGGATGCCTATCAGGATATCACGATTCCGTTTCAGATGTCATCCCGGGAGTTCTTCACGCTTGTGAGGGACCATCTGAATGAGAACGGAATCATGGCCGTCAACATGAATATGCATTCGGACGGAGAAGGCAGCATAAACGAATACCTTTCGGACACGATTTCCTCGGTGTTTGCAAATGTCTGTACGGTTGATGTTCCGAATACCACGAACCGCGAACTGTTCGCGGGAAAGAAGCCAGCTGACACCGTGAAAAGCAGTCTGGAACACGGAATCCGTCTTTTAAAAAACGGCGAGCTCGTCCGGCCGATGCAGGCCGTTGCCGGAGAAATGAAAGAATACAGGAGCGGAAACAAAGTCCTCACGGATGACAGGGCTCCGGTGGAACTTCTCGGGATGAAGGCAATCGACGCCCTGATCCGGGATGAAGTGGGATATTATCGGGACAGCTTCCGCGAAAACGGGATAAAATCACTGCTTAATTAGGTAAAATATTAAAAAATAATAATAAAAATGTAAGAAAATATATAACCAATGCCGAAAATCTGTTATAATAGGTGTGTCAGAGTAGAGCAAATTACGGAACTAAATAAAATTGATATTCTCTGTGCAGATGAAAAAATGGAAAATAAGAAACGTAAAATTCTGATCATCGATGATCAGGAAACGAACCGGGAGATTTTAAAGAACATACTGGTGAATGATTACGATATACTCGAAGCGGAAAACGGCCGGGCCGGGTTGGATATTCTGAAGAAGGACAGAGAGGAAATCAGCGCAGTTCTTCTTGATATTGTCATGCCGGTCATGGATGGCTTTGGTTTTATGAATGCCATTCATGACATCAAATATGACGATCTTCCGATTATTGTTCTTACCGGTTCCAGCGGGCCGGAGGCCGAAGATAAGACGCTGAGCCTCGGAGCATGGGACTTCATTTCGAAGCCGTATCAGCCGATGGTCCTTCAGGCGAGACTGAAGAATGCGATCGCCAGAAGCCAGATGGAAATGTTTACCCGCATGAAGCACCTGGCGGAGCATGACATGCTCACCGGTCTTCATAATCGCAATCGTTTTTTCAGCGAGACCAAAGAAATGATCGACGGCAGTCCTGAATCCGGCTTTGCCATCATTCGCGTGGATATTGATCAGTTCAGTCTTTTAAATTCTTTCTGGGGAGCAAAGGCGGGAGACGAATTATTAAAGTATATTGCAGGAAGGCTCGAGAAATACAGCGCGGATTTTCCGGCGTCCACCTACGGCAGAATCAATGCGGATGTTTTCTGCATCTGTGTGCCGGATGACCGCAGGAGAATTGACATGTTTATTGAAAAAATGAAGTCGGATATTATAAAATACAACGAAGACTATTATGTAAAACCGACTTTCGGAATCTGCATCGTGAACGACAGAAATCTGTCCGTGGAAAGCATGTACGAACAGGCTTCCATGGCGGCAAAGACATGCAAGGAAAAGTACAACATGTACGTCGGCATATATGACGCCAATCTGAAGGAGAAATCATTCCGCGAGCAGGAAATCGTAAACGAAATGCAGAATTCTCTGGATGCGGGTGAATTTGTGCCATATCTGCAGCCGAAGTATGATCTGAAGACGAACAAACCGTACGGCGCGGAAGCACTGGTAAGATGGATTCATCCGGTCAAGGGAATCATTTCGCCCGGAGAGTTCATTCCGATTTTCGAACGGAACGGTTTCATCAGCAAGCTGGATTTTTATATGTGGAACAGCGTATGCGAACTATTAAGAAAATGGCTGGATGCGGGCCTGAATCCGGCTCCGATTTCGGTCAATATTTCTCGTGCCAACATGTACAATCCGAACATTGCAAAATTATTGCGGGATCTCGTGAACTCTCACGGAATCCCGGTCGAACTCCTGAATCTGGAACTTACGGAAAGCGCTTACATGGACAATCCGGACATCATGAAGGAAATCGTGTACAGACTCCGTGAAACTGGATTTACGGTCATGATGGATGATTTCGGAAGCGGTTATTCTTCCCTGAATACCCTGAAGGATATCCCTGTGGATGTTCTGAAAATCGACATGAAATTCCTGAAGGGAGACGACAGGACCGGCCGCAGTGAGCGGATCCTGTCGTCCATGATTCGTATGGCCGGGTGGCTGAATCTGCCGGTCATTGTGGAAGGAGTGGAAACAAAGCAGCAGGCGGAATTTTTGAGAAGCATCGGATGCGGCTTCGTACAGGGATTTTATTTCGCACGGCCCATGCCTGTGAGCGAATATGAAAAACTGATCTGCAATGAAGAAAAATCACCGGGACTCCCGCAGCGGTCAGAAAACGAAATGCAGATGAACGAGACAATCTGGTCCACGGATCCTATCCTGGACTTCCTGTTCAATCACGTACACAGACCGCTTGCCGTCTGCGAGTTTGACGGAAACGAAGGATATCCGCTGAGGGTAAATGAATCATTCAATGAGTTTTTCGGTTACGGCGAGAATGTGATGAAGTTTTCCGGAACCGATACCTTTGTGAAAGACAGGGAGCAGCTGAAGGCGCTTCATGACCTTCTCTGCAGGATCGGTCCGGATCAGCCGACCGGGTTTACGGACTGCAGAATAGAAGACAGGAACGGAAAGGAACACCAGAGAAGAATCCTTCTGGATTATCTCGGAACCGGCAGCGATCAGAAGGTAGTCCTTCTCCTGTTTCAGAAGCAGTAAGCAGTTCAGTCGGCGCGGAATACACTGATTCCGAGGAGCCCTGGCCCCGTATGGATGGCCATGGAAGCCGTGATCTGTTTTTTCACGATGAGAATGGCATCCGGAAAAGATGCCAGGAAAGTTTTTTCCGCGCGGTCCGATTCACCCGGATTGCCGCCGTACATCACCGAGAACCAGAGTTTTCCGCCTGCAGAAGAGGCTGTGGCCGCTGCACTGAGGGCAATTTCCATCAGCCTTCGGATGCCGTTTGCCGAGCCTCTTATTTTTGCCACCGTATAATAGATGCCCTCGGGATTGCAGGCAATGATCGGTTTCAGATGAAGAATTTTACCGACGATTGCGATAGAAGGAGTAATGCGTCCACCCTTGGCAAGATAGTCGAGCGTATCCATATAATAGTACAGTTTGGAATCTTCCGTCTTTTTCTTCAGCGCTTCCGTGATCTGCTCAAATTCAAGACCCTCCTCGATTTTCTGCGCCGCCCAGACTGCAAAGGTACCGGCACCGATGGAGATGTTTTTCGTGTCGAACACGAAGGTTTTCATGTCTTCAATTTCATGGAAGGCAGTGCATATGCTACTCCACGTTCCGCTTAAGCCGCTGGAAATCGTGACGGCGATAATGCTGTCATATCCGGCTTCCCTGATTTTTTTCGCAACTTCAAGAACATCCTGTGAATTGGGCGTTGAGGTTTTTGGAATTACAGACGGGAATCTTTCATAAACGGTTTCCGGCTGAATGTCGATTCCGTCCGTATACATTTTTTCAGGGTAGATGATTTTCAGTCCTACGGTCCATATGTGATAACGGCTGATCAGTTTTTCATCGAGGTCGCAGCCTGAATCGATTAGTACGGCAATTTTTGAATTGCTCATGTGATGTTCTCCCTGTAATGTGGTTTTAAATACTATGTAATAGAGTATATAATACGCATGCTGATATGTCAAGAAATATGGAAAGAATAAAAGAAGACGAAAAATGACGCAGTATGTTATACTGATAAACAAACGAAGGGTGGGCAGGGAGAACAGCAGATTTATGAAAAATGAAAAAAACGAGACCAGACAGAAACTGGCGGAAGTTCTGAGACGGAAGATGGCGGAAAAACCGCTTTCCAAAATAACCATTAAAGAACTGACAGATGCATGTCATATCAGGCGCCAGTCCTTTTATTATTATTTTGAGGATATTTATGATCTGATCCGGTGGAAACTCCGCCGGGAAGCGGAAGAGGCCATTTCCCGCCATGGGGATATGGTCACCTGGCAGGAAGCAATCATGGATATTTTTTCCTATATCCAGGAAAACAAGGCACAGTGCCTCTGCCTTCTGAATTCCGATAACCGGGAATACCTGCAGAAGGTGCTGTATGATGACCTGAGGAATATTTTCGAGAAGGCGGCTTTTCCGTATACGGGGATTCTACAGGACAGTGCCGCCGACCGGAAGTTCATGGAATTTGAGTTCCATTATCTGGCAATTTCACTGGTGGCGCTGTATGAGAACTGGGCCAGGGGTGCCATTAAGGAAAGCCCGGAATTTATCCTGAAGGCGCTGGAAACCATGCTTCTGGATCAGGTGAACGGGAGCATGCAGAGAGACAGGAAGGTCGGAGAAACGCTGAAGACGCTGGAGGATCACGGAATCAAGATCAAACTTCCGTAACGCCGGAACATATTTTTGCGGAGGAAGCGGAAATATCTGAGCGGATGAAGAGAACAAAAAACTCCGAAACCGCAGAGCCCTTAAAAAGGCTTCTGCCTGGTTTCGGAGTTTTTATATTCTGCCTGTTTTAAGCCTGGGCAGGTGCTTCAGCGGAAGGCGTGTCATCCGTTTTCCGCGGTTCCGGTTTTTTTCTCCATCCGCGAGTGGTCTTATTGATGATCGGTTCGAAAATGCAGAGAAGACTCGGGACAATGAACATGGTCACGACTGCCGAAATAATGGCGCCTCTTGCCAGCATGTTGCAGATTTCTTTCACGATTGCCATCTGCGAAATCAGCGTGACGCCGAGGGTTGCGCAGAGAAGGGTGAGAGAACTGGTCAGGATGGACGGGTCGGAAGTTTTTCCTGCGATAATGGCTGCCTCCTGCGGAGTCTTTCCGTTCAGGATTTCCTCGTGGAAACGGGAAGTGATCAGTATTGCATAGTCAACGGTTGCCCCGAGCTGGACTGCGCTGATAATCGTGGGAGCAATGAAAGGAATGGTGGAACCGGTGAAGTACGGCACTCCCTCATTGATGAAGATGGCCAGTTCGATGGCTGAAATCAGGATGAACGGGATGGAACCGGAAGTAAATACAATCGCCACGATCAGGAAAATCATTGCGATTGAAATATAGTTCGTGACATCGAAATCATGGCTGGAAATCGTGATCAGATCCTCGGTCATGGCAGATTCACCGGTGATATATGCGTTGGGATCGTACTGATCCGTTACGGCCCGGATATCACTGAGCTGAGTTCTGATTTCATCGGAAGCAACCGCATAGTCTGAAGTAAGAAGAATCAGCTGATACTGGTCTTTTTTGAATATGTTCCGAATGGTATCAGGAATAAAAAAGTCAGGAATACCGCCCCCCAGAAACTTATGGTAGGTGATGACCTTTTCTATTCCCTTCACGTTATCCAGACTGTCCTCCATTTTACTCATCGTTTCATTGTCCAGGGAACTGTCGATTACGATGATGTGCATGGTGGACATATTGAACTGCGATTTCAGCTTGTCATTTCCGACGACGGAATTCAGCGTCTTGGGAAGCGATTCATCCATCTTGTAATAAACCGGTGTATGTGCCTGTGAATAGAAGGCGGGGACCAGTGCGAGAAGGAAGATAACAAGGAACAGATATCTTCTGCGGACCATGAAATCATTCAGCTTTGAAAAATCAGGCAGAAGTTTGCGATGCGTGTATTGATTGATCGGTTTGTCAAAAATCAGAATGAAGGACGGGAGCACCAGAACGACGCAGATTACACCGAGCACGACGCCCTTGGCCATGACCAGTCCCATGTCCCTGCCAAGCGTAAAACGCATGAAGCATAGTGCGATGAAGCCTGCAATTGTGGTAAGAGAACTTCCGGAAAGAGAGGTAAATGCCGCTGCGATTGCTTCTGCCATGGCATCCCTGTTATCGCTGTATTTGGTACGTTCCTCTTCGTACCGGCGGTAGAGGAATATGGAATAGTCCATCGTGACGCCGAGCTGCAGGATGGCGGCGATTGCTTTTGTAATATAGGAAATCTGCCCGAGAAAAAGGTTTGTGCCCATGTTATAGACAATTGCCATGCCGATGCAGCCGAGAAAGATGAACGGCATCAGCCAGGACTCGAAACTGATCAGCAGCACGATCAGCGTGAGAAGGACAGCGACGCCGATATATTTCGGAAGTTCCGTGTCGATCACCTGATGCGTATCTTCGACCATGGCGGACATGCCGGCAAGAAAGCAGTTTTTATTCATCAGTTTGTGAATGGTTGCTACGGACTTCATAGTCTCTTCGGAAGCAGCCGGTTTGTCAAACTGGATGATCATCATGGTTGCCGAACCGGAATAGAAATCTTTTTCGATGTCAGCCGGCAGAAAGTTCGTCGGGACCTGGATGCCGAGACTGTTCGAAAGCCAGAAGGCATTGCTGACGTGGTCAATGTCCTTGATCTGATCCAGCAGGGTATCCGTATATTTGGCAGGCATGTTTTCCACGACCATTTCGCAGGTCGCGGCTGCCTGGAACGGCTCTTCCAGCAGATGCTCGCCCTGAACCGAATTGACATCATCCGGCAGATAGGAGAGGATATCATAATTGACTTTTGTTGCCACATAACCGATGATTGACGGAATCAGGAGAAGGAGAGCGACAAACAGAATTCTTTTGGGCCTTCTCGAAAGCCAGTGAGCTAATTTATTTACCAAGGGAATTACCTCCAGATATCAGTAAAATGAAAGACGGAAATTATTTGCGTCTGAACCATCCGGTGATGGCATTCCAGATATCCTTGAACATCTGACCGACGCGCTGTCCGAATGTACGTGTGTCTTTCTTTGTGACCGAGTTCTGAGCTGTTTTGGAATTGTCTGTCTTGATTTCCGCGGTGCGGATCAGAACGGAAACGCTGGAGATATCCTGGTTCTGGTCGGAAGTAAGAGACACCACCGGAGCATCCGGATCCATGTTCATGATATTGCTGTCTTCTCCGGTATATTTCTTCCATTTCTTGTCGATCAGATCCTTGATGCTGTTCTGTGCGTCGCGCATTTTATCCGTGCTGTTCAGCGTATCGGAAGTCTTTCTCAGAAGATCGGCGGCATTTTTCAGAGTCTTGTCGGCTCCGGCATTCAGATCTTCGCTGTTTTTCTTCATGACAGACTCCGTAAACGACATGAACTTCCGCAGACTGTCCACGGATGTCTGGATGGATTCCGTCAGGGCTGCCGCATCGTCCAGTGAAGACTGAAGCTCCGGGATATAGGAGTCAATCGTTTTCTCCATGGCATCGAGTTTTGTAATGATATTCTGGGCATCCTTCGACAGTGTGTCGACGTCACTTAATGCGTCAATGCCGTCATCTCCCAGTTCATAAAGAAGGTCAAACAGCTCGCTCTCGTGAACCGCATGCAGATCCGTAAGGAGATTGCTGATCCCGGCGCTCAGTGTTGTTACGGTTGTTGTCTGGCTCTGCAGCGTGTCCTTGTGCTCCCAGACAGCCAGGAAGAGTGCGGCCTGATCGGACGTGGCACCCTTGGACATAAGAATCTGCGTCGCAAATTCCGGGAAAGTCTTGTATCCGGAGGAATTGTCTGTTGTCCAGACGGCGGTTCCCTTTGCGGAATAGCCGACCATGCCGTCCGGGAGTCCCTCGCTTTCCGTGGCAAGAATTCCGGTCGAAGAGTAGCTTGTGGCATTGGCCGGCGTTGCTTTTCCGTAGTAGGCGTACCAGAGTTTATAGAGAGTCCCCATCTGCGTTAAAATTGTGGGGATTTCCTTCTTCACATAGGACTGGGTGCCGCTGTTCAGCGACTGGAGCGTTTCAATGTCGCCCTTCAGGTCATGGAAATCGTATGACAGATCCTCCGAGGTATCTTTGAGACTGGTCATTCCGTGTTTTAATTCACCTATGGTCTTTTCCGTTTTCTTCAGGTCGTCGGAGGTTTTAAGCAGGGCATCATTGGTGTCGGAAAGGTTCTGCCGGAAATCCGTCAGGACATTGTTTGCGGCGGAAATATGGCCGCTGACCGGATCCAGTTCCGTGGAAACGGCAGAAAGCGAGGTCAGAAACGCATCGAAATCAGCGTAAAAAGTATCCTTTTCGGAATGAACGTTTCCGCGGACATTGTTTAAATCGTCAAGTCCTTCGGCGGCGCCGTTTAAGCTTCCCTTTAAGTTATCCATGGAATTCAGAATTTCCGTTACGGCATCGTTCAGATTGTTGTAGGAATCTTCCAGATCTTTTTTGTCGTTTTTCAGGTCGGTGACCTTGCTGAGTCTGCCGGAATTGACAGGGCCCATGATGAAGGTAAAGCCGCTGAACTTGAAATGATCGGAACCGACGCGGAGTTTCAGATGCTGTTCTTCACCGGGCATTACGATAAAGGCGGCCATGCGGATATTGCCGATGGTCTGGATCTGTGCGTCCGGTGCCTCGAGGGAAAGGATATCGTTCTGATTAATGGAAGCCGCAGCCTCGAGCGTATAGTTGTTCTGCGCATATTCGCTGGCGGACTTGTTGGGAATGACATCCACATTCATTTCCACGACGCCTTTTTCACCGGCCAGTTCCTCTGCTTTTTTCGGAACACCGTTCAGCTTGTAGGAGACGGATATGGTCCAGGGCAGCTTGCTGAACGGGGCATCGGTTTTTCCTTCAAAATAGAAACGGTCCGGTGCCTTGTCATCGAAACTGAAGGTAACCTTTCCGTCGGAGGAAACCGGTTTTGTGCCGTCGGTCAGATTGCTGACCGAATCATAGGTTCCGTAATCCGTTACGGATTTTGCACCGTTCAGCGTGTAGCTTTTCACAATGCTGGTGCTCGTCGGATTTCCGTAATAATCCATCATGACATAAAAGGCCTCATCGCAGGAGGGCTTCACGGAAGAGGAAATTTCCGCATTTGCCCGGCACGGCGTCCATGATGCAGCCATGGCAATACTGAGAACAACGGCAGCTGATTTTTTCAAATAAGCATTCTTTTTCATAAATCCACATCTCCCGATCAAAAAGGATAAAATCCACTGGTATTTTACATAAGCAGTATTATAAAAGAAGGAAAAACATTCTAAAACAGTCACTTTTTCAAAAATGTCATGTTAACTGAACATCTTTCTCAATAATAAACACATTATACAATAAAATACAACTTTACGAACAAAAGAAGGCAAAATGAACAACAATAAGAAGACATTAAAACGTGTAATGTCCGGGAAAAATGGTATGTCCGATTATTCGGAGCCGGGAGTGTTTTTTCTGGTGTCTGCCTGATCCATGGCTGACAGCTTCCGGTAGACCGTGAAGATCATCGTGACGAAGCAGGCCGTCCCGCCGATGACGTTGGAAATCGGTTCGGCCATGAAAACGCCGGAAGGTCCCAGATTCCCGATCCGCGGAAGCAAAATTGTCAGCGGAATGACCATGATCACCTTGCGGAACAGGGAAAAGAAGATCGCCTGCCTCTTCATATTAAGGGATTTGAATACCGTCTGGGAACTGTACTGGAGCGCCTGAAAGACAAAGGCAAAGAAATAGAGGTGCAGCGACGGCACGGCAGTCTCGAGAAGCGTGTCGTCCGAACTGAAAATGCGGATGAACCACGAGGGGAACAGGAGAATTAAGATCCAGACCGCAAGCGTGTAGAGAACCGCCCAGGACAGGACAATCCGGATGGCCTCTTTGACTTTGCCGTATTTCCGGGCACCGTAGTTGAAACTTAAAACGGGAGAGGCGCCGTCCGTGATAGCACCGACCGGCGTGTCCAGAATCTGTCGGACGGAGGAGACGATCGTCATGACCGAAATATAGACATCGCCGCCGAATGCGGAAAGCGTATGGTTGCAGATGACGGATACCAGGCTGTTTGTAAACTGCATGATGAAACTGACAAGACCGAGCCCCATGATATCAAGGGATGTCTTTTTGTCGATGCGGAAAAAATCCCGGAAACTGATACGTAGTTCTGCCTGGTTCCCAGTCAGAAAGCGGAGAGCAAAAACAGCGGAAAGGAACTGTGAAATGACGGTTGCTATGGCCGCTCCTGCGACGCCCAGGGAAAAGACGAAGATAAAAACAGGATCCAGGATGATATTGGTGGCCGCGCCGATAAAAACCGTAAGCATGCCGGTTCCGGAAAATCCCTGCGCGTTGATGAACGGATTCATCCCGACCGCGATCATGGATGGAATGGTTCCGAGAAGATAGATCAGCATGTAAGTCCGGGCATAGGGCATAGTCATCCCGGAAGCCCCGAAAAGCTTCAGCAGCGGAGTGCAGAAAAGGTAGCCGGCGGCCATGACAATCAGACCGGTCAGAATCAAAAGCCGGAAGGCCGTGTTCATGATGTGGGAGGCTTTCTTTTTGTCGCCTCTGCCGCGCTCCAGAGAACAGAGCGGGGAACCGCCGGCCCCGTACAGATTTGTGAAGGCCGTGATCATGATGATCATGGGGAAACAGAGCCCTATACCGCCGAGCGCGAGGACCCCTTCGCCGGGAATCTGCCCGATGTAAATGCGGTCGACAATGCTGTACAGGAGATTCAAAACCTGCGCGACCAGCATGGGAATGGCCGCTTCAGCGACATTCTGCCCGATTTTTCCGTTTGCGAAATCGATCTGTTTCAAGTGATCCTACCTCTCAATTCATATAATAGATGAAGAAACCGGTTCTTCCGGGAGGAGCGTGATGTGTGCGTTCCCGGTTACGGGATCCCTGTTTTCATAGTCGAAGAGAACTTCCCGGAGAGAAGAAAGAGGCTTTAAATCCGGCAGCGGATGCATGCCAAAGGCTCTGACTTCCCATACAGGACGGGAGAAAAGTTCAATGTGGACATATCCGTTTTTCTTTCTGCCGGACAGAGGGCGGGGCGCAAAGGCCGGCCGGTCCTTTCTGTTTTCGCGGAGATAGACATCGAAGGTCAGGAGCTCCGAAAAACAGGGAATGGCCTGTTCTCCGCAGAAAGCCGCAATGAATTCCAGGAGAATATCATACCGTCTGATGCGGGACGGCGTGACTTCGAAGTATCCGTTCTTTTCATAGAAGTCCGCAAGTTTTTCATACATCCGGAAGGAATCCGGAAAAAAGGATTCCAGAACCGGCATCACATGGGAAAACTGGCCGCTGTTATAATAGATCGAGAGTACCGCCTCAATCCGCTTCAGCCGGCTGATCTCGCTGTACGAAATCCATTGACTGGACAGTATTTCGTAGGGCGGGTAGGAAAGATAACGGATTCCGAAGGAAGAAATCTGTTTTTCGATCGGAGTCCCCTTCAGGATCTTTAAGAATCCCAGCTGAAGCTCATGCGGACGGAGCGCGTAAACATTCGCAAAGGATTCCGCGAAACGATTATAATCTTCATACGGAAGCCCGGCAATCAGATCCAGATGGACGTGGACATTTCCCTTCTCGAGAATTTTTTCCACCGTGGATTTCAGATGCGCAAAATCGGTTTTCCGGTTCACCGCAAGAAGGGTCTCCGGATTCGTGCTCTGCACGCCGATTTCAATCTGGAACAGACCGGGACGGGACCGGGTAAGAATGTCCAGTTCCTTTTCTGTAATAAGGTCCGGTTCCAGTTCAAAGTGGAAACGGCTGATTCCGTTGTCGTGTCCGGTCAGGTAGTTCCAGACCGCGAGCGCGTGTTCTTCCCGGCAGTTAAAGGTGCGGTCTGCAAACTTTACCAGCTTCACATTTCCGGAAAGAAATGCCTGCAGTTCTTTTTTCACGATTTCCGGGTCTTTCAGGCGGACTGCTTTTTCCACCGACGAAAGACAGTAGCTGCACCGGAACGGACAGCCTCTGCCGGATTCGTAGTAAATGATGCGGTTCCTGAAAAAGCCAGGATCCGCAGAAGGAAACGGGAGCCGGTTCATATCAAGGAGAGGAGCCGGCGGTGTTTCGAAAAACGGATCGGCAGGATCTTCGGGACCTGCGGCTGTAGAAGTCCTGCGGAAAAGAATCCCGGGTATCTTTTCCCAGGCAGCGGAACCTTCTCCGTAATGTCTGATCAGCTCGGAGAACGATATTTCGCCTTCCCCCGTCATGATCCCGGTCACATCCGGAAAATCACGGAGAATCTCTCTTGCACGGAAGGCAGCTTCCGGGCCGCCGAGCCAGACGGAAACATCCGGGAGTACTTTTTTCAGATTCGGAATCAGCAGGGAAACCGTGCTCCAGTTCCAGATGTAACAGGAAATCCCGATGAAATCCGGGTGCTCTGCATAAACGGAGGAAAGGATTTCCTCCGGCAGTTCCTGGATGGTATATTCCGCAATGCGGATGCTGTCCCGGTACTCTTGGCCGGCATACGCCTTCAGACTGTACACGGCAGGATTGGAATGAATGTATTTGGCATTGACGGCTATTAAAAGACACTGCATGGATTGTCCTTCCGATTGTCTTGTCAGTTTTCACAGACAGAAGACATTATAGCACAGAAGAAACCGGACAGCCTCATGTGCAGGCGTACGTCAGACTGTAAAAAGCCGCGAACGTCATTTTTTGAACATCTGATGTGCGGAATTTGGATTTACCTGAGGACTGCGCGAGGATAAAATGAAGTTGCAAGATAAAACTGAAGTAAGAGGAGGAAGAGTATGAAATTACGTAAAATGACAGTCCTTATGTTGACAGCGGCAATGACGGCAGGCCTGGTTGCCGGCTGCGGAGGCGCTGCAACTTCCACATCGGCTGCGAAGGCCGCTGCAACAACAGCGAAGGCTGCCGCCACGACAGCGAAGGCTGCCGCTACAACGGCGAAAGCTGCTGCCACGACGGCGGCTGCGAAGACCACAACGGCTGCGGCAAAGGCGGGCGGAGCGAAAACCGTGATCACCATCTGGTCGAAGGACAGGCATGATCAGAAATATGTTCAGAGCAAGGTCGACGAATACAATAAGAACAACAAGGATGACATCCAGGTCGATTACAAACTTTATACGGACAACTATATTCAGGCTGTCGATCTTGCCGTTCAGAGCGGAGAGCTTCCGGATGTTCTGGTTCTGCAGGACCAGTTCCTGCAGAAATATGCATCTCAGGGACAGTGGGCAGATCTCTATCCCCTGATGGATGCGGATATGAAGACTTATTTTAAGGATGAAATTTATAAAAATATCAATGAAATGGACGGGAAGCTTTATTACATTCCCACCTGCGGTTCAACCGGCCGTCTGATCTACAATACCGAGATCTTCAGCAAGGCAGGAATCAAGGAACCGCCCAAGACATTAAAGGAAATGGTAGATGATGCGGCACTGATTACATCCAAACTGTCAAAAGACGGCATATACGGATTTGCAGGGAACTTCAAAGGCGCGACTTCCGCACTGGAAAGGTCCTGGGATTTCGTGGGAGAGAGAGAGCTCGGAGTCAAGAAGGGGTTTGATTTCAAAAAGGGTGAATATGATTTCACCGGCTATGCGACTTCCCTCGGATATCTGAAGGAACTGCTTTCCGACAAATGTGCGTTCCCGGGCTGTGAATCGCTGGATATCGATCCCTTAAGAACACAGTTCGCGAACGGAAAGATCGGGATGTACATTTCCTGGACACATGCGGAGCCCGGTGTTTATAAGGATCAGTTCCCGATGGATTCTTCCAAGTGGAATGCAGCACCCATCCCCACATCGGACGGAAAAGAAAACGGCAAACAGGCAATCAGCTTTACTTCCGCTTATCTGATCAATGCCAAGGGCAAGAATGTCGATAAGGCATTCAAAGCATATAAGAACATTTTCACAACCGAGAGTTATCTTACCGGTTATTATGAAGGCGGATACGGAATCAGCATCGTTCCGCAGGTCATCAAGAAAGCAAAACTCGGGCAGGAATATACCAGCAAGCCGAATCTCCAGATGATGGATATCGATGCAGTTCTGCCGAGAGAGCCTCATGAGATCAATGCTGCCGCAGTGGCAATCGAAGGCCAGGATTACTGCAAGACATTCGAATCTATTTATTACGGCGGTGCGGATCCGGCGTCTACGCTGAAAGATCTGACAGACCGTTACAACAAGGCATACAAGGACGGGATTGCAAAGGGACTTGGAAAAGAAGTCAAGATCCCTGATTATAACCCGCTGAAACCCTGATGATAAAAAAGCTGAGGGCTGACAGCCCTCAGCTTTTTTTATCCGTATGCAGGGCGGATATCATGGATATTTTCTGCATCGGGAATCTCAGGATTGGAAGGAGTAAAACAATATGAACAGGCAGACCTCAGCACATGAAAAAAGAAAATGGAAACGCAATGCCGAAGCCTACGCATTTTTACTGCCCAATTTGATTTTGTTTGCCCTGTGCTCCGTTTATCCCGTGATCTGGACTCTTCGGTTCGTTTTCTATCAGTACGGCGGACTCGGGACCGGGAAACCGATCTGGGTCGGACTGGAAAACCTGAAACGTGTGTTCAGAGATAAAGTTTACTGGGAAAGCGTCATTCACACCTTTACATACGGATTCGGGAAAATTCTGTTTATCATACCGCTTGCATTTGTTCTTGCGCTCATTTTAAACAAACATTCGAAATTCCATGATACGACCCAGAACGTCATTTTCATGCCGACGATCATGAGCTCCGCAGTCATGGGCCTGGTGTTTTATCTCCTGTTCAACGCGTATAACGGAGAAATCAATCAGTATCTTCTGAAACTGCATGTGATCACGAGACCGATCAACTGGCTTGGAAAAAACAACGCCATGAAAACGCTGATCATTACAGCCATCTGGGGCGGCGTCGGTAACTACATGGTCTATTTCATTGCCGGTCTGCAGCAGATTTCCCAGGATGCGGTCGAAAGCGCCAAGATCGACGGAGCCGGGAGACTGCAGACGCTCTGGTATATCATCATTCCCATGCTGGGACCGATTCTGAAAATCATCATGATGCTGGCAATTACCGCGGCATTCAACGATATCACGAATGTAATGGTTCTTACGGAAGGCGGTCCGAACAACGCGACGATGGTTATGTCGCTGTACGGATACAGGTACTTTTTCCCGGTTTCGGCATCGGAATCCGTTGCCTCGCAGTACGGCTACGGCGCTGCGGTGAGCGTGATTTCGGCAATGATCGCCGGATGCGTCACCGTGCTGTATTTGAAAGCATCGAAAAAGCTCGACGATATCTATTAAGGGAGGAACGGCAAAATGAACGCAGGTACCCGGAAATATACATTCAAAAAAGGCCTGATTGCCGTTATCTCTGCCTGTTTTCTGGTCATCATGATCCTGTTTACCGTATATCCGATTCTCTATACGGTACTGGGTTCGCTGAAGACCAATGCAGAGCTGACATCCGGCGGTTCCATCCTGCCGAAGAAATGGCAGTTCGGAAACTATTACCGCGCCTTTGTCGAGGCAAATTTCCTGAAGTATGCCCTGAACAGCATTATTGTAAGCGTCTGCGTAACGGCACTTGCCATGGTGACCTGTTCCATGGCCGGATTCATTCTGGCAAGGAAAGAATTTACAGGCAAAAAGTTTCTCCTGGGCCTTTACACGTCCATGCTGTTTGTGTGTCTCGGATCGGTAACGCTTTATCCGATTTATGAATTTCTGCAGCGTTTCGGCCTGCATAAGAGTATACTGGGACTGATCATAGCACTGACCGGAGGACAGGCAACCAATGTGCTGCTTGTCATGGGGTTTGTCAGAGGAATACCGAAAGAACTGGATGAAGCGGCGACAATCGACGGATGTTCGACCTTCGGCGTATTTACAAAGGTGATCCTTCCGCTTATGAAGCCGATCATGGCGGTAGTTGCGCTGTTTGTATTCCGGAACACCTGGAACGACTATATTACGACGCTGATTATGACGATAGCAAATCCGAAGCTGCAGACTTTGACCGTTGCGGTCGTACAGCTGAAGTATTCCGTCAATGCAGCCGCGGAATGGCACATCATGCTGGCCGGTTCTTCCATAGCGATTATTCCCATCCTCATTGTCTATATGCTCTGCAACAAACAGTTCATAGCAGGACTCACGGCAGGTGCGGTGAAGGGATAAAGATACCGCAGGCGTGGAGGGTTGTCCATGAGTGGATTTTTCAGAAATATGAGCTTTACCAGGAGAATCACCATTGTTTTTACGATTGTGTGTATTTTAGCAAATTCGGCAATGGCGATTCTCTATTATAATTATGCAAAAGAGAAGACCATTGAAAACTTAAATGAAATGTCGGCGGAACGGCTCTCGCAGCTTGAGGATACGCTGCATGTTCGTACGGAAGCAATCACCATGCGGGCGGCTGCTGTTCTCACCAACAGCTCGTTTTCGGAGCCGGTGGTGAATTATCTGAATGCGCCGACTGTCCGCAACAGGGTTATTGCGCAGGGCACGATCTCCAACTTTTTCAAGGACATCCGTCTGGGGGATTCTCTCGTAAGCTCTATCTTTATCCATACGAGTCACGATGATTTTGACGATTTCACGAAATTCAGGAACCGGGATTTCAGATTTGAGAATTCTGTTTTTGCGGAAACCTACAAGACAGACAAGGACGGTTCCGTCAGGTGGTTTCCTCTGATGGAAGACGAGATTTTCAACAACGGCGGAGAGGTCATTCCCTGCGTCAGACGGGTCAAGTTTACGGATACGAACGAAGTGGTATATCTGATCATCGAACTCAGCAGGGAGGAACTGACCGGGATCATAGAAGGACGGAAAACGTCAGGAACCAGACTGGTGTTTATTACCGACAGAAATAACCGGTATATCACATCGAGCGGTCAGACGGAAAGAAGCACGGCGGAGAATATCTGCCTGGAACTGAAAAACCTGGGCAGTGATGCTCCCGGAGAAGAATTTACCTATGATAAAAACCATTATTTCGTGTTTCAGGGCGAGGTCCCCGGAAGCGGATGGAAAATCTATATTCTGAAACCGAAGTCGGAACTGCTGAAGAGTATCGGCAGCATCCAGCAGCTGATCATCGGACTTACGGCAATGCTGATCCTGATCTGCTGGATTGTGGTTTCTCTTACCGCCCGGCAGATGACATCTTCCATCAAACGGCTTGCCATGCAGATGAACCGCATGCGGAACGGTGAGCTGGATGCCCGCTTCTATTATCCGTACAAGGATGAGATAGGGAGCCTTTCCACAAACTTCAATTATATGGCTGATGAGATCCAGCATTATATCACGGACCAGAAAAAGTACATTGAGACCCTCCAGGAAGAACGGGATCAGGTAACGATCATTCAGAAACAGAAGCGGAAAGCGGAGCTTAAGGCGCTGCAGGCGCAGATCAATCCGCACTTTCTTTATAATACGCTGAACAGCATCACCTGGATGGCGGCGGATAAGGGAGAAACCGAAATTTCGGTCCTTTCCAGTTCGCTGGGAAAGCTATTCAGGATCAGTCTCAGCAAGGGGAGAGAGATCATAACCATACGCGAAGAGATTGAGCACGTGGAGAGCTATCTGAAAATCCAGAAGATCCGCTACGGTGATAAAATCCAATATGAAATCAGCATTTCCGGGGAGATCCTGGACCTGAAAATGCCGAAACTCCTCCTTCAGCCGCTGGTCGAAAATTCCATCTATCACGGCATCAGGCAGAAAAGCGAAACGGGACATATCCGTATCCAGGCAAGAGAAACCGTGACGGAAAAAGACAGAAAGGAAATATTCTTTTCCGTCGAGGATGACGGTGTCGGAATTCCTCCGGAGAAGCTGAAGGCGATCAATGCCGGTCTGTTCCGCGGCATAACCGAATCGGGCGACAGCTACGGGATCTATAACGTGAATGAAAGAATAAGGATATACTACGGACCTGACTGCGGACTTTCCTATGAAAGTTCGGAGAATGAATTTACAAGAGCAGTTTTCAATATTTCGCGGGAATGTCCGGAGGAAGGCTGATGCTGAAAATACTGATTGCCGATGATGAAACGGATATGAGAGACCGCCTGGTGAAATATATTACCGGCGAGGACAGGGATGTTACTGTTGTCGGAAGCGTATCCAACGGGAAGGACGCACTGGAGGCTGCCTTAAAGTACAGCCCGGATATCGTCCTGGCGGATATCAACATGCCTGTCATGAACGGCCTTGATTTTTTAAAGGAAGCATACAGGCAGAATCTGTCCATGAAGGCGATTATCATCAGCGGTTATGATGAATTTGAATATGCCAAGGAGGCGATTTCCCTCGGCGTGTCGGATTATCTGGTGAAGCCGTTTTCACCGGAAGAGCTGAAAAATGTCATTGACAAGCTGAAGACGGAGATCGAAAAACAGCAGATGTTTGTGGGTAATCTGGACAAGCTGAAAAAACAGGCGGATCTTTCCGGACTGCTGTTAAAGGAAAAGGTCATCAAGGACATTGTTTCCGGCGAACAGACTTATCTGCAGACGGCAGCGGATGTTATCGATACCACGGAGGATTATTACTGCATCTGCGATATGAAGATCTTTCAGGACACCGGAGAGAAAACGCTGGATTTGAGCAATCTGGAAAATTCGGCGGAAATCCTTGACCTGATGCGCGAAGGGTATCTCACCAGCGGAGTCTATGCGGACGGAACCGGCTTAAGCAGAAAGGAAATGGTCATCATCCTGGGCGGGAAGGCCGGAAGCAGTCAGGAGTTCCGGAACAGAATCAAATCCGGAATCAAACATTTCCTGGACAGCATGAAAAAGTACTACGGTTTCCGGATTGTCTGCATTCTCGGAAAATCATGCGCCGACTGGAGAGATCTTCACGGTTCCTATCAGGATACGGTTACGGCCTGGCGGGACATAGTCAATGTCGAGCAGAACATGATCGACTGCGAGGAGGCCGGAGAAAGCGAAGAAGAGAAGTTAAGCGCCGATGCATCCTCCGGAATCATAGACAGCAAGAAACAGATTCTGATCTCGATCCGCATGGGACAGAAGGAAAATGTGCGTTCGGAAATCGACAAGCTGATGAAGCTGTACGCGCTGCAGTCCGGCAGAAAGTCCGGCTATGCCGCCATTTCCGTGAATGAACTGGTTTATACCATTGCGGAGGAACTGGAAGGCGGAGAACTTTCCGGAAACAGGGCACAGCTGGAGGAAGTCTTCCGGAAGACGGAGAAGGCACTTTCGGGCGCGAGCTTCATGGAAATCAAAGAGATCCTGACCGGCTACACGGAGGCCTGCATTGACCTGGTCAACCAGAACAGCGAGCAGTTCAAGGCGGAACAGGTTTCCGAAAATGTCCGGAAAATCATCGAGGAAAACCTGAAGACGGAAGGTCTGACTCTGGAATGGCTTTCCGAGAGAATGCATTTCAGCCCCAATTATATCCGGCAGATCTTCAAGCAGAAGACCGGGGAAAGCTTCATGGAGTATGTCATCCGGAAGAGAATGGAGCGGGCGGCAAATCTCCTCATCAATACCGATCTGCAGATACAGGAAGTTGCCGAAGAATGCGGCTACAGCAACCAGCGCTATTTTTCCAGCAGCTTCAGAAAATTTTATGACTGTACGCCGAGCAGCTTTAAATCCATGGCTGAGCGGCAGAAGGGGGAAGAAAACGTATGATACAGTTTACGGAAAAGGAAATCAGCGAAATCAGAAACAGGGCCGGAAAGAATCCGGAACTTCTGGCTTCCCTGAAAAAAGAAACAGCAGATATTCTGCAGGAAGAACTGCAGATCCCGGACAAAGGGATAGGAAACTGGGGCCTTTACTATTACTGTCCGGACTGTTCGGTAAAACTGGTATTTGACAGACACGATAAGAAACATCACAGGTGTCCGAACTGCGGAAGGATTTTGACCGGCGAGCCGTATGACAGTACCTGGTGGGGACTGATGAATTCCTATAATTACAATATGTCCTTCGATCTGGCCATTCTTTATCTTCTGACCGGTGAAAAGCGGTACGGTGAAAGAGCAGTCGAGATCATGCGCGGCTATGCGGAATATTATCCGGGCTATGCAGTCCACGGAGATATTCCCTATAACGGACCGGGAAAGGCAAATGCCCAGACCCTGGACGAAGCCATCTTTTTAAGAACCTATGCCATGGTCTTTGACCTGACGGAAGAAATCATGAGCGAAGAAGACAGGATCCTGGTCCGCGACCAGATGCTCATTCCCGGAGCGGATTTCCTGATGCAGCACAGGCATCCGCAGATCCACAACCACGAAGTCATCATCGATTCCGCCATCGCGGTGATCGGAATTCTGTTTGACAGAGAAGAGTATATCCAGCCGGCTGTCTACGGGAAATACGGTCTGGTCTACCAGCTGGAGCAGGGTATGCTGCCGTACGGAATGTGGTTTGAAGGAAGCTTCGGCTATCATTTCTTTGCACTCAAGAGTTTCTATGCGTATGAGAAATTTGCCATTCATACGAAATACAGCAACATCAGCCATCCGAACTACCGCAGGATGATGGAAATCCTGGTCCATTATATCCTGCCGGATAACCGCATTCCGCTCTTAAACGACACGACCAGCGATCATGAGGTGTCAAGCCTCTATTTGTATGAATTTGCCTACAGCCACTTTAAGAGCGACGAGATGCTTTCCATCCTGAATAAGCTTTATCTCGGCCGGGAAAGAAACAACATGGAAGCCCTGCTGTACGGAGAGAATGTACTCGGGAAAGCCGCGGACGGCGACAAACAGGAATGTTTCCATACGCCGCTTCACGGATCGGGCCATACAATTTTCCGTAGCGGGGACGACCGGTACCTTCTTTTCAAGCATGATCCGTACGGCGGCGAGCATGATCATTACGACCGTCTGGATTTAAGCTATACGGCTTTCGGAAAGAAGCTTGCTTCGGATCTCGGAACGACAGGATACGGCGCGAAACTCCATTATGATTATTATAAAAATACTGGATCGCACAACACGGTCGTGATCGGAGAGGAAAACCAGTCGCCGGCTGCCTGCAGTCTGGAGCGGTATGAAGAACGGGACGGTATTCTTTATGCGGAAGCCGTCTGCTCGTGGGACGGAACATTTAAAATTCCGGACACGTTCACGATCGTTCAGTGGAAAGAGGAAAATTACAGAAATGTATGCATGAAACGTAAAATTGCCTGGGCCGGCCTCTGGTTCGCCGAAGTCTTCCTGACGGACGGCGTTTCTCCGGCGCTTTCGACCGACTGGGTGTGGCATATGGACGGGAAACCTGTAATAGACGGCAGACTGGATCCTGTGGGGAATTTCTCGGAGAAAAAACCGTTTTCCCATCTCTCGGAGGTTCAGAGACTGACTCCTGACCGTACGGACGGAATCTTCAGCATTTCCTATATGAGCGACGATGTGGTCACGGACATTTACGGCGCGGAGACAGGACAGGAGATCTTTACCGCCGTCGGACCGGACAATCCGTCGGACCGGAATATTTCCTATCTGATCGAGCGCACCCATTCCGGGAAATCCATATTCATGCATGTGGTGGAAAGCTGCAGAGGAAGCAGGACCATTCAGAAGGTTCTGTTCAGGCCGGCGGAACAGATCATTGAAGTGACTGATGAGAAGGGTAGGCATGAACTGAAATTTTCCTGATTATTTTAAACCGAGAGGGAAAGAAGGCTTAAAGGGAAGAAAGCCTTAAAGGAACAGAAGAATTAAGTGAATTGACAATCCTTTTGACGCAAGTTAGAATAGAGTCACAAAGCCGGTGTCGGCCGAAGATATGACTAAGACATCACCCACCATGATTGTTTTACCACTTCGTCCAGGGACGCCCTTTGTTTTGCGGACCGGTCGCCCATGATCGGTCCGTTTTTATGCATCAGTATTCAGTAAACGCGCAGGGCCGCAGAGGAAATTATGCCCATTCGGGATACGGAGTCCGTAAGCACCGGGCAGGAACATAAACTGCCTTCTGTTCAAAATGATTCAGTCGAAGCAAGGGCATGTTCATGATCGGCATGAAGGATAATGCGGCAGATATGCCGGGAATTAAGCGACATGGCTGGTACAGGGAGAAACGATGGAAACAGATATGACAAAGGGCAATCCGCTGCCCGTAATACTGAAATTCATGATACCGCTCTGGATCGGCAATGTGTTCCAGCAGCTTTATAATATGGCGGATACCATTATTGTTGGCCGTTTCATCGGAGCCGGAGCACTCGCCGCAGTGGGTTCCACCGGGACGGTCATGTTCCTGGTGACCGGGCTTTCTCAGGGGATGAGCACCGGATTTACGGTGCTGACCAGCCAGAAATACGGCGCCGGGGATAAGAAGGGTGTCAGAGGTTCCGTGGCGAACGGAATCCGTCTTTCGTTTTTCGTGATTCTGGTTCTTACGGTCTTAAGCCTTCTTTCCATGAAAACGCTTCTTCATGCCATGAATACGCCGGATGATATATTCGAGGATGCGTATTCCTATATTTGCGTCATCTGCATCGGGATTTTCACGACTGTTTTCTATAACCTTTTTTCATCATTCTTAAGGGCCGTCGGGAACAGCAGGACTCCGCTCCTGTTCCTTGTTTTTTCCGCATGCCTGAACGTGGTGCTGGATCTGTTTTTCATTACGGTCTTTCATATGGGAGTTGCCGGAGCGGCATGGGCAACGGATCTTTCGCAGGGAATTTCGGCTGTCCTGTGCGTGATTTATATCCGGAAAAAGGAAGCCGTACTGGTGCCTGATAAGGACGACTGGGCCGGAAACGAGAATTTTACGAGGCATCAGCTTGCCGTGGGAATTCCCATGTCCCTGCAGTTCGGCATAACGGCGTCCGGAACCATGATCATGCAGTCGGCAGTCAACCTTTTCGGAAGCAGTGCGGTCGCTGCCGTAACCGCGGCCAGCAAAATCCAGTCTGTGTTCACGCAGGGAATGGTCGCAATGGGACAGGCAATGGCCACCTACTGCGGGCAGAATTTCGGTAAGAGGGAGATCGGACGTATCCACGGCGGCGTCAGGGCAGCAGTGAAGGTGGAAGTGATCTATTCTCTCATCTGTTCCGCCATCGTGGTGACGGCGCTCCCGCTTTTACTCGGCATCTTTTTCCCGGAGGAGGGAAAAGCGGCGGCGCTTCTTCCGCTCGCACGCACCTATGTCAATATCTGTGCGGTTTTCTATATTCCGCTCAGCATGATCTTTATATTCCGGAATACCATGCAGGGCTGCGGATACGGCCTTCTCCCCATGCTCGGCGGAGCCGTGGAATTCTTTGCCCGTCTTTTTGTCGCCATCCTTTCCATGCGTGCCGGAAATTTCTTCCTTGCCTGTTCCTGCGATCCTGCCGCATGGCTTTTCGCAGGACTCTTTACGGCTTTTTCCTATTTCTGTATTATCCGGAAGATCGAAGGAAAACTCCGCACAGTGTCAGTTGAAAAACCGGATCTTTGAGTATATAATGTCGGAAAGCGGGTAGGGCCGGGTCAGATTTGAAAGGAGCATTCATGAAAAAAAAGGGTGCATTGATCTGTGCGGCATTATCGTTCGTCTTATTGATCTGTCTTCCGGTTCAGACGTATGCAGCTTTTTCGCCGACCGGATATCTGTGGCTTCCGAAAACTTACAGGAACAGAGAGCCGTTTCTGGAAAATAAAAAGGATGACAGCGGAAGAAGCTTAAGCGCGGCAGGCGATCACGGAGATTACATCGAAGTGACGAATATGTGCGCGTATGTCTATGACAAGTATGCTGCGGATGAAGTGGAATCGAAGGCAGTCGGCGACACCATGGTCGTGGCGGGAAAAAGCTTTGAGATCAGATCGAAGGACGGAAATGAGATCGTTCTTGAGAGAAAGGATCCGTACGGTTATTCCGAGTTTGAATACCTGGAAAAGAAGACGGCCTCGGGAAGCAGCGGAAAGGATTTTTACATCGCCGTTTCCAAAGGTGCATCGGACGGAAGTTTTGACGACGTGACGGCCATGTATACGGGGAGCATGCGCTTTTCGAAGGACTGTCTCTGTTATTCTTATGCCGTGGAGGAGGACGGAAGCAGAAAGTTCGTTCCGATCGCCGATTATATCGGAACCGATGCGTCGCTTCTGCCGGGACAGTTTCATTACGGGCTGGTTCAGAACGAAGGGACGCTTTCGTTCAGAGGAACCTATGAGACGGATGCGGACGGGATCATAACTTCCTACACGGAGAAATACGTGCCGTGACAGAACCTGCAAATTATATTTTCGAATAAAATCAGATATAAAAATCTGGCTTAATAATAAGGCATAAAAATATTACCTTCCGGAAACTACGGGGCTTTGAGAAGCGAGCCCCTATGCGTTTCCGGAAGGTATATTTTTATGCATCAGTATTCAGAACTAAAGAATGCTAAAGAGTGAAAGACCTGTTTTTATGCGTCAGTATTCCGGACTAAGAGATGTAAAAAAAAGGATGTGTGTGTCTGAAAACGCATCTGTGTACGAGCGAAAAGAAATGAAGGAAAATGTGTCTGTGTACGGAACAGGCGGTTTTGATTGCCGTCTGTTCCGGTATGTGTTATGATACAAGAAGCGTTATTTTTACGAAAATATATCGGAGGCGCAGGCGGAAAATGAAGCTGATGAGAACAGAGGATGCGGTCGGGAGCATTCTGTGCCAGGATGTCACGCAGATCATAAAGGACCGTTTCAAGGGACCGGTGTTCCGGAAGGGTCATGTGATACAGGCGGAGGATATTCCCGTCCTTTTAAGCATCGGCAAGGAACACCTTTATGTCTGGGAGCAGAAGGAAGGCATCCTTCACGAGAACGATGCCGCGGCGGTTCTGCGGGACCTCTGCCAAAACAGGTTCATGACGGACAGCGAGCCGAAGGAAGGAAAGATCGAGCTCAGGGCTGCGGCCGACGGTCTGTTCAAGGTCCGCACCCAAGCGCTGCTTGCGGTTAACGAGACGCCGGAAATGATGATTGCGACGCGGCACGGAAATATGCCTGTGAAGAAGGGGGACCTGCTTGCCGGCATGCGCATTATCCCGCTTGCAATCGAGGAAGAAAAAATGAAGGCACTGAAGGCGGAGGTGGAAAAGATCACGGAGGGAAAGCCGATCCTTTCGCTGAAGCCTTACGTGCATAAGAAGGCCGGCATTGTCACGACCGGGTCGGAAGTGTTTAAGGGAAGAATCAGCGACACCTTTACGCCGGTCGTGGTTCAGAAGCTTCAGGAATACGGTGCGGAAATATCCGGCCATATTGTGACGGACGACAATGCGGACATGACGACGGAAGCGGTCATGAAACTGATTGCGGAAGGTGCGGACCTGGTCGTGTGTACGGGCGGGATGAGCGTCGACCCGGATGACCGCACGCCGCTCGCAATCCGGAACACGGGCGCGGAAATCGTGATCTACGGTTCTCCGGTGCTTCCGGGAGCCATGTTCATGATGGGGTATCTGAAAACGGCAGACCGGAAAGAAGAGCCTGAGGAAGGAACGGCTGCGGGACTGAAATGCATTCTCGGTCTTCCGGGATGCGTGATGTACGCACGCCGCACGGTTTTTGACCTGATGCTTCCGCGGATCATGGCGGATGACAGAATAACCGGAAAGGAGATCGCATCACTCGGCGAAGGCGGGCTGTGTCTTTCCTGCGAAACCTGTACCTGGCCGAACTGCGGATTCGGGGCATGAGTGAATTTACTCATTTCGACAAAGAGGGCAATGCGGTCATGGTGGATGTGACCGGCAAAAAAGAAACGGAACGGGAAGCCGTTGCGGAAGGATATATCTGCGTCTCGGAGGAGTGCTTCCGGAAAATCACAGAAGGGAAGATAGAAAAGGGGGACGTGCTGTCCGTGGCAAGAATTGCCGGGATCATGGGAGCCAAAAGGACGAACGAACTGATCCCGCTCTGTCATATCCTGCTGCTCACGAAAGTGACGCTGGATTTTGAAACGGATGCAGAAAATTCCCGGATTTGTGCCGTGTGCACGGTGAGGTGCACCGGAAAGACCGGCGTGGAAATGGAAGCGCTGACCGGTGTCAGCGTCGCACTGCTTACAGTCTACGACATGTGCAAGGCGGTCGATAAAAGAATGAAAATCGAAGGGATATGCCTGCTTAAAAAGACAGGCGGAAAATCAGGAGAATTCATAAGATGACGGAAAATTCCGAGGCGGCTTTGAAAGCTGCCGGATGTCATGAAAGGGTCATCGATTACTTGAGGATATCCGTGACGGACCGCTGCAATCTCCGGTGTCAGTACTGCATGCCGGAAAAAGTCCCTTCCGTACCGCATGCGGAAATCTTAAGGTATGAGGAAATCCTGGAGATCGCAGCGGCAGGAGCCGAAGAGGGCATACGCCATGTGCGCGTGACCGGCGGAGAACCGCTGGTGCGGAAGGACTGCCCGGAATTGATCCGTTCTCTGAAAAAAATACCCGGGATTCAAACGGCGGGCCTCACAACCAACGGGATCCTTCTTTCGGAACAGCTGGAAGCGATCAGAAAAGCGGGAACCGACAGCATCAACATCAGCCTGGATACGACGGACCGGCTGCATTACCGGAAGATCACCGGATATGACGGCAGGGATATCGTGCTGCAGGCAGTCGCGGATTGTGTTTCTTCCGGAATCCGGGTAAAGATCAATGTCGCGGTGATGGAGGAAACGACTGCGGAAGAAATCATAAGTCTTGCGGAGCTTTCCCGGAGCATGCCGGTTCATGTCCGTTTCATCGAGATGATGCCGATCGGATGCGGAGTCAGATTTCCTGCGGTCGATAACGGAGCTGTGCTGAAGATCATCCGCGAAAAATATCCGGATATCAGGCCGGTAAAGGATGATCCCGGACGATTACCCGGCTTCGGTCCGGCGGAATATTTTCAGATTCCCGGATTCTCCGGGGAAACCGGTTTTATTTCCGCGATCCACGGGAAATTCTGCGACCGCTGCAATCGTCTGCGGCTCACCAGCACCGGGTTTTTGAAATACTGTCTCTGTTACGATGCAGGCGAGGATTTGAGAAAAATCGTCCGCAGCAGCTTAAGCGCGGCGCAGAAAAGGGACAGGCTCCGTACGGCCTTCCGGAAGGCAGCGGCAGAAAAACCGGAAGGACACTGCTTCGGCGAAACCGGAAAAATGACCGAAAAAAAACCAATGGTGGAAATCGGAGGATAGAAGGCGGATGGAAAACGGAGATGTAAAAGAAACAGAGGGAAAGCCTTTCAGCACCGGGACAATCCGGGCAATCTGCATCTCCGAAAAAAGAGGCGTGGAAAAGCATCCGGTAAAGGAAGCGGTCTTTACGGCCGGCTACGGGATAGAGGGAGATGCGCATGCGGGGAAATGGCACCGGCAGGTGAGTCTTCTTTCCGGCGACCGGATTGAGGAATTTAAAAAGAGCGGCGCGGAAGTGAATGACGGTGCCTTCGGGGAAAATATCATTGCGGACGGAATCGATTTCCGTTCCCTTCCGGTCGGATCCGTACTCACCGCCGATGATGTCACGCTTCGAATGACGCAGATCGGGAAGGAGTGTCATTCCCACTGCGCGATCTTTCAGAAAATGGGGCGCTGCATCATGCCGACGGAGGGTGTCTTCGCGGAGGTACTGAAGGGCGGAACGCTGCGGCCGGGGGAACTTTTAAAAGTATTTCCGCCGGATCCGGAGAGGCCGTTCAGCGCGGCGGTGATCACGCTTTCGGACTCGGCGTCAAAGGGAGAGAGAACGGATGAAAGCGGACCCGAAGCGGAGAAAATTTTAAGGGAAGCAGGGTTCGAAGTCCTGGAGAAGCTGATCCTTCCGGACGAACCGGAACTTCTGAAGAAGGAACTGATCCGTCTTTCGGATGAACGCGAAATCAGTCTCATCATTACGACCGGCGGAACCGGTTTCTCCGGGCGGGATCAGACACCGGAAGCAACAGAGGAAGTGATGACCAGGAATGCGCCGGGGATTGCGGAAGCCATCCGCGCGGCATCCATGCAGTATACAAAACGGGCCATGCTGTCAAGAGGAATGAGCGTGATCAGAAATAAAACCGTAATCATTAATCTTCCGGGCAGCCCGAAAGCCGTCCGGGAAAGCATGGATGTTTTTATCGATGCCATCGAGCATGGTCTTAAAGTACTGCGGGGAGACGTGAAAAACTGTGCGGATGACAGGAACGGGGAAGAGAAATAAGCATTGATTTTTCAAAATGATTTTTGTACAGGCGACACGAAAGGCCTGACAGTCAGAATACTATATTAAACCAATAAGGAGAAAAACAAAATGAAGAAAAAAATGATGACTGTCGTTCTGGCCCTGGTGACGGCTGCAGGGATATCGGCATGCGGAGGGAGCGGTTCGGCCGTAACCACGGCTGCAGCCGCGAAGGCAGGCACAGCAGCTGCAGCGACAACTGCCAAGGCACCGGTCACAACTGCGGCGGGGTCGACAGCCACGACAGCAAAGACATCTGCAGCAGCAACGGCATCGAAGACTTCCGCGGGGCAGGCTGCATCGGCGGGGAAAAGCGCATCCGGGAAAACAACCATAACGCTGGCGGCGGCGGCATCGCTCAAGAATGTTTTTGATAAGACTCTGATTCCCGCATTTGAGAAGAAGAATCCGGATATTAAAATCGAAGCCACCTATGATTCATCAGGCAAGCTGCAGACACAGATCGAACAGGGACTGGCCGCGGATATTTTCTTCTCCGCTGCGGAAAAACAGATGAAGGCGCTGGATGACGAAGGAAAAATCGACAGTAAGTCAACGGTGAAGCTTCTGAAAAATCAGCTGGTCATGATCGTTCCGAAGAACAGCACTGCGGATCTGAAAAAATTTGACGATTGCCTGACCTGCAAAACGATTGCGATCGGGGATCCGGAATCCGTTCCCGCCGGACAGTATGCAAAGGAAGCACTGACAAGCCTCGGCCTGTATGACAAGGCGGAAGCAAAGTTTTCCAAGGGGACCAATGTGACGGAAGTTCTGAACTGGGTTGCCGAAGGGTCCGCAGAGGTCGGATTTGTCTATGCCACGGACGCGGCTTCCGTAGCGGATAAAGTGAAGGTAATCTGTGCCGCGCCGGAAGGAAGTCTTAAAAATCAGGTTATCTATCCGGTCGCACTTCTTAAGGATGCGCCGCAGAAAACCGCTGCTGCAAAATTTCTCGATTATCTGAAGTCCGATGAGGCCATGAAGGCATTTACGGAGTTCGGGTTTACGGATAACCGCGGGAAATAAATCCGGACAGGCAAAAGAAAATGGAGGCAGTGGAAAATGGATTTCAGTCCTGTCCGTATTTCTCTGAGGACGACGGTGTGTGCTTCGCTGATCGTATATGTTCTGGGCGTGCTTTTTGCCTGGCTTGTTCTTAAAATCAGGAACAGGACGGTGCGGCGGCTCGCGGACGGCATCCTGACGGTGCCACTGGTACTCCCGCCCACCGTGGCCGGTTTTATTCTGTTGCTGGTGTTCGGGAATAACCGGCCGTTCGGGCAGCTTCTGCAGCATGTGTTCGGGTTGAAAGTCGTATTTACCTGGGGAGCGGCAGTGATCGCCGCGGTCGTGGTGAGTTTTCCGCTCATGTACCGCTCCGCGAAGGCCGGATTTGAACAGATCAATCAGTCCATGATCGATGAAGCCAAAATGCTCGGACTCGGAAATTTCGGGATTTTGAGAAAGATCCTGATCCCGTGTACCAGACCGGCCATCGTATCCGGCGTTATCCTTTCGACAACGAGAGGACTCGGGGAATTCGGAGCCACGTCCATGCTTGCCGGGAATATTGCCGGGAAGACCAGAACGCTTCCGCTCGCCATCTATTCGGAAGTGGCGGCGGGAAATTATGACACGGCAGGTGTCTATGTATCCGTAATCCTTCTGGTCGCTTTTGCGGCTGTCTATATCATGAATGTCTTTGCGGATCAGAGCGAAATCCGGCTGTAAAATCCGGCGGAAAAGAAAGAAGGAAATCCGATGGCAAAAATAGAAAACGACGTTTATGTCGATGACCAGTATCTCAGCCTCAACGACGGAAATGTCATATGTCCGATGCTCAGGCTGACGCTGAAAAAGGAAGAGAAGTTTTTCGGCCCCGGCGTGGCTACGCTTCTTCATCTGATCGAAAAGGAAGGGTCCATCCAGTCTGCCTGCGCAACCATGGAGATGTCCTATTCAAAGGCCTGGAAGATATTGAAACGGGCGGAAAAGGAACTGGGATTTCCTCTCCTGATTTCCAGAAACGGCGGAGCAAAAGGCGGACAGAGCATGCTTACGGAAGCGGCGGAGGATTTTCTGAAACGCTATGACAGGGTAAGTCTGGCGCTGAAGAAACAGGCACAGGTCCTTTTTGAACGGGAGTTCGCGGGTTTTTCTCCGGATGGAAAGGAAAAGTAAATGGATACGGCTGCATTGATTGATCAGAGCATCAGACTCCTGGAAAACGGAGAAGTGCTTGAACTGGTGAAGATTGTTTCTTCCGCAGGCTCCACGCCGCGCGGAAGCGATGCGTTCATGATTGTCGGAAAATCGGGCCCGGTCGGAGGAACGGTCGGCGGCGGTGCCGTCGAACGCCGTTCTGCGGAGGATGCGGTTTCCTTTCTGCTGCGGAAAGAAGACGGGAAAAAGAGCTACAGCCTGACGCGCAGCGCGAAAAAAAGCATCGGCATGATCTGCGGAGGAGATGTGGAGATTTCCTTCCGCTGCCTTTCCGGAAAGGACGGGACGGAAGCGCTCCGCAAGCTGGAGCGGAAACTGAGAATGCAGAGACCCGCAGTCTGGATATTCGGCGGTGGCCATGTGTCATACTGCACGGCATCCGAGCTTGCCAGGATCGGATTTGATGTCAGAGTGTATGACGACCGGAAGGAACTTGCGTCCCGCGAAAGATTTCCGGAGGCGTCGGAGGTTATCGCGGCACCGTATGACGAGATCGGGAAACGCCTGAAAATCGGAGCAGGTGATTATATCCTGATCATGACGGAAGGACATGAACATGACTACGAGGTTCAGAAATTTGCCCTCGGAACAGAAGCGGTGTATATCGGCGTAATCGGTTCCCATGCGAAGGCGGCGGAACTTTCCAGCAGACTCTCGGAGGACGGGTTCTCCGCGGAGAAAATTGCTTCCTGCCATGCGCCGGTCGGCATCCAGATCGGCGCGGAAACGCCGGAGGAGATCGCAGTTTCTATTGCGGCGGAAATGATCCTGGTGAGAGCAAGACAGGAGAAGCGGAGGAAGGTTCTGGAACATAAGGTGATCGATTACCGGTAAGAACCGGACGTTTTCCGGGGAAAGGAAATGAAAAGAATGGCTTATGTGATCACCGCAGTCGGAGCGGGAGGAAAAACTTCCTGTCTTGCGGCACGGGGAATGGAATATCTATCCTGCGGAAAAACCGTCGCCTTTACGACGACTACCCATATCTGGAATCCGGGGAGAGAGAAAGACGGCATTCTTTATTTCGGAACGGAAGGAACGGACGGAAAGCTGGGTTTTCCCGGACCGGAGATTTACGAAAAACTCTGCCGTGATTTTGACGTTGTCCTTGTGGAAGGCGACGGTTCGCACAGAATGCCGGTGAAAATACCGAATGACAGTGAACCGGTCGTACCGGAAAACACGGATGAAATTCTGGTCGTCATGGGGAAGCATGCCGTCGGCAGAGAACTCGGCACGGTCTGCCACCGCTACTTTAAAATGCCGGAGGAAAGAAGACCCGGAAGGGCGGAAGAAATCGTTACAGAACAGTTTCTCCGCACGACGGCGGAGAAATTTTATATACAGCCACTGTCAATCCGTTTCCCGGATGCCAAAATAAGCTATGTTCTGAGCGATATGACAGAATCCGGTTTTGATCACGATATACGGAAGATCACCTTCGTACTGCTGGCTTCCGGATTCGGAAAGCGCTTCGGAAAGAATAAACTGACGGAACCGTACAGAGGGGAAAAACTCTACAGACACATGCTGCTGAAACTGGTTTCCGCTTCGGCACATATCGGAAAAGAAACGGAAGTCCTGGTCGTGACACAGTATGAGCAGATCATGGATGAGGTGAACAATGACGGAATCCGCAGTCTCCGTGCGGTGAGAAACCCGGAAGCGGCGGAGGGAATTGCGGCATCCGTCCGCATCGGCACGGGAGAGGCAGAAAAAAACGGTGCGGATGCGGTCATCTTTTTTGCAGCCGATATGCCGGATCTCCCGGAGAAAGACATCTGCCGTTTTACGAAGCAGTTCCTCTTTTCCGGAAAAACGTATGCCTGCATGGAAGCAATCGATGAAGCTTCCGGGGCCGGGACACCGGTGAATCCCGGCGCATTCCGGTTCCGTGACGGCGTGGCGGAAAACCTTCTTTTTCTATCCGGCGACCGGGGTGCCATGCGGATCATCAAAGGACATCTTCCGGAATGTCATGTCTATCAGATTGAAAAGGAGAAAGTAAGGGACATCGATCTCAGGGAAGACATGGAATCCCGCATGTAAAAGAAAGCGGCTGTCAGAAGAGCTCGCGGACTGAAACGGCCTCCCGAAATACCGGGAGGCCGTACGCTTCATTTTCCGTTTTTGTTGATGTCGATGTAACTGTAAAGTGTGAACTTGCTGATCCCGAAGTAGGACGATACCTTGTCGCCGGATTTGGTGATCAGGAATGCACCGGAATCATTTAAGAACTGAATGGCCTTGACCTTTTCGTCCTTGGTCATCAGTGCAGGCTGTTTTCCGATCAGAGCCACGCTCTGTTCGATCAGACTGTCCAGAAGATCATTGACCGTGGTCGGAATGGAAGAAGTCTGCTTTCCGGTTTCTTCCTCCAGCGCGATCAGGCTTCGGAGACCGTTATCGATATTGACCAGATTCGTGATGTCATAGTTGATTCCGAACAGGTAGCAGTACTGTCCGGATTCGTCCTTCAGGAAAATGGAAGAGGACTTTAAAATTCTTCCGTCCTTGGTCCGGATCATGTAGCTGAAATGGTCGGATATGCTTTCTCCCTTTTTCTGGGCTTCGACGGCTTTCAGAACCGCTTTTGAAGGGCCGTCTCCGAACTTTCTTCCGGAAACTTCTCCGTTCACGAGATATACGATTGTATGTTCCAGATTTTTGGCTGTCAGATCATGGATTACGATTTCGCAGTTTTTCCCGAACTGATGGGAGAGACCGTGTGCGATTGCCACCAGGTTCTCAAGTATGATGTCCTTTTTTGATTTCATGGGAAATTCCTCCGGTTAGTGCAAAAAACGGAATCGGTTGATACCAAAAATAATATAGCACAAAAACGGCAATAAAAAAATGCGGAAGCCAGATTTTCTGTTTCTCCGGATCTGAAAACAGAAGCAGGTGTGCGCGGATGGGCAGTGGCACTCTGATCTGTACGGGGAAATCATTATCGGCCTGCTTTCTGTTCCTGCGGAAGCGTGACGTTCAACAATACCGCCACCAGCGTGGCAATGACCACAGGACTCTTGCCGAATATTGTGGTGACCCAGGCGGGAAACTGGGACAGCGAGGAAGAGGCTTCCGATATTCCCATTCCGAGCGCCGCGGAAAGCCCTACGATTGAAGAATTCCGGAACCCCATTTTTTCCGACATGACGAGCTTCATGCCTGTCATGGCAATGGAGGCGAAAACGGAAATGGTGGCGCCGCCGAGCACACAGTAGGGAATGGTGGTGAGAAGAGCGGAGAACTTCGGAAACAGTCCGGCGAGGAGAATGATCAGGGCGGAAAGCCCGAGTGTTTTCCGGTTTACGACTTTAGTGGTCGTGACAATGCCGACGTTCTGTGAGTAGGTCGCCGTTGGTAGACATCCGAAACATGCGCTGACGAGGTTTGTCAGTCCGTATGCCGTAATTCCGCCTTTCAGCTCTTCGTTGGTGGGCTGCCGGTCCAGACCTCCGATCGTGGTGGCGGAAAAATCGCCGATCGCCTGGACGGAATTAACGGCGAACAGGATGCCGATGGCAACGCAGGAGGCAGGATCAAAGGTCAGACCGAAATGTAAAAAATGCGGCGGGGCAAATACTCCAGCCTCCAGCACCGGGCTGAAATTCACCATGCCTGCCATCAGCGAGACTGCGTATCCGCAGGCCATGCCGATCAGAATGGAAGCAAGCTTTACGAATCCCTTTCCGTAATGACTTAAGACGGTGACAACGGTCAGTGTGAAGAGTGATACCAGCCAGTTTTTCGGAGAGCCGTATCCGGGCGTTCCGGAGCCGCCGGCCATGTAGTTGATTGCGGTGGGGTAGAGAGAAAGGCCGATTGTGAAAACAACGGTGCCGGCGATTAAGGGCGGGAAAAATCTGCGGATCTGATTGATGGAAAGACCGACACAGACCGCAACAATGCCGCCGATGATCTGTGCGCCGAAGATCGCGGCTATTCCGTTCGTTTCCGCAATCGCCTGCATGCTCGGTACGTAGGCGAAGCTTACGCCGAGTATCACGGGAAGTCTTGCGCCTATTCTGAAGCTGCCGATTTTCGGAGCAAACAGCATGATGAAGGTGGAAAATGCCGCAAATACCAGAGAGGCCTGAATGAGGATAATCTTGTCGCTGTTCGGAAGACCTGCGACAGAAGAGACGATGATGGCAGGCGTGACGCAACCCACGATCATGGCGACGACGTGCTGCAGGGCCAGCGGGAATGCCTCGGAAAATTTCGGCGTCCCGTCCAGCTGAAATACGGAGGCATAGGTCTTTTCGGTATTGCAGTCTGCTTTCCGGTTCATTAATTTTTGCTCCGTTTCGTTTTTCTGATCCGATCTGATGGTTCAGAAACTTTCCTGAAATTTATCTGGTATTGCCTTCCCATTCAATGCTCTTGTAGCGGTCCGGATCCGTGTCTCCTTCCGTGGAGAAGCAGAGGACGCGGGAGTCCTTTCCGAGGTTCAGTTCCCTGCGGAGATCCTTATATTCATCCTGCAGCAGGATGGTGGCCATCGCGCCGAATCCGGCTGCTCCGGACTCTCCGGATGTAATGGGAAGATCATGACGGAGACTTGCGCCCATCATCCGCATGCCGCGTATGGCAACGGAATCTTCAGCGGCCACGAAACAGGTGACATGGTTCTTCAGAATATCCCAGGAGATGATATTCGGTTCTCCGCAGCATAATCCGGCCATGATGGTCGGCATATCGCCTTCCATCGTGCGGATATTTCCGTCACCGGCAACCGCTCCTTTGTAAAGACAGGCGGCAGCGGCAGCCTCGACCACGATGATCTTCGGCGGATTATCGGGATACCGGTTCACGAAGAATCCAGTCACGGCGCCTGCGAGAGAGCCGACGCCGGCCTGAATGAAGATATGGGTCGGACGTTCGCCGAACTGATCGTCCGCTTCGCTTGCCATGGTACCGTACCCTTCCATGATCCAGGACGGTATTTTTTCATAGCCTTTCCAGGCGGTGTCCTGCACTACGACGCCGTGCGGCGTCTTTGCAGCCATGGATGCGGCCATACGCACGCATTCGTCATAATTGACGTCCTCGATCGTTACGTCGCCGCCTTCTTTTTTGATGTTTTCATAGCGGTTCTTCGTGCTGCCTTTCGGCATCAGAATAACGGATTTCTGTCCGAGCTTGTTCGCGGACCAGGCGACGCCTCTTCCGTGGTTTCCGTCCGTTGCGGAAAAAAAGGTGGCCTGCCCGAATTCAGCTTTCAGTTCCGGGGATGTCAGTACCTCGAACGGAAGAGCGGAGATATCGCGGCCGGTTTCTTCTGCAATGAAACGCCCCATCGCATAGGAACCGCCGAGTACCTTGAATGAGTTGAGGCCGAACCGGTAGGATTCATCCTTTACCTTTAAGCGGCTGAGGCCGAGATAATTTGCCATCATCTGCAGATTGATGAGCGGTGTCACGGTATACTGCGGGAAGCTTCTGTGGAAGGTACGTGCTTTTTCGACTTCCGGGAGCGACATGATGGAAAGATTTTCATCTGCGGTTTTCGGCATGCAGTTGATGCAGTATTTCAGTTCCTGAGTCATTTTTGAGACCTCCGGAAAACAGTTTATATGCCAGTGAATTCACTATATCACAAAAATTTTAAGGAATCAACAAATATATTTAGAAATAGAGGCGGTGAAAAAGATGAAAAATATAAGCGGAGAAAAAGATGTCTTTCCGGAACTTAGGGAGCCTGCGGCTCCAATGCGTTCCGGAAAGACCTTTTTCTCCGCCTTTAAAGTTCAGCAGATATTCTCTACAGACTCGTTCAATGAATTCCGGGAAGACTTTTTTCTCCGCTGTTAAGTTCAGCAGATATTTACTGACTTCAATTCGCTTTGTTTCAAGAATTCGAATCCGCTCAATATTCATAGAAATGTACCGGTTAAAGGTCCGGTCCATTCGGAAAGTGTTTTATCCGTTCAGGTGCTTTCATGCTTCCACGGATGTGAATTCAAATTTCTTTACATCGAAGAGGCCGCGGTCAGTAAGCTTCAGGTCCGGGATGACGATTAAAGACATGAAGCAGAGCGTCATGATCGGTTCCACATCGCGGCTGACCTGAAGCTCCGTATAGGCGGCATCATGCAGAACGGACAGCTGTTCTGCCACCCATTCGCCGCTCTGGTCGCTCATCAGGCCGGCGACCGGAAGCGGAAGAGAAGCGATCACTTTACCGTCCTTCACCAGGATGAAACCGCCTTCCTGATTGATGAGCTCCCGGATGGCGCAGGACATTTCGGCATCGTTTACGCCGACGCAGATGATGTTGTGGGAATCGTGCGCGACGGAAAGGGCGACGGCGCCGTGTTTGATTCCATATCCCTTAAGCAGTCCGAGGCCGATGTTGCCTGTATTGTGATGACGTTCGAGCACGGCGGCCTTTACGATGTCCTTCGCAGGATCAAAGATAAAATCGCCGTCCTCGGTTAAGCTTACCGTTTCGTCGCTCCGCGCGGTGGTGACGCCGCCCGGAACAATCTGGATTGTCTTGACGCGGTTGCTCTTGAGATGCATTTTCAGGGAATCGTCTGTAAAGTTCTTTACATGCATGGAACCGCGGACCGGGAAAATGGATGCTTTTTCGAAGGAAAGCAGATATTTCCCGTTTTCGGCGACACGCTGTCCCTCGATATAAACTTCCTTTACCCGGAAATCCTTCATGTTGCTGAACAGGACGATGTCCGCGCGCTTCCCCGGTGCGAGGGCGCCTCTGTCATAGAGACGGTAGCATTCCGCTGCATTCAGGGTTGCCATGCAGACAGCCATGACAGGGTCTATTCCGGCTCTGACCAGCTTTCTTAAATGGCTGTCGATGTGGCCCTCTTCCAGAATGGTCTTCGGCTGGCGGTCATCGGAGCAGAGAAGGCATCTTCTGTAATTATAGGGCGTGATGCCGGGAATCAGTTTTTCCAGATCGTGGCAGGCGCTTCCGTCGCGAAGCGCCACGTACATGCCACGCTCCAGACGGTCCTCCATTTCCTTCAGCGTGCCGCATTCATGGTCCGTCTGCACGCCGGCGGCGATATAGGCGTTCAGCTCCGAGCCCTGAAGTCCGGGGCTGTGTCCGTCGATCACTTTGTTCATGTTTCTGGCAACGAGGATTTTGTTCAGATCCTCTTCGGAGGTATTGATGATGCCGGGATAGTTCATGAACTCGCCGAGGCCGGGAACATGCCGGTCCCCCATGGGCCACTGCATGTCGAAGGCGTTGATTACGGAACCGGAGTCCTCGAACGGCGTCGCGGGAATGCAGGAGGACATCATGTAACGGACGGAGAGCTCAGTCTTTCCGGCGGCCCTTACCATGTAGTTGAAGCCCTCCAGACCGCAGACGTTCAGGATCTCATGGGGATCCGCGATGACGGTCGTGGTTCCGCAGGGCACCACCATGCGGCCGAATTCCTCGGGCGTGGTGTAGGTTGACTCAATGTGGATATGTGCGTCGATCAGACCGGGGGCTGCGTAGAGTCCTTCGGCATCCCTTTCTTCGCTTCCGTGATATTGATCCCCGAACCCGCAGATCATGCCGTCGATCACGGCGATCGTGTCTTTCCGGACGGTACCGGTGTAGACGTCAATCACATTAACATTCCTGATCACAAGATCCGCAGGAATCCGGTGCATGGCAGCATCGATCAGACGCTTTAACTGTTTCTTGTCAAAATGATCCATAAAACTCCTTTCTGAATATGCAGATTATTGGTTTTTGAAATAAAGATAACCGGATTACGGTTATGTTGCCGAGAAGCGAAAACGGGTCAGATCACCGACCCATAATGTATTGGAAAACTGGACCAGCAGGTTATCCTTTGAATAATGAGAGGACTGTATTTTCAGAAGAGAAGCATCATAGGGTATCCCGAGCAGAGAAGCCTCGCGGGCATTTGCCTTTACTGCTTCAATGGAATTGTCAACGCGGACTATTGTATATCCGTAACGTTCCCGCAGGGTAATGGTAATGCTGGAATCAATCAGCCCTTTTTTGTCCAGTTCAGGAACAAGAGAGGACGGGAACCAGGCGTTGTTCAGGCCGATTGCGTAATTGTTTTTCAGAAACAGGCGGCTTAAATGGATCAGACTGCAGTTAACGTCGGAAAATGCCGCAATCACAAAATTCGGTGGGGAAGGGTCCGGTTTCAGTTCCAGAACCGTACTTGCCGATTTCTGTCTTGGGGCGCCGAGAGAAGGAAGATTCAGATCCTCCACAAAAGGTTTAATGTTGCCGATCAGATAAGCGCCTTTTCCCTGATGACGCGCGATAATCATGCGTCTCTCCAGCTCGGCCATAGCCTGCCGTATGGTTGTGCGGCTGACAATATACTCCTTTGCCAGATCCTCTTCGGACGGCAGACGGGCGTTCATGGACCATTCCTCGGAATTAATGCGGTCGATCATATCGTCAATGATCTGCTGGTATGCCGGGATAGGGGAAGATTTATCAATTAACTCATGGAACTTCCGGGTTTTATTCATATGGAGACCTCAATTTGTTTTAAATGGTCGATACAAGCATACAAATATTATCATGCAGAAAGAACCGGTTGTCAAATAAATAATCGGTAAAAGAATAATGCCTCGAAGAAGGTATTGACATCATGCCAACTTGTATTATAATATATACAACCAGACAATAAGACATACAATGTACCGGGCTTCTTAAAACGGAGGAGATGCCATGAGAAAGAAGCTTTTTAAAAAGGTTGAACCGGTCTTATATCTCTTACCTGCATTGTTCTTTATTATCTTTTTTACTTATTACCCGTTCGTCAATACGATTATCAAGAGTTTTTTCCTGACCAATTCAATGGGAAAAATCAGGGAGTTTGTCGGATTTGAGAATTTTGTCAGAATTGTACACAATAAGGAGTTTCAGGCATCCGTTGCCAATACCTTCAAGTATGTATTCACGTCGGTTCCGTTTTCAATTATCGTTGCTCTTGTTCTGGCGCTGATTTCCGCCGGGAACAAAAGACTGTCGCCGGTATATGAAACCATGTATGCGTTACCGATGGCAATGTCCACTTCGGTGTGCGCAATGATCTTTCAGCTGATTTACAACCCGTCCCTGGGTATCCTGAATGCTTTCCTCGGTACGAAGATAAGCTGGATTAAAGATGACCGCACGGCGCTGTATGCCATCAGTTTCATCTCCGCATGGATGAATACCGGATTTAACTTTCTGTTTCTTCTGGCGGCCGTGCGTTCCGTTCCGGCTGAATTAATCGAATGTGCCGAAATAGAAGGCGCCGGGTTCTTAAGAAAAACCCAGAAAATTATTTTGCCGATTATATCTCCGACATTGTTTTTCCTGATAGTCAATTCTCTGGCCAGAGCAATGATGATGTCCGGCCTTGTCATTATTCTGACCAGCGGCGGACGTCAGAGCTCCGCATCCACCATGATTTCATATATGTATTCACAGGCTGTTCTGGCACAGAACTACAACAACGGATATGCAACGGCTATCATAGCTTTTCTGATTACTTTCGTTTTGCTTGTTATCAGCTTTTCCTTTGAGAAAAGAACGGTCAATTATGACTGAACGGAGTAAAAAATGGAAGAGAACAGAAAAATGAAAGATGTAAAACGGTTTCAGTCGGCTTTGTTTCAGACAATGGCGGTTATCCTGGGCATTATTCTTCTGATCCCGATTTTTTACTGTGTGTTTGTTTCGTTTATGGAGCCGGAACAGATCCAGACAATACCGCCGACTTTTTTTCCGCACCGGTGGACGCTGGTTAATTACGATACTGTTTTCAAAACGACACCGATCGCGCGGTACATGCTGAATTCGCTGATTCTCGCCGGAAGCACCAGCGTTATCCGCATTATCACAGCCAGTCTGGCGGCATATGCCTTTTCATTTTTCCGCTTCAGGGGTAAAAATATACTTTTTATGCTTTGCCTGGGAACGGTGATGATTCCTTCGGATATTGTTCTTGTCACAAACTATCAGACAATATCAAGAGCGGGACTGATCAATACGTATCTCGGCATGATGAGCGTATTCTGTGTATCCGCCATGAATATTTTTATGATCCGGCAGAATTTCCTGACCTTTTCAAAAAGTCTTCAGGAGGCGGCCTATGTTGACGGATGCGGGAATTTTAAATTTTTTGTCAGCATTCTGCTTCCGACCTCAATGCCTGTGCTTACTTCAGCATTCATATCCTCATTTATCAGTACCTGGAATACTTATCTGTGGCCGATGCTGGTGACCAACAAACCGCTTATGCGTACGGTTCAGGTGGGGGTCACCATGCTGAATTTTGAAGACGGCAATGTATACGGACCGGTTATGGCAGCATCGACGATTGTTCTTGTTCCGACGGTAGGCGTGTTCCTGTTATTCAGAAAGAAAATTGTCAGTGGAATCATGGGCGGCGCAGTTAAAGGTTAATCATTGAAAAAAAACAGGAGGAAGATTATGAAAGCGAAGAAATCTGGAAGTTTATTCATGATTCTGGCGGCAGCGGCAATGGCATCTGTGACAGTCATGTCAGGATGCGGCCAGTCGGCAGGAACAACAAAGGCAGCATCTTCTGTTCAGAAGGCAGTAGCTGAGACTCAGAAAAGCACAGCGGCTGCTGGAACCGTGAAATCGACGGCTGCAGCGGCAGCCGGGAGTGCTTCTGCGGCAAAATCCACAACCGGTGCAGCGCCGGCGGCAGGAAAAATCAGCAGCAAGGGAACGGTAACCGTTCAGTTCTGGAATTCCGCCGAAGGAGCGATGGCAACCAGCGTGACAGCTCTGGTTGATAAATTCAATTCGACTGTCGGGGCGGAACGCGGCATAAAAGTCGAGTCGGTTTATCAGGGCGGAGATGTCGTGGAAAAACTGAAAACCCTGACGCAGGCGGGAGACAATAAAAATTTCCCGGATGTGGGACAGATTTATTCTGCCGGCATACCGGCGGTTCTTCAGATGAAGCCGATTTTAAAAATGGATGATCTCTATGCCGGCGGGAAATATCCGGTTACCGTGCAGAAAACGGACCTGATTGAAAATTTTATCAGAACGTATACTTATGACAAAGTGATGGTCGGCATGCCGTTGAATGCTTCTTCCATGCTGATGTATTACAACAAAGACGCAGCAAAGGAAGCCGGGCTGGATCCGGCGAAGCCGCCGGAAACCGTGGAAGAACTTGCCAAATGGACATCTGCACTGACTAAGAAAAATGCGGACGGAAGCATTGCAAGATATGGTCTTAACATACAGATAGACCGATATGAACTGGTCAATTTCCTGATGGGGATCAGCAAGGACGGAAAGTGCAACTTTATCGGGGATAACGAAGGCGGCCGTGCGGGAATGATGACGAAACTGACGATCGGGGAAGACGGATCGCTGGACAAATTCCTGACGGAATGGCAGAAGGTTATTGATACCGGAGGATACAAACCGGTAAATGACGATGAGAGAGGGGAATTTGCAAACGGTCTCTCCGCAATCAATTTCCAGTCCAGTTCACAGCTGCAGACCATGCTGAAAAACACCAAAGGAAAGTTCGAACTCGGAGTGGCGCCTATCCCGCGATGCACATCGCAGGATAAGGCCGGAGCTTCGGTAGGAGGAGGGTCACTCTGCATGTTTGATCTGGGGGATGACGACAAGAAGCAGGCGGCATGGGCATTTGTCCAGTTTATGGCATCACCGGAAAGTCAGCTTTATTTCATGACAAACAACGGCTATCTTCCGGCGAACAAGAAATCCTACGAACTGGATGATTACAAAAAATTTGTGAAGGAACAGCCGGAAGCACTGGTTGCTGTTGAACAGATGAAAAAATCCGACTCCGGGATGCAGGAGCCTTTTGACATCATCAACTGGGAACTGAATACGCTTACAACAAAGAATCTGATCAGCTTTGCCAAAGGTGAAATAACGAAAGAACAGTGTAAGAGCAACATTGTCGATTCATTTAACGAAAAGCTGACCGACTATGTTCGTGCCAATAAATAAACAATCCGACCGGAGGTACGCGCTCCAGCGAACCTCCGGTTTTCCGGCATAAGGAGTGAAAATGATCAAGATGGTTGTATGTGATATGGACGGTACCATTATCGGACGGGATGAAAAACTGCCGGATGATATCTTTCAGATGTCGGAGAGACTGGAGAAACAGGGAATTCTCTTTACCGTGGCGACAGGCAGGTCGGAATCGTTTATGAACCCCATTGCCGGAAGCATGAAGCTTTTATACCCGTATGTCGCCTCAAACGGTGCGACGATAACCGGGAACGGATGCGTGCCCTTCAGAAAGCAGTTCCCGATTTCACAGATCAGAAGCGTTCTGGAGACGGCCCGGGATATGGGAATGTCTCTTCTGTATACCGGAAACGGTGTTGACAGGATAACGAGAATGACTCCCTGGCTTAAGAAGGAAGCAGACAAACATTCGCAGGTGTACATTCCGGAGCCTTTTACCGAAGACGACTGGAAGAATTATAAAATCGAAAAAGTTCTGATCATGGATGAAATACGGGATGGGCGTATTTCGAAAATAGAAGAACTGTGCAGGAATACTTCGGGCAGTTTCAGATATGTCCGTTATCGCGACAAGGCGATTGAAATCATGGAGAAGACGGCGGATAAAGGAAGCGGGGTAAAGAAACTGGGGGAGATTCTCGGAATAGACATGGAGCATACGCTGATCATCGGAGATGATGACAATGACATTGAAATGTTCAGAATCGGCGCGCACAGTGCGGCAGTGGGAAATGCGACAGAGGCTGTCAGATCTTCAGCCGAATACATATGCAGGGGAGAACGCTTTGAAGGAGTTAAGGAGGCCGTACAGAAATTCTGCGGAGACCGGTGAACTATGAGACTATCGACATCTACGAATATATGCTTTAACAGACCGGGCGGAATAAAAGCAGACATAACGGAATCGGTCAGACGGTGTGCTGAAGCCGGATACAGGGTCATGGATTTGAATTTTCATGACTGTACCACGTTCAGACTTCCTTTTGTAACGGACGGATGGGAAAAATGGATTGACGGCATTGCCGCCGTTGCGGCAGAACTCGGCGTGACCTTTAATCAGTCGCATGCGTCTTTCTATAATTTCTGTGACAGCGGGTATCAGAACCGGGAATTTATGGATGCAATGATTCTGAGAGCAGTCAAATGCTCCGGGTTTCTGAAAATTCCCTATGTGGTGATTCATGCCGGCACCGATTATTCGTCGTCGTCCATGAGGCGCTCTTCTGCGGAAAAAAACCGGGAATATTTTAAGCCGGTTATCGAATATGCCAGTCAGGCCGGTACATCGATTGTATTTGAAAACCTGTGGGACCTTAATATTGCACCAAGACGCCGCTTTACGGCAGATATTGAGGATCTTGTGGAATTTGCCGATTCATTTTCCGGCGCTCCCGTCGGTATCTGCTATGACACGGACCATGGGACTCTAATGCAGCAGGATCCGGAAAAATCGTTGCAGCTGATCGGCGACCGGCTTGTGGCAACGCATATATCGGACTGCATCTCTGTGGAATGCGATCATATACTGCCGTACAGCGGGAAGAGCGACTGGGAAAAAATCACCCGTGCGTTTCGTACAATCGGCTATAAGGGAGACCTTACCTACGAAGTACACCGGTATACCCAGAATCTTCCGGACGAACTTATGGATTCGGCACTGCGTCACAGCATAGACGTCGGGGAATATTTAATCAGGCAATGCCGGGAAAACAAAACAGGAGGAAATCATGACAACATCGGATAATGCCATGCGAAGACAGGTTTTCAGCCTTCCGCAGCTCTTAAAGGAACAATATGAAGACCTTGAACCCAAGACCAGGAAATGTCTTACAACGCCTGAAATATTTTCCATACAGAAAATCATTCTTACGGGATGCGGCGATTCACACGCTGCTGCAATTGCAGCGAAATATGCGTTTGCAGCGCTGACGGGAATACCGACAGAGGTCGTTTCTGCGATTGAACTTTCCAGATATTATCCGGAAAATCAGCTTGGCTTTGCACCGCGAAATCCGCTGGTGATAGCGGTGAGCAATTCCGGTTCTGTCGCCAGGGTGGGAGAATGCGTGCGGAGGGCGACGGAGCATCATGCATTTACTCTCGGAATTACCGGAAACAGCGAATCTGTTCTGGCTGAAAATTCCAGCCGCGTGCTTCCTCTTAAAGTACCGCCGTTCGAAGCATCCGCAGGTGTCAGAACCTATGCTGTTTCGATCCTTTCCCTTTTGCTTCTGGCAATCAGAATCGGAGAAGTGCGCGGACGGTATACGATGGATACGGCAATGGAGTACCGGAACGATATTCTCAAGCAGGCTGAACTGCTGGAAAAAATGCTGCCGGAAATTGATCATGAGATCATGCTGACCTCCGAAGAATGGAAAGACATGGAAGCATTTGATTTTGTCGGAAGCGGACCTGATTATGCCACGGCCTTTTACGGACAGGCAAAAATCTTCGAAGCGACCGGAAGATATTCCATGTATGTGAATACGGAAGAATGGATGCACCTGAACTGTTTTATGAAAAATTACAGCCGGATAGGAACGGTTGTCATCTGCGGAAAAGAAAGTCCCGCAAAAAGCCGTGCAGGGGAGATGATCAGATATGCGGAAAGGGATCTGCATCGTCCGCTTCTTTTCATCAGTGATGAGAGAGATGCGGATTTGCAGGAAGTGAAGCAGGTTATAACTCCGAAAAGCAGTTTTTCCTTTGGCGGTATCCTTACGGGCTTCATACCGGTTGCTCTGCTTGCGGGAAATATCGGCGGGATAAACGGGGAAAAGGACGGGAGAGGGTGCGAAGGCAACTGGAGTTTCTGCAAAGACGGCGCAGCCATTAAGAACAGTGAAATTATCATACTTTGAGGAGGAGAAATGCTGAAAAATTTCAAACTGTCTACAAAGGAACGGGATGTTGTTCTGCTGAACACAGATATCACGGATTTCGTGGAGAACAGCGGAGTACGGGAAGGAATCTGTCTGGTCACAATTCCCCATACAACGGCATCGCTTGCCATCACGTCTTTCTGGGATCCGAACGGTCTTACAGATCTTCAGGATGAAATCTGCCGCATTGTCCCGACCAGAATTGATTTCAAACATCAGCATGATACGCCCCAGGATGCGGCCGGACATGTGAAGTCTTCGATTGTCGGGACTTCAATTACATTTATTATTCATGAAGGGAAACTCCTGCTTGGAGGCTCTCAGGGAATTTATTTTCTGGAATTTGACGGACCCAGGAACCGGGAATATTTTGTGAAAATACAGGAAGACTGACTATGAAGAAAATGATTCTTGACTGTGATCCGGGAATGGATGATTCCATGGCGATTGTCATGGCTGTAAAGTCGCCGGTACTGGATCTTCAGGCAGTAACAACGGTAAGCGGAAATTACCCCGTCGATATAACCAGCAAAAACGCACTCAAAATGCTGGAACTTTTAAAGAGAACGGATATTCCGGTCGGCAGAGGACTGGAACATCCGCTTGTGAGAAAAAGACCGGCGGATCCCTTTACGCATGGGAAAGACGGTCAGGCTGAGAATTTCCTTCCGGAACCGGCAGGAAGGGTGTCCGAAGAGCATGCCGTTGACATGATCATAAGAACGGTCCGGGACAATCCCGGAGAAATAACGGTCATATGCACGGGACCCTTAAGCAATCTTGCCATGGCATTTGACAAGGCACCGGATATTATTCCTCTGATCGATCAGGTGATTGCCATTTCCGGCGCGTTCGGACTGAACGAAAGTTCTTTTGTCAACGCAACCGGAGACACCCCGATGAGTGAGTGGAATGTTTATGTGGATCCGGAAGCGGCTGATGTTGTTTACCACAGCGGCGTCCGTTTTACGGCGATCGGGCTGGATGTTGCCGCGAATTTCGGAGTGGACTTCAGCTCTGCCGATATTCAGATGCTGGAAAAAAGCAGATGCCCGGAAGCGCATTTTCTGCGGCAGGCGATTAAATTTGTCAATGAAAGAGGATTTCAGTCATACTGTACGGTGATAGACTGTATGGCGGTTGCCTGTGCAGCGGATCCTGCTCTGATCAGTACGAAGGCGTTTCACGTGGGGATTGAGACGAAGGATGGTCTGACGCTGGGCATGACCGTACGCGATGCACGTCATCATCATGCGTGGGACGGCCTTCCGACGGTGAATGTCGCAACAGATGCAGATTACGCAAAGTTCCTGAAACTGTTAATGGAAACGGTGCTGGCGGAAAAGGCGGAATCATGACTGAGAAACTGTATATTGCGGGGCCCGAATGTTTTTACCGGAACGGAACGAAAATGCTCGGTGCAATGAGGGCATATGCGGAATCACTCGGGTTTTCCGTGACACTTCCGAATGACTATCAGGCAAAAGAATGCAACAATGACCCGCGTACAATGGCGGATGATATTTTTAAAAACTGTGTGATCAGCATGGCGGATTCCACATCGATCATTTGTGATCTCGAATGTTTCCGCGGACCCGGAATAGACGGCGGAAGCGCCTATGAACTCGGCATGGCTTATGCAACAGGTGTCCGGTGTTACGGATATACCCGGGACAAGAGAGAAATGAAATGGAAATATCAGGACGCTGTGCTGGAAAACGGAATTCTCCATGACAGAAACGGACGCGTTCTTTCCTGGCCGGAACTTCCCTTTTCCCCTGATATCATCGGCTCCACAAAAATACCGGAGGGGGATTTCAAAGACTGCCTTCATCTGCTGATGACTGATCTGGAAGAAGAAAGAAAATCCGGAATCATGCATACACACGCTGCCGTTAAGAATGAGGCAGAAGGAACCGGCAGGAAGATATATCTCTGCGGACCGGAACGTTATGACAGGGATGCACGGGAAAAGTATGCGGCGATGGAAAAAATCTGCATCCGTTACGGTTTTTCTCCGGAGTTTCCGGCAGTCATTAAAACCGGAGATAAAGAGGATCCTTACAGAGAATCCCGCATAACTCTGCTCCGTAATGCGGACCTGATCAGAAAATGCGATTATGTACTGGTGAATTTAAATGACTTTTACGGTTATGAACCGGAAAGCGATACATCATTTGAATGCGGGTATGCATTTGCCGCCGGCAAAAAAATGTTCGGCTATATGGATAAGGCCGGAAAGATGATCGACCGGGTTCCGAATCTGGGGAAAAGCAGCGGATACAGAGATGCAAACGGCTGTAATGTAGAAAATTTCGACTATCCTCTGAACCTGATGTTTGCTTCATCCGTGGATATCCTGGAAGGAAATTTTGAAACGGCTGTTGCCGCAGCGGATCAGAGAACAGAGAATGCGGATTATTTCGGAAAGCCTTCCTGGGAGGATATCACCGGGAGACGTTGCCGGGCATAAGAATATAACAGCTCAATCCTGATTGTTGCCGGAAGGTTCCGGAGAAAGACAGAATCGTGAATTCGCCCTCGGGCGAATTCAGAGAGTCTGTCTTTCTTTTTATACAAAAATACAGTCAGAGCGTCACCGGCGTTCTGATCTGCATGTGCATAATAAACAAATTATTTTATGATATCAAAAAAATATTTAGGTTTTTGTTGCAATGCGTATTTGCAGGTGTTAAACTTGAATTGCAGAAATGAAATTTCCGGCTTTTCACAGGGAGGAAACGACTATGCTTCTAATCGGGAACGGCAGAGTGGTCACCAGGGATCAGAAGAATCCGTTTATTGAAAACGGTGCGGTTCTTCTGGACGGAACGGATATTGCGGAGGTCGGGAAATATGCGGCTCTTAAGAAGAAATATCCGCAGGCGGAATTTCTGGATGCCAGGGGCGGCGTGATCATGCCGGCCTTCATCAACTGTCATGAGCATATCTATTCCGCGATGGCGCGGGGTCTTTCGATCAAAGGATATAACCCGAAGGGGTTCCTCGACATTCTGGACGGACTGTGGTGGACCATCGACCGGAATCTGGATAACGAAAACACGTATCTTTCCGCCATGTCCACCTACATGGACTGCATTAAAAACGGATGCACGACGGTGTTCGATCATCACGCAAGCTTCGGGGAGATCACGGGATCTCTTTCCGCAATCGAAGAGGCGGCGAAAAAGCTCGGGGTGAGAAGCTGTCTCTGCTATGAAATTTCCGACCGCGACGGAATGGCAAAGTCAAAGGAAGCGGTAAAGGAAAATGTCCGTTTCATCGAGCATGCAAAAAAGGACAAGAGCGGCATGATTGCCGGCATGATGGGAATGCATGCGAGCTTCACGATTTCGGATAAGACCATGGAGCTCTGCAGAAAGGAAATCCCGGAGGGAACCGGTTACCATATCCATGTCGCGGAAGGAATCTATGATCTGCAGCAGTGTCTGAAGGAACATTCGAAGAGAATTGTGGACCGTCTGTATGACTGGGATATCCTCGGACCGAAGACGCTGCTGGCGCACTGCATCTACATCAATCCCCATGAGATGGATCTGATAAAGGACACCGGGACCATGGTGGTGCACAATCCGGAATCCAACATGGGAAACGCCTGCGGATGCCCGCCCACCATGGAGCTCGTACACCGGGGCATTCTCACGGGACTCGGGACGGACGGCTACACGCATGACATGACGGAGAGCTATAAAGTCGCGAATATTCTGCATAAGCATCACCTCTGCGACCCGAACGCCGCCTGGCAGGAAGTGCCGGAAATGCTGTTCCAGAACAATGCCGCGATCGCCGGCCGTTATTTTGAGAAACCGCTCGGCGTCCTGAAAAAAGGCGCGGCAGGAGATGTGATCGTAACGGACTACATTCCCAACACACCCATGAATGCAGACAATGTGAACAGCCACATTCTTTTCGGAATGTGCGGGAGAAGCGTAACGGACACAGTCTGCAACGGCAAAGTCCTCATGAAGGACAGAACGCTTACCGGAATCGATGAAGAAGCGGAATGGGAAAAGATCAGACAGGGCGCAAAAAAACTTGCGGACCGGATTAACAGGAGGAAATGACCATGAGTGACAGAATGACGCCGATCCCGTTCGATCATCTGATGAACTGGGTTCTTGCGGAACACAGACAGGGAAGCTGCTTCGGACTGCACCGCTGCTACAGGGCGGACCCGTCCCGTTATTATGAAATTTTCGGGCGGAAACTGGAAACCCCCGTCGGACCGGCTGCCGGTCCGCATACGCAGCTTGCCCAGAATATCGTTTCCGCCTATGTCGGCGGAGCGCGTTTCTTTGAACTGAAGACCGTGCAGAAAATCGACGGAAAGGACCTGCCGGTCTCGAAGCCGTGCATTCTGTCGGATGACGAAGGCTATAACTGCGAGTGGTCCACGGAGCTTACCGTGCCGCAGGCTTTTGAGGAATATGTGAAGGCATGGTTTGTGATCAAGGTCATTTCGCGCGAATGGGGGCTCGGATCCTCCAGCGGATTCCAGTTCAACATGTCCGTGGGATATGACCTTACCGGCATCAAAACGGAAAAGGTAAATACGTTCATCGACGGGATGATCGACGCCTCGGAAACGAAGATCTTCAAAGAGTGCAGGGAATGGCTTCTTTCCCACACGGATCTGTTCCAGCAGGTGAACGAAGACTACATCGAACACATCAATGCGGATATCTGCAACTCGGCGACCATATCGACGCTGCACGGCTGCCCGCCGCAGGAGATCGAGGGAATTGCGGAATATCTGATCCGGGAAAAGAAGATCAATACCTTCGTGAAATGCAACCCGACGCTTCTGGGGTACGATTTCGCCAGAGAAACGCTGGACCGGATGGGCTACGATTATATTTCGTTTACGGACGTGCATTTTAAAGGGGACCTTCAGTATCAGGATGCGGTTCCCATGCTGAAGCGGCTTCAGGCTCTGGCAGAAGAAAACGGTCTCCTCTTCGGCGTGAAGCTGACCAATACGTTTCCTGTGGATGTGAAGAACGGTGAACTGCCGAGTACGGAAATGTATATGTCCGGGAAACCGCTCTTTCCGCTTTCCATGGAAGTGGCTTCAAGACTTTCAAAGGATTTCGGCGGCAGTTTACGGATCGCTTTTTCCGGCGGCTGCGATGCCTTCAACATAAAGTCCGTGGTCAGTGCAGGCATCTGGCCGGTTACGGTTGCCACCACGCTTTTAAAGGCCGGCGGCTATTTAAGGCTGATCCAGATGGCGGACCTGCTGATGAAGGATGCGCCTGAACCGTTCAGAGGAGTGGATTGCGCAGCAGTGGAAAAGATCGTGCATGATGCGGTAACGGATGTCCATCATACGAAACCGCTGAAGCCTGTTCCGCCGCGGAAAAATAACCGCGCGGTACCGCTTACGGACTGCTTCATTTCGCCCTGCACGGAGAAATGTCCCATCCACCAGGATATCATGACCTACGGAAGATACTGCATTTACAGGCAGTACGATGAAGCGTTCCGCGTGATCATCGACAAGAATCCGCTTCCCTTCATTACCGGAAACATCTGTCCGCACGGATGCCAGACGGTCTGCACGAGGAACTATTACGAGACGCCGGTGCAGATCCGCGCGAATAAGCTTCTGGCGGCGCGGAACGGTTATGATAAGGTAATAAAGGAACTGAAGCCGGGAAAGCCGAACGGGAAGAAGGTCGTGATCATCGGCGCGGGACCGGCGGGAATAGCGGCTTCCTACTTCCTCGGGAAAAACGGATGCGATGTTACCGTTTTTGACGAGAACGGAAAAGCCGGCGGAGTCGTTTCGAATATCATTCCGTCCTTCCGCATGTCCATGGAGGAAATCGAAAAGGATATTTCCCTCTCAAAGGCGGTGGGCGCAAAGTATGTGCTGAACAGACGGATAGAGGATGTGAAAAAACTTATGGAAGAGGAGGGGGCCGATGCGGCCGTAGTCTGCATTGGTGCACACCGGAATACCTCTCTTAAGCTGGAGGAAGGCACGGCGCTGAATGCGCTGGAATTCCTGCAGGAGAATAAAAAGAATGGCGGGACTTCCGCACTCGGGGAAAATGTCGTGGTGATCGGCGGCGGAAATACCGCGATGGACACGGCAAGGGCGGCAAAGAAAAACAGGAGCGTAAAAAATGTGTACCTTGTCTACCGCAGAAACAGAAGGTATATGCCGGCCGACGAGGAGGAACTTGACATGGCACTTCGGGACGGCGTGATCTTTAAGGAATTCCTTTCACCCGTATCCTTGAAAAACGGAAAGCTGATCTGCAGGAAAACGGTACTCGGGGATCCGGACAGCACCGGCAGACGGTCGGTCTCGGAGACGGAGGAAACGGAGGAGGTCCCGGCTGACACCGTGATCGCATCCATCGGGGAAAAGGTGGACGGGTCCTTTTATGAACGGAACGGAATTGCCGTGACGGACAGGGGATTCCCGAAAGTGAATCCGGAAACAAACGAAACGAACATCCCCCATGTCTATGCGGCCGGAGACGGCCTGTACGGCGCTTCGGTGGTCGTAAAGGCAATCGCGGATGCAACTACAGCTGCCGAGGCAATCCTCGGAAAGAAGATCGGCATGAAGCGCGAGAGCGACACGACGGAGGATCTTCTTTACGGAAAGAAGGGAATTTTAAGGGAGCCGGACATGTCGGAGGGGCAGTGCGACAACCGGTGCCTTACCTGCGATTATATCTGCGGGAACTGCACGGATGTCTGTCCGAACAGGGCAAATGTCATGCTGAGGGTCCCGGGACTTAAGATGCAGCAGATCCTGCACATCGATTCCATGTGCAACGAATGCGGAAACTGCATGCACTTCTGTCCGTACGATTCCGCTCCCTATAAGGACAAGTTCACGCTGTTCCGGAACGAAGAGGACATGGCGGACTCGAAAAACGACGGATTTGTTTTCACCGGAGAAGCCGGAGAAGCAAAGGTGCGGCTCGGCGGCATGAATCTTTTCTATCGTGTCGGCGGCGTGCCCGGAAATGTGGGGCAGGACCTTGCGGCCCTGATTGACACGGTATGGAAGGACTATCACTATCTGATCCTGTAAGTCCGGTGCAATATTATCCTGAAAGAAGGAAGCAGCTGACATGCCTGTAAAAAAACAGCCGAGGGTTGTATTTTCTTTTCCGACAACCTCAGATGCAATCAGATTTGAAAAGACGGCGCTCGAATGGAAATATACCGGGCGTCTGATTCCGGTTCCCAGAGAGATATCGGCCGGCTGCGGTCTCTGCTGGAGCGCGCCGCCGAAGCATAAGGAAGGACTGAAGCGGATGGCGGTCAGGATGAATATCAGAGTGGAGGGTGTTTATGAGCTTATGCTGTAAAATCACGGTGAACGGAACGGAACATGAATTTCCGGAAGACCGGAAACTCATGGATGTCCTGAGAAATGATCTGCATCTGAAATCCGTGAAGAACGGATGCTCCGAGGGGGCCTGCGGGTCCTGTACGGTTTTAATCGACGGGAAGCCGGTAAAATCCTGCGTGCAGACAGTGGGCAGGGCGGCCGGAAAAAATATCCTGACTGTCGAAGGACTTTCTGAGCGTGAGAAAGATGTTTTCGTATGGGCATTTGCGGAAGCGGGCGCCGTGCAGTGCGGCTTCTGCATTCCCGGAATGGTGCTCTGTGCGAAGGCGCTGATTTTGAAGAATCCGGATCCTTCCAGACCGGAAGCGGTGATGGCAATCCGCAACAATATCTGCCGCTGCACGGGCTATAAAAAGATCATTGACGGGATCCTGCTTTCGGCAAAAATGCTCCGGGAAAACACACCGGTCCCGGAAGAAGAAAAACATGTGAAGCCGGGAAGCCGCATGCACAGGATCGATGCGGCGGAGAAAGTGCTCGGCACCGGGAAATATGCGGATGACATCGAGATTGAGGGGATGGTCTTTGCAGCGGCGGTCCGTCCCGCGTTTCCGCGTGAAAAAGTCATCGCGATTCACACGGAGGAAGCGGAAAAACTTCCGGGTGTGCTCAGAGTCTTTACGTCGAAGGATGTTCCGGGCAGTAACCGGGTGGGGCATATTGTCCGCGACTGGGACGCGTTTATTCCGGAAGGGGAATGCACCAGATATCTGGGCGACGTGATCGCGCTCGTGGTTGCGGAAAATGAGGAAGTGCTGGCAAAGGCCAGGACGCTCGTGAAGGTGGACGCAGAGGAACTGCCTCCCGTCACCTGTCCGGAAGAAGCGCTTAAGCCGGGCGCGCCGAAGCTTCATGAAAACGGAAACATTGTTTCGCATGAGCATCTTATGAAGAACGATGCCGTTTCCGTGATCGAAAAATCGGCACACAGGGTGACGAAAACCTATCATACGCCGTGGACGGAGCATGCGTTCCTGGAACCGGAGTGCGCGGTCGCGCTGCCGTTTGACGGCGGCGTATATGTCTATTCCTCCGATCAGGGAACCTACGACACGAGACGGGAGTGTTCCTATCTTCTGGGACTCCCGGCGGAAAAGATCATCGTTGAAAATGCACTGGTGGGCGGCGGTTTCGGCGGCAAGGAAGACATGACGGTGCAGCATTATGCCGCCATGGCGGCTTTCTTAACCGGAAGGGCAGTGAAAATGAGACTCACCAGAAAAGAAAGCATCATCGTCCATCCGAAGCGTCATGAAATGACGATTGACCTTACGACGGCCTGTGACGAAAACGGAAAGCTCACGGCCATGAAGGCGGTCATCGTAAGCGATAACGGCGCCTATGCCTCGCTCGGCGGGCCGGTTCTGCAGAGGGCGTGCACGCATGCGGCGGGACCGTACAACTATCAGTCGATCGACATCGAAGGAACCGCGGTCTATACGGATAATCCGCCGGCCGGCGCGTTCCGCGGTTTCGGCGTTCCGCAGACCTGCTTTGCCACGGAGCGGAACATCGATCTGCTTGCGGAGATGGTCGGGCTGGATCCCTGGCAGATCCGCTACCTGAATGCAATCCGTCCCGGAGAGGTTCTTCCGAACGGACAGATTGCCGGTGCGGAAACCGGACTTACGGAAACACTGGATGCGGTGAAGGAACAGTTCTACGGGAACCGGTATGTGGGGATTGCCTGCGCGTTCAAAAATTCCGGCGTCGGCGTGGGCCTGCAGGACTGGGGCCGTGTAAGATTAAAGATTGAAGAAGGAAAGGTCCACATTCAGTCGGGTGCAAGCTGCATCGGCCAGGGGGTCGGTACCGTGCTTGTGCAGCTTGTATGCGGAGAATGCGGTCTTACGACGGATGAAGTCGTCTGGCACAGACCGAACACGAAGGATGCACCGGATTCCGGAACCACCTCCGGTTCCAGACAGACGCTGATCACGGGAGAAGCATGCAAGAGGGCGTGTGCGGAACTGAAGAAGGAACTGGATTTTCATAACGGTTCCCTTGCAGCGCTGGAGGGAAAGGAATTTTACGGAGAGTATCTTGCCAAAACGGATAAGCTGGGTGCGGACAAGCAGAACCCGGTAAGCCATGTGGCATACGGATATGCGACGCAGCTCTGCATTCTGAACGACGACGGAACCGTGAAGAAAATCGTGGCGGCGCACGATGTGGGAAAGGCAGTGAACCCGGTTGCGCTGGAAGGGCAGATTGAAGGCGGGTGCGTCATGAGCGCGGGCTATGCGCTGACGGAAAGATATCCGCTTAATAAGTGCGTTCCGGAAGCAAAGTTCGGGACGCTGGGACTTTTCCGGGCGGACAGGGTTCCGGAAGTCGAGCCGCTGATCATCGAAAAACCCGGACTTTCAATCGGCGAGGGCGCGATCGGAATCGGGGAGATTTCGTCCATTCCCACGGCTCCCGCAATCGCAGGCGCGTATTATTCCTACAGCGGAGAATATGAAACCGATCTGCCGCTTAAGAATACGCCGTATGCACGGAAGTAACGAAATGCAGCAATAGATACAGCGTTCGGGTTTGAAGAATACGCCGTATGCACGGAAGCAGCGGATGAAGGCAGATCGGTCCCGAAGGGTTTCGGAGGCGGCACAGGTTTACGGAAAGCAACGAAGGAGCGGACATGAAACTGATTAAAAACGGAACGCTGGTTTTTCCGGAAGGAAGCCGGAAGGAAGATATCCTGATTGACGGGGAGAAGATTTTTAAGATCGGAGAAAATCTGCAGGACGGAGATGCCGAGGTGCTGGATGCATCCGGGAAACTGATTTTTCCCGGCTTCATTGACGCACATACGCATTTTGATCTTCATGTCGCGGGTACGGTGACGGCGGATGATTTTTATTCCGGCACGAAGGCCGCAGTATCCGGCGGCACGACGACCATAATCGATTTCGGCACGGCCTACCCGAAAGAGACCCTGAAGCAGGGAATGGACAACTGGCTTCGGAAGGCATCCGTCGGGTGCTTCTCAGACTACGGGATCCATCAGACGATCACGGAATGGAATCCGGATATTTCCGGAGAATGCAAGGACATGATGGATGCGGGCGTTACGACCTTCAAGATTTACATGACGTATGACACGAAGCTGGACGATAAGACCATTCTTTCCATTCTGCAGCGGATGAAGGAAACGGGCGGGATAGCCGGATGCCACTGCGAGAACAGCGGAATGATCGACTGCCTCCGGGACGAGTATGTCCGGAACGGACGGAAGCAAATGGTCAGTTCCCATTACAGGACAAGGCCGGCTGCGGCGGAAGCGGAAGCGGTCGGAAGATTCCTGCATCTTGCGGAAGTCGCGGATGTGCCGGTGATCGTGGTTCACCTCACCTGCGCGGAGGGACTGGAGGAAATCAGGGCGGCCCGGAAGCGCGGGCAGAAGGTCTATGCGGAAACCTGTCCGCAGTATCTCACCATGGATGAAAGCCTTTACGAGCTGCCGGGATTCGCAGGCGCGAAATATGTGTGCGCGCCGCCGCTCCGGACGAAAGCTGATCAGGCGGTCCTCTGGAAGGCAATCGCGGACGGGGAAATCCAGACCGTTTCGACCGACCACTGTTCCTTTACCATGAAGCAGAAGGAACTCGGGAAAGAAGACTTCCGGAAGATCCCGGGCGGAATGCCGGGTGTGGAAACCAGAGGCAGCGTGATTTTTTCCGAGGGCGTTGCGGCGGGAAGAATCACGAAGGAGAAGATGTGCGAGGTCCTTTCGGAAAATCCGGCGAAGCTCTACGGACTCTATCCCCGGAAGGGTGTTCTGCGGGAGGGGAGCGATGCCGACCTGGTGATTTTGAATCCGGCGGCGGAGAAAACCGTTACGGCTGCGGAGCAGGTATCGAAATGCGATTATGCGCCGCTTGAGGGAAAGAAGCTTACCGGCGTGGTCGAGAAGGTATTCTTAAGGGGAATGCAGGCGGCAGAAGATGGAAAGGTTCTGATCGGCACGGAAGGGAAATTTTTAAAACGCGGGAAACCCGGCATGTAAACGCAGGCCTGCCGCAAACCGGGCAGGTGTTTTCTGAAAAACAAGGTCTGATTTAAACGCGCCGGAAGGCGCGTTTCCTGCATGTTAAGGTGATGGCAGTCGGAGAGACGGAGCCGAAGAACGGAAGCCGGAAGCCGGGAGAGGCAGAGCCGGAGAACGGAAACGGCAGCCGGGAGAGGCAGAGCCGAAGAACGGAAACCGGAAGCCGGAAGAGGCAGAGCCGAAAAAACGGAAAGCGGAAGCCGGAAGAGGCAGAGCCGAAAAAACGGAAAGCGGAGAGGAAAACCATGGAAAACAGTTTCAGATTAACGGAAAAAGAAGAAGAGAGGATTCTGGCTTTCATGCATGACATGCATGCACATCCGGAACTTTCTCATGAGGAATTTGAAACGACGGAAAAAATCAGAAATTTTCTGAAAACAGTCGACGGGATTTCCTTCCTTGATCTTCCGGTGAAAACCGGACTGATTGCCCGTATGGAATGCAGCGCGCCGGGTCCGGAAACCGGTCTGCGTGCGGATATCGATGCCATCCGTCAGACGGAAATGCATGAGGGACCGTACCGTTCGGAGCGCGAGGGCATTATGCATGCCTGCGGTCATGATTTTCACACCGCCTCGCTTCTCGGCGCCGCGCTGATCTTAAGCAGAAACCGGAACCGCCTGAAGGGATCGGTCGATTTTGTTTTCCAGGAAGCGGAGGAAACCACCGACGGGGCAAAGGAGATGATCGATGCCGGCCTCTTCACGAAAATCCATCCGGTCCGGTTCTTCGCACAGCATAACAGGCCGGAGGTTGCAGCCGGGAAAATCGTGGTAAAATGCGGCGCGCTGATGGCTGCCAAGACGAACTTCATCATTACCGTCCGGGGGAAAGGCGGACACGGCTCCATGCCGCATCTCTGCGTGGACCCGATTGTCTGTGCCGCAGCTGTCATACAGTCGCTCCAGACCGTTGTGAGCAGAAACACGGATCCGCTGGACAGCGTGGTTCTTACGGTCGGCTCCATCCACGGCGGGAGTGTGGAAAATCTGGTCGTCGACACGGTGAAGATGACGGCGAGCATCCGCGCGCTTTCCGTGGAGGCAAAGGAAAAAGCGGTCGCCCGGATGGAAAAAATAGTCCGCGATCTCTGCAGCGCCTATGAATGCACTTCGGAAATCGAATACCGGGAAGTTCTTCCGCCGGTCATAAACGGTCCCGTAATGGCCGCGGCGGCCCGGAAGGCTGCCGCAGAAGTCGTGGGGGAGGAGAATGTGATCGATGTGCCGCCCACGCTTGCCAGCGAGGACTTTGCGATCATCATGGAAAAGATTCCTTCGTTCCTGTACTGGACGGGCAGCGGAACGCCGGGGGAAGCCTGCCATGCATGGCACAGTGCGGAATTCCATGCGAACGAGAAAGGCGTCCGCATCGGAGCGGAGGTGCTGGCACAGTCGGCTGCATGCTCGGCGGAAATGTCATAACAGACGTAAAATTACACAAAGTTTACAAAGTTACAGAATATTTCATGGTTACATATTTTCTTTTCCAAAGCGGTATGCTATATTTGTGTTATTGATGAAATAACCGATGCCGTGCTTTAATTGGGGGAGAAAAAGTGGATATTCTTTTTCTGAAGGAGCAGGCAGGATATCAGTGGCTTATTCCTGCATTTGCAATTTTGCTTTTATTACTTCTGTATGCAGTGTACAGAAACCGGGTACTGCGGAGCAGGGATTCTCTGACCGGGCTTCCGAACCGGTGCTTTACCATGGAACGGGTCCGCAGAAGAATCCGCAGCGGGAAACCCTGTACGGTCATACTGATTGATATCGACGATTTTCATGATCTCAATACATCCATGGGACATGAAGTCGGAGACCGGCTCTTAAAAGAGGCGGCTGACCGGATTCGGAAGACGGAAAAGGGAAAATGGTTTGTCGGCCGGACCGGCGGGGATGAATTTCTCGGAATACTGAATGCGGATGACAAAAAGAAGGCAGCCGAGATCAGCAGACAGGTGCTTCTTTCGTTTGAAAAAATGTTCCTGCTCCCGGATGCGAAGGTCCGTCTCACGGCAAGCATAGGGATAGCGTCTTTCCCGGGCGACGCACAGACGGCGGAAGAACTGCTGCCGTTTGCAGACATTGCCATGTACAGGGCAAAGAGCCGCGGAAAGAACAGCTGCTATATTTTTGACGGGAAGCTGAAAAAACAGCAGGAGCGGAAAAAAGCCGTTGCCGCAGCCGTTCAGGAGGCAATCGACAACGGACGTTTCCGTATGGTGTACCAGCCGTTTTACAGTGCCGGAGAAAAAAGAATCAGCGGGATGGAAGCACTGGTCAGAATGGAAGACAGTGAATTCCTGCCGGAAGAATTCATACCGCTTGCGGAAGCAGACAGAAGCATCGTAAAGATCGGCCGGATAGTAACCGGGCTGGTGATCCGTCAGGTCGCGGAATGGAGAAAAAAGGGTGTGCCGCTCTGCACCGTTACCATGAATTTTTCCAACGTGCAGATTCAGGATGAGGAATATCCGGAATTTTTAAACGGTCTGCTGAAAGAATACGCGGTTCCGCCTTCCCTGATGGCCATCGAAATCACGGAAAGCATATATCTGAACAGAACACAGGAAACCAGGGATTATTTGGAAAATCTGAGACGCATGGGCGTCGGCATCATACTGGATGATTTCGGAACGGGATATTCTTCCATCAGCTATCTTACATATGTAAAATTCAGCACGCTGAAGCTGGACAAGTCTCTTATGGACCGGTACCTCGCCACGGGCAGGGAAGACATGGTGCTCGGCATTATCGATCTCTGTCACTATATGGGAGTAAAGGTTGTAGCCGAGGGCGTGGAAACCGCAGAGCAGGTGGACATGCTGAAAAAAAACGGCTGCGATTATATACAGGGCTTTTATTATGCGAAGCCGATGGCAGCCGGGGAGATGGAAAGGCTTCTTTGCGAACCCGGCATGTCCGGGAAATGACCGTTCTGTAAAAGAAAACAAAACGCCCCGTATTGCGAAAGGCAATGCGGGGCGTTTATACTGTGCGCAGGACCGTGTAAAAAATATTGCCCTTCAGGGCCCGCGGTCCGCGCTTTTTTGGCAGGAGGTGAAAGTCCCTGCCTACCCGATCAGCGAAATCAGCTTTGGGAACCGGCGTTAAAACCGTGTTACCGGCAAAAAAAGGAGTGATTTGTGATGAAGGAACTTGATGAACGCGGAAAGCAGTGCCCCATACCCGTAATCGAAACGGGAGACTGTTTAAAAAAAGCAGCACCGGGCGAAAAGGTTCTCGTGAAAGTGGACAACGAGATCGCCGTGCAGAATCTGCAGAAGTTTGCCAGACAGAAAGGATACGGCTTCTCCTCGAAGAAGATTTCGGACAGCGAATTTGAGGCGGAACTGACGTCAGAAAACGGTGCGGAAGCACCGAAAAAGGAGACCGTCAGAGCGGAGGAAAAACCGGAGAAAAAGGACAGCGGAAACGGCAGGACGGTCGTGGTGATTTCTTCGGACTGCATGGGAGGACCGGAGGAAGAACTGGGTAAAATTCTTCTGAAGGGATTTATCTATGCGCTTTCGAAGCAGGAGAATGTCCCGGATACAATCCTGTTTTACAACGGGGGAGCAAGGATCACCTGTGAGGGAAGCGCATCTCTTGAGGACCTCAGGACACTGGAGAATTCCGGGTGTGAGATCATGACCTGCGGGACCTGCCTTGACTACCAGGGACTGAAGGAAAAATTAAAAGTGGGAACCGTAACCAACATGTATGAAATCACGGAACGGATGACTGCGGCCGGAAGACTGGTCAGACCATAGGAGGCATTTTCATGGAAGAAGATTTAAGCTTCTGCAGAGGAGGCGGATGCACGGCCAAGCTCGGACCGGATATTCTGAAAAAGGTTCTGTCCGTTCTGCCCGAGACGGAAAAAAGTCCGGATCTCCTTGTCGGTTTTGATACGAATGACGATGCGGCGGTTTACCGTCTGTCGGAGCATGAGGCGGTCGTGCAGACCCTGGATTTTTTCCCGCCGGTCGTAAAGGACCCCTTCACGTTCGGACAGATTGCCGCGGCGAATGCGATGTCCGATATCTGGGCCATGGGAGCAAAGCCTCTGCTGGCGCTTAATATTGTCTGCTTCCCGCAGGAAAAGAATCTGAATATTCTGGGAAAAATCATGCAGGGGGGTGCGGAGAAGGTGAAGGAAGCCGGAGCCTTTCTCTGCGGCGGGCACAGCATCAACGACCGCGAGATCAAATACGGCATGTCGGTTACCGGAACGGTCGATCCGGACAGAATTTTAAAGAACGTCGGTGCGGAATTCGGGGACAGACTGATCTTAACGAAGCCGCTCGGGACGGGGATCGTCTGCACGGCGGACAGGATAGGAAAGGCGGATCCCGAAAGCATGAAGGAAGCGGTCCGTTCCATGACGACGTTAAACAGGTATGCGGCGGATGTCCTGAAGCAGTACCGGGTTCATGCCTGCACGGACATCACGGGCTTCGGCCTTCTGGGGCATTTAAGTGAAATGCTCGGCGAAACAAAAAGTGCGCTTCTTTATTCCGGAGAGATTCCATTTTTCAAAAACGTTCCGCAGTATGCGGATGATTTTTACATTACGGCAAATGCGCAGAGAAACCGGAATCATCTGGAAGGCTGTGTTGATTTCGGAAAAGCGGAATTCTGGCAGGAGGAGCTTCTTTTCGATCCGCAGACTTCCGGCGGCCTTCTGGCCGCGCTTCCGGAAAATGAGGCGGAGTCCTGTCTCGGGGAAATCCGTGCGCTCGGTCTTCCCTGCGGTCTGATCGGGGAAATCACGGAGAAAAGAGAGAAAAAGATATGCGTGATCTGATCATTGTGCGGGGCGGCGGAGACATCGCGACAGGAACGATTTTCACGCTTCGGAAAGCCGGCTTTGCGGTGCTGATCCTGGAATGCGGAAGGCCCAGCGCCATCCGCCGGTGCGTCTCGTTCTCGGAAGCCGTGTATGAGGGCAGCACGAAGGTGGAGGACACGGAATGCGTCCGCGCCGGCTCGGTGCAGGAGGCTGTGCGCTGCCTTGAAAAGAGGGGTCTTCCGGTCCTGATCGATCCGGAAGCCGGATCGGTTTCCCTGTTTCAGAAGGGCGGGGAATATGCCGGAGAATTCCGGCTGGTCGCCCTCGTCGATGCGATTCTCGCCAAGAAAAACCTCGGGACGAAAAGAGGAATGGCTCCGTTCGTGATTGCCCTCGGTCCGGGCTTTACCGCAGGGTCGGACTGCGACGCGGTGATCGAAACCATGCGGGGGCATGATCTGGGCCGCGTGATCCGGAACGGGCAGGCCCTGCCGAACACAGGAACGCCGGGGCTGATCGCAGGCCACGCGGCCGACCGGGTCATCCATGCGGAATGCGGCGGGATCCTGTACGATGCTGCGAAAATCGGGGATTACGTGGAAAAAGACAGTACGATCGCCGTGATCACGGATCCGCAGGGAAAGAAGCACGAAGTGAGGGCGCCGTTTGCGGGTCTTGTGCGCGGCCTGATCCGGGATTCCTTTCCTGTGACGACGGGATTTAAAATCGCGGATATAGATCCGAGAAAGACAGAGTACAAAAACTGCTTCACGATTTCCGACAAGGCCAGATGCATCGGCGGAGCGGTCTTAATGTCCGTCATGGAATTCCTGTCGGAAGAAAAGGAAAAGGCATGATCTATTTTGACAATGCGGCTACATCCTCTGAAAGGCCCGCCGCCGTTTCGAGGGCAGTGGAACGGGCAGTCCGGACGTTCGGCAGTCCGTCGCGCGGCGCGCACGGACCGTCCCTTCTTGCGGACAGGACGATGGAGGAAACAAGACAGTATCTTTCGGATCTTTTTAACGCCGGCGGACCGCAGCAGATCGCTTTTACGATGAATGCGACGCAGGCGCTCAATACGGCACTCTTCGGCATCGGCCTGAAAAAGGGCGACCATCTCATCACCAGTGTTCTGGATCACAATTCGGTTCTCCGGCCTTCCTACAGACTGCGGGATCAGGGGATCAAACTCCATATCATCGGCGCGGACCGGAGCGGGAACCTTATGACCGGGGATCTGAAAAAGCTGCTGGCGGAACTCGCGGAAGAAAATGCAGAGTGTAAGAGACCCGGAAAGGAAAGACGCATTGCGGTGGCGCTGACGCATGCCTCCAATGTGACGGGAAATGTAACGGATATCGGAATGATCGGAAGGATGTGCAGAAGGGCAGGGGCGGTTTTCATTGCGGATGCCGCGCAGACTGCGGGCATACTGCCGATCGATATGCAGAAAATGCATATCGACATTCTCTGCTTTTCCGGGCATAAAGCACTGATGGGGCCGCAGGGAACGGGAGGAATCGCGGTCCGGCCGGGTCTCGCCTTAAGTCCCCTCATGGAAGGGGGCTCCGGCGTGTTCACGTTTTTGCAGCACATGCCGGAATACATGCCGGCGCAGCTGGAAGCAGGGACCCAGAATGCGCAGTCGATCGCGGGTCTTCTGGCGGCGCTTAAGGCTTCGGATGGAAAATACGAAGAGCGTTTTTGCAGAGAGAGGGATCTGACGCTGTATTTTTTAAAAGGTATAAATGCTCTGAACCGGGAGAGCACGGAAGAGGAACCACCTGTCCGGATATACGGGGAACCGGAAAAGGACCCGCATCTTCCCACGGTCGCCTTCAACCTGCAGGAAGAGGACTCCGCAGAAATCGCGGATCTGCTCTGGCGGAAATACGGAATCGCGGTCCGTGCCGGCGGACACTGTGCGCCGCTCATGCACAGGCATTTCGGAACAGAGGAGCGGGGAATGGTAAGAGTTTCTTTTTCCTGCTTTAACACGAAGAAACAGATCGATGTTCTCCTCCGGGCAATCCGGGGATTACTAAAAAATAATTAGCCATCATGAAATAATGATAGCGTTGAAATATCCGCTGAAATATGCTATGTTGATAGCAACAACAGAATGGAAGAAGGATATTACATAACAATGAGGTTATAGGCAGTGTACCGTGTGCTCGTATGACCTCATTTTTTTGGAATATATCTTCTTTTTCTGTTACGGAATCTATTTCAAACGGGAAAGAGGAGGAGACTTATGAAAAAGATACTCAGTATGATTTGTGTTTCGGCTATGGTCGGCTGCATGTTATCGGCATGCGGCGGCTCTGCGGCAACTTCGACCACGAAGGCGGCAGCGGCTACGACGGCAGCGGCAACCACGAAGGCGGCGGCAGCGACAGCTGCAGCGGCAACCACCAAGGCAGCGGCAGCGACCACCAAGGCAGCCGGTGCAACGACGGCAGCGGCAACCACCAAGGCAGCAGCGGCGGCAACGACCGCCGGCAAGGGAGCAACCGGAAAGAAACTGGAAGCTTCCAAGATCAAAGTCGGCATCATTTACATCGGCGATGAAAACGAAGGCTATACGGCTTCCCATATGAACGGAATCAAGGAAGCCTGCAAGGAGCTCGGAATTTCCGACGCACAGCTGATCCAGAAACCGAACATCGGTGAAGATGCAAGCTGCCTGGATGCTGCAGAAGATCTTGCCAGCCAGGGCTGCAACATCATCTTCGGTACCAGCTTCGGCCATGAGTCCTTCATCATGCAGGCCGCAAAGAACCACAAGGACATCGAGTTCTGCCATGCGACCGGTTATCAGGCGGCATCAAGTAAGCTCGCGAATTTCCATAACTACTTCGACAATATCTACGAAGCACGTTATGTATCGGGCGTGGCTGCAGGACTTAAGTTAAAGGAAATGATCGACGGCGGAAAGATTACCAAGGATAAAGCGAAAATGGGTTATGTAGGCGCATATCCGTACGCGGAAGTCGTTTCCGGATTTACAAGCTTCTTCCTCGGCGCAAAGTCCATTGTTCCGGAAGTCACGATGGAAGTCAAATATACCAACAGCTGGGCAAATCCCTCCATGGAAGGCGAGACCGCGAAGCAGCTCATTTCCGACGGATGCGTTCTGATCAGCCAGCATGCAGACACGACCGGTGCTCCGACCGTATGCGAACAGCAGAAGGTTCCCTGCGTCGGATATAATGTCGACATGACAAGCGTTGCTCCGAACTATGCACTGACTTCTCCCACGAACAAATGGGCAGCATATTACAAATACGCGATCAAGTCCGCCATGGACGGAACGGCAATCGTAACAGACTGGTCCAAGGGATTTGCGGATGACGCAGTTGCCATCACGAAACTCGGTTCCTCCGTTGCCAAGGGAACGGACGAGAAGGTGAAATCCGTCGAAGCCGATATCAAGAGCGGAAAGCTTCATGTCTTTGATACCTCTACATTTACGGTAGGCGGAAAGAAACTGGATTCCTGGAAAGACAAGGCAGGAAACGAATTTATCTCCGGCGGATATTTCCATGAGTCGGAAAAGGTTTCCGCACCGGCATTCTATATGATCATAGACGGTATTACCGCACCGGCGCTTCAGTAATTAAAACATCAGTGCCAGCAATAAATCCGGACTCGTAGGTTTTTGCGGGACTGCGGGATAACCGCAGTCCCGTTTTTCTTATATAACGGGAAAGTACGTCCTGTTCTATAAAAAACGCTCAGCTTTGTATCGCACTCCGGCGGAGAGGAAGATGTCGCGTACGCGACCCGCCGCAGGCGGAGCATCTCACAAGTGAGATGCTTTCTTATTTGACAGGAAATTATATCCTGTGATGTTTCGGGAGGTGGCCAGTGGAACAGAACAATGCAGTCGAATTTAAAAATGTCACGAAGAAATTTGTCGGGAAAGTAATCGCCAATGACAACATCAGCATGACTTTGAAGAAGGGTGAGATCCTCTCTGTCCTCGGAGAAAACGGCAGCGGAAAGACAACCCTGATGAATATGCTTTCCGGCATTTATTTCCCGGATGAAGGACATATTTTCGTGAACGGAAAGGAAGTTACCATCCGTTCCCCGAAGGATGCCTTTGATCTGAAAATCGGAATGGTCCACCAGCATTTTAAACTGATTTCCGTGCTTACCGCGGCGGAAAACATTGTGCTGGGTCTGCCGCAGAAGGGCAGAATGAATATGAAAACGATCGAGGCCGATGTAAAGCGCCTCGTTGACAGATACGGATTTCAGCTGGATCCGTCGGAAAAAATCTACAGCATGTCCGTGTCGCAGAAGCAGACCGTGGAAATCGTCAAGGTCCTTTACCGCGGCGCGGATATCCTGATTCTGGACGAACCGACTGCGGTTCTGACGCCGCAGGAAACGGAACGGCTTTTTGATGTTCTCCGGAACATGAAAAAAGACGGAAAATCAATCATCATCATCACCCACAAGCTGAATGAGGTGCTGGAAATATCCGACCGCGTGGCGGTCTTGAGAAAGGGAAAGTATATCGGTACGGTGAATACCTCCGAGGCCACGATTTCTTCCCTTACGGAGATGATGGTCGGGCAGAAGGTTACCCTGAATATCAACCGCACGGACCCCGTGAACCCGAAGGACAGGCTGATCTGTGAGAACATTTCCTGTCTGAATGCGGAGGGAACGGAGGTCTTAAAAAAAGTCACCTTTACCGCGAGGAGCGGCGAAATCCTCGGCATTGCCGGAATATCCGGAAACGGACAGAAGGAACTTCTGGAATCCATCGCAGGGCTGCAGATCCATGAGGGGAAGATTTACTTCGTGGATGACGGCGGGAAAAGAAACGATATTTCCGATCTGCCGCCGGCGAAGATCAGGGCGATGGGAGTCAAGCTTTCATTTGTGCCGGAGGACCGTCTCGGCATGGGCCTTGTCGGGTCCATGGACCTTACGGATAACGTGATGCTTCGAAGCTTCTGGGACGGAAATTCCTTTAATGTAAACAGGACAAAGCCGCAGAAGCTGGCAGAATTTATCGTGAAGGAACTGGAGGTCGTGACGCCGGGCGTCTCCACGCCGATCGGCATGCTGTCGGGCGGGAATGTACAGAAGGTGCTGGTAGGAAGGGAAATCTCCGGAAACCCGAAGGTCCTGATGGTTGCTTATCCGGTCAGAGGACTGGATATCAATTCTTCCTTTACGATCTACAATCTCCTGAGCAAACAGAAGGAGAACGGCGCTGCCGTGATCTGCGTGGGAGAGGATCTGGATGTTCTGCTGGAACTCTGTGACCGCATTCTGGTTCTTCACGGCGGAATGAACGCCGGCATTGTGGATGCCAGGACATCCACCAAGGAGGAACTGGGGCTTATGATGACGGGAAGTACGGATAAAATGACCTTGTCCGATGCAGAGAAGAACGGAAAGGACAGAGGGGAGGCTTTCCATGAAGCATAAGGAACCGCGTGTCAGAATGATCAAGCGTCCTTCGATTTCCGTGAAGGAGAATATCATCATTCATCTGATTGCCGTGCTTCTGGCGCTGATTGTCTGCGCACTGGTGATTGTCATGCTGACGAGCCAGTCGCCGCTTAAAATTTATCAGGGAATCTATAAAGGGGCAGTCGGAAATCCGTTCCGCACCTGGATTACCATACGCGAAACAATGGTGCTCCTTCTCGTGTCGGTCGGCCTTACGCCGGCATTCAAGATGCGCTTCTGGAATATCGGGGCAGAAGGACAGATCCTGGTGGGCGGCATGGCAAGCGCAGCACTCATGATCTATGCGGGAAACAAAGTCCCGGCTCCGCTGCTGCTGATCCTGATTTTAATCTGCAGCATGGCGGCAGGTCTTGTCTGGGGACTGATCCCCGCTTTCTTCAAGGCCCGGTTCAACACGAACGAAACGCTGTTCACGCTGATGATGAATTATGTGGCCATGCAGCTGGTCACGTTTTCCGTCTGCATCTGGGAAAAGCCGGCCGGGTCCAACTCCGTTCCGACCATCAATCAGGATACACAGGCCGGATGGTTTCCTGCGCTGGACGGCAATTCGTCCCATTATATTGTCAATGTGATCATTGTGATGATCGTGACCTTTGCCATTTATGAGTATCTGAAAAAAAGCAAGCAGGGATTTGAAATTTCGGTCGTCGGTTCCAGCCAGAACACGGCAAGGTATGCGGGAATCAACGTGAAGAAGGTTATCTTGCGGACCATGATGATCTCGGGTGCGATCTGTGGACTCGCGGGTGCCCTGATCGTTTCCGGCTCTGATCACACCATTTCCACGAATACGGCGAACGGAAGAGGGTTTACCGCGATCATCGTGGCCTGGATGGCAAAGTTCAATCCGTTTGTGATGATTCTGATTTCGGCGCTTCTGGTGTTCATGCAGCAGGGTGCCGTGCAGGTGGCGTCCCAGTTCCATCTGAACAAGTACGCGTCCGATATCATCACCGGAATTATTCTGTTCTTTCTGATCGGCAGTGAATTCTTCGTAAATTACAAACTGGAATTCCGGAAAAAGGAGGCAGCGTGATGGAAGTTGTACTGACATTTCTGGAGCAGGCAATCCGACAGGGAATTCCCATCCTGTTCGGCGCATCAGGTGAAATCCTGACGGAGAAATCCGGCAACTTAAATCTGGGAATTCCCGGCATCATGTACATGGGAGGACTGTCCGGGCTGATGGCGGCCTTTTTCTACGAGAAAAATGCAGGCGATGCCAAGAGCGGTTTCGTGGGACTCCTGCTGGCTTTTGTCGTCTCTCTGCTTGTGTCGGCGATCGGCGGACTGATCTACAGCTTTTTAACCATAACGCTCCGAGCCAATCAGAACGTGGTCGGTCTTGCGCTTACGACATTCGGCGTCGGCTTCGGCAACTTTTTCGGCGGTTCTCTTTCTCAGCTTGCAGGCGGCGTCGGACAGATCTCCGTCATCACGACAGCCAGCGCGTTCCGGGCAACCATCCCGGGGCTCTCGTCCATCCCGATTATCGGAAGGCTTCTGTTTTCCTACGGCTTCCTGACCTATCTGGCGATTATCATCGCGCTGCTTCTGACGCATTTCCTTCTTCATACGAAGAAGGGGCTTAACCTGCGGGCAGTCGGCGAGAGCGCGGGAACGGCGGATGCGGCCGGCATCAACGTGTCCGGATATAAATATGCGGCGACCGTGACCGGAGCCGCCATTGCCGGACTCGGCGGTCTTTACTTCATCATGGAATATCTCGGCGGGCAGTGGGGCAACAACAGTTTCGGCGACAGAGGCTGGCTTGCCGTGGCACTGGTCATCCTTTCCATCTGGAATGCGAGAAATGCCATCTGGGGATCTTTCCTGTTCGGTGCGCTTTATATCCTTTACCTGTATATTCCGGGACTTTCCCGCGCAACGCAGGAAATATTCAAGATGATGCCGTATGTGGTCACGCTGGTTATACTGGTTCTGACGAGCCATCAGAACAAGCCCGAGAACCAGCCGCCGGCAGGACTGGGGCTGCCGTATTTCCGGGAGGAAAGATAGAGAGTCTGCAGCAGAAAAGTAAGTTCAGGCATGTATAGGTCCGGGATAGGCCGGACGTTTCTACAAACTACCGGAAATAGTTTACTACATGCCGGAAGGAAGAGACCTGAGTCTCTTCCTTCCGGAGTGGTGTGCTGTTTCCGGCTTTTCATATATCTGCCGGCGGAAAACGCGTCGGCAGCACGGTTAACGGAACATTGCCGGATGCCGGAGCTGGGAACGGATCTGTATAACGGAATGGTCTGTTGGATAAAAACGATAAGGAGGTTAGTCTGGAAAATGAAAACTGTCGGACAGAGTGTAAACAGAGTGGACGCTTTCGGAAAGGTAACAGGCGAGGCAAAATATACGAACGATCTGCTTCCGAAGGGGTGCCTTACGGCGAAGGTCATGCACTCCACGATCGCGAACGGCCTGGTGAAGAAAATCGATATCACGGAAGCCGAAAAAATTCCCGGCGTGGTCAAAATCGTGACCTGCTTTGACGTGCCGGATATCCAGTATCCCACGGCAGGACATCCCTGGAGCGTGGAGGAAGCGCATCAGGATATCGCCGACCGGAAAATGCTGAATCAGAGGATCCGCCTCTACGGAGATGACATCGCAGCCGTTGTCGCGGAGGATTCTGTCGCCTGCGACCGCGCCATCCGGGCGATCAAGGTCGAATATGAAGAATACCCGCCCATCCCCACGGTCGAGGAGGCGCTGAAGGAAGGCGCCACGCCGCTGCATCCGGATGTTTCAAAGACGAATCTCCTGAAGCACACCTCCTTTAAAATGCCGGACGCCGGTTTCGACTACGCGAAGGCGAAGGAAAAAGCGGAGAAGGAATACGGCAGCGAAAACATCATGGAGCTTGCGGAAACCTACGAGACGGCCCGCATCTCGCACTGTCATCTGGAACTGCCGACAAGCTTTGCCTATGTGGACACGAACGGGAAAATAACCGTGACCGCATCGACCCAGATTCCGCATATCATGCGGCGCGTCATTTCGCAGGCGCTCGGTGTTCCGGTCGGAAAAATCCGGGTGATCAAGCCGTACATAGGCGGCGGCTTCGGAAACAAGCAGGACGTTCTCTACGAACCGTTAAATGCCTGGCTTTCCGTCCAGTGCGGCGGGAGACCCGTTCAGCTGGAAGTTTCCCGGGAGGAGACGATCTCCGGAACGCGTATCCGCCATGCCATTAAGGGCGAGGTGAAGGCCCTGTTCACAAAGGACGGAAAGCTTCTCGCGAGAACGCTGGATGCCTTCGCGAATAACGGCGGCTATGCCTCGCACGGACATGCGATCACGGCGAACTGCTGCACGGTTTTCAAGGATCTTTATGCGGACCGGTACGGCTGCCGTTCGGACGGATACACGGTTTACACGAGTTCTCCCACGGGCGGCGCCATGAGAGCCTACGGGATTCCGCAGGCGGTCGTTTTCACCGATTTTCTGACCGACGATATCTGTGCGGCCGGCGGATTTGATCCGCTTAAGTTCCGCATGGAAAACTGCGTGCCGGAAGGCTTTAAGGATCCCGGGAACGGGATCACCTTTTACAGCTACGGCCTGAAGAAATGCATGGAGGAAGGAGCCGCGTACATTCACTGGGACGAGAAACGGAAGGCATACGCAAACCAGACGGGCCCGGTGCGGCGCGGCGTCGGCATGGCGATCTTCATGTACAAGGCGGGCGTCTATCCGATTTCGCTGGAGACTGCGGGCGCGCGCATGATCCTAAACCAGGACGGGTCCATGCAGGTGGAGCTTTCCGCGACGGAGATCGGACAGGGCGCGGATACCGTGTTCACGCAGATGGCGGCGGAAACGACCGGGATCACGATGGACCGGGTCTATATCGTGTCCACGCAGGATACGGATCTTTCTCCGTTCGACACCGGTGCGTACGCATCGCGGCAGACATTTGTCTCCGGCATGGCGGTGAAAAAATGCGGGGAAGAGTTCCGGCAGAAAATTCTCGACTACGCGTCGTTCATGCTGGACGGAAGAAAAACAGATGAACTGGATATCCGGGAAAACAGCATAGTGGAGAAGGAAACCGGGAAGGAACTGATGCCGATGAAGAAACTCGCGGAGACATCGTTCTATTCCCTGGAGCGTTCGGAGCCGATCACGGCGGAAGCTACGAACCACTGCAAGAAGAATACCTTCGCGTCCGGCTGCTGCTTTGCGGACATCGAAGTGGATATGCCGCTGGGACTGATCATGGTAAAGGATATCGTGAACGTCCATGATTCCGGAGTCCTGATCAATCCGAAGCTGGCGGAGGCACAGGTGCACGGCGGCATGAGCATGAGTCTCGGGTACGGGCTTTCCGAGGAACTTCTGATCGATGAAAAGGGAAGGCCGCTGAACAATAACCTTCTGGACTACAAGATCCCGACCGCCATGGACACGCCGGATCTTCACGTGAAATTCATTCAGCTGCAGGATCCCATGGGGCCTTACGGAAACAAGGCGCTCGGCGAACCGCCGGCCATTCCGGTGGCGCCCGCGCTCCGGAACGCGGTCTTAAACGCGACCGGCGTCCACATGAACGTACTGCCGATGACGGCACAGAGACTTGTTGCCGAATTTAAGAAGAACAATCTGATTTGAAAGGAGGAGCCCGATGTACGACATAAAAAACTATTATGAGGCAAAGTCAGCGGAAGATGCAGTCGAAGCTCTTTCAAAGGACCCGGATTCCGAAATCATCAGCGGAGGAACGGATGTACTGATCCGCATGCGGGAAGGAAAGGATGCCGGAAAGAGCCTTGTGAGCATCCATAACATTGAAGAACTGAAGGGTGTCAGCGTGGAAGAGGACGGAACGGTTTTGATCGGACCGGCAACCAGCTTTTCACGCCTGACGAACGACCCGTTCATCAAGGAGCACATGAATGTGCTGGGAGAAGCCGCAGACACGGTCGGCGGACCGCAGATCAGAAATACCGGAACGATCGGCGGAAATATCTGCAACGGGGCAACGAGCGCGGACACGGCATCCACTTTGCTTACGTTCAATGCAGTCGTGGTCCTGAAAGGAACGGACGGCACGCGGGAAATCCCGCTCACGGAATTTTATACGGGCCCCGGAAGGACGGTGCGCAGGCAGAATGAAATCTGCATTGCCATAAAGATCCGCAAAGAGGATTACGAAGGATGGCAGGGCTGCTATTTCAAATACGGAAAGCGGAAGGCCATGGAAATTTCCACGCTCGGCTGTGCGGTCAGGGTGAAGCTTTCGCCCGACCGGAAGACGATCGAGGACATCCGCCTGGCGTACGGTGTGGCGGCGCCGACGCCCATCCGCTGCAGAAAGGCAGAGGACCTGGTCCGCGGAAAGGAAACGAAAGAACCGCACCTCACGGATCTTCTGGCCGATGCGGCCCTTCTGGAAGTGAACCCGCGTACCTCATGGAGAGCGTCGAAGGAGTTCCGTCTGCAGCTGATCCACGAGCTTTGCAAACGGGCCATGAAGGAAGCCGTCTTAAAAGCGGGAGGTGAATTAGATGCTTAAGATCATCCATATGAAAGTAAACGGGAAGGAGACCGAACTTGCGGTCGACGACCGGGAAAGTCTTCTCGACACCTTGAGAAACCGGCTCGGGCTTACGGGCGTGAAAAAAGGCTGTGAGGTGGGAGAATGCGGCGCCTGCACCGTGCTGGTAAACGGTGAAGCGGTGGACAGCTGCATTTATCTCACCATGTGGGCGGACGGAAAAGCCGTTCTTACGGTGGAAGGCCTGAAATCTCCCGGCGGGGAACTCTCTTTAATCCAGAAGGCATTTATCGAAGAGGCGGCCGTGCAGTGCGGTTTCTGCACGCCGGGACTGATCATGACGGCAGTGGAAATCGTAGGAACCGGGAAAAAGTACAACAGGGAGGAACTGAAGAAACTGATCTCGGGTCATCTCTGCCGGTGCACCGGCTACGAAAACATTCTGAATGCGATGGAGCGGATTGTCGACGAGACATACCGGGCAACGCACCGGTAACCTCCGGCGGGCTGAAGCTTAAGCGCCGGATTCTGCAGCAGGGAGGCCTGCTCCCGCGCCTGCATTGCGCTTCACAGACGGCAAACGGGAAATGGTCTGCACAGGCGCGGTAAAGAGGAAGGGAGATTTCATCCATGGACAAAGTGATCAGGTGGGGCATACTCGGACCGGGGAGAATTGCGCATTCCTTTGCGAAGGGGTTACAGTGTCTGCCGGATGCCTGCCTTGCGGCGGTCGGTTCGCGCGGAAAAGAGAGAGCGGAAAATTTTGCCGCGGAATTCGGCATCCCGAAGGCATACGGAAGCTACGGGGAGCTGGTGAGAGATCCGGACATCGACGTCATTTACGTGGCGACGCCGCATACGGCGCACAAGGAATGTGTAGAGCTGTGCTTAAACGCCGGGAAGGCGGTTCTCTGCGAGAAGCCCCTGGCGGTAAACGCCGCGCAGGCGGAGGAGATGATCCGTCTTGCCGCCGAAAAGAAACTTTTTCTTATGGAAGCCATGTGGACCCGATTTTTACCATGCAGCAGAAAAGTACGGGAACTCATTTATGACGGGACGATCGGCGAGGTGAATATCGTCAAGGCCGATTTCGGATTTCACTGTGAATGGAATCCGGAGAACCGCATGTTTAATCCGGCGCTTGCCGGAGGCGCGCTTCTCGATCTGGGCGTCTATACCGTGGCATACGCATCGATGGCCATGAAGGGACTGAAGCCTGAGGAGATTACCGGAACTGCCGATATCGGGACAACAGGCGTGGATGAGTCGTTCTGCGCTTCGCTCCGTTACGGGAACGGGAAACTGGCATCGCTCTGCGGGGCAGCGAGGACAGAAACCGCACGGGAAGCCTGGATCCTCGGTTCAAAGGGAAGCATCCATATCCCGGAGTTCTGGCGCGCGTCGCATTTTGTCCTGCATCTGGAGAAGCAGAAAGAAGAAAGGTTTGATTTTCCGTTTGAGTCCACCGGCTATCAGTTTGAGGCAGCCGGTGTCATGCAGTGTCTGCGGGCGGGAAAGACGGAGAGCGATTTCATGCCGCTTGCCGAAACCCTGCAGGATCTGCACACGATGGATGCACTCCGGAGGCTGTGGGGACTCCGGTATCCCTGCGAGAAATAATGACATTTTGAGAATGAAGAAAAAGACCGGTAAACGGACCGGCAGGCGCAGAAGGAAACGGATTCTGAAGCAGCACGGCCGCCGTTTACCGGTTTTTTACGGCATCGGACCAAAAAAATATTTAGAAAACCTAAAAATTATTTAAAATTTTGTTGATTTATGGAATGAAGCAATTTATAATGAATCTGCAAGGCAGGGAAACCGGGATTAGAAGGAGGATAAAATGGATTTTCAGGCAATCAAGACAGCGGCAAAAAAATATGAAGCGGACATGACAAAATTTTTAAGAGATCTGATCGCCATTCCCAGCGAAAGCTGTGACGAAGAGGGTGTGATCAGACGGATAGAGCAGGAAATGAAGGCGGTCGGCTTCGATCAGGTCGAGATCGACCCGGAAGGAAACGTTCTGGGCTGGATGGGAAGCGGATCCAGAATTTATGCGTTTGACGCGCATATTGACACGGTCGGCATCGGCAACAGGTCCAACTGGAAATTCGATCCCTATAAAGGATATGAGAACGACACCGAGATCGGCGGCAGAGGCGGTTCCGACCAGGAAGGCGGCATTGCCTCGGCAGTGTACGCGGCTAAGATCATGAAGGAAATGAATCTGATCCCGGAGGATGTGAAAATCCTCGTGACCGGGACGGTTCAGGAGGAAGACTGCGACGGTCTCTGCTGGCAGTACATCCATAACGAGGACAAAGTGACGCCGGAGTTCGTGGTATCCACGGAACCGACGGACGGCGGCATTTACAGGGGACACCGCGGCCGCATGGAGATCCGCGTGGACATGCACGGGATATCCTGCCACGGTTCCGCGCCGGAAAGAGGAGACAACGCGATCATCAAGATGGCGGAGGTCATCGGGAATGTCCGGGATCTGAATGAAAATGACGATGCGGACGGGCTGGAGATCAAGGGTCTTAAGAAGATGCTGAATCCGAAATACAATCCGGAGCATTACGAGGATGCCAGGTTCCTCGGCAGGGGAACGGTTACCGTTTCCGAAATCTTTTATTCCTCACCCAGCCGCTGCGCAGTTGCGGACGGCTGTTCGGTATCGCTTGACCGCAGAATGACGGCGGGAGAAACCTTCGAGTCGTGTCTCGAAGAAATCCGGAACCTTCCGGCATGCAGAAAATATGCGAAGGATGTCACGGTTTCCATGTACCGTTATGAGAGACCTTCATGGACCGGACTGAAATACGAAACGGAATGCTATTTCCCGACCTGGATCAATAAAGAAAGTGCGCCCCATGTGCAGGCAGTCGCGGATGCCTATCATGCAATGTACGGAGAAAAGCGGATCGGCGATCCCGGCGCAATGTCAAAGCGGGAAGGAAGACCGCTGATCGACAAGTGGACGTTTTCCACAAACGGCGTGGCCATTCAGGGCCGTTTCGGCATTCCCTGCGTAGGCTTCGGACCGGGCGCGGAGTCACAGGCGCATGCACCGAACGAGATCACCTGGAAGCAGGATCTTGTCACCTGTGCGGCAGTTCTGGCGGCAGTTCCCGTGACCTACAAGGGAACCGGAAAAGAAAATGCCACGCAGTTCAGAGCACCGGGAACCAATCAGTAAGCTTCATCCATTTCATTCACAAGGAGAAAAGAATATGTCAAAGACAGCAGAACTTGCCGGAAAATTAGCGGGACTTGATTTCAGGAACATGTACGAGAATGATTTTTACTGGACGTGGGACAAGACGGATGACGAGCTTGCCGCGGTCTTCGCGGTTGCGGATGCGCTCCGCGATTTAAGGGAAAACAACAAGTCGACGAAGATCTTCGACTCCGGTCTTGGAATTTCCATTTTTCCGTGATAATTCCACCCGCACACGCTTCTCCTTTGCCTCCGCTTGCAACCTGCTTGGCCTGAACGTACAGGATCTGGATGAGAAAAAGTCCCAGATCGCCCACGGCGAGACCGTCCGCGAGACGGCCAACATGGTCTCCTTCATGGCTGACGTCATCGGCATCAGAGACGATATGTTCATCGGAGAAGGCCACAAATACCAGAAGACTTTCATGGATGCCGTGACGGAAGGGTACCGCGATCACATTCTGGAACAGAAGCCGACGCTTGTAAATCTGCAGTGCGATGTGGACCATCCTACGCAGTGCATGGCGGATATGGCGCACGTGATCCATTATTTCGGCGGCGTGGAAAATCTGAAGGGGAAAAAGGTCGCCATGACCTGGGCCTATTCTCCGAGCTACGGAAAACCGCTTTCGGTCCCGCAGGGCGTTGCCGGACTTTTCACAAGGTTCGGGATGGATGTCGTGCTGGCTCATCCGGAAGGCTATGATATCATGCCGGAGGTCGAGGAAGTGGCCAGAAAAAATGCCGCGAAGACTGGCGGAAGTTTCAGAAAGGTCAATACGATGGAAGAGGCGTTTGCAGGCGCCGACATTGTCTATCCGAAGAGCTGGGCTCCGTTTGCAGCCATGGAAAAGAGAACGAAACTTTATGCGGCCGGCGACCAGAAGGGAATAGACGATCTGGAGAAGGAGCTTCTTTCCCACAACGCGAAGTTCAAGAACTGGACCTGTTCCGAAGACATGATGAAGAAGACAAAGGACGGAAAGGCGCTTTACCTGCACTGCCTGCCGGCCGATATCAGCGGACTTTCCTGTAAGGAAGGCGAAGTCGACAATTCCGTTTTCGACCGTTACCTTGTACCGCTTTACAAGCAGGCATCCTTCAAACCCTATATCATCGCGGCCATGATCTTTCTGGCCAAGGTCAAGGATCCGGTTGCTGCGCTGAAGGCACTGGATGCCTCGGCACTTCCGAGAAAAAGCTTCTGAAGAGGAGAGCCTCCATGGACAAGAAACGGATCGTAGTCGCGCTGGGCGGCAATGCGCTCGGGAAAAATCTTCCGGAACAGATGGAAGCCGTCAAGAATACTTCCAGGGCAATCGCGGATCTGATCGAAGAAGGACACGAAGTCATCATAGCGCACGGGAACGGGCCGCAGGTCGGCATGATCCAGGAAGCCATGATGCTCCTTACCCGTTCCGATCCGGAGAAATATGTTCCGTGCCCGCTTTCCGTCTGTACCGCCATGAGCCAGGGATATATCGGCTATGACCTGCAGAATTTTCTGCGGGAGGAGCTGTACAACCGGGGAATCCGGCAGGATGTGACAACCGTTCTGACGCAGGTCGTCGTGGATCCGGAGGATCCGGCATTTAAAAATCCGTCCAAGCCGATCGGCGCCTTCATGACGAAGGAAGAAGCGGACAGACTCGTTAAGGAAAGAGATTATACCGTGACGGAAGATGCGGGCAGAGGCTACCGGAGAGTCGTTGCCAGTCCTCAGCCGCAGGAGGTCGTGGAGCTTTCCACGATCCGGGCGCTTGTGGATTCCGGACATGTCGTGATATCCTGCGGCGGCGGCGGAATTCCTGTCATCCGGCAGGAACACAATCATCTGAAGGGCGCGGCTGCAGTCGTCGACAAGGACTTTGCCTCGGAACTTCTGGCGGAGGATCTGGACGCGGACGTGCTGATCATCCTGACTGCCGTGGAAAAGGTCGCGGTGAACTACGGGAAGCCGGATCAGAAATGGCTCGATACGCTGACGCCCGATGAAGCGGAAGCATATGAAAAGGAAAAACAGTTTGCGGCAGGTTCCATGCTTCCGAAGGTGCAGGCCGCGGTGAAGTTCGCAAAATCGAAGCCGGGACGCACCGCCCTGATCACGCTTCTGGAAAAAGCGCGGGAAGGGATCAACGGCAGAACGGGAACTACCATTCGTGCATGAAATGAGTTAAAATAGCTGAGGCGGTCTTTAGAATCCGCCTCAGCTATCGGTGTTTTAAAATGAAAAGGCGTACTCTGTACGCAGATCTTTTAAATCAGGAGGGCAAATCTATGATGATCGATCTCACAGTCAACAAAACAGGACTTGAACATAATATCGCCAAGGCGAAGGAAAATAAAATCATCATTCCGACCATTGCGGAAATGAGAAATCCGGAGACCATCCCGGAGAAGATAAAGGACAGACTGAAAACAGTGGGACTGTGGGACATCAATCCCCTGAACCTGTTCCGCATTACCTGGAAGAACGAGCCGAAGGAAACGGGCGGTCTTTTCAAAAGCGTTCCGAACTACATCGAGTTTCCGCCGGAACTCACCGGCGTTCCCTGCCGCATTGTCGCCATGGCCGGGAAATGGTTCCCGACCGGCTGTCACAAGGTCGGCGCCAGCTTCGGGTGTCTCTCGCCCATGCTTGTCACCGGACAGTTCGACGCGACGAAGCATAAGGCGGTGTGGCCTTCCACGGGAAATTACTGCCGCGGCGGCGCGTTCAACTCCAAGCTTCTTTCCTGCTATTCCATCGCCATTCTTCCTGCCGGCATGAGCCGCGAGCGGTTCGACTGGCTGAAAACGGTTGCCAGCGAAATCATTGCAACGCCCGGTACGGAATCCAATGTGAAGGAAATCTTCGACAAGACGAACGAACTGAAAAAAGATCCGGTCAACATGATCTTCAATCAGTTTGAGGAAATGGGAAATGCGCTCTGGCATTACAATGTGACGGGGTACGCGCTTTCAGATGTGTTCGAGGCAGTGAAGAGACCGGGAGACCGTTTCGCGGGAGCCTGCTTTACTTCCGGAAGCGCCGGTACGCTCAGCACCGGAGATTATCTGAAGGAAAAATATCCGAACTTAAAGCTTGCGGTCGGCGAAGCCCTGCAGTGCCCGACCATTCTGGAGAACGGCTTCGGCAGCCACCGGATCGAGGGAATCGGAGACAAGCATATTCCCTGGATCCACAATGTGAAGAACACGGATATGGTGATCGATATCGACGATGAAGACAGTCAGCGGCTGTTACGCCTGTTCAATACGCCGGAAGGGCAGTCCTATCTGAAGGACAGCCTGCATCTTTCTCCGGAACTGATCGAAAAGCTTACATGGCTGGGAATTTCCGGAATTGCCAATGTGCTCTGCTGCATCAAGATGGCTAAATATTATGAACTTACAGAACACGATGTCGTCGGGACCGTGCTTACGGATTCCGCGGACATGTACCGTTCCAGAACGGATGAGCTGAACGAACAGTACGGGAAGTATACTGTGGAAGAGGCAAGGCTCGATCACAGCCGTCATATCCTGGACCTTAAGCGGGACAACATGGCGGAGCTCGGTTACTGGGACAGAAAACGGATCCACAACCTGAAATATTACACGTGGGTGGAGCAGCAGGGAAAGACATCCGCGGAACTGGATGCGCTCTGGTACGACACGGAACACACCTGGGATGCGGTTCACAGAGAGGCGAAGGAACTGGACGAGAAGATCAACGAATTCAACGAAGCGACCGGACTGCTGAAGGAACTGTAATCTTTGCATTTTGTCAGGCGGGAGGTTTGTCATGCTTAAGAATGTGAAATATCTGAAATGCGTAAAATGCGGAAAAATATATGATGCCGTACCGGATGCCACCACCTGTGAATGCGGGGGCATCCTGGATGTTGTGTATGATTATGACTGGATCCGGGAGCATTTTAAGAAGGAGATGCTGAAGGAACGGCCGTACGACATGTGGCGCTACCGGGAGCTGCTTCCGGTCGAGGAGACGACACGGCCGACACCCTTACGGGTCGGCTGGAGCCCGCTCTATGAAGAAGAGCGCCTTTCGAAAATGCTGGGATTAAAGAAGCTGTGGATCAAGGATGACGGACAGAATCCGACCTCGTCCCTAAAGGACAGGGCCAGCGCGATGGCAGTCGCGAAGGCCGCGGAGGCGGGCGCGAAGATCATCGCCTGCTCCAGCACCGGGAATGCGGCGTCCAGCCTTGCCGGCAATGCCGCGGCTGCGGGCTTCAGGACCTTTATCTTTGTTCCGGAGCGCGCGCCGAAGGGGAAGGTGGCGCAGCTTCTCACATTCGGCGCCACGGTGATTTCCGTGCAGGGAAACTATGAGGATACCTTCGATCTGTCGAAGAAGGCGATCGAGCATTTCGGATGGTATAACCGCAATGCGGCGATCAACCCGTATCTGTCCGAAGGAAAGAAAACGGTATCCTTAGAGATCGCGGAACAGCTGAACTTCAGGATGCCGGATTATCTGGCGATTTCCGTCGGGGACGGCTGCACGATCGCCGGAACCTGGAAAGGTCTGAAGGATCTGTACTCGATCGGCTGGATAGACAAGCTGCCGCGCCTTATATCCGTTCAGGCGGAAGGATGTTATCCGATCAACCGGTCCGTGGAAGAGAAGAAACCGCTCCGTCCGATGGAGGAAAACACGCTGGCGGATTCCATTGCGGTCGGCGTGCCGAGAAATCCGGACAAGGCGATTGCGGCAATCCTCGAGAGCAGAGGCATAACCGTGGAAGTGACGGATCAGGAGATCATGGAAGCACAGCATCTTCTCGGAAGGACCTGCGGCGTTTTCGGGGAGCCGGCCGGAGTGACCGGCACGGCAGGCGTAAAGAAGCTTTGCGAACAGGGCGTCATCGGAAAGGATGACACCGTGGTATCGGTGGTGACGGGGAACGGGCTCAAGGATGTGGACAATGCGATAAAATTTGCCGGCGAACCGATCAGAATTCCTTCGGATCTGGACCGGCTGCTTTCCGCATTCAGGGAACGCGGCATATCATGACCTGGAAAACGAAAAGATAATTTTATATACGCGGGAGACGGGGCAGAAACCCAGAAACCGCGTATATTTTTGCAAAAGAGGGAATCTGCACCAGTTTACCTGCAGTCTCTGCGGCGCGAACGCTCCGCAGAAGAAGTGAAAGGATCACAGATATGAAAAAAAAGCACGGTCAGATGTCGGAAGCATTTCTCACCACGGTTTTTCTCACGCTTTCCGGCGGCTTTCAGGATGCCTATACCTATTTTTACAGAGGCAGGGTATTTGCCAACGCGCAGACGGGGAACATTGTCTTAATGAGCCGGATGTTTTCGATCGGGGAATACAGAGAGGCGGTCCGGTATCTCGTGCCGCTTCTTTCCTTTATCTGCGGCGTCTTCATTGCCGAACATGTGAGGCAGCATTACCGGCACATGGAGAAGATCCACTGGAGGCAGATCATCATGGCGGCGGAAATTCTCATTCTTTTCGCGGTCGGCTTCCTTCCGCAGGAATGGAATTCCGCGGCCAATGCCTTCGTTTCCTTTGTTTGCGCCATGCAGATCCAGACCTTCCGGAAAGTGAACGGCAATTCCTATGCCAGCACGATGTGCATCGGAAACTTACGCAGCGCGACGGAAAACCTGTACCAGTATTTTCATACCGGAAACCGGGAGGTGCTGTTAAAGTCCGTTCAGTATTTCGGCGTGATCCTCCTGTTTTCCTGCGGGGCGGCAGCGGGTGCCTACCTGACCGCGAGACTCTGCGAACGGGCTGTGTGGATCTGCTGCGTGCTGCTTTTTGTAAGCTTCTGCATGATGTTTGTAAGGGAAGACAAAAATCCGCGGAAGGAGCCGGATTCCTCTTTCAGGTTCTGAACCGGCCGGAAAACGGATTTTGAATGGAATTTTATTACCAAAGATGGTATACTTTTACCGATTACCGCTTAAGAAAAGAGGAAAACACCATATGGGAGAAAAAAAGATCATGCTCGGCAATGCCGCCATCGCAAGAGGCGCATATGAAGCCGGCGTCAAGGTCTCCGCAGCTTACCCGGGAACCCCGAGTACGGAGATCAGCGAAAACCTGGTTCAGTACGATGAAATTTACGCGGAATGGTCGCCGAACGAGGCGGTCGCAGCCGAAGTTGCGCTTGGTGCCTCCGTTGCAGGCGTCCGTTCCATGTGTGCCATGAAGCACGTAGGCCTGAATGTCGCGAGCGATGCGGTCTATGCGGCGGGGTATACGGGCGTAAGAGGCGGAATGGTCGTTGTGGTGGCAGACGATCCCGGCATCTACAGTTCCCAGAACGAACAGGATACCCGCATGGTCGCAAGGGCTGCCATGCTTCCGGTCGTGGAGCCTTCCGACAGCGGCGAAGCGAAGGAGTTCATGAAATATGCCTTCGATCTGAGCGAGAAATACGACACGCCGGTCATCCTCCGTTCCACGACGCGTCTTTCCCATTCCCAGGGCGTGGTGGAACTGGAAGACCGGTGCGAGCCGGTTGACATCCCGTACGAAAGAGATGCCGCAAAGTTTGTCATGATGCCGGGCAATGCCATCAAGCGTCATGTCGTGGTCGAGAAGCGGCTGAAGGAAATGGCGGACGATGCGAACGGCATGGAGATCAACCGCATTGAATACCATGATCTTTCGGTCGGCTTCATTACCTGCGGAATTGCCTATCAGTATGTGAAGGAGGCCATGCCGGATGCGTCTGTTTTAAAGCTGGGTCTGGTGAATCCGCTTCCGCGGAAACTGATCGAAGAGTTTGCCGCCAAAGTTGATAAGCTGTATATCTTCGAGGAACTGGAGCCGGTGATTGAGGAGCAGGTGAAGTCCTGGGGAATCCTGAAGGCCGTCGGCAAGGAGCTCTTTACCGTACAGGGCGAATACAGCGCGAACATGATCCGTGAAAAAATCCTGAAGCAGGACATGAGCGCGGACAGGCCGGCACAGGTTCCGGCAAGACCGCCCATTCTCTGCCCGGGCTGCCCGCACAGAAGTGTATTTACCGTTCTGAACAAGCTGAAAATCCATGCGTCCGGCGACATCGGATGCTATACGCTCGGAGCCGTCGCGCCGCTTTCGGTCATCGATACCACAATCTGCATGGGCGCGAGCATCGGTCTTCTTCACGGAATGGAAAAGGCGAAGGGACGGGAATTCATAAAGAACTGGGTCGCGGTGATCGGCGATTCCACTTTCATGCATACCGGCATCAACACACTGATCAATATGGCATATAACCAGGCAACCGGGACGGTGATCATTCTCGATAATTCCACGACTGCCATGACCGGCCATCAGGACCATGCGGCGACCGGGAAGACCCTGAAGGGAGAAACGGTTCCGGCGATCAGCATTCCCGCCCTGGTCCGTTCGCTCGGAATAGAAAACGTATACGAGGTGGATGCATTCGATCAGGAGAAACTGACGGAAACCGTAAAGCGCGAAACGGCGAGGGAATCACTTTCGGTGATCATAGCGGAAGCGCCCTGTGCGCTTCTGAAGGGACTGAAATTCCCGAACCGGATGAGGCCGGTTCCGGAAAAATGCAGAAAATGCGGTGCCTGCCTGAAACCGGGCTGTCCGGCACTTACGAAAAAAGAAGACGGAACCATCAGCATAGATGAATCGATGTGCAACGGATGCGGTCTCTGCAAACAGCTCTGCAAATTCGATGCGATCCGGACCGTAAAGGCAGGTGAATGAAATGGATAAGACGAAGAATATCATGATCGTCGGCGTGGGCGGCCAGGGAACGCTTCTCACAAGCCGAATTCTCGGCAGAATGGCAACGGATGCCGGCTATGACGTCAAGCTTTCTGAAGTACACGGAATGGCGCAGAGAGGCGGAAGCGTCGTCACGTTTGTACGGTACGGGAAGGATGTTCACGAGCCGATCGTCGAAGAGGGCTGTGCGGATGTGCTGATCGCATTCGAACGGCTGGAGGCTCTCCGCTATCTGCATTTCCTGAAGAAGGACGGCGTGGTGATCGTGAACGATCTGAGGATTGATCCGATCACGGTTGTCACCGGCGCTGCCGCCTATCCGGGGGATGTGATCGAAACACTGAAGAAAAACAGGAAAACAATTTCGCTCAACGCCTCGCTGGAAGCGGAAAAGCTCGGCTCTCCGCGTTCGTTCAATATCGTGGTGCTCGGAGCCGCGGCGCAGCACATGGGATTCGCAAAGGAAAACTGGATCAGGGTCATCCGTGAAACGGTACCGCCGAAGACCGTGGATATCAATCTGAAGGCTTTTGAAACGGGCTATGCACTGAGCGTCTGAACGAAAAAACGTAAGAGGCATACCGGCAGATATCCTGCCGGAGACTGCGACCGGATGGGAGAGGCATATGATCTGGAACGAAACAAAGGAATGCATGAGCAGGGATGAAATGACAAACCTGCAGAGTGTGCGTCTTGTAAAGCTTGTGGACCGCGTTTATCATAACGTGGAGCCCTATCGTAAAAAAATGCAGAAGATCGGCCTGCTGCCGGGGGATATCCGCGGAATCGAGGATATCACGAAGCTGCCGTTCACGACGAAGGATGATCTGAGGGACAATTACCCGTTCGGCCTTTTTGCCGTACCGAATACGCAGATTACCAGAATCCATGCATCCAGCGGCACGACCGGGAAGGCGACTGTCGTCGGCTATACCAGAAGAGACATCGAGATCTGGAGCGAATGCGTGGCACGCGGCATTACCATGGCAGGACTCGGAAAGAACGATGTCATTCAGATTGCCTACGGATACGGACTTTTCACGGGAGGACTGGGAGCGCATTACGGCGCGGAAGAGATGGGAGCGACCGTTGTACCCATGTCTACAGGAAATACCAAGAAACTTGTTACGATGATGGTGGATTTCGGCGTGACGGGGATCATGTGCACGCCTTCCTACCTGCTTCACATTGCGGAAACCATCCGCGACCTGGGGCTGCGCGATAAAATCAGACTGAAGGCTTCGCTGAACGGAGCGGAACCGTGGACGGAAGGCATGCGCGATCAGATCGAAAAGATGCTCGGCATCCATTCGTTCGACATATACGGTCTGAGCGAGGTCATGGGACCGGGTGTCGCGACGGACTGCATTTTCCACAAGGGGCTTCATATTCAGGAAGACCATTTCCTGCCGGAGATTGTCGACCGGAATACGTTTGAACCCTTGCCGGACGGAACGGAAGGAGAACTGGTCATTACCACGCTGACCAAGGAAGGCATTCCCTTAATCCGCTACCGTACAAAGGATCTGACGAGCATTCAGCACGGAAAATGCGAGTGCGGCAGAACCACCGCAAGGATTTCGAGGTTCACCGGGAGAACGGACGATATGCTGATCATCCGGGGCGTGAATGTGTTCCCGTCCCAGATCGAAACGGCGCTTCTTGAACTCTCCGGAACCACGCCGCATTATCTGATCGTAGTCGACCGCGTGGACAATCACGATACGATCGAGGTCGATGTGGAGATGGAAGAGAGCTTTTTCTCGGATGAGATCAGAGGCCTTGAGGATATGACAGGAAAGATCGCGAAGGCACTGCAGGAAGCAATCGGGCTGGCGGTGAAAGTGAAGCTGGTCGAGCCGAACAGCATAGAACGAAGCTCCGGAAAATCACAGCATGTCATCGACCGGCGAAAAATCTGACGGACGGAGGAGAACAATATGTCTGTAAAACAGCTGTCGGTATTCATAGAAAACCGTGAAGGAAGACTGGAACAGGTTACCGGAATCCTTTCGGAGGAACAGATCAATATTCTGGCACTCAGCATGGCGGATACACTGGAATTCGGAATTCTGAGAATGATCGTGGACCAGCCGGAGAAGGCCATGGAGGTTCTGAAAAAGAACGGCTTTTCCGCCAGAATTACGGAAGTCATTGCAGTGCGGATGGAAAACAAACCGGGACAGCTTCACCGGATCACGCATATCCTGCACGGAGCCGGCATCAACATCGAATATATGTACAGCATGGCGGTAGCGGATAAGCTTGCCATCATTGTCAAGGCTTCGAACGGCACCAGGGCTTCGGAAGCGCTTCTTTCCGGCGGCCTTAAAATCTTCGAGGACAGCGAGATCATGTAAGACGGCAAAGAACCGCGTTTTTTACCGAAGGCACCGCAGGAATGCAAATCCATGCCATATCTTGCAAACGGGACGGATATTGCATATAATTATTTGCAGTGAAGTTTCATGGTATCGAAAAAGGTGAAAAGGGAGCGGGGAAATGAAAAAACAACTGGGAATTTTTTTACTTGCCGGCGCAATCTCCATTGCGGTGTCCGGTACGGCTTTTGCACTGACGGGTTCATGGGAAAAGGACGATACCGGTTACCGGTATAAGTTTGAAGATGATACGTATGCAGCCGCGGACACCTGGATCTATGATAATGATGCAACATGGTACCATTTCGGCAACGGCGGTTATATGGAGACCGGAACCCGGAAAATCAACGGTTATACTTATGTTTTCAGTGACAGCGGTGCTCTGACCGCCAGCAACGTGACCCTGGACAAGGTGGCGGAGGAATTTCCGGAAGCGGTGAACGGTGCCAGAAAAGCCGCCGGTGTTCCGGAGCTTGCCATGAACGAGGACCTGACTGCAGCGGCGGAAACAAGGGCTGCGGAACTGGAAATCATGTTCACGACACAGGAGAGACCGAACGGGGAAGAGACCTTCTCGAATGAACTGATCCTGTGGGGTGACAATACCGCATATGCGGTAGTTGATGCATGGGAAGACAGTCTGTACAACAGAGCTGTGCTTATGAACCCGGATGTGTCGGAAATGGGTTGTGCGGCATATAAGGGGGCTGACGGAAGAACTTACTGGGACCTGATCCTTCAGTAAAAGCGGCTGTCTGTTTCAGGTTATTTTCCGAACAGGGTGCGGAAACAAGTCCGCACCCTGTTTTTATCCGGCTTCTGCCGGTTCATTCAGTGGGAAAGGAAAACGAAAAAAATGGAAAAAGTCAGAACAAGATTTGCTCCGAGCCCGACCGGCAGGATGCATGTGGGGAATTTAAGGACTGCCCTGTATGCCTATCTGATTGCCAAGCATGAGAACGGAGATTTTATCCTGAGAATCGAAGATACGGATCAGGAAAGATATGTGGAGGGCGCAACGGAGATCATTTACCGGACGCTCGCGGAGACGGGACTTGTCCATGACGAAGGACCCGACAAGGGCGGAAATTTCGGCCCGTATGTTCAGAGCGAGCGGAAAAAGCAGGGCATTTACATGGAATATGCGAAGAAGCTGGTGGAAAAGGGAGAGGCCTATTACTGCTTCTGTACGAAAGAACGTCTGGACACCCTTAAGAAGACGGTAAACGGCGAGGAGATCATGGTCTATGACAAACACTGTCTCCATCTTTCCAAAGAAGAAGTCGAGGAAAATTTAAAGGCCGGGAAACCCTGGGTCATCCGTCAGAACAATCCGACGGAAGGGACGACGGTTTTTCATGATGAAATCTACGGCGATATATCCGTGGACAACTCCGAACTCGACGACATGGTCCTGATCAAGTCGGACGGCTATCCCACCTATAATTTTGCCAATGTCGTGGACGATCATCTGATGGGAATCACGCATGTGGTCAGGGGAAACGAATATCTTTCCTCCTCGCCGAAATACAACCGTCTTTACGAGGCGTTCGGCTGGAAGGTTCCGGTCTATGTTCACTGCCCGCTGATCACGAACGAGGAACATCAGAAGCTTTCAAAACGGAGCGGTCATTCTTCGTTTGAGGATCTGATCGAGCAGGGATTCCTAACCGAGGCGGTCGTGAACTATGTGGCGCTTCTCGGATGGTCGCCGGAGGAAACAAGAGAGATCTTTTCGCTTCCCGAACTGGTAGAGGCATTTGATTATCACCATATCAACAAGGCGCCTGCGGTTTTTGACATGACGAAGCTGAAATGGATGAACGGAGAATATTTCAAGGCCATGGATCCGGAGAGGTTTTATTCTCTGGCGGAACCGTATCTGAAAGAGTATGTGAAGATTCCTGCGGACTTAAGGAAAATTGCGGAAATGGTCCGTACGCGGATAGAAATATTCCCGGAGATCAGAGAGCAGGTTGATTTCTTCAATACGCTTCCCGATTATGACATCTCCATGTACACGCATAAAAAGATGAAGACGGACGGAGAGACTTCATTAAAGGTCCTGAACGATGTCCTTCCGATCCTGAGCGCGCAGGAGGACTGGTCGAATGATGCGCTCTTTGCAGTGCTTTCCCGGTATGTGAAGGAAACGGGCGTGAAGACCGGTTTTGTGATGTGGCCGATCCGTACCGCAGTCTCGGGAAAGGAACAGACACCGGCAGGCGCGACCGAGATCATGGCAGTGCTCGGGAAGACAGAATCATTGAAGAGGATCGGGATCGGGATTGAAAAGCTTCGCTGATACGTTGAATCCGGGCCAGAAAAAAGCCGTCTGCTGGGGCGACGGACCGTTAATGGTTCTGGCGGGACCCGGGTCCGGAAAAACCTTTGTCATAACGAACCGGGTTAGATTTCTGATGGAGGAGCGGAACATTAATCCCTCTTCCATACTGGTTGTCACCTTTTCCAGGGCGGCCGCAGCGGAGATGGAGGAACGGTTCCGGAAGCTGATGCAGGAAGCATCTTCTTCCGGAGAAAAATCCGGCATGCCTTCCTTCGGTACCTTTCATTCTTTTTTCTTCGGAATTCTGAAAAAGGCCTACGGGTATGCGGCAAATCAGGTAGTCTCGGACGAAGAGCGGTTCGGCATTATCTGTACGCTGATCCGGGAGAACCGGCTGGAAAGCGGCGATATGAAGACCTTTGCTTCAGATCTTCTTTCGGAAATCGCCTCGGTAAAGGAAAACCGGGCGGAGCTGGAAAATTATTATTCGGTGAACTGTCCTGCAGATGTGTTCCGTGAGATTTTCAGGTCCTATGAAAAAGCAATCGGTGAAGCCCGGAAGATTGATTATGAGGACATGCTTCTCATGACGTATGATCTTCTGAAACAGCGCCAGGATATCCGCGGCGCCTGCTCGGAGAAATACCGCTATATTCTGGTGGATGAGTTTCAGGACATCAACCGCCTGCAGTATGAAATCATCCGTATGCTTGCCGGCGAACGGGCAAACCTTACGGTTGTCGGGGATGATGACCAGTCGATCTACCGTTTCCGGGGAGCCAATCCGGACATCATGCTCGGCTTTCAGAAAGATTATCCGCAGGCAGGACAGGTCCTTCTGGACATCAACTACCGTTCGACGCCGGAGATTATTTCCGCATCGGAGAAACTCATCGGAAACAACAGAAAGCGTTTTCCGAAGAAATTCCTTTCCTCGCACGCACATGGCAGTCCGGTAAAGATCACCGTGTGTGCGGATCCTTTTTCCGAAGCGAAGCACGTGACGGACCGGATTAAATCCTTAAGGGAAGCGGGCGTCCTTTACGGGGACATGGCAGTTCTGTACCGGACGAATATCCAGCCGAGAATGGTTTCCGACTGCCTGATGGCCTCCGGCATTCCCTTCGAGATCAGGGAAATGCCGCCGGATCTGATGGAGCACTGGATTGCGAAAGATTTTATTTCGTACCTTTCTCTGGCAAGAGGAACGGGGACAAGAAGAGATCTGGTCCGTATCGTAAACAGACCGAACCGCTATGTCAGCCGGGATGCGCTTCTTACCTGTCAGGATGCGGAAGCCCTGAAGCATTTTTATGCGGACAAGGTCTGGATGGCCGACCGGATGAACCATCTGGGATATGATTTAAGGGCGCTCACCGGAATGTCGGTTACCGCTGCGATCGCATACATCAGGACGGAGATCGGCTATGATGCTTTTCTGTCCGACTATGCGGAAGCGTACGGAATCGAAAAAGAAGAACTCATGGAAACGGCAAATGAGATTGCGGACAGTGCATACGGCTTCCGCATGCCGGAGGAATGGATATCGCATTGCGCCGAATCACGCAGCAGTCTTCAGAAAAAGCATAACGGACACGCAGCGGGCGATGCGGTCCATCTGATGACGTTTCATGCATCCAAGGGACTTGAATTCCCGTACGTTTTCCTGATCGATGCGAATGAGGGCATAACCCCTTACCGGAAGGCGAAAACGGAAGCGGATACGGAAGAAGAACGGAGAATGTTCTATGTGGCAATGACGAGGGCCAGAAAGGAACTGGAAATCTGCACCTGCAGACGGAGGTTCCGGAGAGAAGCGGACCCGTCCGTGTTCTTAAATGAAATCAGCATGAATACCGCCGGAAAGGAAGCGGACAAGGAGGACAAATGAGCGAGAGCGACGAGATCAAGAAAGAAGGCCTGTTTCAGGGTGGAGACACAACGGTAACACTGACGCTGGATGACGGAAGAACCATGGAATGCGTTGTCCTGACAATTTTCAAGGCAGGCAAGCGGGAAGAAGAGTACATCGCACTGATGCCGGCGGAAAATGCAGACGGCAACAGCGAGGTTTATCTCTACTGCTACCGGGAAACGGAGGACGGCCAGCCGGATCTTACGAACATCGAATCCGATGAAGAGTACGAAGCCGTTTCGGATGCGTTCGACGAAATCCTCGACGAGCAGGAATTCAACGAACTGCTCGAAGAAGACGGCGGCGATACAGATGAGACATGAAGAATGAAGAAAGATAGAAGAAAGATAAGAGTTACCGGTGATCAGAACAGCTGCCGGTGAAAACATCGAATGAAAAGAACAGCAGAAAATAAACGCAACAATGATAAGCACATCAGATGATAAAAACTGACGCTCCGGAACGCATAGGGATGTTTTATCCCGTAGTTCCGGAGCGCCATGTTTTTATCATCGTTGCTTTTCACCATCGTTGCTTTTATCATTTATGTTTTATCATCGCTTATATCATTCATCTGCGCAAGCTGCATCCCTCAGAGCGATTCCTTTGTGGACAGGACACCCTCAATGCGGGGATCGAAGCGGGTCGCCTCGTCGAGTGCCTTGGCAAAAGCCTTGAAGCAGGCTTCCGCGATATGATGGGCATTCCCGCCGCAGATTTCGTGGAAGTGCAGATTCATTCCGGCGGAATAGGAGACCGCGTAGAAAAATTCCCGTACCATTTCCGTGTCCATATCCCCGATTTTCGGTACGCTGAATACGGGATCAAAAACGAAGTACGGACGTCCGGAAAGATCGACGGCACAGAGGATCAGCGTTTCATCCATGGGAAGAGTGAAGCTCCCGAAACGGTGGATTCCGATTTTACTGCCGAGCGCTTCCCGGATCGCATTTCCGAGGACAATTCCCGTGTCCTCAATCGTGTGATGACAGTCCACGTTCAGGTCGCCCTTGCAGGAAACCTTCAGATCGAACAGTCCGTGGCGTGCAAAACCGTCCAGCATGTGGTCGAAGAAACCGACACCGGTACTGATGTCAGAGGTTCCGCTTCCGTCCAGATTGAGACTGATCCGGATATCCGTTTCCTTTGTCTTTCTTTTTACCGTTGCAGTGCGGAGCACGGAATTCTTTTTCGCTGTCATAGGGGGTACCTCCGTTTTCTCAGGTTTATGCGATCAGACGTTGAAGCGGAACAGGATCACGTCGCCGTCCTGAACCACATAATCTTTTCCTTCCAGCCGCATCAGTCCCTTTTCCTTGGCAGCCTGTGCGGAACCGCAGTTCATGAGGTCATCGTAGTTGATCACCTCGGCACGGATAAAGCCGCGTTCGAAGTCGGTATGAATTTTTCCGGCAGCCTGCGGAGCCTTGGTTCCCTTTTTAATGGTCCAGGCGCGGGTTTCGTCTTCACCCGTGGTAAGGAAGCTTAAAAGTCCCAGAAGGTCGTAGCTTGCGGCGATCAGTTTGTCCAGACCGGATTTCTGTATGCCCATGGCATCCAGATAGTCTTTCTTTTCATCATCGTCAAGTTCGGAAATCTCTTCCTCGATCTGCGCGCAGACGACATAGACGCTGCTGTTTGTTTCTGCTGCATATTTCCGGACTGCCTGAACGTGCGGATTTTGGGCACCGTCGTCCGCGACATCGGACTCGGCTGCATTGGCCGCGAAAATAACCGGTTTTGCGGTGAGAAGGCAGAGGGAATCCACGAATGCCTTTACGTCCGCATCATCACTCTGATAGGCGCTTGCGGGTTTTCCGGCATCCAGAATGGTCTTCAGTTCCTTCATGACGGAAAGCTCCTTGTTCAGGGCCTTGTCGTTCATTGCGGACTTGGCGGTCTTGCTGATTCTCCGTTCCAGAACTTCAAGGTCTGCGAGGATCAGCTCCAGATTGATCGTTTCGATATCACGCACAGGATCCACGGACCCTTCCACATGAATGACATTCGAGTCCTCGAAGCAGCGGACAACGTGGATAACGGCATCGCATTCCCGGATGCTGGCGAGGAACTGGTTGCCGAGACCTTCTCCTTTGCTGGCGCCCTTTACCAGGCCTGCGATATCGACAAATTCGATCACGGCAGGCGTTACCTTTCTGGAATGATTCAGGTCTCCGAGCTTTTTGAGACGCTCATCCGGTACGGTCACAATTCCGACGTTCGGATCAATGGTGCAGAACGGATAATTCGCCGCCTGCGCACTGGCTTTTGTGAGAGAATTGAATAAAGTGCTTTTGCCGACATTCGGCATTCCGACGATTCCCAGTTTCATGAAATCATGTCCTTTCCATTGCCTGTAATTGTTTCCTAGCATAACATAAAACCGTGACAAAAGGAAGACGGTATGGTAGAATCAGACTTCAGTACAGGGCCGGCGGCGGGCTTTTCATATGCCCTGCTCCGGAATCTGAAATTCGTACGGAAGACAGGAAAAAACATGAATTATGATCTGAGTTTTGTTCACCTCGGAATTACGATCGGCCATATGGTAAACCATGTGGATGTGTTCGGATTCCGCATAGCGTTTTACGGCATCATCATCGGGATCGGCATGATGGCCGGCATGGCGGTGGCGCTGTCCGATGCGAAGAGAAGAGGGCAGGATGCGGATCTGTATCTTGACTTCATTATATACGGTATTATTTTTGCCATCATCGGCGCGAGGATTTATTACGTTGCGTTTTCCTGGGATGCCTATAAAAACGATCCGATCCAGATCCTCAACTTAAGAGCAGGCGGTCTCGCCATCTACGGCGGAGTGATTGCCGGTCTGCTGACGCTCTTCATCTATGCGCGAAAAAAGAAACAGTCGTTCTTTTCCATGGCGGATACGCTGGTCCTGGGACTGCTGACCGGACAGATCATCGGACGGTGGGGAAATTTCTTCAACTGCGAGGCATTCGGCCGCTTTACCGATTCTCTTTTCGCCATGCGCATCCGCATGGATATTGTGAATCCGATCATGATCAATGACGAGCTGCTGAAGCATGTCATTACAATGAACGGGACGGAATACATCCAGGTCCATCCCACCTTTCTTTATGAATCCGTATGGAATCTGTGCCTCCTTATTTTCATACTTCAGTACAGGAAGCACAAGAAGTTCATCGGGGAAATGCTGTTCGTATATCTGGGAGGATACGGCTTCGGCCGCATGATCATTGAAGGATTAAGAACCGACCAGCTCCGCTTTGCGGGAACGGGGATTGCCGTTTCCCAGATCTTTGCAGGAGTGTGTTTCGCTGTTTCAACGGTCATCATCATCCGCGGAAGAAAGATGGCTGCGGAAGCCAGAAAAAAACTTCTGAAAAAAAGTACAGACGAAATCTGATCTCTGCCGGCCACATTTAGTACACAGGCCCCCACTTTTCACCACATTTAGAGGTGGCTGCAAAAACAACGCAGCTGCCTTGTTTTTTTGACTTTTTTTCCCAAAAAATCCTTGCTTTTTCAAGGCACAGGATCTATTATGAGAACAAGAAGTGGTGATTAGTGGTAAATGGTGGGTGATGATTATGTTCATGGGCGAATACAATCATACAGTGGATTCGAAGGGACGTCTGATCGTCCCTTCGAAATTCCGCGAACAGCTCGGGGATGAATTTGTCGTCACCAAGGGACTTGACGGTTGCCTTTTCGTATACGGGAAAGAGGAATGGACCGATCTGGAAAATAAGCTCCGCGCATTGCCGCTTACCAATGCTTCAGCCAGAAAATTTTCGAGGTTCATGCTCTCAGGAGCAGTCCTCTGCGAAACGGACAGACAGGGAAGAATTCTTCTTCCGGCGAATTTAAGGGAATATGCCGGAATCGGAAAAGATGCAGTGCTGGCCGGAACCGGAAGCCGGGTGGAAATCTGGAGCGGAGAAAGATGGGCAGAGGAGCAGGACGCCGAGAACAAAGTGGATGAGATCGCTGCAAATCTGGACGGACTGGGACTTGGATTATGACCTTTACTCACACGCCGGTACTCCTTCGGGAGACCATAGAAAGCCTTCAGATCAGACCGGACGGGATTTATGTGGACGGTACGATCGGCGGCGGCGGACATGCTTATGAAGTTGCAAAGAGGCTTGCCGGCACCGGACGGCTGATCGGAATGGATCAGGACCTGGATGCAGTGGCGGCCGCAGGAGAGCATCTGAAGGAATTCGGGGACCGCGTGACGATCGTTCATGATAACTACGTGAATATCGAAACGGTGCTTGCGGATCTGGGAATAAAAGAAGTCAGCGGAATTTATCTGGACCTCGGCGTTTCTTCCCATCAGCTTGACACGGCAGACAGAGGTTTCAGCTATATGGAAGATGCTCCGCTTGATATGCGGATGGACCGGAGCACGGAAAGAACCGCAGCGGATATCGTGAACGGATACAGTGAACAGGATCTGTACCGCATCATCCGGGATTACGGAGAGGACAGGTTCGCAAAATCCATTGCGAGACATATCGTGTCCGCAAGGGAGGGAAAACCGGTCAGAACTACGGGAGAGCTTGTCGAAATCATCCGGGAATCCGTTCCCGTGAAAATGCAGCATACGGGAGGACATCCCGCCATGCGGACGTTCCAGGCAATCCGGATAGAACTGAACGGAGAACTGAAGGTACTTGAAAATTCGCTCGATACCATGATCAGACTTTTGCAGCCGGGCGGAAGGCTTTCCATTATCACCTTCCATTCGCTGGAAGACAGGATCGTAAAGGAAGGTTTCAGAAGAAACGAGAACCCGTGTACATGCCCGCCGGACTTTCCGGTCTGCGTATGCGGGAAGAAGAGCAGGGGCACGGTGATCACCAGAAAACCGATCCTGCCGGGTGATCCGGAAAAAGAAAACAATCCGAGATCGCACAGCGCGAAGCTGAGAGTATTTGAAAAGACAAGGGGTACAAAGGGGAAGGAAAAATGAGCAGAAAAGCCGGAAACAGAAACAGTGTTGCGGAAAGAAACCGTTATTCCGGATACAGAGAGTATGTTGACGGGAACGTGGTACGGAAAACATATGCGGAACCGGACCGTGAAGTAAAAATCCGCCGGGAGAGACAGGAAAAAATCCGCCGCCGCAACAGAGAAATCAGACGGAATCAGGAGAATGCACTCCGGATGGATCTGCCGTATCTGATCGTGCTGACCGTGGCGACAATTGCCGCTCTGCTTATCTGCTGCAGTTATATCCGCGTGCAGTCCTCCATCACGGCAAGCATGCGCAATATCGAGAAACAGGAGAAAGCGCTGGAAACCATCAAGAACGAAAACGATGCCCTTCAGACCAGCATTAACACCGACGTCGATCTGGAACATATATACGATGTGGCCACAAACCAGCTCGGTATGGTTTACGCCAGCAAAGGACAGGTCATAAAGTATAAAAAGACGGAAAGTGAGTATGTAAGACAGTATGAGGACATCCCCGGCAAATCAGGCAAATGACGGAAGGAACAATCCCTCTGATAAGGCTCTGACCTTAAAAATGCGAGGAAAGCTGGCAGTCACCGGACTGGTGATCATGCTGGCTTTGTTTGCGTTAATCTATAAAATCTATACGATCCAGAGAGATAATTCCGAAGCGTACAACCAGAAGGTACTTTCGCAGCAGCGTTACGATTCGCGTGACATTCCCTACAGAAGGGGAGACATCGTAGACAGAAACGGAACCTATCTCGCAACCAGCAACAAGGTCTATAACCTGATCCTGGATCCGTCGCAGATCAATGCAGCACAGGAAAATTATCTGGACCCGACCGTAAGCCTTCTCACGGAAGTTTTCGGCTACGACGGAGAGGAACTGAAAAAACTGATCGCCGACAAGTCCGATTCCCAGTACATCCGCTATACGAAGCAGCTGACCCATGATCAGAAAACACAGTTCGAAAACCGGAAGACGGAGATCAACAACCAGTACAAGCTGAACGGAGACCCGCACCGGGTGTACGGCGTATGGTTTGAAGATTCCTATCTCCGGACCTATCCGTACAAAACGCTCGCGTGCGATGTGCTCGGTTTTTCCTTAAGCGACGGAAGCGAGGGAAGCGGCGGTATAGAGCAGTATTACAACAGTCAGCTGATCGGTACTTCCGGCAGGGAATACGGATATTTAAACGACGACTCCAATCTGGAGCGCGTCATCAAGCCGGCTGTGAACGGAAACACGGTTGTCTCCACCATCGACATGAATGTTCAGAACATCGTGGAGAAACACATCGCGGAATTCCAGAAACAGATGGGCAGCAAAATGACGGCCTGCATTGTCATGAACCCGAACAACGGGGAAGTCCTGGCAATGGCGACCAGCAACACGTTTGATCTGAACGATCCCCGGAACTTAAGCGCCTATTATAAGCAGGACCAGCTTGCGGCGATGAGCGACCAGGAAAAGTCGGATGCATGGAACAAGATCTGGAGAAATTTCTGCATCAGCGATACCTACGAGCCGGGCTCCACATCCAAGGTGTTCACGGTTGCGGCGGGAATGGAGAACGGGGCGATCAACGGGAACGAGTCCTATACCTGCAACGGTTCTCTGGATATCGGCGGCTGGACCATTCACTGCGCGAAGCGGAGCGGACACGGAACGCTCAACGTGACGCAGAGTCTGATGCAGTCCTGCAATGTCGCGATGATGCATATCGCCGCGGCGACCGGAAAGGAAAACTTCTGCAAATTCCAGCGTCTGTTCGGCTTCGGCGGAAAGACCGCAATCGATCTTCCGGGAGAAGCGGATACCTCCACGCTCATTCATACGCCGGACAACATGGTCCCCACGGATCTGGCGACAAATGCATTCGGGCAGAACTATAACTGCACGATGATCCAGCTGGCTGCGGCATTTTCCTCGGTGATCAACGGAGGCTCCTATTATCAGCCGCACATGGTAAAACAGATTCTGAACGAACAGGGATCGGTCGTGAAGGATATCCAGCCGGAACTTGTCAGGGAAACGGTCTCGGCAGGAACCAGTTCGTTTATCCGCAATGCGCTTTTGAAAACGGTTGCGGAAGGAACCGGAAAAGCGGCGCAGGTAACCGGCTATAAAGTCGGCGGAAAAACGGGAACGGCGGAAAAATATCCGAGAGGAAAAGGTAACTACCTTGTATCCTTCTGCGGCTTCGCACCGGCGGACAATCCGCAGGTTCTCTGTTACGTGATTGTCGATACGCCGAATACGGCAGACCAGCCGCACTCCACATTTGCGAGCGATATCTTTCAGAAAATCATGACGGATCTGCTGCCGTACATGGGTGTCTATCCGGAAGGGGAAGCTGCGGCACCTGCAGCCGGAACCGTGAAGAAGGAGCTCCCCGCAAAGGAGGGAATCACGGATTCCACGACGGACAAGGCTGCGGCCGAAACCGAGGCCCCGGTCGTATACGATACGGAAGAAGTGATCGAGACCGGCGGAGTCGGCGATGCGGAAAATCTTCCGGGCGTTCCTGCCGGAGGAGATGCCGCGGAAAGCCAGTCCCCGGCAGCAACGAAAGCCAAAACTGCGACGGCAGCGAAGAGCACGACAGCGGCGAAAAGCGCTGCCAAAACACCGACGAAGGCAGCGGCAAAAACGACAACGAAGGCAGCCGTGAAAACGACAACAAAAGCAGCGGTGAAAACACCGGCCAAATCAGCCACCGTGCCTGCAGCCCCCGGACGAAGATAAGGCAGATGTTGCCCGTCCGGTCAGTTTGGGGTATACTGGGTTCGCTTTTCATCATGAAGGAAGGAAAAATCAGTCATGATAAGAGATACCATTGCGGCATCGTTAATATCGTTTTTTGTATGCGCATGCCTGTGTCCGGTTTTCATACCGTTTCTTCACCGGATGAAATTCGGACAGCAGGTACGGGATGACGGACCGAAGGATCATCTGAAAAAAAGCGGGACTCCGACCATGGGAGGCATTGTGATCCTGATCGCGGTTCTGGTCGGCAGTCTTCCGTATGCGGCCGCATATCCGCTTACGGTTCCGGTTATTCTCATGATGTGCGCGTTCGGCATCATCGGATTTCTGGATGATTTTCTGAAAATAAAAAAGAAAAAATCGGAAGGCCTGAAGGCAGGACAGAAGTTTCTGATGCAGGCAGTTGTCACGGGAGTTTTTGCGGCATATCTTCTCCGGGATGCGGACACCTATGCGCGGATGCTGGTTCCGTTCACCGGGAATTTTGCCGGGGGTATCTTCTTAAATACCGGGATCCTGTTTGTTCCCGTTGTGTTTCTGGCGGTGCTCGGAACCGACAACGGAGTCAATTTCACGGACGGACTCGACGGACTCTGTGCCTCCGTGACGATTGCCTTTTCTCTGTTTGCCGCAGCCGCCGCGTTCGGAAGCGGAGTTAAGATCGCTCCCGTAGCCGGAGCCGTAGCCGGAAGTCTTATGGGATTTCTTCTCTACAACGTAAATCCCGCGAAGGTGTTCATGGGCGACACGGGTTCGCTGGCACTCGGAGGCTATGCGGCTGCATTGTTCTTAATCATGCGGATGCCGCTGTTCATACCCGTTGTCGGATTCATTTATCTTCTGGAAGTGCTTTCCGTCATTATCCAGGTGCTTTATTTCAAAAAGACGCACGGAAAACGTTTCTTCCGTATGGCTCCCATTCATCATCATTTTGAACTGGGCGGCTGGTCGGAGCCGAAGGTCGTGGCGGTGTTTACGGCAGTTACGGCAGTAGCCGGACTGTTTTGTCTGCTGGGATTCATGTGATGCCGGAAAAATTAATCATCGGGGATAATTCAGGAGGAATTTTTATGAGTGAAAAAGTGATGGTCGCGGGCGCGGGGAAAAGCGGAATTTCGGCTGCAAAGCTTCTCCTTGAAAGAGGAGGAGAGGTTTTTCTGTATGACGGAAACACGGAACTGAAGGAAGAGGACCTGAAGAAAAATTTCGGAGACCCGAAGCGTGTGACGGTAAAACTCGGAGAGCTGAAGAAAAGTGATCTGGAAGGAATCAAGCTGTGTGTCATCAGTCCCGGAATCGATCTGGAAGCTCCGTTTGTGAAGGTCCTGAATGAAAGCGGGGTACAGATCTGGAGCGAGATCGAGCTCGGCTACACGGTTTCCAGAGGAACGCTGATTGCCATAACCGGAACCAACGGAAAGACGACCACGACATCCCTTACGGGCGAGATCATGAAGAATGCCTTCGGAGATGCATTTACGGTCGGAAACATCGGACTGCCCTATACCGAAACGGCGCTGCTCACGACGGACCGGTCGGTGACAACGCTCGAGGCATCCAGCTTTCAGCTCGAGACCATACTGCAGTTCCATCCGCATGTCAGTGCCATCCTGAACATTACACCGGATCATATGAACCGTCACCATACCATGCACAATTATATCCGGATCAAGGAGAGCATATCCGAAAATCAGACCGGTGACGATTTCTGTATTCTGAACTATGACGACAAGGTCCTGAATGCATTCGGAAGAAGCGGTGAGTGTCCGGCGAAGGTCGTGTTTTTCTCAAGCACGCACATTCTCGAAGACGGGATAGACCTGGAAGATCAGGTGATCGTGAAAAAAACGGGCGGAAGGGCCACACCGGTCATAAGAACCGATGAACTGAATCTGCTCGGGAAGCATAATCATGAGAATGTCATGGCGGCAATCGCGATGGCGCTCTGCATGGACGTGCCGCTCAGCGTGATCAGAAAGACATGCATGGAGTTCAAGGCTGTCGAACATAGAATAGAATTTGTGACGGAACGGAACGGCGTAAAATATTTCAACGATTCCAAGGGAACAAATCCGGATGCCGCCATTCAGGCAATAAAAGCCATGCCGGGTCCGACCATCCTGATCGGAGGCGGTTACGACAAAGGCTCCACCTATGATGAATGGATAGAGGCGTTCGGGGGAAAGGTAAGATATCTTGTCCTGATCGGTCAGACAAGAGATGCGATCGCGGAGTGCGCAAGGAGACACGGTTTTACAAATATCATGTATGCCGAGGATATGCAGGAGGCGGTAAAAGTGTGCGCTTCCTATGCGGAGAGCGGAGATTATGTTCTGCTTTCGCCGGCCTGCGCAAGCTGGGGAATGTTCAGGAACTATGAGGAACGCGGAAGAATTTTCAAGGAGTGCGTCAGAAATCTCTGATCTGTGTCCGGTCGGGAACGGCGGAAAGGAAAGATGCAGAGTGATCGGTTTGTCATGCCGGGAAAGGGGGAAATGTCATGGCCGGTGAACAGAAGCAGAAACAGAAAAGGAAAAAGCATTATTATGATTACAGCCTTGTTTTTGCCATCGTGTTTCTGACGGCTTTCGGCCTGCTCATGATCTATTCCTCCAGTTCCTATACGGCTGAGATCAGTGCCAAAACGCATGATGCCGCCTATTATATGAAACGGCAGGGATTTTTTGCACTGATCGGTTTTGCCCTGATGGCGATCATTTCGCATATTGATTATCATAAGATCATACGGTTTGCCCTGCCTCTGTATATTCTTTCCTATATGCTGATGATCGCGGTATCCATGTTCGGCCGCGTGGTCAACGGGAAACGCCGCTGGCTCGGGATAGGTTCCTTTTCCTTTCAGCCGACCGAATTTGCCAAAATCGCCCTGATCATTTTCCTGGCGGTCTATATTGCAAACATGGGGAAAGAGATCAACACCATGAAGGGAATCTTCCGGGTGTTCCTTCTGGATATTCCGATCGCGGGACTTGTGGCTGCCAATAACTTAAGCTCCGGCGTGATCATTTTCGGACTGGCCCTGGTCATGACATTTGTGGCGAGCCGGCAGAGATTTTTCTATGCGGCGTTTGTGGCACTCTGTGCGGCGGGCGCATTTTTTGCACAGCCGGTTGCGAAGCTTCTCCGGAATGTCGGTGTCCTGAAAGGATATCAGCTCAGCAGAATTCTGGTCTGGGAAAATCCGGCTGCCTATCCGCAGGACGGCGGGTATCAGGTGCTTCAGGGACTGTATGCGATCGGTTCCGGCGGAGTCATCGGCAAGGGCCTCGGCGAAAGCATTCAGAAAATGGGCTTTGTTCCGGAAGCGCAGAATGATATGATATTTGCGATCATATGCGAGGAACTGGGACTGTTCGGGGCGGTATCCATTATTCTTGTCTTCATGTTCATGATATACCGCTTCATCATGATCGCAAATTCCGCTCCTGATCTGTACGGATCCATGCTTGTGGTCGGCGTCATGGCGCATATTGCCATCCAGGTGATTCTGAACATAGCAGTCGTTACGAATCTCATTCCGAATACGGGAATCACGCTGCCGTTCATCAGTTACGGAGGAACTTCCGTATTTTTCCTGATGATGGAAATGGGACTGGTCTTGAGCGTGTCCAGACGCATCCGCCTGGATTACTGAGAAGGGTCAATATAAGGAGGAACGGATAGTCTGTCATGAACAGAACTTTTCGGATGGTTTTGATTTCGGTTCTGCTTCTGCTGCTGATCGTGACAGCCAGCGTCCGCATTACGGAAGTGACCGTTACGGGAAACAAATGGTATACGGGGGACCAGGTGGAGGAGCTGATCTTTCCGACGGCACTCTCAAAAAACAGTGCCTACTGTTTTCTGAACGGCCTGATGAAAAAGAAACAGACCATTCCATTTATTGAAGATTATAAAATAACATTTGTAAATCCCACGAAAGTGGAAGTGATTGTTTATGAGAAGAGTATCATCGGTTACGTTTCCTATATGAGCTCCTACATGTATTTCGACAAGGACGGCATTATCGTGGAAAGCTCCGGGAAAAAGCTGGACGGGATTCCCATGGTGACGGGCCTGAAATTTGGGCAGATTGTACTGTACAAGCCGGTTCCGGTGGAAAACGGAAAGATCTTTTCGAACATCCTGAATCTGACTCAGGCACTTTCAACACACGGGATCGGAGTGGATCTCATACGGTATGATTCTTCTGGAAATGCCACGCTTGTGATCGGTGCCATTAATGTACAGCTGGGAAATTCGACGGAGATGAACGGCAAGATATCGGAGCTCTCGGATATCCTTCCGAAGCTTGCCGGTCGGAAGGGAACGCTGGATCTGGAAAATTACAGTCCATCATCGGAAAACCCGCTTTATTCCTTCCGTGAAAAGTAAATTAAGTTTTTATGTATGCGCAATTTGAAATTGAAAAACGGTTGCACTTTTATTGGAAAAAGCATATTATATAATTCGTAATGTTAAAAAAGGGTCCTTTACAGGCAGGAGGAGTCTACTGTGTTGGAGATAAAGTTAAACGAGACGGACAATGCGGCGAAGATTGTGGTAGTCGGTGTGGGCGGAGCCGGCAACAATGCGGTCAACCGTATGATAGATGAAAATATTCAGGGTGTTGATTTTATAGGCGTTAATACGGATAAACAGGCACTTACTCTCTGCAAGGCACCGACGGCAATGCAGATCGGCGAGAAACTGACCAAGGGTCTCGGCGCCGGCGCAAAGCCGGAAGTGGGCGCAAAGGCGGCAGAGGAAAGTACGGAAGATATCACGGGCGCAATCAAGGGTGCGGATATGCTTTTCGTTACCTGCGGAATGGGCGGCGGAACCGGAACCGGAGCAGCACCGATTATCGCAAAGATTGCGAAGGACATGGGTATCTTAACGGTAGGTGTTGTAACGAAGCCGTTTAAATTTGAAGGAAAGCAGCGCATGTCAAATGCCATTTCAGGAATTGAAAATCTGAAGGCGTCTGTCGATACGCTGATTGTCATTCCGAATGACAAGCTTCTGGAAATTGTGGACAGACGTACGTCCATGCCGGAGGCGTTCGGGAAGGCGGACGAAGTGCTGGAACAGGCTGTCCAGGGAATCACGGATCTGATCAATGTGCCCGGACTTATCAATCTGGATTTTGCCGATGTGCAGACTGTCATGTCGGACAAGGGAATTGCCCATATCGGAATCGGGAAAGCACACGGTGACGACAAGGCGATTGAGGCTGTCAAGCAGGCAGTCGCTTCTCCGCTGCTCGAAACGACGATCGAGGGCGCTTCGAATGTCATCATCAATATTTCCGGCGATATCAGCCTGATCGAAGCAAATGAAGCTGCAAGCTACGTGCAGGAACTTGCCGGAGATGATGCGAACATCATATTCGGTGCCATGTACGATGAGAACGCACAGGATGAAGCCAGTATAACGGTAATCGCAACGGGACTTGACAGAAACGGAATTTCCAATGTTTCCGTCGACCGTGTCATGACCGGATTTAAGAAACCGGTCGTATCGTCCTATTCCGATGCACTGAAGCCGACGATTAAACCTGCGGCTCCCGCAGGCGGAAGACAGACTTCCGATCTGGAACCCTTCCCGGGTTCGAACCGGAAGGATGACGCGGAAAAACCGGCAGCGCCGAAGCCCTTCAAGGCAAGGCCCAGCAAGGAAGTGCAGATCAACATTCCGGACTTCTTAAGGAACAGAAAATAACAGATAATCAGACAGGCGGTCTTCTTTTTGAAGACCGCCTGTCTTAATCCAAGGATGCAGCCGGAGTGCCAGTGGCACTCTGATCTGTATATTCAGAATCAAAACAAATATCCCGCCGGAACTTAGGGGGCCTTCGGCTCCAATGCGTTCCGGCGGGATATCGTTTTGATATAAGGATGCAGCCGGAGTGTCGGTGGAACTCCGATCTGTATTTTGAAAGAGCGGATAAAAACAAGATGGTCCGCGGCGCACAGGAGCCTGCTCCGCAGCCGCGGACCACTTCGTTTTTATCCGGTATGCTATTAAAATTCAGGTATTCTTTCTGTAAAGGATCAGAAGTCCCTTGAGCAGGAGATTGTCGTCCACGGAAATTTTGTGGCGGCAGAGCGGTGCGACAAAGGACGCCAGACCTCCGGTGGCGACGAGGGAAGCGCTGGTTTTAAGCTCCGCTTCCATGCGGTCTATGCAGCCGTCCATCATGGAGGCATGCCCGTAGAGTATGCCGCTCCGCATGCTTTCTTCCGTGTTCGTTGCTATGATTTTACCCGGGGCTTTCAGATCGATGTGCGGCAGCTGGGCCGTACGGGTGCTCAGGCTTTCCAGGGAGACCATAAGTCCCGGATGGATGATTCCGCCTATGTAATTGCCGGATGCATCAACAGCGGTGATCGTGGTTGCCGTACCCATGTCGATCACAATGACCGGAAGCGGATATTCATTCATGGCGGCGACGGAATCCACGATCAGGTCGCTGCCGACCGCCTTCGGATTGTCCGTCAGGATATTCAGGCCTGTTTTCATTCCGGAACCCACAAGCATGCAGGAAAGACCGGTTACTTTTTTTACGGCCGAAAGAATGACGGAATTTAACGGCGGTACGACGCTTGAAAGAATGGCGCCTTCCATTTCGCCTGCGGTTATGCCGTGGATTTCCAGAATGTTCTTCAACATGACCGCATATTCAAGATCCGTTTTATGGATATGCGTCGTAATGCGTTCCAGAAAATGCGTACCGTGCTCGTCAATGCCGCCGATCACGATGTTGGAGTTGCCCATATCGATTGCCAGTACCATGCGATTCTTCCTTTCTGAAAGGAATTGTGATATGATAATTGTCCGAATGCACAGGCGGTTTTCCTGTGCAACAAACCGATAGTAGCACAGTTGATGAAGAAAAACAACGGAGGAGACATGCTGAAGGGAAAGAGGATAGTTCTCGGCGTGACCGGGAGCATAGCAGCATACAAAACGGCTCATCTTGCCAGTCTTCTGAAAAAGGAGGGCGCCCATGTTTCCGTCATAGAAACGGAAAGTGCGGTGCGCTTTGTCCAGCCGCTCACATTTGATGCGCTGACCGGGAACAGGACCTTTACGGATCTGTTTGACAGGGGAGGAACAACGCCCATTCCGCATATCGAACTCGGACAGAATTCGGATGTCATTCTGATCGCGCCGGCATCGGCGGACATCATCGGAAAAGCTGCCAACGGCATTGCGGATGACCTGTTAAGCAGCACGATCATCGCTTCGTCCTGTCCGGTGCTTTTTGCACCCGCAATGAATACGCAGATGTTCGGGAAGAAAGCGGTGCAGCAGAATCTGCAGAAGCTTTCCGAAATGGGTTACGGACTTCTTAAGCCGAATGAGGGGATGCTTGCCTGCGGCACTTACGGCATCGGAAAAATGCCGGAGCCGGAGGAGCTTCTCGAATGGCTGGAGCAGGAGATCGGCTGCGAAAAGGATCTGCAGGGAAAGAGCGTGCTGGTTACCGCAGGCGCTACCAGGGAGGCGATCGATCCCGTCCGCTTCATCAGCAATCATTCAACCGGGAAAATGGGGACGGAGATTGCCCGTGATGCGGCACGGCGCGGGGCGGATGTGACGCTGGTATTTGCGAACATGACGGTTCCGGTTCCGCGTTTTGTGAAGGGAATTCATGTGAATTCCGCAGAGGACATGTTCCAGGCGGTCATGAAGGAAGCTCCGTCGAAGGACATTGTTGTCATGGCTGCGGCAGTCGCGGATTACAGACCCGTAAAGGCAGCCGAGGAAAAGATCAAGAAAGATACCGGCGCACCGGAGCTTAAACTCATGCGGACGAAGGATATTCTGGAAGCGCTCGGCGAAAAGAAAAAAGAAGGACAGTTTCTCTGCGGCTTTGCCATGGAAACGGAGAACCTGATTCCGAATGCGCAGAAGAAACTCGCGAAAAAACATGCGGACATGATTGTGGCGAATAATTTAAAGCAGGAAGGTGCAGGCTTCGGCGTCGATACGAATGTCGTGACGCTTGTCATGAAAGACAAAACGGAGGAACTTCCGGTTCTTTCGAAGGCAGAGGTTGCACACAGGGTTCTCGATGCGGTTCTTAAATTGAGCGCCGGGAATACACAGGTCCGCAGGAAACGATAACGCAGGCCGGAAAAAAAGAACGGAATGAGAGGAACGGATCAGTGCCGACGCAATTTGAGGAAATCAGAAGAAGACGTACATTTGCAATCATCAGCCACCCGGATGCAGGAAAGACAACGCTGACGGAAAAGCTTCTGCTGTACGGAGGAGCCATCAACCTGGCCGGAAGCGTGAAGGGCAGGAAGACCGCAAAATATGCGGTCAGCGACTGGATGGATATCGAGAAGGAGAGAGGAATTTCCGTCACTTCATCCGTGCTTCAGTTTGAATACGAAGGGTACTGTATCAATATCCTTGACACGCCGGGACATCAGGATTTCTCGGAAGACACCTACAGAACGCTGATGGCGGCGGATTCCGCGGTCATGGTAATCGATGCCGGAAAAGGCGTCGAGGCACAGACCAGAAAACTGTTCAAGGTTTGCACGCTCCGGCATATTCCGATTTTCACATTCATAAACAAGCTTGACCGCGAGGCGAGAGATCCGTTTTCCCTGACGGATGAAATTGAAGATCTGCTGGGCATCCGGACGTGTCCGGTCAACTGGCCGATCGGATGCGGCAAGGATTTCAAGGGAGTCTATGACCGCAATACGAAAAAGATTTCCACGTTCAAGTCCGCGAGAGCGGGAATGAAGGAAGTGGAAACAAAGACGGTGGGTCTTGATGATCCGGAAGTAAAGGACATCATTGAGGAAGGCTTTTTAAAACAGCTTCACGATGACATCGATCTTCTGGACGGTGCCAGCGACGAGCTGGACATGGAACGCGTCGGAAAGGGAGAACTTACGCCGGTGTTCTTCGGATCGGCACTCACGAATTTCGGTGTCGAGACTTTTCTTGAGCATTTCCTGAAAATGACCATGCCGCCGCGTCCGCGGAATTCTTCGGACGGTCCGGTGGATCCGATGAAGGACGATTTCTTCTCGGCATTTGTGTTTAAGATCCAGGCCAACATGAACAAGGCACACCGGGACCGGATTGCCTTCATGCGGATATGCTCCGGAGAATATGAAGCCGGCATGGAAGTGGAACATGTGCAGGCAGACCGGAAGATCCGTCTGAACCAGTCGACGCAGATGATGGCGCAGGAACGGAAGATCGTGGAGAAGGCTTATGCCGGCGATATCATAGGCGTGTTCGATCCGGGTATCTTTTCCATCGGAGACACACTTGTAAACGGACCGAGGAAAGTGAAGTTCGAGGGAATCCCGACATTTGCGCCGGAGCATTTTGCCCGGCTCCGCCAGATCGACACCATGAAGCGGAAACAGTTTACCAAGGGGATTTTTCAGATTGCCGAGGAAGGCGCCATACAGATATTCCAGGAGTTCAACACCGGCATGGAGGAAATCATCGTGGGAGCGGTGGGCGTCCTGCAGTTCGAAGTGCTGACGTACCGTCTGAAGAATGAGTACAACATTGAAGTCTCGCTGGAAACACTCCCGTATGAATATATCAGGTGGGTGGAGAATCCGGATCAGGTGGATGTGGAAAAGATCCAGGGTACCAGCGACATGAAACTGATCAAGAATCTGAAGGATGAGCCGCTTCTTCTGTTTGCGCACGAATGGAGTGTCGACATGGTGCTGAAACGAAACCCCGGTCTGAAGCTTTCGGAGTTCGGAAGAAACTGACGGGTGAGGAATGCCCTATAAGAGGAGGAAATCGTAATGTCAAAGGAAGATGTTGTAAGAAGCGAAATGGTGAAGGCAATGAAGGAGCACGAAAAGGAAAGGAAGGAATCGCTTTCCATGCTTCTTTCGGCGCTGAAAAACGGCAGAATTGACAAGCGTGAGGCGCTTACGGAAGCGGAAGAGGATGCCATCATCAAAAAGGAAATCCGCCAGACGCAGGAGACTTTTGATCTTGCGCCCGCAGACCGGAATGATATCAGGGATGCAGCAAAGAAAAGGATAGCCGTTTATGAGGAATTCGTACCTGCGGATATGAATGCGGACCAGATTAAGGAAGTCATCGCAGAGACACTGAAGGAAGCAGGCATTGCGGAACCCTTAAAATCCGACAAGGGAAAGATCATGAAGATCCTCATGCCGAAGGTAAAGGGAAAAGCCGACGGAAAACTCGTGAATGAAACGCTGGATTCGGTTCTGAAATAATACCCGGAAGGAAGATAAAAATGTACAAGGACAGGATTATCAGATATATCGACGAACACACCGATGAAATGCTTGACGATCTGAAACTGCTGGTGAAAATCAACAGCGAGAAAATGAGCGCGAAACCCGGCATGCCGTTCGGCAAGGGCCCTCTGATGGCGCTGAATGCCGCGCTGGCAATGGCCGGCAACTACGGCATGAAAACAAAGAACTATGATAACTATGCAGGAGCAGTTGATCTGAACGACGGTGCGCATGCACTGGATATTCTGGCACATCTGGATGTCGTTCCGGCACAGGAGGGATGGACCGTAACGGAGGCATTTACGCCTCTTTTGAAGGACGGAAGAATTTACGGGAGAGGAACTTCCGACGACAAGGGCCCGGCTGTTGCGGCACTCTATGCCATGAGAGCCGTGAAGGAACTGAACATTCCGCTGAAGAAAAACGTGCGGCTTATCCTCGGGACCAACGAGGAAAACGGCAGCAGCTGCATTGCCCATTATTATGAAACGGAAAAGGAAGCCGATATGACATTTTCTCCGGACGGAGAATTCCCGGTCGTGAACATTGAGAAGGGGAGGCTGGCAGGAGATTTCTTCGCAGGGTTTCCGCTCTGCGAGGAAAAGCCGCGGATTGTTTCCGTGACAGGCGGAAAGATCGTAAATGCGGTGCCGCCGTCTGCGGAAGCGGTGATCGAAGGGCTGACGGAAAAGGATGCCGGAAAGGCAATGGAAGAGGTTACCGCAGCCACGGCCGTTACCTTCACCGTGAAGGAAGAAAACGGAAAGCTTACGATCACTTCGCACGGACAGAACGCCCATGCCTCCACGCCGGAGAACGGAAAAAATGCGCTGACGGCGCTGCTCTTGCTTCTTACCAGACTGCCGCTTTCCGACTGCACGGCGGTGAAGATTCTGAAAAATCTTTACGGGCTGATGCCTTTCGGCGAGACGGACGGAACGCATCTCGGGATCAGGGCGGAAGATCGGGAGAGCGGAAAGCTGACAGTGGCATTTTCCCAGCTGACTGTCACGGGGAGAAAGCTGGAGGGCATTTTTGACTGCAGATATCCGCTGTGCGTGGACGGAAAGAAAATGGTCGGCACTCTGAATGAGACATTCGAAAAGGCAGGCCTGCATTTTAACGGAGAAAGACTTTCGCTTCCGCATCATGTGCCCGAGGATTCCGCGTTTGTAAGGGAGCTGCTCGGCGTCTATGAAGACTACACGGGACTTCCCGGCAGGTGCATTTCCATGGGAGGCGGCACGTATGTGCACGACCTGAAGAACGGCGTGGCATTCGGAGCGGTGCTTCCGGGGACGGATACCCGCATGCATGCGCCGGATGAATTTGCGGTGATCGATCAGCTGACCGTATCCGCAAAGATATTCGCCCAGGTGATTGCGGATCTCTGCGCATGACTTCCGCCTGATTCTGCAGGGCAGGTCTTCATCCGGAACAGCCGGACAGAAACCGGGAAATTTACCGGAATGAAAAACACTTGACAGGACTGCACAAAGCGCTTACAATACAGAACTAATAAACCATCAATCTGGTATGTTGATTGAAAGGGAGATTTCAGATGTTATTTATTTCGACCATGCAAATGTATATGGATAACATGAGCAGCACGATGTGCATGTGCGGCATGTTTTTGTATGCAAAATTACACAGGTAGTTCTTGTATGGCTGAATTGATTTGAAAGAAAAATATCCGGCGGCTCCCTATAAGGAACCGACTGAGGACAGACCATACGGGCCTGTCCTTTATTTTTTACATCCGCATGCTGGAAAAGCGCGGCGGTGCGTTTGCAGATCATCCGGAAGGGATCCGGATCCGCATCGGAAAAAACCGTAAACGGGGGGAATTCAGATGAGCGAAGAACCGATTATCAGAATCGAACATCTTTCAAAGATATTTGATACCGCAAACGGAAAGGTGAAAGCACTGGAAGATATCAACCTGAGCATCGAAAAGGGCGAGATCTTCGGAATCATCGGCCTGTCGGGTGCCGGGAAATCGACGCTGGTGCGCTGCATCAACTATCTGGAGATACCGACAGCCGGAGAAGTCTTTTTCGAGGGAAGAAGTTTAAAGTCCATGAGCGAAAAGGAACAGCGGAAGACGCGGCAGTCCATGGGAATGATCTTTCAGCAGTTCAATCTTCTCGCACAGAGGAATGTGGTGCGGAATGTATGCTTTCCGCTGGAGATCGCAGGCGTGGATAAGAACGCGGCGAGGAAACGCGCGGAGGAACTTCTCGAACTGGTCGGTTTAAAGGACAGGATGGAAGCATATCCGGCACAGCTTTCCGGCGGTCAGAAACAGAGAGTGGCAATCGCCAGAGCCATCGCCACAAATCCGAAGCTTCTGCTTTGCGACGAGGCTACGAGCGCGCTGGACCCGAACACGACGAAGTCCATTCTGAATCTGTTAAAGGACATCAACAGAAGGTTCGGGATCACGGTGATCGTGATTACGCACGAGATGGCGGTCATTGAAGCAATCTGCGACCGCGTCGCGATCATAGACCAGAGCCACATCGCGGAATCCGGATCGGTTTCGGAAATCTTTGCCGAGCCGAAATCAAAGATCGGGAGACAGCTGATCCTGGGAGATGCCGTCCGGCATGAGGAATTCGGAAACTCCCGGAAGATCCGCATCATCTTTGACGGCCGGAGTTCGTTTGAACCGGTGATCGCGAACATGATCCTTTCCTGCCGCCTGCCGGTCAATATCATCTATGCGTCCACAAAGGATATCGGCGGTACGGCCTGCGGACAGATGGTAATCCAGCTGCCGGAGGAAGAGGCGGATGCGGAGAGGCTGCTTTCCTATCTCAGAGTGAAAAAGGTTACCTTCGAGGAGGTGAAGAACGATGAGTTTTGATCAGGCGACAGTCAATATGATCATGGTCGGAATATGGGAAACAATTTATATGGTGTTTGTTTCATCGGCAATCTCGTACCTCCTGGGGATACCGCTCGGGATCATCCTGGTGGTCACGGATAAAAAGGGCATTCATCCGATTCCGGTACTGAATGCGGTACTGGGGATCATCATCAACCTTCTCCGTTCGGTTCCGTTCCTGATTCTTCTTGTTGCGGTGCTTCCCTTCACCCGCATGGTGGTGGGAACAACGCTCGGCGCAAGGGCGGTAATCGTGCCGCTGGTGATTGCAGCCGCACCGTATGTGGCGCGGATGGTGGAGTCCTCCTTAAAGGAGGTCGATGCGGGCGTGATCGAAGCGGCAAAGTCGATGGGCGCGGATACGCTGCAGATCGTCTGGAAGGTTCTGCTGCCGGAATCCAGGCCGTCGCTTCTGATCGGCGCCGCCATTTCGATCACGACCATCCTCGGATATTCGGCCATGGCAGGGTTTGTCGGCGGCGGCGGACTCGGTACCATAGCAATCAATTACGGGTATTACCGGTATCAGACGGATATGATGCTGATCACGGTTGCAATCCTCGTGATCATCGTACAGATCATTCAGGAAGCAGGTATGCGAATGTCGAAGGCGGGAGACAGGAGAATCCGCTGAGTGAACAGGTAAGGATCCGTGAACACACGGTTCTTATAAAGATTTTTAAAATGAGAGGAGAAAAGATTATGAAAAAGAGAGTATTACTTGCAGCAGGAGTTTTAGGACTGGCGCTCTTAAGCGGCTGCGGACAGTCGGGCGCAGGCAGCACGACCAAGGCAGCGGCAGCAACCACGGCAGCGGCAGCAACGACGAAGGCAGCAGCGGCAACGACCAAGGCAGCGGCGGCAACAACGGCTGCGGCAACCACCAAGGCAGCAGCGGCAACCACCAAGGCAGCATCCGGTTCCGCAAAAACAATCAAGGTCGGCGCAAGCCCGTCCCCGCACGCGGAAATTCTGGCAGCGGCAAAGGATGCCCTGGCAAAGGCCGGGTACGATTTAAAGGTTGTGGAATACAACGATTATGTGCAGCCGAACATGGCGCTTTCAGCCGGAGAGCTGGATGCGAACTATTTCCAGCACCTTCCCTATCTGGAGCAGTTCAACAAGGAAAAGGGAACGAAGATCGTTTCTGCGGGAGCCATTCATTATGAACCCTTCGGCATTTATGCCGGCAAGACCAAATCCCTTGCGGATCTGAAGGACGGCGCCAAAATCGCGGTTCCGAACGATGTCACGAACGAAGCGAGGGCACTGCTTCTTCTGGCAGACCAGGGTCTGATCAAGGTCAAGGATCCGACAAATATCAACACAACCAAGAAGGACATCACGGAAAATCCGAAGAAGCTTGATATCACGGAGATCGAGGCGGCACAGCTTCCCCGTTCGCTTCCGGACGTGGACCTTGCAGTCATCAACGGCAACTTCGCCATTTCCGCAGGGCTTAAGGTGGCGGATGCGCTGGCAACCGAAAAAGCCTCTTCCGTTGCAGCCACGACTTATGCTAATATAGTAGCGGTACGCCAGGGGGACGAGAAGTCCGAAAAGATCCAGGCACTTGTCAAGGCACTGACGAGTGATGACGTAAAGAAATTCATAAACGGCAAATATGCAGGCGCCGTTGTTCCGATCTTCTGATGACAAAAGAAAACTGAAACGACGTACCGGATGCCGTGCCTTTCTGCGGCATCCGGTATTGCGTCATACATCGGAATACCCGGAATCCGCCTGTGATTTCAGAAAAGGAGAAGGCGATGGACGAATACAATCCGAACGGAAACAACTTTCAATACGAGGCACCGACGCCGAAAGAAAGCAAGAATGACATGGCAACGGCATCCATGGTGATGGGAATCCTTTCCCTCTGTCTGATCTGCTGCTGTCCCGCGCAGCTGTTCGGCGCTCTGGGTATTATTTTCGCAATCCTTTCCCGGACGGGGGAAACGCTGCATCCGAGGGCAAAAGCCGGTCTGATCTGTTCCATTATCGGAATTGTTCTCTCGGCTGTTCTGATCGCCGGTCTGGTGATTTTTGCCGGCAGTACCGGGAACGGAACACTCCGCAATCTGTTCAGATACTGGAATTTCCGGTAAGGACCGGAAGGAGAGAATATGAAGAGAAGATCGGAATATAAAAAAACAGCCAGGAAGGCTCTCAAGGGAAATTATGAAACGGCAATCGTCGCAATGTTTGTGATATCCGCAGTCAGCTACGGGATGTCGCTCGTTTTCCGTCTGGCCGGGATGGGAAATTCTCTGATCAGTCAATCACAGAGTACCAGTCTTGATCTGAATCAGCTGTTCAGAAAATTTCCGTTTCTGAACAATTTTCCCCAGATCAGGCGGTTCCTGCAGTTTTCCCTGCCTTCGGTCGGATCAATCCGCTGGAGTAACCTGAGTCCGGATGCGATTCTCAGGGGAATCCTGATTTCGGTCATCCAGTTTCTGACCGCCTGGATTGTCGGAACGATCTTAAACGCCGGACAGAAGAAGCTCCACATGAATATCGTCACCGGAGAAAAGGCTTCGGTCGGTGATGTTTTCTGGGGCTTTGTACACGGCTTCTGGAGATTTCTCGTATATGCCGTTCTGCTCGGGCTGCTTCATATCGCTCTGTATGCGCCCTCTGTTTTTCTGGCGGGTCTGGGGATCCTTTCCGGAACGCCCGTCCTTTTCCTCGTTGCGGCTCCGGTGTATATTGCCGCGGCGGCGGCACTGGTGGTCCTGGTCTGTGCCTACAGCCAGACAGTCAATCTGATGGTGAAATATCCGCAGTGCGGTGCGATCCGAGCCATGCGGACCAGCCGGGTCATGATGCGCGGACATAAGTGGCAGTTTTTTGTTCTGGATTTAAGCTTCATCGGGATGGTCCTTCTGGAACTGATGTCCTTCCTCATCGGTTCATTCTGGATCCAGCCTTACATCTGGTGCACAAAAATTGCCTGGTTCCTGGATCTGGAAAGAAATTCGCTTCCACCGGTTTCTTCCCCCTTGCCGAACAATGCAGAATAAGGTATGATGATAAAAGATTTTATGTAAATTCAAATCCGTTTGATGCCACGGGGGAAAACAGAGATGAAATGTCCGTTCTGTAATGCAGCAGATACAAAGGTCATCGATTCCAGGCCTGCGGATGACAATGCCTCCATACGCCGCAGAAGGCAGTGCGAGATATGCGGAAAGCGTTTTACAACCTATGAGAAACTTGAGACCATGCCGTTAATGGTCATCAAGAAGGACAATTCCCGGGAAAGCTATGACCGCTCCAAGATTGAGGCCGGCATTATCCGTTCCTGCCACAAGCGTCCTGTTTCCACACAGCAGATCAATGCCATGGTCGATGAAATCGAGAATACGATCTTCAATATGGAGGAGCGCGAAATCTCCACATCCGTGATCGGCGAACTGGTCATGGCGAAGCTAAAGGATCTCGATCCGGTTGCCTATGTCCGTTTTGCCTCGGTGTACCGCGAGTTCAAGGATGTGAATACCTTTATGGACGAACTGGGAAAGCTTCTGACAAACAAAGACAAAAAGCCATGAGTTTTTTTCTTCCGCAGACGGATTATAAAAGTGCATATGAAATACCGTACGAAGAGCTTTTTCGGAAAGGAATACGCGGAATCGTATTTGATATCGACAATACGCTTGTCCTTCCGGATGCACCTGCAGATCAGCGGAGTGAAGAGCTCTTTCAGAGAATCCGCGGATGCGGCATGAAAACCTGTCTTGTTTCGAACAACGGGGAACAGAGGGTGAGATCGTTTGCCGAAGAAGTGGATTCTCCTTATGTTTTTAAGGCATGGAAGCCGGGAAAGCGGGGCTTCTTAAAAGCCATGGAACAGATGGGAACGGATGCGCGTTCGACGGCCTCGGTCGGAGATCAGCTTTTTACCGACATGGTGGGTTCGAACAGATGCGGTTTGTTTTCCATTCTCGTGAAACCGATGACGGGGAAGGAAGAAATCCAGATCAGGCTGAAGCGGATTCTGGAAATTCCGTTTCTTTTTTTCTATGATCACAGCCGGGGCAAAAAATAATGATTACTGCAAATTCAAAGGTCTGCTGTCTGATCGCCAATCCGATCGGACACAGCATTTCACCGCTGCTTCAGAATTCTCTTTCGCAGAAGATGGGCGTGGATATGGTTTATGTTCCGCTGCCGGTGACGGACAATCTGAAGGATGCCGTTTCCGGTGCGTATGCGCTCGGGATCGAGGGCATCAATGTCACCATTCCGTATAAGCAGGATGTCATGAAATTTCTGACGGGCCTGGACCAGGCAGCCTCCGATATCGGAGCGGTGAACACGCTGGTCAGGGGAATGGCCGGCTACCGCGGGTACAACACGGATCTGCCGGGCCTTAAGAAGGCCGTTGCTTCTGCGAAAATCGATCTGAAGGGAAAAGACGTTCTTTTACTCGGAGCAGGCGGCGCGGCAAAAGCCGCAGCCTGTCTCGCTGCATTATCCGGGGCGGCTTCCCTTACTGTCCTGAACCGGACCGCAGACCGCGCGGAAAGTCTCTGTGCTGCTCTGCGGAAGACGTATCCTGCCTTTCATGCTGTCAGCGGAAGAACGGAAGACTGGAAGGACCTGAAGGGAAAAGATTATGTGGTTTTTCAGTCCACCAGCGTGGGAATGTTTCCGCACGGCAGCGACTGCCTGATCACGGACCGCCGTTTTTATGAAAAGTGTGCGGCCGGAATCGATCTGATTTACACGCCGTCGGAAACGGTGTTCTTAAAGAACATGAAGAAGGCCGGGGCAGTAACACTCGGCGGGCTGAAAATGCTGCTGGCACAGGGCGTGCTGTCATGGGAACTGTGGAATCCGGGCATCCGGGTGACAGAGCAGACGGAAAACGAAGTTTATGAAATACTGGCGGACGAGCTTATAAAACGGGAGAAAATGCCATGAAAATTCTTATTATAAACGGACCGAACATCAATTTTCTGGGAATCCGCGATCAGGCGCAGTACGGGAGCGAATCCTTTGCCGCGCTGGAAAAGAGGCTGCGGGAGAAAGCGGAACGGGACCACACGGAGCTTACGCTTTTTCAGTCGAACCACGAGGGAGAGATCATAGACCGGATTCAGGAGGCATTCCGGGACGGCACGGAAGGTATAGTGATCAATCCCGGGGCCTACACGCATTACAGCTATGCGATCAGGGATGCCCTGGAACCTCTCCGCGTACCGGTGGTGGAGGTGCATATTTCCAATATCCAGAAGCGGGAAGAGTTCCGTCATCAGTCCGTTACCGCGCCGGTCTGTACCGGTCAGATCGCGGGTCTCGGCCTGAAGGGATATGAGCTGGCCATGGATTTCCTTACCGGCAGCGAAAAAAACAGTTGATAAGTGGAAAAACATAGTATAAAATGATATAGTTCAGATAAAGAGCGTTATTTCAAGGAGGTTTTTCAATGATTTCAGCAGGCGATTTCAGAAACGGCATCACACTCGAAATTGAAGGCGCGGTCTACCAGATCATCGAATTCCAGCATGTGAAACCGGGCAAGGGTGCTGCTTTCGTGCGTACGAAGATAAAAAATGTCATGACCGGATCGGTCGTGGAACGTACCTTCCGTCCGACGGAAAAATTCCCGACGGCCCGCATCGACAGGATCGATATGCAGTATCTCTATAAGGACGGAGATATGTATAATTTCATGAACACGGAGTCCTACGATCAGATTTCGCTGGGACCGGATGTTGTCGGAGACGCGATGAAGTTCGTGAAGGAAAACGAAATGGTCAAGGTGGTTTCCTACAACGGCAAGGTGTTCTCGGTGGAGCCTCCGCTTTTCGTGGAACTCGAGATCACGGACACGGAACCCGGATTTGCAGGCAATACCGCACAGGGTGCTTCCAAACCGGCTGTCGTGGAGACCGGAACGCAGGTTTCCGTACCGCTCTTTATCAATCAGGGCGACAAAATCAAGATCGATACACGTACGGGCGAATATCTCGGAAGAGCATAACAGTGAGCAGAGTCCAGGCAGTCCCGAAGAAGGGGCTGCCTGTTTTTTAGCCGGAGGACGAAATGATGAAAACCATGGTTTCCGTTATGAACGAAGAACTGAAGAAAGCTTTCAAGGCATGCGGCTATGACGATGCGGGTGCTTTTGTCCAGATCAGCAACCGCCCGGACCTCTGCGAATATCAGTGCAACGGCTGTATGGCGGCGGCGAAAAAGGCAGGAAAGAAACCGATCGACATCGCTTCCGAAATTTCCGAAGCGCTTTTGCAAAGCGGAATTTTCGAGGAAGTAAAGGCGGTCATGCCGGGCTTCATCAACATGAAATTAAGCAGCGTCTTCTTAAGAGACTGCATCCGGCAGATGGCAGGGCAGGAAAAGCACGGGATTGCGGAAGACGAGCCCGGGAAGACGATCATTGTCGATTACGGCGGCGCGAATGTGGCGAAGCCGCTGCACATCGGGCATCTGCGCTCCGCGATCATCGGGGAAAGCATCAAGCGCATGGGAAAATTCTTCGGCAACAGGATGATCGGCGACGTGCATCTCGGAGACTGGGGTCTGCAGATGGGACTGATCATAGAGGAACTGCATTTAAGAAAACCGGGCCTTCCTTATTTTGATCCGGACTTTAAGGGCAGCTACCCGGAGAAGGCGCCGTTTACGATCGGAGAACTGGAGGAAATTTATCCGACCGCATCGGGAAGAGCCAAAACGGATCCGGATTTTGCGGCCAGGGCACACGAGGCGACTCTGAAGCTGCAGAACGGTTTTCCGCCGTACCTTGCGCTCTGGAAGCACATCATCAATATATCCGTGAAGGATCTTAAGAAAAACTATGATGCGCTGGATGTTGACTTTGAACTCTGGAAGGGAGAGTCGGATGCGGAACCGTATATCCCGGCTCTGCTTCAGGATCTCGAAAAAAAGAAACTTGCCTATGAATCGGACGGAGCGCTGGTGGTGGACATTGCGGAGCCCGGTGATTCCAAGGAGCTCCCTCCCTGCATTGTCCGGAAATCGGACGGAGCGGCCCTCTATGCGACAAGCGATCTGGCGACGCTCATCGAACGGGAAAAACTGTACCGGCCGGACGAGTATATCTATATTACGGACAAACGGCAGGACCTGCATTTTACGCAGGTGTTCCGCGTCGCAAGGAAAGCCGGCATAGTTCCGGAGAACAGGATCTTAAAGCACATCGGCTTCGGAACCATGAACGGACAGGACGGAAAGCCGTTTAAGACCAGGGAAGGCGGCGTCATGCGCCTGGAAAATCTGATCCGGGAAATCCGGGAGGCGGTCTACGGAAAGATTTCCGAGAACGGCGAAATCCCGGAGGATGAGGCGAAGGAGACGTCCAGGATTGTCGGACTGGCTGCCCTGAAATACGGGGATCTTTCCAATCAGGCATCGAAGGACTACGTCTTCGATATCGACCGGTTTGCTTCTCTGGAGGGTAATACGGGACCGTACATCCTTTATACGATCGTGCGTATCAAATCCATTTTAAAGAAATATGCGGAGTCCGGCGGCAGCGCCGTAAACGAAGCGGATCTGCTTCCCGCGGACTGCACAGCGGAAAAAAATCTCTGCCTGGAACTGGCAAAATATCCGGATGCGGCCGGCAGCGCATGGAGAGAACTGGCGCCTCACAAGGTATGCCAGTATATCTACGGAACGGCGGAAGCATTTAACTCCTACTATCACGAAGTGATGATTCTTTCCGAACCGGAAGAGAAGAAGAAACGTTCCCGTCTTTCACTGATTAAAATTACGGAGGATATCCTTACCGACTGCATGACCATGCTCGGGATGGAAATACCGGACCGCATGTAGGAAGGAACGGACCGGAGGGAGAAGTCCCGTTTGGAAATGGTCCGCATCGGATAATGGGATGGAAGATAAAAAGGCTAAGCATTCTGAAACGGTAAGCATTCTGCTGCTCATGCTCACGGCTCTGATCTGGGGGACCGCATTCGTGGCGCAGAGCGTCGGCATGAAGTACATAAAGCCGTTCACATTCAATTTCGCAAGGTTCCTGATCGGCGGGCTCGTACTGCTCCCGGTGGTTTCCTTTACGGGAAAATCAAGGACGGCTAAAGGTCCGGCAAGAACGGAAACAGACAGGCGCAGCATAAAGGCCGGGATCATCTGCGGGGTTCTGCTTTTCGCCGCAAGCTCATTTCAGCAGTTCGGGATTCTCTTCACCTCGGTCGGGAAGGCCGGTTTTATCACGGCACTTTACATTATCATTGTTCCGGTGCTCGGACTTTTCATGAAAAGAAAAGTACCGCGGACCGTGTGGACAGCGGCAGTCATTGCCCTGATCGGAATGTACCTTCTCTGCGTGAACGAGGGATTTACCATTTCGGAGGGGGATATCCTGGTCTTTTTCTGCGCACTGGTCTTTTCCTTCCATATCATGACAGTGGACCATTTTTCAGCGGGGACAGACGGCGTGCTGATTTCCTGCGTACAGTTCTTTACGGCAGGAGCGTGTTCGTTATGCTTCATGATTCCGTTCGAGCATCCGTCTTTCAGCGCGGTTTTAAGTGCATGGCTTCCCGTTCTTTATGCCGGAGTCTTAAGCTGCGGCGTCGCCTATACGCTGCAGATCATCGGACAGAAGCATGTGCGTCCGGCGATTGCTTCGCTGGTGATGAGCCTGGAGTCCGTTTTCTCCGCACTGGCGGGATGGGCGATCTTAAAAGAAACGATGTCGCCGAAGGAAGTGTGCGGGTGCATTCTGGTGTTTGCCGCCATTCTGATCGCACAGAAATCGTGAAGGCCAAGTGTTATAAAAATGTCAAGATGTTCTTCATAAAAAGCATTCTCAGAATGCTTTTTTTGTTGGGTATTTATATCCTTTGTGTTATACTGCGTAATGATGTGATTATGTGATTTACCAGAAGCCGAAAGAGAGGGGTCATTCGATGGGACTGGCAACATTTAAAGGCGGCATCCATCCTTTTGAAGGGAAAGAACTTTCCATGGACAAGCCCGTGAAAGATCTGATGGAGCCGAAAGGGGAACTGGTGTATCCGGTATCTCAGCATATCGGGGCGCCAGCAAAACCGATCGTAGCGGTCGGTGATCATGTGCTGGTAGGACAGAAAATAGCAGAAGCGGGAGGATTTATTTCCGCGAATGTGATCTGTTCCGTTTCGGGGACGGTGAAGGCAATCGAGAAACGCCTGATGGTAAACGGCAGCAGAGTATCTTCCATCATCGTCGAGAACGACAACGAGTACAAATGTGTGGAAGGAATGGGAACGAAGCGTGATCCCGCATCGCTCTCCAAACAGGACATCCGCAATATCGTGAAGGAAGCGGGTATCGTCGGAATGGGAGGCGCGGGATTCCCGACGAACGTGAAGCTTTCTCCGAAGGATGAGAATGCGATCGATTACTGCATTGTGAACGGTTCCGAATGTGAGCCGTATCTGACGAGCGACTATCGGATGATGCTTGAGGATGCCGGCGGGATCATCGGGGGTTTAAAGATCATGCTGCAGCTGTTCGATAACGCAAAGGGCGTCATCGGAATCGAAGACAACAAGCCGGAAGCAATAAAAGCCATGCAGAAGATCGTGGAAGGCGAACCGCGGATAACGGTATGTCCGCTGAAAACGAAATATCCGCAGGGCGGCGAGCGCTCTCTGATCTATGCCATTACCGGGAGAAAGGTCAATTCCTCCATGCTTCCTGCGGATGCGGGCTGCATAGTCGATAATGTCGATACCGTGATTTCGATCTACAAGGCGGTGGCTCTGACGACGCCGTTAATCGAGCGTATCATCACGGTAACCGGAGACGCCGTACAGAATCCGCAGAACTTCCGTGTCCGTACCGGAACCGGATATAAGGAGCTGATCGATGCGGCCGGCGGCTTCAAATCGGAGCCCGAGAAAATCCTTTCCGGCGGGCCGATGATGGGACAGGCGATTTTCTCGCTGGATATTCCGGTCACAAAGACCTCGTCCACGCTGACCTGCTTTTTACGGGATGAAGTTCCGGAGAACCCGGAAACGCCCTGCATCAGATGCGGACGCTGCGTAACGGTCTGTCCGAGCAATCTCGTTCCGCAGATGATGATGGACGAGTGTACCAGAAACAACGTCGAAGGATTTGAAAAGCTTGACGGCATGGAATGCATCGAATGCGGATGCTGTTCGTACATCTGTCCTGCGAAACGTCCGCTGACGCAGACCTTTAAGGAAATGAAGCGGGAGGTCGGCGCGAAGCGGAAGAGAGAAGCAGCAGAGAAAAAAGCGGCAGAAGAAAAGAAGAAAGCCGCTGAGGGCAGGGAGGGTGTGAAAGAATGAAAATGCTGAATGTTTCTTCCTCGCCGCATGTGCGTGACCGGGGAACCACGAGGGAGATCATGCTGGACGTGGTCATATCCCTTATGCCGGCACTGATTTACGGAATATGGCAGTTCGGATTCCATGCACTTCTTGTTACGGTTGCAACAGTTGCGGCATGCGTGCTTTTTGAATACTGGTACGAAAAGGGAATGCACAAGCCGCTGACGGTAAGAGATTTTTCCGCCGTTGTGACAGGACTTATCCTTGCGATGAACATGCCGCCGGAAATTCCCGTATGGGTTCCGGTCCTGGGAGCGTTCTTTGCGATTGTTGTCGTGAAACAGCTCTACGGAGGCCTCGGGCAGAACTTCATGAACCCGGCTCTGGCCGCCAGATGTTTTCTGCTGATTTCCTGCACGAAGCACATGACGGATTTTTCTTCCGCACGCCTCGGGTTCGACTCTGCTTCCGGACCGACTCCGCTGGCCGCGCTGAAGATGGGAAAGAGCGTGGATCTTCTCAGCATGTTCACGGGAAGAATTCCCGGCACCATCGGTGAAGTTTCGGCAGTCGCACTTCTGATCGGAGCGGCATATCTTCTGATCAGAAAAGTCATTTCCTGGAAAATCCCGGTCATCTATATTCTTACGGTAGCCGTGTTCACCTTTATATTCGGGAAGCAGGATTTAAATTATGTGTTCGCGCAGATCTGCGGCGGCGGACTGATTTTCGGCGCATTCTTCATGGCGACGGATTATGTGACATCGCCTGTCACGCCGAAGGGACAGATCATATTTGCGGTCTTCATAGGAATTCTTACCGGACTGTTCCGGATAGCCGGAACCACTGCGGAGGGCGTTTCCTATGCAATTCTTCTCGGCAACATGGTATCTCCGCTGATTGAGAAGGCCACTGTTCCGAAAGCATTCGGAAGGGAGGCAAAAAAGAAATGAAACAGGGAAAAGGATTTATGGGTGATGCCCTGAAGCTGTTCATCATCACACTGGTTGCCGGTGTCTGCCTCGGAGCGGCTTATGAGCTTACGAAGGACCCGATCGCCCTTGCCAAGGCCGACGCGGCTCAGAAAGCCTATCATACTGTTTTCACGGAAGCAGCTTCCTTCGATGAGAATGCGGATGCAAAGGCGGAGATCGCGGGTACAAAGGATCAGATTGCGAAAGATTACAGCAATGCAAGAATTGTCAGCGTGATGGATGCCAGGGATGCTTCCGGCAAGGTGGTCGGTCATGTAATCAATTCCACCGGCAAGGGATTCAAAGGTGATGTTGCCATCACGGTCGGCATAAAATCCGACGGGACGGTAACGGGAATCGGATTCCTTTCCATCTCGGAATCGCCCGGACTCGGAATGGAAGCGGAGAAACCGGATTTCTACGGGCAGTATGAGAACAAGAAGGTCGACAAGTTCACCGTGACGAAAACCGGAGCGAAACAGGATTCCGATATCAATGCGATCAGCGGTGCGACCATCACGTCCAGAGCAGTCACGAATGCAGTCAATGCAGCGCTTTATTTTTCGAAGAACTGCATCAAACAGTAGAAGGGAGGGGACTTGAATGAATAAATGCGTAGAACGTCTTTATAACGGAATCATCAAGGAGAACCCGACTTTCGTCATCATGCTGGGTCTCTGCCCGACATTTGCCGTCACAACGAATGCGGTGAATGCCATCGGAATGGGTTTAAGCTCCACTGTGGTTTTAATGCTCTCGAATCTTCTGATTTCGGCACTCAGAAACTCCATACCGGACAGAGTGCGTCTTCCCGCGGAAATCGTGGTCGTCGCTTCTCTCGTTACGGTCGTGCAGATGCTCATACAGGGCTTTGCCCCGTCTATCTATGACGCACTCGGCATTTACATTCCGTTAATCGTTGTGAACTGCATTATCCTCGGCAGAGCGGAAGCATATGCGCTGTACAATCCGCCGCTGGAGTCGTTTTTCGACGGACTCGGAATGGGCCTCGGATTCACGCTGGCGCTTCTGATCCTCGGCTCTGTGCGTGAGATTATCGGACACGGTTCCATTTTCGGAATTTCCTTTATTCCCGCGGATTATCACATCGCAATCTTTATTCTGCCGCCCGGTGCGTTCTTTGTCATGGCTGTGCTGACAGCCCTGCAGAACCGGTTCAAAATGCCCTGTGCCACAAACGGAGACGCGAAGGAAAATGATCTTTCCTGCAACGGCGACTGTCTGCACTGCGCAGGAATGAACAGTCTCGAAAATCACAAGGCTCTCTGCAAAAATGCACCCGGAATGGAAACAGTCAAGGCAGAGGCTGCAAAGAAGGAGGCAGATAAATGAATACCTTACTGCTTTTTATAAGCGGAGCACTGGTGAATAACGTCGTTCTTTCACGTTTCCTCGGACTCTGCTCGTTCCTCGGTGTTTCCAAGAAGAAGGAGACGGCGACCGGAATGGGAGCTGCGGTTATTTTTACGATCTTTCTTTCGACCATGCTCTGTGCTCTGGTCTACATGCTGATTTTAAAGCCGCTTCACATCGATTATCTGCAGACCATTGTCTTCATCATGCTGGTGGCGGCCCTGGTGCAGTTCATTGAAATGTTCATGAAGAAAAATGTTCCTGCGCTTCACAAAGCGCTCGGCATTTATCTTCCGCTGATCACGACCAACTGCGCAGTGCTCGGTGTTGCACTGGACAATGTGGAAAAGAACTACAATTTTATTGACGGACTTGCATGGGGCGTCGGAACAGCCGTCGGCTATGCGATTTCCATTACGGTGCTTGCGGGCATCCGTGAGAGAATTGAAGGAAATGATGTTCCGCATGATTTCCAGGGAATGCCGATCGTACTGGTGACCGCCGGACTGATGGCCATCGCCTTTACCGGATTCTCCGGAATGATCACGTGAGAGGGGGAGAAAAATGAGCGTAACAGGGATAATAATCGCAACCCTCGTAGTCGGAATTACCGGTATTCTCTGCGGAATCCTGCTGGGCGCGGCAAGCGAGAAATTCAAAGTGGAAGTGGATGAAAAGGAAGTGGATATCCGGACGGCCCTTCCCGGCAATAACTGCGGTGCATGCGGATTCCCCGGATGCGACGGGTGTGCGCATGCGATTGCGACAGGTGCGGCGCCGGTTAACCAGTGTCCCGTCGGCGGACAGCCGGTTGCGGAAAAGATAGCGTCCATACTCGGCGTGAAGGCAGAGGATAAGGAAAAAATGGTGGCGTTCGTGCGCTGCAGCGGTTCCTGCGACAAGGTCAAGCAGAGGTATGTTTATTACGGACCGGCCGACTGCGTTCAGATGAGCGTAATCCCCGGAACGGGAGACAAGGCCTGCGAATACGGCTGCCTCGGACACGGAAGCTGTGTCCGTGCCTGCAAGTTCGATGCCATTCACGTCATTGACGGAATTTCGGTCGTGGATCCCGAGAAGTGCGTTGCCTGCGGAAAGTGCGTTGCAACCTGCCCGAGGCATCTGATCGAGCTGGTTCCGTACAAGTCGAAGTACCGCGTGCGCTGCTCTTCCCAGGACAAGGGCAAGACCGTCCGCGAGAAGTGCGCTGCCGGCTGCATAGCCTGCACGCTCTGCACGAAGCAGTGTGAGTCGGATGCCATTCATATGAACGGGAATGTGGCTCAGGTCGATTATACGAAATGCATCAACTGCGGAAAATGCGCAGCGAAGTGTCCGGCGAAGGTCATTAATTAAAGAATTTTATTACCGGTCAAAAGTTTTAATGATCAAAAGTTTTTACCGATTAAGGTTTTTACCGATCAAAAGCGAATATCCCTCCGGAACTTAGGGAGCCTGCGGCTCCAATGCGTTCCGGAGGGATATCGTTTTGATCGGAAGATCAGTTTCCGGAGTCACTTGATGATGCTTACGGTGAGACGGTTCGGCAGGCAGACGATCATCTGTCCTTCCGCGGAGATCTGTCCCTGTTTTTCGCAGATTTTATCGGGACAGCTGGCGTCCGTTACCCAGGCCTTGCCGTTTTCAATATGCAGAACGTTGATGCCGCCGGCATCGGTTCTGATGGTGACGGTGCGGGAATCGGAGAGCGGATATTCCGCTGTTTTCCTGCCGCCCTGTGTTACGACGACATTCATGCCGCGTCCGCCGGAGAGAATACTCCGGAAGAGAAACAGGAGAATGACGATGAGGAGCAGGAGAAATGCGAGTTTCAGGTCATTCTTCCGGAGCACGGTTCTGCTGACAGGCTGACGGTCTGTTTCATTCATGCGGGATTTCTCCTCCGCTGCTGAGGCTGGAGTTATGGTATCTTTTGTCATTCGTTACATCCTTTCCGAACCATGACGGCGGAGAAAAGGAGAGCGCGTCTTTTTCCGAAGGAAATTCCACTTCGAGAATGATGAGGCCGTTCAGTTCCCCATGGAAAAGATCCAGCTCGGCGGTAAGAGAGGGATACTTTTCCACCGGGAGAAGGTAACGCGTTTTTTCAATGATCCGTCCGTCGCATTTCGGAAGAAGCTCGGAAAATGCCTTTTCCGTAAGGGGCAGATTGTATTCTTCCCGTGCCATCAGGCCGGAACTCTTATAGGTCATATAATAGCGGTTATCCTCCCGGCGGATGCGGACAACGGGATCGGTACAGAGATACCCCTGCGTAAGCTCCTTATGCGGGCGTGAAAACAGACCGGCCGGAAGCTTTTCCGGAACAAATTTTCTTTCGATTTCCATGGCGCTCCTTATGACGGATGTGCGGTTTTCAGAATCCGGTCACTATCATATCATGTTTCCGCAGGAACAGCAAAACCGCGTTTTTAAAGGGAAAAACAGGCGTCCGGGGGCAGAGAATCCGCTCTTGCGGCAGTTTTCGCTATATGTTATAATAAACCATTGATATGCGCATTGGAAAAAGCAGAATACAGGAGGTATTTTCTGATATGGATTGCAAGGTGGAGAAACAGGAAAAAAATATGGTAAAGCTTACCGTGACCGTACCGGCGGCAGATTTTTCAAAGGCACTCACGGGATCCTATAACAAGAACAAGGGAAAATATGCCGTGCCCGGATTCAGAAAAGGACATGCGCCGCAGGTGATGATCGAAAAGGCTTACGGAAAGGGCGTGTTCTATGAAGATGCGGTCAATACCTGCATTGACGCAACGTACCCGGGAGCGGTGAAGGACAATGCGCTTGAGGTCGTTTCCAGACCGCAGATCGAACTTTCCCAGATTGAAGAGGGCAAGGATCTGATTTATACGGCTTTCGTGGCGACAAGACCGGAGGTAACGCTCGGCGATTACCGCGGGATTGAAGTGAAAAAGGCAGACATGGAAGTTACGGATGCCGATGTGGAAGCAGCACTGAAGCAGGAGCAGGAGCGGAATGCAAGACTGATCACAATCGAGGACAGGGCAGCCGAAACCGGCGATTCCCTGACAATTGATTTTAACGGAAGCGTGGACGGCAAACCGTTTGAAGGCGGAAAGGGAGAAAAGTATCCGCTGGAACTCGGTTCCCATTCGTTCATCGAAGGTTTTGAGGAACAGCTCGTCGGCCATAAGACCGGAGAGGAATTTGACGTGAACGTGACGTTCCCTGACAAATATCAGGCGACGGAACTTGCCGGGAAGCCTGCCGTGTTCCGGGTGAAAATAGACGAGATCAAGAAGAAGGAGCTTCCGGAACTGAACGATGAGTTCGCCGGCGAGGTCTCCGAGTTCGACACGCTGGAAGCCTACAAGGCCGATGTAAAAAAGAAGCTGACGGAAGAGAAGGCAAAGAAGGCAGCTACCGAAAACGAGAACAACGTCATTAAAAAGGTTGTCGAAAATGCAACTATGGATATTCCGGAACCGATGATCGAAGCACAGGTCAACCAGATGATCGAGGAATATGCAAACAGAATGCAGAGCCAGGGAATTCCGCTGGATCAGTATATGAAGTACACCGGCATGACACCGGAAAAGCTGAAGGAGCAGTTCAAGCCGCAGGCTGAGGAAAGAATCAGGACAAGGCTCACCCTGGAAGAAATCGTAAAGAAGGAAGACATCAGGATTGCGGACGATGCAGTCGATCAGGAACTGGAAAAGATGGCAAAGTCCTACAAAGTCGATCTTGAAAAGATGAAGGGATATTTCGGCGAAGAACAGAGAAAGCAGATGGAGGAAGATCTGAAAGTGAACGAAGCAGTGGACTTCCTTGTCGCGGAAGCAAAGCTCGTCTGACCGCTGCTTAAGTCCGTGCGGTCTGAAAGGAGAAATATATGAATACAATTCCTTATGTAATCGAGTCCAACAGCAGGGGTGAGCGCAGCTACGATATTTTCTCCCGGCTTTTAAAGGACAGGATTATTTTTCTGGGAGACGAAGTCTCCGATACATCGGCAAGTCTGGTTGTTGCCCAGATCCTTTTTCTTGAATCCGAGGATCCGACAAAGGACATCAATCTTTATATCAACAGTCCCGGCGGCAGCGTAACGGCCGGAATGGCCATTTATGACACCATGCAGTACGTGAAATGCGATGTCTCGACGATCTGTGTCGGTCTTGCCGCGAGCATGGGCGCTTTCCTTCTTGCAGGAGGTGCAAAGGGCAAACGGTATGCGCTTCCGAATGCGGAGATCATGATCCATCAGCCTTCCGGCGGAGCGCAGGGCCAGGCCTCGGAAATCAGCATTGTGGCCGAGCAGATCCTGAGAACGAAGAAGAAACTGAACGAACTGCTGGCTGCGAATACCGGGAAACCCCTGGAAGTGATTGAACGGGATACCGACCGAGACAATTACATGACGTCGGAAGAGGCAAGGGAATACGGGATTATCGACAATGTGATTTCCCATCACTGAAAAACGGGAAAATGAAAAAACGGCCTTGGGGCGCATCTGGGAAAGGAACTGTCATGCCGAATAAAAGCGACGACAAGATCCGCTGTTCATTCTGCGGAAAAACACAGGACCAGGTCAGAAAACTTCTTTCCGGACCGAACGGTGTGTTTATCTGTGATGAATGCATAGATCTGTGTTCGGAAATCCTGGAAGAGGAATTCTCCGGGAATGCGGAAGATACCGCTGACTTTACGGGGATCAATCTCTTAAAACCGAAGGAAATCAAAAAGTTCCTGGACGAATATGTGATCGGACAGGAAGAGGCAAAAAAAGTTCTTTCGGTTGCGGTTTACAATCATTATAAGAGGATTACGTCCAAAAAAGCATCGGATGTGGAAATACAGAAGAGCAATATCCTGATGCTCGGCCCGACAGGATCCGGGAAGACCTATCTTGCCCAGACGCTGGCGAAAATTCTGAATGTTCCGTTTGCCATCGCGGATGCGACAACGCTTACGGAAGCCGGATATGTCGGCGAGGATGTGGAAAACATTCTCCTGAAGCTGATCCAGGCTGCCGATGACGATGTGAAGCGGGCAGAGTACGGAATTATTTATATCGACGAGATCGACAAGATTTCCAAGAAGTCCGAGAATGTCTCCATTACCAGGGATGTGTCCGGAGAGGGCGTACAGCAGGCTCTCCTGAAAATCCTTGAGGGAACGGTGGCCAGCGTTCCGCCGCAGGGCGGAAGGAAGCATCCGCATCAGGAACTGATCCAGATCGATACGACCAATATCCTGTTTATCTGCGGAGGCGCTTTTGACGGGCTGGAGAAGATCGTGGAAAGACGTCTCGGAAGCGGAAGCATAGGGTTCAATGCGGACGTCGTGGAAAAGCATACGCAGGATATCGACGAGCTGTTCAAACAGGTCATGCCGCAGGATCTTGTGAAGTACGGAATCATTCCGGAGTTTGTGGGACGTGTTCCGATTACGGTGTCGCTTGATCTTCTGGACGAAGAGGCGCTTGTGAAAATTCTTACGGAGCCGAAGAACGCTCTGACCAAACAGTATCAGCGGCTTTTCGAGATGGACGACGTGAAGCTGGAATTTACGCCGGATGCCATCCGCGAAGTGGCGAAGCTTGCGGTCGAACGGAAAACGGGAGCAAGAGGCCTGCGCTCCATCATGGAGGATGTCATGATGGATATGATGTACGAGATTCCGTCGGACAGCAACATCGGCATCTGTACGATCAACGGCGATACCGTGGATAAAAAATGCGGACCGGAAGTGGTTTACCGCGATGCCGTCGTACCGAAAAAGAGCGGCAGAAAGATGAAGGACAGCAACGCCGGAGAGATTGCATAATATCCGAAAAACATAAGCATACTGCTTTTGATATGGGCGGGTCCTGTACCCGCCTGTTTTATGCACATGGTATCAATTTTTCAGGACAGAGGATGATTGCATGAGCAGACATTTAAAGGTACCTGCAGTGGCACTGCGCGGGAAAACAATCCTGCCGGGAATGATCGATCATTTTGACATCACAAGGAAAAAGTCGGTGGCGGCGATTGAAAAAGCCATGGCGCTTGACGAGAAGGTTTTTCTCATCACGCAGAAAAATTCCGATGAACTGAATCCGGATGAAAACGGTTTTTACGAATGCGGAACATACTGCGTCATCCGCCAGCTGGCAAAGGTGCCGCAGAACATGGTCCGTGTCATGGTCGAGGGAATAAAGAAATGCAGGATGATCTCGGCGGAAACGGAAGGAGATTTTATAACGGCGGAGATCGCAGAGTGCGACAGCCCGAAGCTTTCCGATAACGATGCGGAAAATGAAGCAAAAGTCCGCGTGATCAAGGACTGTCTCAGTGACTATGCTTCGACGAACAGGCCGTTTGCGGAAAAATATCTCGCGGATTTTCTGAAAATCGAAAGCCTTCCGGAAATCCTGAACAGGGCGGCCTCCGGTATTCAGTGGGATTACCGGATCATGCAGCAGGTTCTGGACAGCACGGAAGCGGACGCAATGTACCATATCATCGTGAGAGAGCTGATGCGTGAAACGCAGATCGAAAAGATCAAACGCGATTTTCAGATGCAGCTCCGCGACAGCATCGACAAGAATCAGAAGGAATATATTCTCCGCGAGCAGATGAAGATCATACAGCAGGAACTCGGCGATTCCACCCCGCAGTCGGAGGCGGAGGAATATCTGAAGAGATGCGATGAACTGACTGCGCCGGATGAGGTAAAGGAAAAGATCCGGAAAGAGATATCCTATATGAAGGGAATGCCGGGCGGCGGACAGGAACTGAATGTCATCCGGACTTATCTGGATACGCTTCTTTCCATGCCGTGGAACAGGGTCTCCGAGGATAACAGGGACATCAGGCATGCCGCCGAAATCCTGAACGAAGACCATTACGGGCTTGACAAGGTAAAGGAGCGGGTGGTCGAATATCTTGCCGTGCGGATGCTGAACCAGAGCAGCAAGGGTCCCGTGTTATGCCTTGTCGGTCCTCCCGGAACCGGGAAAACCTCCATCGCCAAAAGCGTTGCGAGGGCGCTGAACAGAAAATATGTGCGGATCAGCCTCGGCGGAATCAGGGATGAGGCGGAAATCCGCGGACACCGGAAAACATATGTGGGCGCCATGCCCGGACGGATTGCCGAAAGCCTCCGCTATGCGGGCGTCGCCAATCCTCTGATGCTTCTGGATGAAATCGACAAGGTCTCGGGAGATTACAGAGGCGACACGGCCTCCGCGCTGCTGGAAGTGCTGGACGGAGAACAGAATATCCATTTCCGGGATCATTACATTGAGCTTCCGACTGATCTTTCGCAGGTCCTGTTCATAGCGACGGCCAATACGACCGAGACCATTCCGGACGCTCTGCTGGACCGGATGGAAGTCATTGAAGTGAGTTCCTATACGGAAAACGAAAAATTCCATATCGCCAGGGATTTCCTTCTGAAAAAGCAGATGGAGGAAAACGGGATCCCGGAGGGACGCCTTCAGATCAGCGATGCGGCGCTGAAGAAAATCATCCACAACTATACGAGAGAAGCGGGTGTCCGAAATGCGGAACGCCGGATAGGGGATATCTGCCGGAAGTGTGCCAGGGAAATTCTGGAAGGCCGCAGGACAAAAATAAACATCACCGAACACCAGCTGGAGAAATATCTCGGCAGGGAGAAAATAAACTTTGAAGATGCCGGGAAGACGGATGAAATCGGCATTGTCCGCGGTCTTGCATGGACAAAATTCGGCGGCGATACGCTGGAAATCGAAGTGAACATCATGCCGGGCAAGGGAAAACTTGTACTGACCGGACAGATGGGGGATGTCATGAAGGAATCCGCACAGGCTGCCTTAAGCTGTATCCGGGGAATGTCTTCGGAATTCAGGGTATCCCCGGATTACTACGAGAAGCACGACATCCATATCCATATCCCGGAGGGAGCGGTACCGAAGGACGGACCCAGTGCGGGCATTACCATGGCGACCGCCATGCTGAGCGCCGTAACGGGACGGAAGGTCCGTTCCGATGTCTGCATGACAGGGGAAATTACGCTGAGAGGCCGCATTCTTCCGATCGGAGGACTGAAGGAAAAAATCCTTGCCGCAAGGATGGCCCATCTGAAGACCGTGATCGTTCCCGACAAGAACAGGCCGGATGTCGCAGAGCTTTCGGAGGAGATTACCGGCGGCATGCAGATCGTGTACGCGGAAATGTTCAGAGACGTGCTGAAGACGGCATTTGTCAGAGAAAAGGGAAAGAGATCCGTATGAATATAAAGAGTGCAGAACTGGAAAAAGTTTGCGGGATCACCAGCGTCCTGCCGCGGAATATGTGCCCGGAAATTGCCTTTGCGGGGAAATCCAATGTCGGGAAATCGAGTCTGATCAATACGCTCATGAACCGCAGATCCCTCGCCCGGGTGTCCGGGCAGCCCGGGAAGACGCAGACCATCAACTATTATCTGATCAACGGCTCCTTTTATCTGGTGGACCTGCCGGGCTATGGCTATGCGAGTGCGTCGCCGGAGGCGAAGGCCGAATGGGGGAAGATGGTCGAACGTTATCTCCATACTTCCGCCACGCTGAAGGCGGTATTTCTTCTGGCGGACATCCGGCACAATCCGACGGAAGACGACCGGAACATGTATCGCTGGATTGTTTCGAACGGTCTGAAACCGGTTATCATCGCGACGAAGCTGGACAAGATCAAAAGAAGCCAGGTCCTGAAACAGGTCCAGGCGATGAGAAGCGGATTCGGGTGCGGAAGCGATACGGCTTTCATCCCGTTTTCCGCCGAGACGGGGCAGGGAAAAAACGAACTTTACAAATGCATCGATGACACGCTGCGGCAGTAAGATGCCGAAAAAAATGACCCGTCTGAACGGGTCATTTTCCGCCGAGAAGCCTTTTCATCGCATAGGAGTATATGTCTTTGCTGCAATCCTTCCAGCGTGCGCACATCTGTTTGGCCTGGTTTTCGTCCGGGACGGTTAAGGAGAGGGAGATCAGCTTGGATTTTCCTTCGTTCACGTCGCACTGGATCACGAAATCCTGAGTGGTCGACTTGTAATAGTCGGAGGTGGTTCCCACCTCGTTCCGCATTTTGAAGCGGTTTTCCTTCAGATAGGCGTCCATATCCGCGATGATTTCCGCGGAAATCTTTTTTCCGAAAAAGGTGAAGGTTTCTTCGCCTTCGGGAAGAATTTCGTAACGGGAAGAGTTCTGGACCGTATCCATGCGGATCAGGCCGGCATCGATCAGCTCGGACAGAGCCTGCTGCAGGGTAAAGTAGGTCGCGTATTCCCGCGACAGGAAAAAGTCCGACAGCTGCGTATTGGTCAGAGGAAAATTCACCTGCTTCAGCATGTAAAGAATCATCAGTTTGTATAATGTCATGGGTTCGGAAAGCATTGCACACCTCCTAGATTGCCTCAATTATACCAATCTTTTATTTCAATGGGAAGTGTGATAAAATTTAAACCGTATTGCTTAAACGGGGTGGATCAATGAGAGAAAGAATCAACCGTCTGGCCAAAGGAATCGTGGATTCCGATATGCCGGAGATCAGCATTGCTCCGGAATCGTTTGATTCCCTTCTTAAGACGGGGGAAACCTTAAGAGCCGAACTGGCAGTAAACAGCACCAACGGGATTCATCTGAAGGGTCTTGTCTATGCGGATCATTCCAGGGTAAAGGTCCAGAATGCCTCTTTCGGGGGCACCAGGAACCGGATTACGTTTGATGTAGACTGCCGTTACATGGAAATCGGAGAGGAAATTGCCGGAAATCTGATTCTGGTGACCAATGCCGGCGAATACCGGGTTCCGTTCCGGTTCCGGACAGTGTCGGGCTCTGCGGGTAAAACGATCGGCAGCATCAGAACAACTGAACAGTTTGCAGCGATTGCGAAGGCAGACCGGGAATCGGCGCTTCGCCTTTTTGCGTACAGAGAATTCATCAATGCGCCATTCATGCAGGACATGAAGGTGAGGGCACTTTACAGTGCGTTTTCTGCCGGTTCCAACCGGGAGAGCGCCATGGAGGAATTCCTGGTGGCGGCGGGAGGAAAGAAGCCGGTTTCGCTGAAAGCGGATGAGGCTGTCCGTTCGTTTGCGCTTTTCCAGGGGACGGCAGAGTCCTCCATCCGGATTACGATCGAAAATCCGGGCTGGTTTGCCCTTTCCGTAAAGGCAGATGCGGATTTCATCCGGCTTTCGAAGCGTTCCGTGACGGTTGATGATTTCACGGACGGACAGTTTGATTTCCCGTTTTCCTTAATTTCCGATGCGCTCCACAGCGGGAAAAACACCGGAATGATCACCTTTACTTCCGAAGCGCTTTCTTTCTCCGTTCCGGTGACGGCCTACGGGCCCGAACACAGGGAAAGCGGAACGGAAAAGGAAGTCCTTCTCGCCAGGAAAAGACACTTCGTGAAATATGCGGAATACCGTGTCCGTTATTTCTGTACGAGGGATGAGTCGCTTCCTGTTTTAATGACCGGGGAACTGAATGCAGCAGCCGGCTGTGAGAAAACGCAGACCGAAAAGGACCATCTGGTTCTTTTCAGGGCCGAGGCTGCCCTCCTTGCCGGGGACCTTGATTCCTGCCGCGCTCTTACGGAGTCTGTTGCCGCGGGAATCCGTTCACGCAGGCAGACGGATATTTACGGCTATCTGCTGCATGAATTCATATGCGCAATGCTGCCGGGGGATGAGAATGCATCCAAAAAAGAAGCGGCAGTCCGCCTCATGCGGAAATATCTGAAGGAAAAACACATGCATTCCGTTTTTCCCATGCTCATCGGTGCGGATATATCCTTAAGAAGCAATCCCGCGGCGATCATGGAACTGATCCGTTTCGAATTTGCTTCAGGAAACCGCAGCCCGTTTCTGTATGCGGAATACTGCAGAGTTCTGGAAATCCATCCGGAATTTTTAAATGATCTCGGGAAACTGGAACTGCAGGCATTTCTGTTCGGCATGAGAAAGGATATGATCAGCCCGGAAATGGCGCAGAATATCGCGGGCCATGCGGCTGCGCTGCACACCTTTGACCGTCTTTACTGCCGTCTGATGAAGGATCTGTACGGAAAATATCCGTCGACCATGCTGCTTTCCGCGGTCTGTGCCGTCCTGATCAAGGGGGATATCCATACTCCGAAGGAACATGACTGGTTTGAAAAAGGTCTGGACGAGAAGGTCAGGATAACCGGTCTGTACGAATATTTCCTCTACACGCTTCCGGAACAGTACGATGTACCGCTTCCGAAGGAGATCCTGCTTTACTTTTCATATGACAATATGCTGGATGACAGAAGCAGGGAGAAACTGTACGAAAATATCATCCGGTTTCTGAAACCCGAAACGAAACTGTGGGGAGAATACAAAAATCAGATCGGGCAGTTTGCGGCGAAGCAGGCCATGTCCGGAAAGATCAATTCCCATCTTGCGGTCATTTACAGACATGTCTTCCGTCCGGAAACGGTCGATGAAAAGCTTTCCCGGGTTCTTCCGTCCATTCTCTGCTCCAGGAAGATTTCCTGCGGTTCTCCGTACATGAAATCGGCTGTTGTCATTTATCCGGAACTGAAAAATGAGGCGGTCTACACACTGGAGGAGGGAACCGCATTTGTGCCGGTCTTTTCTCCCGATGCCGTTCTGCTTTTTCAGAATGCCTACGGGAACCGGTTTTCCAATATTCCCCATACCGAGGAGCCGGCCTGTGATCTGCAGGAGCTTCTTCTGAAATGCCAGGAAACGGAACCGGACCAGATATCCATGCATTTGAAACGGATCCGGGAAATCCTTTCTTCCGGAGCAACCGGAAAAGAAGATATGGAGTTCCTGGAAAAGGCGCTGACGAAGCTTCCCCTTTCGGATCTCTTCCGGAAAAAGATGCTTTCCGTCATGATTACGGATACGGCTTCTGATTTCCTGATCCGTGCGGATAAGAACATGCTTTCACAGGCCGAAAGAACGAAGGCCTGCAGTGCGCTGATCCATGCCGCAAAATTCCGGGAAGCCTATGAAATGATACGGACTTACGGATGCGAAAATATAGAGCAGGACGATCTGAAAAAGCTCTGTTCCAAAATGATCCTTGACAGGCTTTTTACGGAAGACCGTCTGCTGCTGCATCTTGCCGACAGAACGCTTGATCATGAACCGAAGGAAAGCGTGATCCTGGATTATCTCTGTGAGCATTACAACGGCAGTACGGAGGAAATGCTGCGCATACTGACGCTTGCGATCGGAGAACATACGGAAACCTATGATCTGGAAGAACGGCTGCTTGCCCAGATGCTGTTCACCGGAAATGATCAGCACATGGATCAGGTGTTTTCCTGGTATATCAACAGGAAGAAGGCAAGCGAAAATATTGTGAGAGCCTATTTCACGATGAAGTGCGCGGAATATTTCCTCAATGACCGTGAGACGGACAGCGATATTTTCGGACTGATCGAAAAGACCTTTTCGGGTTCCATTGAAACGGGAAAGGCTCCGGCCATATGGATGCTTGCCCTGACCAAATATTACGCTACCCTGAACGAACTCAGCGGAGACCGGAAAAAACTTGCGGAGGATCTGCTCGAAAGTCTTCTCGACATGAAACTGGAATTCCCGTATTATAAGAGTCTGGCCCGTTTCATCGATGTTCCCGGAGACATCACGGACAAGGCGATCATAGAATTCCACGGGAACAGGGATTCCAGAATGGAAATCCGTTCCCGCATTCTTCCGGACAGACCGGATTACCGGTCGGAGGAAATGAAACGGATGTATCTCGGCATTTTTGTCCGTCAGATGGTGCTTTTTTCGGGAGAGACCTGGGAATACGAAATCTATGACATAACGGAAGGAGCGCCCGTTTTCAGGACCCGCGGTTCGGTCGAAAGCGACGCTGCCGGTGCCGGAAAAGAAAGAAGCCGTTACGGCTGCCTGAATCATCTGACGATCAGGCTTCGCGCCGGAGACGAGAAAGGCATCCGGGAAGGCATGGAACAGTTTACCGAACAGGAAGAAACCGCAGAACGGCTTTTCGGCCTGATGGAATGAGGAAAGTCTGTGAAAAACGGAAAGGAGCGATATCATGAGCGGTCGGATTATGGGAATTGATCTGTGTGACACCGGTACAGGGATCGCTTTTTCCGATACGGAAAAAACCTTCCGCTTTCCCACCATCATCTGCAGGGACCGGGAAAAGGAAGAGTGGTTTATCGGAGAGGATGCCTACGCGCATGCGCTGAACGGAGAGGGAGTCATTACCGACCGTCTGTTGAAGCTTTCGGAAAACCACGGGACCGCTACGATCGGCGGCATCAAGTATGACGCGGAAACACTGCTGAAAATATTTCTCATGAAGATTACCGAAAAGAGCATTGCGGAAACGGGAAATACGGTTCCTCAGGAAACGGTGGTCTGCATTCCTTCCGTCACGGAAGAGGCTGTGCAAAAGCTCAGACTGTTTCTGGATGCTTCCGGCCATGCCGGAAACGTGCATGTAATCAGCCGCGAGGAAAGCGGCATCTGCTACTGCATGGACCAGCCGCGGGAAATCTGGAACAATCAGATCGGCATTTTCAGCCTTTCGGATGCGGTGCTTACCTATTACGAAATGCATGTGATAAAGAACCGGAAGGAAATGATCGCCTGTGCCGAATCGGAAAATCTGGAAGAGGCCTTCAATCTGGAAATCCTTTCGACGCAGTCCGGCGCAAAGTTGGCGGATAAAATTCTTCTTTCCTGTGCGGAGCGGATCCTGAAAAGAAAGCCGTTTTCGGCGGTCATGCTGACGGGACGCGGTTTTGAAAAGTACGAGTGGGCGCCGGAATTCATGAAGTACGTCTGTTCCAGAAGAAAAGTGTTTCAGGACACGGATCTTTTTGCAAGGGGCGCCTGTGAAAGGGGAAAGGATTTCCTTGCGGGTGCCGCCATGCCCAGGTTCAGATGCATCTGCGACGGACGGCTCGACACCGGCGTGACACTGGATATTGAAAAAGACGGGAAGGAACTGAATTTCCCGGTGGCGAATATCGGCGATGCTTGGTACAGATCAGGCTGTTCCATGCGCCTGATTCCGGACAATGCTTCCGAACTCGTGATGAACATCGTTCCGCTGGAATGGAAAAAGGACAGGATCTTGAGGATACCGCTTTCCTTTCTTCCGGACAGGCCTCCCAAGACGAAGCGCATTGATCTGCACGCATATTTCAAGGACGGAAAGACCATGGTTGTGGAAATAAGCGATGCGGGATTCGGCGAACTGTTTCCGAAAACGGATGCTTCCGTGAAAAAGGAGGTACCGCTATGGGAATGATACTTTGCAGCAGCCGTTCGGCCGCGCACCCAATGTATATCGAAGAACTCGGCGTCCGCCTGTATTCGCTGGAGGAACTCTGTTACTTCATATTCCGGTATCCGCTTCTTGTCCTGGATGATTTTACCGGAGAGCCTCTTTTCGAATTCATCCACACGGAACTCGGAGAGGAAGAACTGGCAAACACGCTTTCAAAGCTGAAGCGGGACCAGACAACGGACGAAGACCTGCTCTGCCTGATCTTAAAGGAAAGCGGGTTTTACGGCAGCTCGGAAGTACACCGGTACGAGCAGCAGCTGCAGGCCCTGAAGAAGCTGCACCCGGCGGAATATATGAAACGGAAAGCGGACGGACTGTTCCGGCTGCAACGGTTCGGCAAGGCCATTCAGCTGTATGAAAAAATACTCGCCATGCCGGACGACCAGACGGTGAACGGCGCCTTCCGCGGAGCGGTTTACAATAACATCGGCAGTTGCTATGCCAACCTGTTTCTGACCGAGCAGGCATACCGGGCATATGACAGGGCCTACGGACTGCTGAAGGACAGAGCCATTCTGAAACGGATCTATTTTCTTTCCCTGACCGAACCGGTAATCGAACTGAAGGAGCGCTACCAGTCCATGGCCGGAGATGAGTCGAGCATGGAATGGGACCGGGAATATGAAAAGGTCAGAATGGATGTCCGGGAATGCGAAGCACGGAAAAAGGTAGACGCAATTTTTGAAAGAGATCCGGTCCGGCGGATGAAGCTGGCATCCGAACAGATCGAAACATGGAAGCAGAACTTCAGAAATATGCTGTAGAAAGGACATGAAACGGAAATGAAAGAGCTCAACAAAACATATGATCCCGCTGAAATCGAGGACAAGATCTATCAGAAGTGGCTGGACAGAAAATATTTTCATGCGGAACCGAATCCGGATAAAAAACCCTTTACGATCGTCATGCCGCCGCCGAATATCACGGGGCAGCTTCACATGGGCCATGCCCTGGACAATACCATGCAGGATATCCTCATCCGCTACAAAAGGATGCAGGGCTATGAAGCACTCTGGCAGCCGGGAGAAGACCATGCGGCAATTGCCACGGAAGTGAAGGTCATCAACAAGCTGAAGGACGAGGGAAAAAGCAAGGAAGAACTCGGCAGAGACGGTTTCCTGAAGGAATGCTGGAAGTGGAAGGAAGAGTACGGCTCCAGAATTTTAAAGCAGCTGCAGAAACTCGGTTCTTCCGCCGACTGGGACAGGGAACGCTTCACGATGGACGAAGGCTGTTCCGAAGCGGTGAAGGACGTCTTTGTCCGCCTGTATAACAAGGGCTATATCTACAAGGGCTCCCGCATCATCAACTGGTGTCCGGTCTGCAGGACTTCCATTTCGGACGCGGAAGTGGAACATGTGGATATGGACGGCTTCTTCTGGCACATCAACTATCCGATTGTCGGAGAAGAGGGAAAATACGTCGAAATCGCGACGACGCGTCCGGAAACGCTTCTGGGCGATACGGCCGTGGCCGTGAATCCGTCCGATCCGCGCTATACGGATATCGTCGGGAAAATGCTGCATCTTCCGCTGACGGACCGGGAGATTCCGGTGATCGCGGATGAATATGTGGACAGGGAATTCGGGACCGGGTGCGTCAAGATAACGCCCGCTCATGACCCGAACGATTTTGAAGTGGGGAAACGCCATCATCTTGAAGAAATCAATATCCTGAACGATGACGCCACCATCTGCTGCCCGGGTTCGAAGTATGACGGGATGGACCGCTATGAAGCGCGGAAACTGATGGTGGAAGACCTGAAGAAGGCAGGCCTTCTGGTCAAGGTGGTCCCGCACAGCCATAATGTCGGAACGCATGACCGCTGCAAGACCGTGGTGGAGCCGATGATCAAACCGCAGTGGTTTGTTAAGATGGATGAAATGGCAAAGCCCGCGGTCGAGGCGCTGAAAACCGGAAAACTGAAGTTTGTTCCGGAGAGCTACGGAAAGACATATCTGAACTGGCTGGAAGGCATTCATGACTGGTGCATTTCCAGACAGCTCTGGTGGGGCCACAGGATTCCGGCCTATTACTGCGACGACTGCCATGAGATGGTCGTGGCGAAGGAATGTCCCGACAGGTGTCCGAAATGCGGCGGAACGCATTTTACGCAGGATCCCGACACGCTGGATACCTGGTTCTCCTCTGCGCTGTGGCCGTTTTCCACACTCGGCTGGCCGGAGGAAACGCCGGAGTACAAATATTTCTATCCGACGGATGTCCTGGTGACAGGATATGACATCATCTTTTTCTGGGTCATAAGAATGGTGTTCTCCGGCATTGAGCAGACCGGGAAGGTGCCGTTCCATACGGTCTTAATCCACGGACTCATCCGTGATTCCGAAGGACGAAAGATGAGCAAGTCCCTGGGAAACGGAATTGATCCACTGGAAGTGATCGGCAAGTACGGTTCCGATGCGCTCCGCTGCACGCTGATGACCGGGAACGCACCGGGAAACGACATGCGTTTTTACTGGGAGAGGGTTGAGGCTTCCAGAAATTTCGGCAACAAGGTGTGGAATGCCTCCAGGTTCATCATGATGAATCTCGGGGAAAAGGCGCCGGAGAAGCCGGACAGAAAATTACTCACCATGCCGGACAGATGGATTCTTTCCAAGTGCAACGGACTGGTGAAGGAAGTCACGGAGAATCTGGACAAGTACGAGCTCGGAATTGCCCTGGGGAAGGTTTACGATTTTATCTGGGAGGAATTCTGCGACTGGTACATCGAGATGGTGAAGCCGCGGCTCTGGAACAAAGAAGATACTTCCAGGGATGCCGCGCTCTGGACGCTGAAGACGGTTTTAAGCACTTCGCTGAAGCTTCTTCATCCGTTCATGCCCTTCATCACGGAGGAAATCTACTGCAATTTAAACGAAGACGAAGAGAGCATCATGATTTCCAGCTGGCCGGTATATTCTGCGGAATATGATTTCGCAGAAGAAGAGCGGGAAACGGAGATCTTAAAGGAAGCTGTCCGCGCAATCCGCAATGTCCGTACGACCATGAACGTTCCGCCGTCCAAAAAGGCAGCGGTCTATGTTGTATCGGCAGATGCGGACCTTCTTTCGGTGTTTGAGCACTCGGAGGTGTTTTTCGGCATGCTGGCCTATGCATCCTCCATCCATCTTCAGAATGACAAGACGGGAATTGCCGCCGATGCGGTGTCGGCTGTTATTCCGGGAGCCAATATCTATATGCCCTTTGCGGATCTTGTGGATATCGGGAAGGAACTGGAGCGTCTTACGAAAGAGGAGAGCCGCCTGAACGGTGAGATCAAACGGTCGGAGGGCATGCTGAAGAACGAGAAATTCCTGAACAGAGCGCCTGCGGAAAAGGTGAAGGAAGAGCAGGAAAAACTGAAAAAGTACGAGCAGATGCTATCGCAAGTGAAGGAACAGATTTCACATTTAAAGAAATAGAAAGTGCGGTATCCGCATGGATTACGAGTCATATGTGGCATCGCTTCCGATGTGGGCAACGAGGAAAAACAAGCTGCCCGACATCAGGGAGTTTTTAAAGGTACTGGGGAATCCTGCAATGGACAGGAAAATCATTCATGTCGCGGGAACAAACGGGAAAGGGTCCGTCTGTGCCTATCTTACGGAAGCCCTTCTGGACAGAGGTTTTCATACCGGAACGTTTGTCTCGCCGCATCTTATGAATGTCCGGGAAAGAATTCTCCTTGACGGGGTTCCGGTTTCGGAAGAACGGTTCTCGGAAGAAGCGGAAAAGGTAAAAGCGGCTGCGGATCTTATGGCGGAAAAAGGCTTCGCGCATCCGACTTATTTTGAATTTCTTTTTTATACTGCCATGGAGGTTTTTGCCGGAACGAAACCGGACTATGTGATCCTGGAAACAGGACTGGGCGGAAGACTGGACGCGACAAATGCGGTACTTCCGGTGCTGACCGTGATCACCAGCATCAGCATGGATCATATGAAATATCTCGGGAACAAGATCACGGAAATCGCCGGGGAGAAGGCGGGGATCATCAAGCAGAACGTACCGCTCTGCTATGACAGAAACAGTGCGGAAGCGGAAAGGGTCCTTCTGTCCCGCGCGGAAGAGAAAAATGCCATGGCATACGCGGTCGATGCAGAGAAGGCGAGAGCAGATGAAACCTATGCCTTTCTGCCGGCAGCCTACATGAGGGAAAATGCCGCGGTCGCGGAGAAGGCCTTTGAACTCCTCGGCCTGCAGGCGGGAGAAAAATTCGTATCCTCCGTGAAGCGTACGCACTGGGCGGGACGCATGGAAGAAATCAGACCGGACGTTTTTCTGGACGGCGCGCACAATGAAGACGGGATCAGGGCATTCTCTGATGCCGCCTGTGATATCTGCAGAAAAAGAAACAAGAAATGCGTTCTTCTTCTGTCGGCAGTCTCGGACAAGGATTTCCGCGCAATGTGTCTGCAGATCGGAAAACATCTCAGGCCGGAAAGAATCTATACGGCGGAGCTTTCCTGCGGGAGAGCCGCAGAAGAGAAAAATCTGACAAAGGAAATCCGGGAAGCAACCGGCCTTTCCGCGGCTGCCTGCGGGTCCGTGGAAACGGCCTTCAGGACTGCACTGAAAAACAAGGCGCAGGATGAAATTCTGTTCTGCACCGGTTCGCTGTATCTTGTCGGTGAAATTTTTTCGCTGAACGGAGAAAACAATGATCAATTACGATGAGGAAATATCGCGTTTCAAATCAAGCCTTGACATATCGGCGGCGGAGGATGCCATTGTCCGCAGCGATCTTACGGATATGAATGACATCATGATGGAGATGATTAAAAACAAGCTTAAGGAGCAGCACTGATGGATACAGCGGAACGTTGCGTACGGATTTCGAACAGCTATTACAATCTCGGTCTGGAAAAGGCAAAAAAGCGGGATCTGTCCGGAGCCGTGCCGTGTCTCGTACACGCACTGAAGTTCAACAAACATCACACGGATGCCAGAAATCTGCTCGGCCTGATTTATTATGAGGTCGGGGAGGTTACGGATGCGCTTGTCCAGTGGGTCATCAGCATGAACCTGCAGCCGGAACAGAACCGGGCGGATATCTACCTGGACGAGATCCAGAGAAAACGCGGCAGGCTCGAGGCGTGCGGACAGGTCATATCCAGATATAACCAGGCGCTTTCCTTTGCCCAGAACGAGAACTATGATCTTGCGGTTCTGGAACTGAACAGGGCAGTGCAGGACAACCCGAAGTACGTGCGCGCGAACCTTCTTCTTGCGCTTCTGCTTATGAACCGGGAGGAGTATTTAAGAGCGGGGAAAATACTGTCCTCGGTTCTGAAAACGGACCGCGGCAATCCGCAGGCGATCTGGTATCTGTCGGTCGTAAGGGAAAGCATCACGCCGGAAAAGGCGGCGGCCGAGCGGAAAAAGAATAAAAACCGGAAGGAAACTTCCGGAGGCCGGGAACAGTCCGAGGAAATGATTGTTCCGTCCACTTACAGGGAGAATACCGGGTGGCAGACGACCCTGAACATCGGGATGGGGCTGATCATAGGGGCGGCGGCGGTGATCTTTCTGTATATGCCGACCAGGACTGCCTATCTTGAGCAGGCACACAACAGAGACCTGATTTCCGTCAGCAACGAACTGAATGATGCAAACAACCGGATCGAGTCGCTGACTTCGGATAATACTTCTCTCACAACAGAGAAGGACGATCTCACAAACCAGCTGAACACGATCGTGGAAACGGATACCTACAAGCTGTCGCAGTACCAGAAGCTGATCGGAATCCTCGAGAACTACAGAAACAATAATTATTCAAAGGCAGCCGATCTGTTTGCGACGATCGATTCCAGTCAGCTGACCGATATCGATGACGGAAGCAATGTTTCGGTGTCGCAGATATTCAAGTCCATATCGGGAAAGATGAACAGCGAAGGATACGTCAGTCTCACGAAAGACGGAAACGGCTATTACGAAAAGGCCGATTATAAGACTGCCATATCCTATTACGACAAAGCGCTTGCCATCAAGGCCGATTATGAAGAAGCCATGTTCAGAAAGGCCATGAGCTATAAAAAACTCGGAGACATACAGAATGCGAATAATCTGTTCGGGGAAGTGATCATCCGTTTCCCGAATACGGAATTTGCCGCACAGGCCAAGGCAGAGCGTGGATACTGATTGGAATGATTGAATGTGATTTACCGGGCTACGCCGGGACCGGTATTTTCTCTCGGCGCAAGCGTCTGGTATCCGGGTCCTATGGGCTGCACGGTACCGGGAGATACTGTTTCTGCGGTACCCTTACCGGGTGTGCTGCCCGGATTCTTCGGAGCAGGCTGTGTTTCCGCCGCCGGTGCAGTATGAATGGTGCAGGGCCCCGGAGAGGAGAACACGGAGTCGTCGGTTTCGTCTTCGGATTCCGGAACCACCATGATGACGCTGGTGCGAAGATCGGTGCAGTACGGAGTCGGAATTCCGCCGGATTCGGCACACACCGTGATGGAAGCGTGCTTGTCGCACATTTCCGTCGGCACGGTTCCTTTGGCAAAATATTCCGTATAGGTGGCATTGCCCCGCGGGTCGGAGCTGCATATTCCCGGCACCGCAAGCTTTCCGGATTTACGGCATATTTCCGCCTGTTCCACACTGTCGGGGACAGGGAAGCCGGTGTCTTCTTTTCCTTCATGGATAGCCGTCATGATTTTTTTCCAGATGAGTTTATGAAATGAGCTTCCGCCGTTTTCCGTGAGGCTCTGGTTATTGTCGCAGCCGGCCCAGATCCCGGCCGTGTAGTAGGGCGTAAAGCCGACAAACCAGATGTCGTTGTTGTTGGAAGTGGTTCCCGATTTCCCGGCGCAGCTCATGTTGTCGATTTTGGCGGCGGGACTGGTGGAACTTACGCTCACGCCGTCGCGCGAAAATTTATGGTTGCTCTGCATGGAGGCGGCCATGGCATCCGTAAGCAGGAAGGCAGTGGAGTCCTTCAGGACGCGGTGCGTTTCAGGCGTGTTGTCGATCAGAACTTTGCCGTTGTGGTCAAGAATTCTGGTGAAGAAGACCGGCTTTGTGTAGACGCCGCCGTTGGCAATGGAAGAGAAGGCTCCCGTCAGTTCAAGATTGCTTACCCCGTATGTCAGGCCGCCCAGCGCGGTGGCCGCATTGTAATCGGTTTTCGTTAAGGATGTGATGCCGAATTTCTGGCAGTAGTCGACGCCCATCTGCGGCGTGACGGTTTCCATGAGACAGCGGACCGCGACAATATTCATGGAATAGATGATGCCGTCGCGTATGCTCGACCAGCCCAGATATCCGTTCTGATTGTACCAGTTCCGGAAGGTCTTGGTGCCGACCGTGTAGGGCGCGTCATAATAGACGGTACCGAGCGTGGCACCGCAGGCGTCCAGAGCAGGCGCAAAGGAAGAAAGCACCTTGAAGGTGGAGCCGGGCTGACGCAGCGTACCGGAGGCACGGTTCAGCGTAAGAGAAGCGGTTTTTTCGCCGCGGCCTCCCGAAAGCGCCTTGACCTGTCCGGTGGCCTGTTCCATCAGAACAAAGGAATCCTGCGGCTCCAGAATGATATGGAGCGATTCCCCGAGAATCTGGTCCCCTTCCTTCACCACTGCCGCCTTGTAGGCTGCGACGTCTTTTTTGGCGGCATCTTCCGTTGCATAGAGGCCGTTGAAGCTGTCCTCCAGCTGTTCCCCGTGATATTTCTTCAGCGTTTCCTCCGAGTAATTGACCGTGTTTCCGTCTTTCCCCTTTACGGACAGTCTGTATTCGACCGAATATCTGGTGACGGGATAATTTTCCGGATTGTTGATCTCGGAATCCACGATCGTCTGCAGATCCGGATCCTGCGTGGAATAAACGGAAAGGCCGCCGCTGTACAGCATGTTATGTGCCTGCGTTTCGGAATAGCCGAGCTTGTCCTGCAGGGCGGACATGACCTGCTTCACCAGTTCGTCGGTAAAGTAACTGTAGGTCTGCGTCGCTTTTTCTCTGGTGATGAGGTCCGCATTCTGGATGCGCGAATAGACGTTGTCGGCCAGCGCTTCTTCCTGCTGCGCCTTGGTAATGTAGCCCTGCTCGTACATATACTGGAGAATAACTTTGCGTTTCTCCGCATTGGCCGCCTGCCCGGAGATCGGATTCAGACGAGACGGGTTCTGCGTGATTCCCGCAATGACGGCACACTCCGAAAGGGTAAGATCGGAGACTTCCTTGTTGAAATATCTTCTGGCGGCGACCTTTACGCCGAGCGTGTTGTTCCCGAGATTGATGGTGTTCAGATAATTGGTTAAGATCAGTTTCTTGTCCATGCTTTTTTCAAGCTCGATCGCAAGGTACTGTTCCTGGAGCTTTCGTTCCAGCTTTTCCCCGAAACTTTTTTCCCTTCCGCCGTTGAAAACATTGTTTTTGATCAGCTGCTGCGTGATCGTGGAACCGCCGCCGGAAGAGGAATCTCCCTTGACGATGCCGGCAACAGCACGCATAATGGAACGTGTATCCACGCCGTTGTGCTGCCAGAAACGGGAATCCTCGATTGCCACGAAGGCATTGATCAGGTTTTTCGGAAGCTCCTCATAAACGGCTTCCTCACGGTTGCTGCCGGCCATGACGAGCGTGTCGGTCGTGTTGCCTTTTGCGTCATAGATGGAGGTGGCATAGCCCATGGGGATAATGCTGTCGATCTTGATCTTCGGCGTGTTGTCGATGATTCCCATGAACAGTCCGCAGCAGGCGGAGATTCCCATGGAGAAGCCGGCGATCAGCACGACAAAAACAATCCTGGAAAAAATCAGGATCAGTTTGTTCAGGTATTTACCGGATCTGGACCGGATGTTCCGGATATTTTTTGCTGTTGCGGTCTGACTGAAATTCATGAACCAGGGCCTCCGGATTCCGGCATCCTCTGCGGATGCGAAAATTCTAACTTATTATATCAGATAGCGGGATGAACTTCCACATCAGGATATGCCGATTGTGAGGAAAAGTGGGAGACATGACTTAAAATATGACGGAATTTATAAATAAAGATTACGAAACATTGCAGAAACGGAGCAGGATATGGGGAACGAAGCCCAGAAGGAAATCATCTGTCTGTCCGGAGGAAGCGGAGAGATCGTCGTGCAGAAATCCCGCTTCCTCGCAGACGTGAGTCCGGTGAAGAATGCCGGGGAGGCAGAGGCGTTTTTATCCGGGATACGGAAAAAATATTATGACGCGAAGCATCACTGCTATGCCTATGCCGCCGGAGAAGACGGGCTTGTGAAAAAATGCTCCGATGACGGCGAGCCGCAGAGGACTGCCGGCATGCCGATCATGGATATCATCGAGCGGCAGAACATTAAGGATATCTGCATTGTCGTGACCCGTTACTTCGGGGGAATCCTTCTGGGAACCGGCGGACTGGTAAGAGCCTATCAGGCGGCCGCGGAGGAGGGACTCAGGCATTCCGTGCTGGCGGAAAGGAAAACCGGGTTTCTTCTTTCCTACAGCCTTGATTACGGGCTTTACGAGAAAATGAAGAATCTTTCGGAGCGGGAACGGATTACGGTTCCGGAAACTGTTTTCGGGGAACGGGTGCGGTTAAAAGTCCTGATTCCGGAAGAACTTGAGGGTGAATTCCTGAAACAGGTCCGGGAAATGAGCTGCGGAGCGGCGGTTCCGGAAGAAAAAAAGCCGGTCCGCTATTGCATGAGCGGCGGAAAAGTCCTATACTAAATATTTGTGAAAAAATGCAACCTTTGAGAAAGAAGAGTCCTTATGAAGATTAAAAGAGAAAATATCAGAAACGTAGCCATCATTGCCCATGTCGACCACGGTAAAACCACGCTTGTGGATCAGCTTCTGCGTCAGAGCGGAGTCTTCCGTGAAAACCAGGAAGTGGTGGACCGCGTGATGGACTCCGGAGCAATCGAACGGGAAAGAGGGATCACCATCCTTTCCAAGAATACTGCCGTCAACTACAAGGGAACGAAGATCAACATCGTCGATACGCCCGGTCATGCGGACTTCGGCGGTGAAGTCGAACGTGTTCTTAAAATGGTGGACGGCGTCGTCCTGGTGGTGGACGCCTTTGAAGGCTGCATGCCGCAGACGAAGTTTGTTTTGCAGAAGGCGCTGGAACTGGATCTGGACGTTGTGTGCTGCGTCAACAAATGCGACCGTCCGGAAGCAAGGCCCGAAGAAGTGGTCGATGAAGTTCTGGAACTCCTGATGGATCTGAATGCCAACGACAAGCAGCTTGAGTGTCCGTTCGTGTTTGCCAGCGCAAGAGGCGGCTGGGCAAGATATAAGGTCACCGACACGAACAACAACATGGATCCGTTGTTTGAAACCATCATCAATCATGTGCCGGCCCCCACGGGAGATCCGGATGCCGACGTGCAGATCCTGATCAGTACGATTGATTACAATGACTATGTCGGCAGAATAGGAATCGGGAAGGTGGAGCACGGAACCATCCATGTGAATGAAGAATGCGCGATCGTGAACCACCACGAGCCGGACAAACTCCGCCGGGTGAAGATCGGCAAGCTCTATGAGTTCGAAGGACTGAAGCGGGTGGAAGTGCAGAAGGCGGAGTTCGGCGCGATCGTTGCCATCTCCGGCATAGACGATCTGCACATCGGCGACACGATCACCTCGCCGGTGAACCCGGTGTCCATTCCCTTCCAGAAGATTTCCGAACCCACGATATCCATGAACTTCATGGTCAACGATTCACCGCTTGCCGGGCAGGAGGGAACCTATGTGACGTCCCGTCATATCCGCGACCGTCTGTACCGGGAACTGAACACGGATGTTTCGCTCCGTGTTGAGGATACGGATTCGCCGGACTGCTTCAAGGTATCCGGAAGAGGCGAGCTGCATCTGTCCGTACTGATTGAAATGATGCGGAGAGAGGGATATGAATTTGCCGTCAGCAAGGCGGAAGTCATATACCGTTATGATGAGCGGAACCAGAAACTGGAACCCATGGAGATTGCCTATGTGGATGTGCCGGAAGAGTTCACCGGTGTCGTCATCCAGAAGCTGACCGGAAGAAAAGGCGAGCTGCAGGGCATGAGCCCCATTCATCACGGCTTTACGAGACTCCAGTTTAACATTCCTTCCAGAGGACTGATCGGGTACCGCGGCGAGTTCATGACGGATACCAAGGGAAACGGAATCCTGAATACGGAGTTTGACGACTACGGTCCCTTCAAGGGAGAAATGTTCTACCGGAAGACCGGTTCCATTATCGTATATGAAGACGGCGAGTCCATCACGTACGGCCTCTTCAATGCGCAGGAAAGAGGAACCCTCTTCATCGGGCCCGGCGTGAGAGTGTACGCGGGCATGGTGATCGGACAGAGCGGCAAGTCGGAAGACGTGGAAGTGAATGTCTGCAAGACAAAGAAGCTGACCAACACGCGTTCGAGCAATGCGGACGAAGCGCTGAAACTCGTTCCGCCGAAGAACATGTCGCTGGAACAGTGCCTCGAGTTTATCGATACGGATGAACTTCTGGAGGTCACGCCGAAGAGTCTCCGGATCCGTAAGAAGATCCTTGACCCGACGCTCAGGAAACGCTCGATGATGAAGACGAAGCAGGAGATGGAGAGACGCTGAACCGGAGCCACAGATTCCCGGCAGGCGGATTTCTGAACATGACCGGTACACATGACCGGTTCTTAACAGTGTTTCATGCATAAAAACAGAAGCGGGTGTACGCGGCTACGGGATAAAGCTTTCCTATGCGCCGCGCACACCCCTTCTGTTTTTATGCGCAGGGCCGCACAGGGAATTATGCCCCTTCGGGGCATGCGGCCCGCGCACGGGTAGGAGACGAAAAAGCTTTCTCCTACTCGATCCTTAAGTTTATTTTTTATCTGCACATTTGGATTTTGTGCGGAGAAAGTCCCGCCCTTCTGTCTCCAGGTTATGACTTATTCATTCAGCCTACCGCCATGTTCCGCAGCAATATGTCCCGGTCCGCGTCTTACTTGAGTTTCTTCAGCCGCTCCCCGATCGCATCATTGATGATCTTCAGCGTCTTTATGCGCGCATAGCATTTGTCGTTTCCCTCGATGATGTGCCAGGGCGCAAAATCCGTAGAAGTATATTTGATCATGTCATTCACCGCGGTTTCGTACTGCGGCCATTTCTCGCGGTTTCTCCAGTCCTCATCGGTGAGCTTCCACTGCTTTTCGGGATCCGCTTTCCGCTCTTCGAAGCGTTTCAGCTGTTCCTCGTTTGTGACATTGATCCAGAACTTGACGATGATCGCGCCCCAGTCATAGAGCTGACGCTCGAAATCGTTTATTTCCCCGTAGGCCCTCTGCCAGTCGGAGACGGAACAGAACCCCTCTATCCGTTCCACCATGACCCTGCCGTACCAGGTGCGGTCGAAGATCACAATGTGTCCGTTCTTCGGAAGCCTTCGCCAGAAACGCCACAGAAAATGGCGGTTCTTTTCTTCCGGACTCGGCGCCGCGATCGGCATCACCTCATATCCGCGCGGGTCGAGCGCTTCCGAAACACGCTTGATGTTTCCGCCTTTTCCGGCGGCGTCCCACCCTTCATAGGCGATGATCATGGGAATTTTATGAAGGTAAAGTTTATTATGATAATCGGAAAGCTTTTCCTGCTCCTTCTTCAGTTCTTTTTTATATTCGGACTCTTCGAGTTTAAGGTCCATGTCGATATCCTTCAAAAGCGGCATGGGAACAAAACGATACTGTCCGGGCTGGATGACGGCGGAGGATGATTTTGCCTTGCGGTCCTTTTCCTTCTTCAGTTTCAGCGCGGTCTTCACGGAATCCGCCACAACCGTAAAAATATCCAGCGTGCAGGTGTCGTCGTCCATGCCGCTTACGACATGCCAGGGAGCATTCGGCGTGTTGGTATATTCGAGCATGGAATCGAAGGTCTTTTCATATTTTCCGTAGTCCTTGTACTGCTTTTTGTCGGACTCCGTCACGCGCCATGCCGTGCTTTTGTGCGCGTTCAGCCGTTCCATTCTTTCCTTCATTTCCTTTTTGGAAATATGAAGGAAAAATTTGATGATCAGATATCCGTTGTCCGTAAGGCCACGTTCGAAGCTGTTGATTTCATTCATGTGGCGCAGGTTCGTCAGCTCGTCTACCTTGTTCTCCAGACGCATGACGGACACTTCCTGATACCAGGACTCGTCCATGACGGAAATCCTGCCACCCTCCGGAATGGTAAGCCAGTGACGCCACATCATGGGTTCCCTCAGGTCCACGACGGTGGGAGGAAGGGTATTCACGACCGTAAACCAGCGCGGATCGAAATTCAGAATCAGTTTCTGAATCTGATGCCCCTTGCCGGCGCCGCTCCAGCCTTCAAACAGGATGATGACCGGGAGATTTTCCGTTTTGATCGGACTGTCCAGAGAGGTAAGAGTATTTTTAAGATCCCTGATCTGTTCCTTATATTCTTCCTTGGTTATTTTTCGCTTCAGATCTGTTTTTTCAAGCATGCCGCCCTCCTTTGAAAGCAACGTATCCTATATAAAAAATATTAGTTTAGGGGGCGGAAAAAGTCAATGGAACGGGACGCATGTGCTTATGGATTTCTTGCGGTTTTAACCTGCTTGCATTATAATAAGCGCAATATACAACAGAGGTTTAAAACGTGCGGACACTGAAGAAAATTCTTCCATTCGTCGGAAAATACAGAAGAGACCTGATCCTTGCGGTCCTTTTTGTTGTCGTGGAATCCGTCATCGAACTGTTTGTTCCCTTTGTCATGGCGGCTGTGATCGATGTGGGTGTCGTGCAGAGGGACATCCATTTCATCCTTTTCAAGGGAGCGGAAATGGTCGCGCTGACCGCATTGTCGTTCACTGCCGGAATGTTCTATGCCGGCTTTATCGCCAGGGCGGCCTACGGGTTCGGAGCGGCGGTCAGGGAAGCGGAATATGCGGCCGTGCAGCAGTATTCGTTCGGCGATCTGGACAACTTCCGGACATCCTCGCTCGTGACCAGGATGACTTCCGACACGACGGTCCTTCAGAACGCGGTAATCAACGGCGTGCGTCCGATGATCCGGGGACCCGTGATGATGGTCCTCGGAATTTTCCTCGCGTTCCGGATGAACGCGCACCTTTCCGTCATTTTTCTCGTGCTTCTTCCCATTCTTGCAGTGATCGTATTCACGATTGTCTCCAGAATAGCACCTCTTTACAATGTCATGCAGAAGGCTGTGGATTCGGTCAACACGGTCGTGCAGGAAGACCTGACGGCGGTCCGCGTGATCAAGGCATTTGTGCGCGGCGAATATGAAGAAAACAAATTTGCCGCTGTAAACGGACATCTGCGGGAAGTCACGGAAAAGGCCACGGCCCTTACGGTCCTGAACCAGCCGGCATTCCAGACGCTTCTCTATACGGCCATGGTGCTGTTCATGTGGATGGGCGGCAACATGATCATAAAGGGAACCCTGAAGGTCGGAGAGCTGACCGGGATCCTTACCTATGTGCTTCAGATCATGAATTCCGTCATGATGATATCCAACTCCTTCCTTCTGCTGACGCGTTCGCTGGCGAGCGTCGAGCGGATTGCCGAGATCCTTGAGAGAAAACCGGAAATCCGGAATCCGGAGAAACCCGTTACCGAAGTAAAGGACGGAAGCGTGGATTTCTGTGATGTTTCCTTCAAATACGGAAAGAACGCTTCGGAATATACGCTGGAGCATGTGACGCTTTCCTTCCGGGCAGGACAGACGATCGGGATCATCGGCGGAACGGGCAGCTCCAAGAGCACGCTGGTCCAGCTGATTCCGCGTCTGTATGATGCGGCAGAAGGAGAAGTGAAGGTCGGCGGCAGAAACGTGAAGGACTACGATCTGAAGGCCCTGCACGATGCAGTCGGAATTGTGCTGCAGAAGAATCTGCTTTTTTCCGGTACCATCGAAGACAATCTGAAATGGGGAAATGAAAAGGCAACCGAGGCGGAAGTTCAGAACGCGCTGGTAACGGCGGCGGCAGACCGGTTTGTTGCCGGTTTCCCGGAGGGGATCCGTACGGAACTGGGACAGGGCGGCGTCAATGTTTCCGGCGGACAGAAGCAGCGGCTCTGCATTGCGAGGACCGTTCTGAAAGCTCCGAAGATCCTTATCCTGGATGATGCGGTTTCGGCGGTGGATACCGCAACCGAGCGGAAAATCCGCAATGCGCTTTCTTCGCTTGAGGATATGACGAAGATCATCATTGCCCAGCGGGTCACGAGCGTCATGGATGCGGACAGCATCGTGATCATGGATAACGGCACCGTTCATGCCGTCGGCACGCATGCGGAGCTGCTGGCAAAAGACCCCATCTATCAGGAAATCTGGCGGACGCAGACAGGGGGTAAAGTATAATGGCCATGAAGACAGTGAAACGCGACCGCCCCAAGGACGTACGGAAAACCGCCGCGCAGCTCTTTGCCTATTTCGGAAAGCATAACCGCCTCCTGCTTCTGGTGACGGTTCTCGTGGTGATCAGCGCGGTTGCCAATATCATCGGCGTGTATATGATCAAGCCCGTCATCAACAAATACGTGATGCCTGCGGATTTGCCGGGCCTTTTCAAGGGTGTCGTGATAACCGCCTCCGTCTATGCGGCAGGCGTACTCTCAAACCTCGGCTATACGCAGGTCATGGTAAGGCTTGCCCAGAAAATCGTGTTTGATATCAGACGCGATCTGTTCTCCTCCTTTCAGAAACTGCCGCTCCGCTATTTCGACACTAACCGGCACGGCGATCTGATGAGTCTTTTCACGAACGATGTGGACACCGTTTCGGAGGCACTGAACAACAGCTTTGCGGGGACCATACAGTATTTCATTCAGATCGTCGGAACGCTTACCGTTCTGATTGTCCTGAATGTCCGGCTGTCGCTGATCGTGATGGCCGGCTATGTCTGCATGTTTGCCTGGATCTTTTATTCCTCCAAACGCAGCAAGTTTTTCTTTGACGAGCAGCAGAAGAACCTCGGCGCCCTGGACGGCTTCATCGAGGAAACCGTGAGCGGTCAGAAGGTCGTCAAGGTCTTTAACCACGAAGAAGAAAACATGGTCGAATTCCGGGTGAAGAACCTGGGACTGCAGAAGGCCGGAACCTCCGCGCAGCGCTATGCCTCCACGCAGGTGCCCATGGTCGTCACGATTTCGTTTTTAAACTATACGGCGGTGGCGGTCGTCGGCAGCATCATGGCGATCAACGGTCAGATGGATGTCGGCGGGCTGGCAAGCTACCTTGTGTTCGTGCGGCAGGCAGCCATGCCCATCAACCGCTTTGTCGGGCAGTCGAACGTCATCCTGAATGCGCTGGCCGGAGCCGAACGGATTTTCAGGGCCATGAATACGGAACCGGAAAAGGATGAGGGCAGGTATATTCTTCAGCAGACAGCGAAGGATTCCTGGTCATGGAAGGACACCGCGGATCCGGAGAAGGCGCCGGTAAAGCTGTGCGGGGACGTCAAGTTCAATCATGTGACGTTTGCCTACAGGGCAGGGCATACCATTCTGAAGGACATCAGTCTTTATGCAAAGCCCGGGCAGAAAATCGCCCTGGTGGGTTCCACCGGAGCCGGGAAGACGACGATCACGAATCTGATTACGCGGTTTTACGATATCGAGGCAGGCAGCATTACCTACGACGGCATAGACATCCGGGATATCAGGAAGGATTCTCTGCGGCAGAGTCTCGGCATGGTGCTTCAGGATACGCACCTGTTCACGGGAAGCATAGGAGACAACATCCGTTTCGGGAAACCGGATGCGACGGATGAAGAAGTGGAGAAGGCAGCCGGAATTGCCAATGCGGACAGTTTCATCAGAAGACTGCCGGAAGGCTACCGGACCGTGATTACGGGAGACGGAGAAAATCTGTCGCAGGGGCAGAGACAGCTGATCGCCATCGCGAGGACGGCAATTGCCGATCCGCCGGTCTTAATCCTTGATGAGGCGACTTCGTCGATTGACACCAGAACGGAAGCCCTGATTGAAAAGGGAATGGACAGACTGATGGAAGGACGCACGGTCTTTGTGATTGCCCACAGACTTTCCACGGTAAGGAACGCAAACGCCATTCTGGTGCTGGAGCACGGGACGATCATCGAGCGCGGCGATCACGAGGAACTTTTAAAGCAGCGGGGAGAGTATTACCAGCTTTATAACGGAATGTTTGAACTGAACTGACTTTAAACCGCCGGCGCAGGAATCTCTGATGCGCCATGCGGCAGGCAGGATATGAGAATGACCGGCAGCCGGATGTGACGCGACAGACACGGGAGGAGCAGGGTGATGGATGAACGTTTTCGGAAACAGATGGATTTTATTTTAGCTGCGGATAAGGAAAAGCAGATTTTCCGCCAGACCTATCTTTCGGACGGGAAACGGAAGGAAAACGACGCCGAGCACGCCTGGCATCTGGCGCTCATGGCGGTGCTTCTGAACGAATACGCGAATGAAAAAATCGATGTTCTGAAGGTCGTGACGATGGTCTTAATTCACGATATTGTCGAGATCGATGCGGGCGACACGTTTGCCTATGACAAAGAGGGGCAGAAGACCGCGCACGAAAGGGAACAGAAAGCGGCCGTGCATCTTTTCGGGCTTCTTCCGGAAGACCAGGGGAATCAGTTCATGTCCCTCTGGGAGGAGTTTGAAGCATACGGGACCCCGGAAGCGCGCTTTGCGCATACGCTTGATAATTTCCAGCCGCTCATGCTGAACAATGCTTCGGATGGAAAAAGCTGGAAGGAGCATCAGGTGAAGAAGGAGAATATCCTGAAACGCAACGAGAAGACGGGAAGCGGATCGGAAAAAATCTGGGACTACATGAAGCTTCTGATTGAGAAGAACGTGGAGAAAGGGGCTGTTCTTCAGTGAGCGCGGAGAGCCTGGTTCTGTTCCTTGCTGCAGCTGTTGCAGCGGGTCTTGTTATTTATGCCCGGGGAAAAATCAGAAATTTTTCCGAGCTGTTTTTCGGTACCGGGGATCTCCTGAAAGGACTGAAGGGCGTCCGGGACAATGCAGCCAGTACCGTACCGAGTCTTTCCGGAGTCACTTCGCTTATGCTGCCGCAGATCCAGAAGGACTTTCCGGAATTTTCCTGGCCCGAGATGAAGGCCTCGACGGAGAATATGATCAGGGCCTTTTATACCGCGGTCAGCAGGAAGGATCTGTCTTACCTTTCCGGCGCGGGCCGGAATCTTTCGGAAGCGGCGGAGCTAATGATCGAAGACAACAACCGGAGCGGGATCACCGAACATTTTGAGGACATCATCATCCACAATACGGTCATATCCGATTACCGGAAGGAGAACGGACTCTGCCTCATCAAAATGCAGTCCGCGATCGGGTTCCTGCATTACAGGACCGTGGACGGCGAAGAGAACGCAGGCGGAAAAGAACAGACCAGAACGGAGACCCGCTGCAACAGCGAACTGGTCTATGTACAGGATCTGTCAAAAGCCGGCCGGGACGTTTCCGCGGTCGGTCTGCACTGCCCCAACTGCGGGGCACCGGTAAAGAATCTCGGACAGAAAACCTGCGCGTACTGCGGGGCCGCCCTCGTGGAGCTGAACATGCGTGTCTGGTCGCTGGAATCTGTCAGAACGGACGAAAACATATGAGCGGGACGGCAGTAAGCTTCGCGCCGATGGAGGGAATCACCAATTATATTTTCCGCGGCGTTTTCCGGAAAACTTTCGGCTGCCCGGACAGATTCTATTCTCCCTTTCTTTCACCGGGTCCGGTGAAGGGACTTTCCGGACGGGACTTAAAGGATATCCTGCCGGAAAATAACCGCGGCATTCATCTGATCCCGCAGGTTCTGACAAACCGGTCAGAAGATTTTCTGAAGTCCGCGGAACTTCTGAAAAGCCTGGGCTACGACGAGATCAATTTAAACCTCGGCTGTCCGTCGGGAACGGTAACGGCGAAGGGAAAGGGTTCCGGCTTCTTAAAATATCCGGCGGAGCTGGAACGGTTTTTGGATGCGGTTTTTGCAGAATGCTGTCTGAAAATTTCAGTCAAGACGAGGATCGGCGTGGAATCCGCGGAGGAGTTTCCGGAGCTTTTGAAAATATTCAACCGCTTTCCGCTTGCCGAACTCATCATCCATCCGCGCGTCATGACGGATCAGTACAGAAACCATGTCAATCTTCAGGCATTTGCACTGGCGGCGGAGGAAAGCAGGAATCCGCTCTGTTATAACGGGGACGTGCGGACAGTCGCCGATTATGAAATGATCCGGAAAAAATTTTCCTCGGTCGGTCATATCATGATCGGCAGGGGATTTTTGACAGATCCGAACCTGGCCCGTAAAATTTCGGAAGCGGAAAATTCCGCTGTGAACACGTCCTGCGGAAGAGAAACGGAAAATGCGAAGACAGCCGCGTTTCTCGAAAGTCTGCTGACGGAATACAAAAAGGCGTACGGCAGCGAAAACGCCGTGCTCTGCAGGATGAAGGAAATCTGGTTCTATCTGAGCCAGGGCTATCCGGGAGAAGAAAAACAGTATAAACGGATCAAAAAGGCGAAAACACTGGAAGAGTACAGCGCGGCTTCACACGCGATCCTGAAAGTATGATATAATCAGTTCGAAAATCCGGTTCCGGGAGGAGGACCTTTCGCGAGGTCCAGCCTGCATCTGCTTCACACTTATGCGACCCGACAGATATGCATGGCTGCCGGATTTTTCTTAAATTAAGGGATACGGTCCGGGTGCCTGCGGCACTCCGGTCTGTGTGCATCCGGATTCAGCAGATGCGCCGCAGGCGCGTTTTCTGCTTGTACTGGTATCCGCGGAACAAAAACCGGATCAGAAAAATAATCCGCCGATGCAGCCGCAGGGCTGTCTTTTTTTGTGCGGAAGGAAAAGGCGGAATAAAAACCGGTGTGCTGAACTGAATTTTCCGGCACGGCAGACTGCTGGCAGCATTTGCCCGGAGGAAAAGCCGGAAAGAAATTTTTGAAATGCCGATGCAGTCATTGCAGGAACTGCCGCAAAGAAATGCAGGGGAAGAGGGAACAGAAGTGACGATCGAACAGGGTGCGCGGATCATTGTGGAAGAATGGCTCCGCGCAAAACGGAACGAAGTATATCATTATATTACGGACGAGACGAAGCTGAAGGAGGCGGATGCCTTTATCCGGGCAGCGGAGAATGCCGGCGCGGTAACCAAGATGACGGTTTTAAAGTCTTCCGAAGTGCAGAAGGGGAATACCGTCGAAGAGATGCGTCAGATCATGTCCTATGCGGACGTCATTATCGGAGCGACAAATTATTCATTTATTACAACCGATGCAGTGCAGTATGCACTTCATCACGGAGCCCGTTTTCTTTCGCTGCCGCTGTCGACGAATGACGGCAGTTCCCTTCTGCAGAATGATTTCCTTTCCATGAGTCCTTCCAGGGCAGCCATGATGTCACGGCCGGTTATGCATAAGCTGAACAGCAGCGAGACCATTCACGTTACGACACGGCTCGGAACGGACATTACCTTTTCGAAGAAAGGCCGCAGGGCCGGATATTATAACGGCCGGGTGGGAAAGCCAGGGCAGTGCAGTTCGGCAAGCTTTGAAGTCTATGTTCCGGTGATTGAAAGCGGCACCGAAGGACGGGTCGTTCTGGACGGTTCATTCGGCTATATCGGTCTCGTGCATAAACCGCTGGTACTGGAATTCGCAGGCGGGTATCTGAAAAAAATCGGAGACACGGAAGACGGAAGAAAGCTAAAGGAATATCTTGCCGGGTTCCATGACCGGGAAATGTACTGTGCAGCGGAATTCGGGATCGGCATGAACGAGTGCTCCCGCTGCCGCGGAGTGGCGTATATAGAAGATGAGTCGGCATACGGAACCTTTCACATCGGGTTCGGCAGGAACCTTGCGCTGGGCGGAAAACATGATGCTTCCGGGCATTTCGACATTGTGACGCATGAGCCGACCATCATTGCGGGAACGGAGACCGTCATGCGGGACGGCGTCCGGGTACCGGGGCGCCTGGAAAAGTATTTCGGCAGGCCGGCTGTACGTTGAAGTTTATAACAGTATCGATTATAATTATACTGTTATAAAAGTATCAGGCAGTGGGCAGAAAGAAGCACAGTTACTGATTTCAAATGAAAAAGGAGGGTTTTGTGTATGGAAGTTCTGAAACTGATAGGCGTATTGATTGTAATTATCGGTTTTGCTTTGAAGTTTGATGCAATGGCAACGGTCGTCATTGCCGGACTTGCCACCGGTCTCGTAGCGGGAATGACTCCGATGCAGATTCTGGAAACACTCGGCAAGGCATTTGTTACCAACCGGACAGCGACGCTTTTTGTGCTTACGCTTCCGGTCATAGGTCTGTGCGAGCGCTATGGACTTAAGGATAAGGCAGTCGATTTCATCAAGAGCATCAAGAATGCCACGACCGGAAAGGTGGTCGCCATCTATCAGGTGATCCGTGCTCTTTCCGCTTCGTTTTCTCTTCGTCTCGGCGGACACCCGCAGTTCGTACGTCCGCTGATCAACCCGATGGCACAGGGCGCTGCGGTTGCGCGCTTCGGCAAGATCGATGAAAAGACGGAAGATGAGATCAAGGGTCTCTGTGCAGGCAGCGAGAACTACGGAAACTTCTTTGCACAGAACTGCTTCATGGGCGCATCCGGAACGCTGCTGATCGTTTCCACGCTGAACGAGCAGGGCTATAAAGAAGTAACAGCTGCAAACATTGCCCTCTGGAGCATTCCGATCGCAGTCATTTCCTGCATTGTGGGCATTGCCTATTACAGCATGTTCGACAGTAAAATGAAAAAGCGCTTCGGCGGGAATCATGCGGAGGTGAAAAAATAATGCAGACAATCAAATGGACGACCAGCACGGTTGTAGCTGAAATTTTCTACTGCGTCATCGGCATTATCTTTATCCTGACCGGCATTAAGGCACTGAAGGATAAAGAGATGAAAAACCGTTATTTCACGGCGATTTTCTGGTTTATCCTTGCGTTTACATTTATCGCGGGACCTTATTTCCCGTACTGGGTCACAGGCCTCTGCGTCATCATTATCGCAGCACTGACGGCCATCGGGAAAGTCACGCAGAGCAATAGCGATGTTCCCGCTGCGGAGAATACCAGAAAAGCAGCCGACAGGTTCGGATACAAGGTATTCATTCCGGCTGTGACGCTGGCAATCGCGGCTGTCATTATTGCGACGGTCTGGAGCAAACAGCTCGGAGCAAACAACGCAATCGGCCTTTCGGCTATCGTGGCTCTGATCATTGCCTTTGCGCTGTTCCACAACAAGCCGGTGCAGGCTGTGAGCGACGGAACAAGACTTATGGACAACGTCGGACCGGTCAGCATTCTTCCTCAGGTCCTGGCAGCTCTGGGAGCTCTGTTTACGGCGGCAGGCGTCGGCAACGTGATTGCGAAGGGTGTCGAGGTGATCATTCCGCAGGGAAACCGCTTCATCGCGAGTGCGGTCTACTGTATTGCCATGGCCCTGTTTACGATTATCATGGGAAACGGTTTCGCGGCCTTCTCCGTGATTACCGTGGGAATCGGCATTCCGTTCCTGATCATGCAGGGAGCCAATCCGGTCGTTGTCGGTGCGCTGGGTCTGACTGCAGGGTACTGCGGTACGCTTATGACCCCGATGGCGGCGAATTTCAATATCATGCCGGCGGCACTGCTGGAGACGAAGGATAAATATGCGATCATCAAGTCGCAGCTTCCGGTTGCGCTCGTTATGCTGGTGATTCACATTTTTCTGATGTATTTCTTTGCTTTTTGAAAAACGGGTATCTGACGGGAAAGGAAACAGATGAAATTATTACTGACAGCTTTTGATCCGTTCGGCGGCGAGCCGATCAATCCCGCACTGGAAGCGGTTAAAAAAGTTCAGGACAGAATCGGCGGCATGGAGATCGAGAAGATTATGGTGCCGACCGTGTTCGGAAAATCCGTTGAGACAGTGGCGGCGGCAATCGAAAAAAGCCGGCCGGATGTGATTCTCTGCATAGGGCAGGCAGGAGGGCGTTTTGATCTGACGCCGGAGCGGGTAGCCATCAACTGCGATGACGCGCGCATTAAGGATAACGAGGGAAACCAGCCGATCGACCGGGCAATTTTCCCGGACGGAGAGAATGCCTATTTTTCCATGCTTCCGATCAAGGCAATGGTGAAGTACATCCGTGATGCGGGCATTCCCGCAAGCGTATCGAATACGGCGGGAACCTTTGTCTGCAATCACCTGATGTACGGGGTCCTCTATACGCTGCATAAAAAATATCCCGGCATCCGCGGCGGTTTCATGCATGTGCCGTTTGTGCCGAGCCAGGTGGTCAACAGACCTTCTCCCGCACCGTGTCTTTCTCTTGATGACATCGTGAAGGGAATTGAGGCAGCCATCCGGGCGATCGAAGAGCATCCCGAAGATATTTTCAGCACGGAGGGGAAACTGCACTGAGATATTCCACGCACGGTGTACAGTAAATATTCCACCGGGAAAATATGACTGCCCATCCGGACATATGCTGCGGGCTTTATGTAATATTTGGTAACTTTCTGTAAGTATCCGCTTCCTGAAGTACCGTCTGGCAGAATGCCAACTTTACTGAACCTGTCTTTCTGAAAATTACAGCAGGAAAATCTTATGTGCTTCGCATTCCTTCCGCATATCATCCGGCCAGATGCTCGCCTGAACCTCGCCCACATGCGCGCGGTTCAGAAGCAGCATGCAGAGACGGCTCTGACCTATTCCGCCGCCGATCGTATAGGGAAGCTCCCCATTCAGAAGCATTTTGTGATAGGGCAGGTTCATGCGGCTTTCGCATCCGGCTTTCTTCAGCTGGCTCCGCATGGAATCTTCATCGACACGGATGCCCATGCTGGAAATTTCCAGCGCACACTTAAGCGGCTCAAACCAGAACAGGATATCTCCGTTCAGCTGCCAGTCGTCATAGTCCGGCGCGCGTCCGTCGTGCGGCTTTCCGTCGGAAAGACGATCGCCGATCTTTTCAATGAATACCGAACCGCATTCTCTGGCAATGCTGTTTTCACGCTCCTTCGGTTCCTGATCCGGGAAACGCTGCAGAAGCTCTTCGGAAGTAATGAAGGTAATCTCGCCCGGAAGGTGGTTTACCGCCTGCGGGTACCGGTACCATACTTCATGCTGCATGTGTTTTACAACCTTGAAAATCGTGCGGACCGTTTCCTCAAGCGTTTCCTTCGTGCGATCCTCTTTCCGGATTACCTTTTCCCAGTCCCACTGGTCCACGTAGCAGGAATGGAGGTTATCCAGATCCTCGTCCCTGCGGATGGCATTCATGTTGGAATAAAGACCTTCGCCCGGTTTGAAGCCGTACCGTTTCAGCGCCAGCCTTTTCCATTTGGCAAGCGACTGCACGACCTCGATTTCCTCACCCGGCACACCCTTGATATCAAAGCCGACAGGCCTTTCCACGCCGTTCAGGTTATCGTTCAGGCCGCTGGATTTTGTGACAAAAAGCGGAGCGGACACCCGCTCCAGATTCATTTCGCGTCCGAACTCCTTCTGAAAAAGATCGCGGATAAACTTGATTGCATCCTGTGTTTCCCTGACAGAAAGAACAGGATCATAATTTTCTGGAATAATAAGCGACATAGTTCCCCTTTCCGGTATACATACCGTCTGACAGTATAGCGTAAAGCCTTATTTTTTTCAACTTCCCTTGTGAAACAGCCGCTTAAAGCTTGCTGTGCTTCGGAAAGCATGTTAAAGTTATAAACTGTTCAGAGCGTTATCGCGGGAGAAGGGTACTGTGAATAAAATCATTAAAATCCTGACAGGGGTCATTGCAGGTGTCCTGCTAGCCTGTTATATAGGCGGCGGGGTGTTCTTCCGGACGCATTTTTATCCGGATACATCAGTGGACGGGATAGAAATCGGCAGGGCGGAGCCGGATGAAGCCATGGAAAAACTCCGGGCGGAGCTCACCAGGGGAGAAATTACGGTTTCCCTGCTCGGGAAAAATTATACGGTTCCCTGCAGCGATGTCCTGGAAATAACGGACGAGGACAGGCTGAACGAGCTTCTTTCCGTGAGAAACTATTATGAATGGCCGGTCGAGGCTTTCCGCACGCACGTGATTTCCACGGAGAAAACCGTTCAGTGCGACGCAGAAAAGCTGAAAGCAGACCTGGAAAAGAGCGGTATTTTTTCCGTATCGGCGACACCGGCGGATGCGGTTCTTTCCTCCTTTGAAACGGGGAAAGGGTACCGCATTATTCCCGACAGAAACGGCTGTAACGTGAATGAAGCGGACACGCTGGAATATGTCCGGGCGAAAATCAACGAAGGCAACCGGAAAATCGATCTCACGGACCGCTGCACGGTAAAGGCGAAAATCACCGCGGACAATGCGGATCTGAACCGGGAATGCGCGGATCTGAACCGCATCATCGCACACAACATCGTAATGTCATATCAGGGGGAAGCGGTTGCCCTGAACGGAGATACCCTGAACCAGTGGATCACGAAGGACGAAAACGGAGTACCGTCGCTTGACAGGAATAAAGTCGTGGAATATTCCGACGGCATGCAGAACATGTTCGCCGACCGCTTTGCAGCCCTTCAGAAACGAACCGGATTCAAGTATTATGTCGATGCGGAGCAGCTTTCGGCCATCCTGACGGAGCAGCTTGAAAGCGCGGAAAACGCCACGGCGTCGGAGGCAGTGGAAATACCGGTGCTGGAGGCATCGCCTGATTTTGACCCGGACCTGGGGATGAGCTATATCGATGTGAATCTCGGCGCACAGACCGTAACGGTTTATGAAAATGCGAAGGTGATCATGCAGACTGCCTGCGTGACGGGACTTCCGACAGCCGAACGGAGAACGCATGAAGGCGTATTTCATATTTACTATAAACAGCGGAACCGCACGTTAAGAGGCGAGCACCATGAATATGCATCCTTTGTGAACTACTGGATGCCGTTCGACAAGGGCAGAGGGCTTCATGACGCGACATGGCGGGGAAAGTTCGGCGGAGATATCTATAAATATGCCGGCAGTCACGGCTGCGTGAACCTGCCGAAGGATTTTGCCGAAGAGCTTTACGGGAAGGTATATGTCGGGGAAACGGTATACGTGCACTGAATGATGATGCAAATGTGCCACTTGTGCCCGGATGGGTAGTAGCTTTAACTGAATAAACAGATCAAAAACAAATATCCCGTCGGAACTTAGGGAGCCTTCGGCTCCAATGCGTTCCGGCGGGATATCGTTATGATCTGTATTTTATTTAATCCGTAAGTTTACCGGGAACCGTTATGCCTGTGTTCCTGATGTCGGAGGTGTATTCTGCGGAGGAACCTGAGCGGAACCGCCGGCCGGGATACCCTCCGGTCCAACATACTGGGAAGAGCCGAAGCCCAGGATCAGCATGAAGATAAAGGACAGGAGAATAAGGCCTACGGCGAAACCGGCGCCGTGTCCGAAGGACTTGGAAAGCTTGACAAGTGCGATAATTGCGATAACAGCCGAGGCAAGGCTGCAGATCGTATATACCGCCGGAATGGACTTTGTAAGCCAGCAGAGGACGCCGACTGCAAACATAATCCAGAACCACATCGGCTTCCAGGAAATCTTATAGAGAATGTACTCCCTGTAAATCGGGATCAGAGACTTCCAGCCTGCTTCGCCTGCTTTGGTGAAAATTTTCCATTCTGCAATAATATAAACAACCAGAAGAACGAGAAGTGCCAGAACCATGCCAACACCGAGACCTGCCAGTACAGCTAAACTTTTACCATCCATAAGAAATCCCCCTCGCTTTAATTTAATTAAAACGGATATATGAACAGTTTCATTATAGCCACAATATGGATAAAATGCAATAAAATATGTAACATTCTGTTTTATATGGCAGATTGCATGAATTACACAAACGTGGTATGATTTATTTAAAATATAAATAATGTAATTATTCTGACGGCGGGAGAGAAATGAAAAAGAAAAGGAGCAGGAAACTGAAGAGCGGTTTTACGCTGGTTGAACTGATCGTTGTGATCGCAATCATCGGGATTGTGATTGCCCTTGCGGTTCCGGCATACACCGGTTTCCGCGAAAAGACTACCGAACAGGTATGTCTTGCGAACAGGGCTGTTTTTGCCCGCGCCTATCAGTATGAGCTGGCAGCGGACGGAACCTATGCTTCCAAGGGAGACTTCTCCGGCGCCATGGAGAAGGCCATCGAAGGAAGCGGACTGAACAGGGACAAATCCTGTCCGGGCGGCGGAAAATTTACGTTTTCCTATGATTCGGACGGAAATGTGGTTATTACCTGTTCCGTCCACGGAGCAAAGGAATTCAGCAATGATATCTATTCGAAGGCGAGTGAAATTATTTTTGCCAATAATCTGGTTAAACAGTATCTGAACCGGACCTATAAATACGATATGCATATGGACTCCACATCAACATTAAAGGGTTCCACAGTGTCGAAAGTCGTGTTGGCAGTGAAATCGGATCTTGAAAAGCTGGGAATCGATCCGTCGAAAAACAGCTGGACGATTTATCAGTCAAAAGACAAAACCCAACAGCAGCAGTATATTTACTGGACCAATCAGGATATCAGCAAGCTCATCATTGCTTCAGGTTCATCAAAGACGGTAGAGGCTTACCGTTATAATCATAAAACCGGACAATATGAAACCGGAACAGTCCAGGTGACCAGTTATTCATATACAGAGAAGAACGAGACCTATTACTATAATGTCATGAATGTCTGTGTCGATTCCACGGGACAGACGAAGAACACCTTTGTGCCGAGTAAATGAAAACGCTAATCCACCAGCTATGCTGGTGAGAATAGAGTAAGCAGAGGCGATAAGGCGAATATAAAAAGCCTCCTATGATAAGATGATAAAGGTATCGCAAACCAAAATCATCAAAGAATA
>Ga0183095_10305_pt2 | contig 189836 bp, 177 predicted proteins | sample BioMet4_FD_130346 | JGI IMG/M metagenome (GOLD analysis project Ga0183095, IMG submission 130346) | Microbial communities from bioreactor (seeded with sewage sludge) at LBNL, California, USA - Biofuel metagenome 4 (v2) (version 3) | ecosystem: Engineered > Bioreactor > Anaerobic > Unclassified ...
CGCCTTGGTGATGGTGGTCGGGATCTCCAGCGGCTGTTCCATGACGATCAGCTCCTGGTGTTCACTGGCCGCGCCCAGAACCGCATCCTGGAAATCCGCCGCCGTATAGCCGATCAGATTCTGATCCAGGATCGCATCCGCAGACGCCTTGACGGAATCCACGGTTCCGAACACTTTCTGGCCCATGTTCCAGGCGATCACGCCGACCACAAGTCCGCCGGTGATGATGCCGACGATCAGCCCCTTGAAGAAACCGCCGCTGCTCTTTTTGCCGCCTTTGTCTTTCAGCAGTTCTCCGGCCAGTCCGGCGCCAGCGCTGATCAGGGCATCCGCCTTGGCGCTGGCTTCCTTGTCGGATTTCTTCCGGGCCGCCTCCGCCGCGGCTGCCTCTTCCGCCGCTTTCTTCCGCGCGGCTTCCGCTTCCGCCTTTGCTTTGGCCGCCTTGTCCTGCGCTTCTTTGCGGGCCTGGTCCGCCTTCGCATCCGCTTCCTGCATCTTTTTGCGCAGAGCCGCCGCTTCCGCCTCCTGTTTCTTTGTGACCTCGTCGGATGCGGTCTTGGCGCTGGCTTCAATATGGATATCGTTCTTGTCTGCCATGATGGTATTCCCCCTGGTGAAGCTCTCTATGGAAAATCATAAGACCCGGATTCCTCCGGGTCAATAAAGTGAAATGTTTTTCAGTTCGTTGTAGAGAATGCTGACAGGCAGGCCCATGATCGAATAATAGTCGCCGCTGATCGCCGCGATGTAGCGGCTGCCGATGCCCTGGATCGCATAGGCGCCGGCCTTGTCCAGCGGCTCTCCGGTAGCGATGTATTCCGCAATCTCCGCATCGTCCATCTTCGCGAAGGTGACGTTGCTGACGGTGGCCGTTGAGAAGCGCCGCGAGGAGCTCAGCACGCACAGGCCGGTGATGACCTGATGGGTCCGGCCGGACAGCTGCTGCAGCATGGCCTTGGCATTCTCCGGCGTATGCGGCTTGCCCAGCACCTTGCCGTCAATCGTGACGATCGTATCGGAACCGATCACGACGTCCTGGGGATGGCGTTCCAGCACCGCCTGCGCCTTGCGTACGGCCAGACGCTCGATCTCCTGCACCAGATCCTTTGCGGGATCAATGGTCTCGTCGATATCCGCGGCATCCACTGTAAACGGCAGGCCGCACTTTTCCAGAAGCTCCCGCCGGCGCGGGGACTGGCTTGCAAGAATCAGTGATTTCATGGCATTTCCTCTGACTTTCCCACTCATTATACATTGGCGAAAAAAGAATGCCAGCGGTGTATAATGAGATCGTAAATGAAAGGGGTATTTGAACAAATCATGAAAAAGCCTACACTGGTGATTTTGGCTGCAGGAATGGGAAGCCGCTACGGCGGACTCAAGCAGATTGATGGCGTCGGCAGCCACGGAGAACCCATCATCGAGTTTTCCATCTATGATGCCAAGGAAGCGGGATTTGAGAAGGTTGTCATGATCATCCGCAAGGAGCATGAAGAGGCGTTCCGCAAGTGCCTGACAGACAAAATCTCGAAGCACATGGAAGTGGACTTCGCCTATCAGGATCTGCATAACATTCCGGCCGGCATCACCGTACCGGAAGGCCGTGAGAAGCCCTGGGGAACGACCCACGCCCTGCTGGCCTGCAAAGGCGTCGTCAATGAGCCATTTGCGATCATCAACGCCGATGACTTCTACGGCAAGGATGCCTACAAGGTCATCTACAACTATCTGACCACGGAGATCGCCGATGACCATTATGCGATGGTCGGCTATCCGTGCATGAACACGCTGACCGACAACGGCACCGTGACTAGAGGCCTGTGCGAGAAGGATGCCGACGGCTATCTGTCCAAGATCGTCGAGATCCAGAAGATTGCCAAGAAAGACGGCCATGCGATCTACGAGGACAACGGCGAATGGAAGCAGCTGGCAGACGACGCCCTGGTCTCCATGAACTTCTGGGGCCTGACGCCGAAGATCTTCGAGGAATGCGAAACCGTCTTCGACCAGTTCATCCGCAAGGGCATCGAAGCGAATCCGATGAAGTGCGAGCATGTCATTCCGACCGCCATGGGCCAGCTGGTCTCCGAGGGCAAGTGCAAGGTCAAGATGCTCTCCAGCAAGGACAAGTGGTTCGGCGTCACTTACAAGGAAGACAAGCCGGACGTCGTCGCCCGCATCCAGAAGATGAAGGACGAAGGCATCTATCCGGACGTGCTCTGGGACTGAAAAACATCATTATGCAAAAGAAAGAGAGTTCTGCGGAACTCTCTTTTTCACAGGCTAGTCGCTGAGATACTTGCGGAAGAAGCGGAAGGCGTTGCGCCAGGCGATGTCGCGAACCTCGTCCGCGCTGAAACCCTGCCCTTTCAGCGCCTCCAGGAAGTTCTGCGCCTGCACCGCTTCGCCGAGATCATTGCTGCGCCGGTACCCGTCGAAGAAATCCATGAAGTCAAAACCGCAGGCCACATGCTCATGGCCGACCAAGTCGGCGATATAGCGGGCGTGCATGGCCAGATGCCTGGCATCCTGGTCCTTTTTCTTCGGAGCGATGAAGGACTTGGCGCTGTTCATGCCGATCAGGCCGTCCCTGGCGGCGATGGCGCGGATCTGCTGGTTGGTCAGATTGCGCTCGACGTCGCAGAGCGAGCGGGCATTGGAATGGGTGGCGATCACTGGCAGGCTGCTGAGCGTGATCTCATCCCAGAAGGTCTTCTCATTGGCATGGGAGACATCGACGATCATGTGCAGGCGGTTCATCTGACGGATGGCCTTCATGCCGGCCGCGGTGACGCCGCGGACCGGGCTGCCGTCCTTGCCGGTGGCCAGGTCGTTGCTGTCATTCCAGGTCAGAGTGCCGACCCGGGCGCCCTGCTCATACATCCAGCGGATCTTCTCCTCCGGCTGGGCGTGGATGCCGCACATGCCTTCAATCGTGATCATGGCGGAGACTTTGGATGTTCTGGGATCCAGGTCTTTGCGGGAGCGAATCCAGCGGATATCGCCCTGCTCGATCTCCTGGCGGGTCAGCGTGATCATCTCCTGCATGTCCGCCCAGGATTCCGTGCCTTCAAAGAAGCAGGCGGCTGCCACATCCAGCACATCCCCTGCCTTCAGATTTTCCAGATGATGATTCTTCAGAACTTCGGTCTCCCCTTCGTGGTGAAGCCGGCGGATGTCCCAGCCCAGATCCGCATGCAGATCAAAGATACGCATATGCCGCCCTCCTGTAAACTGACTGGTACCATTGTAGCGCGAAAACAGCGGAAGGATTATCTTCCGCTGTCTGCTTTCTTCTTTTCCCCGGCGAGATTCTTCTCGTACAGGATGGCCATGCCCTTGTAGGCCACATTGGGATCATAGAGCTCGATGCAGCTGGTCTCATGGGCGATGACCCGGCCCAGGCCGCCGGTGGCGATGACCTTGCAGGACGGATCCTTGAGTTCCTTCTTCATCTGCCGGACGATGTACTCCACCTGGCCGATGTAGCCGTAGACGATTCCCGCCTGCATGCCCTCGATGGTGTTCTTGCAGAGGATGGATTTCGGCTTGAGGATTTCCACCTGCGGCAGCTTGGCGGTCAGGCTGGTCAGCGCTTCCGCGCTGATGCCCAGACCCGGCGCAATGACCGTGTATTCGAAGACGCCTTTCTTCGAAACGTAGTCGAAAGTCGTCGCCGTGCCGAAGTCGATGATGATGCAGGAGGTCTTGAACGTGTAATACGCCATCGCCACGTTGACGATGCGGTCGGCGCCGACTTCGCGCGGATTGTCCGTGTGGATCTGGATGCCGGTGCGCGTGCCCGGACCGATGACGATCGGTTCCTTGCCGATGTACTTGATGATGCTGGAGGTCAGCGAATACATCAGGCTCGGCACGACGCTGGAGATGATGACGTCCTGGATGTCATGCGGATCGATGGCGCTGGAGATCAGCAGATCGGAGATGCAGATGCCGTATTCATCGCTGGTGCGCGGAGTCTTGGTCGTCAGCCGGAATGTGCCGATGACATCCATGCCCTCCACGAGGCCCATGCCGATATTGGTGTTGCCGACGTCGATTGCGAGGATCATCGGGATGCCTTCTTTCCCTTTAGGCAGTATGCCAGAATCTGTTCCGCGGTCTCCTGCTTCGACCGCATGCCCAGATCCTTTCTGCCTTTGGCGGACAGAATCGTCACATGGTTCGTATCGCCCTGGAAGCCGGCTCCCGGCTCGCGGATGGAATTGGCGAGAATGTAGTCGCAGTGCTTCGCCTTCCGCTTCTTCTCGGCATTGGCCAGCAGGTCCTCCGTCTCCATCGCAAAGCCGATCAGCACCTGGCCTTTCTTCTTCTGCGCCCCCAGCTCTTTCAGAATGTCTTCGGTGGACTGCAGTTCCAGCGTCAGCCCGTCCCCGTGCTTCTTGATCTTCTCCCGGGCGGTCTTCACCGGCGTAAAGTCGGCCACTGCCGCGGCCATGATAACCGCATCCATACCTGCGCTTCTGTCCAGAACGGCTTGTGCCATATCTCCTGCGGACACCACCGGAACGGTTTCGACGCCGGCCACAGCCGGCAGATCATTCGGTCCGGCCACCAGCGTCACCTGGGCGCCGGCGTTGCGGGCGGCTTTCGCCAGCGCGTAGCCCATGCGGCCGCTGGAATGGTTGGTCAGATAGCGGACCGGATCCAGCGCTTCCTGGGTCGGCCCGGCGCTGATCAGAATTTTCTTCCCGGACAGATATTTCTCCGCCAGCATTTCTTCGATGCGGTCTTCGATCTCTTCCGGCTCCGGCATCCGGCCCTTGCCGGTATCGCCGCAGGCCAGAAAACCGCTGGCGCTGTCCATGACTGCAATGCCGTGGGACCGGCATTTCTGCAGATTCTCCTGAGTCGCCGGATTGGCCAGCATGGCGCTGTTCATGGCCGGCACGATCAGCTTGGGGCAGGACGCCGCCAGGAAGGTCGTGCTCAGCATGTCATCCGCCAGGCCGTACGCGGCCTTGGCGATCATGTTCGCGGTCGCCGGCGCGATCACAAACAGATCCGCCTTCTTGGCCAGCGAGATGTGATGGACATCCGGCTCATAGTCCGTTTCAAACATGTCGGTGATGACGCGCTGGCCGCTCAGGGTCTGAAAGGTCAGCGGGCTCACGAATTCCCGGGCATGCGCGCTCATCAGCACATGCACCTCATATCCTTTTTTCTTCAGGCGGCTGACCAGCTCGCAGCTCTTGTAGGCGGCGATGCCGCCGGTGACTCCGACGATGATGCATTTCTCAGTGGCTGTCATACAGATTCATCCTTTCCATGGACGGCTTCAGCGCTTTCATCAGCGCCGGTACGATCACGACCGCCAGCATCATTTCCATGACGCCGTTGGTGGCGACGACGCCCATAATCACGCCGGCCAGATCCGAAACCAGGATCTGCCGGGCTTTCGCATACGGTTCCGCAAAGAACACGGCGATGCCGCCCATGACCAGAGCGGTGTGCAGCAGGGTATTCACAGCCGCGGACAGCATGGCGGACACGTAGCTTTTCTTCGTCCATGCGCACAGCTGACGGTAGATGACTGGACTCAGCCAGCCCAGCAGGATGCGGGGAACAAACACAATCAGCAGGCTGGCAAAGTTGCCGTGGATGCCGCCGACGGTGATGAACGGAGAGAACACGAAGGAGGTCACGGTCGGGGCGAAGGTGTTGATCAGCAGGCTGGTCAGACCGAACACGAAGCCCAGGAATGCTCCGGTGCCGCTTCCCAGCAGCATGCCGCCCAGGATGACCGGGATGTGCATCGTGGTCGCCCGGACGGGACCGATGGGGATGTATCCGACCGGCGTCAGCATCAGCACCAGCTGCGCCGCAACAAAAAAGGCAGTCAGCACCAACCGCCTCGTCTTCTGGTTCTTCTTCATGGGCAATTCCTCCTGTCGCTCCGCCGGGGATGCAACGTTGTGATGCGGGTGTTTCCAGCCGGGATGCAGGAATCCGTGTCCTGAAGGATCATGGTTCTCCGGCAGATTCATTATAGAATCCAAGGCCTCGGAAATACAAGATGCCTGCGGTATAATCAGTATCAGAAAGAAGGACATCCCATGAAATACCTGGTTGTATCGGATATCCACGGTTCCCTGTCCGGAGCGCGCTGCGTTCCGGAATGCCTGGCCTACCATAAAGCCGACCGCATCCTCTGCCTGGGCGACATCCTGTACCACGGCCCCCGCAACGATCTGCCGGAGGATTATGCGCCGAAGGAAGTCATTCAGATCATGAATCCGCTGGCGGACGCCATCGTCGCCGTGCGCGGCAACTGCGACGCCGAAGTGGACCAGATGGTGCTCGACTTCCCGCTGACCGCGGACTACAACATCCTCTTCAGCAAGGGCCAGAAGATCTTCATGAGCCACGGCCATGTCTATTACCCGGACCACCTCCCGCATCTGGCCAAGGGCGACATCTTCCTGTCCGGCCACACCCATATTCCGACGGCCAAGAAGAAGGACGGCATCTACCTGCTGAATCCGGGCAGCACCGGCATCCCCAAAGGCGGCTGGCCGGCCAGCTACGGCCTGATCGCCGACCGTTGCTTCACGGTCTATACGCTTGATCACAAGGAGCTCATGCATATCGATCTCAAATAAAAAAATTGCCCGGGAATGATTCCCGGGCAATTATTTTATACTCTGCAGTTATCAGAACAGACCTTCCGTCATCTTCTTGAGGACGTCGGCGGAATGCGCCAGTTCATCGCGCTCCTTGTCGCTCATCGTGATCGGCACCATGGATTCGACGCCGTCGAGACCGACGATGGAAGGAATGGACAGGGCGATGTCGCTGATGCCGTAGGAGCCGTGGAAGATTGTGGAGACCGGCAGCACGGACTTCTCATCGCGGACAATGGCCGAGCAGATGCGGCGGACGCTCATTGCGATGCCATAGTAGGTCGCCTTTTTCTTCTCGATGATGACATAGGCGCTGTTCTTGACGTCATCGGCGATCTGCTTCTCGGATTCCGCCAGGTTGATGTCGCCGCGCAGCGCGCAGAAATCATTGATGGGAACGCCGGAGATGTTGGCGCTGGACCAGACTACGATCTCGCTGTCGCCGTGCTCGCCGACGATGTATGCATGTACGGAACGGGCGTCCACGCTCAGCTTGTCGCCCAGCAGATACTTGAGGCGCGCGGTATCCAGCACCGTGCCGGATCCGAAGACGCGCTTCTCCGGCATGCCGCTCATCTTGATGGCGGCATAGGTCAGCACATCCACCGGATTGGAGACCACCAGCATGATGCCCGGGCAGTTTCTCTTCTTGATTTCCGGCATGATGGAGCCGAAGATGCCGATATTCTTCTTGATCAGATCCAGGCGGGTCTCGCCCGGCTTCTGCGCCGCGCCGGCGGTGACGACAATGACCTGCGCGTCAGCGATGTCATCATAGCTGCCGGCCCAGATCTTCATCGGATGAACAAACGGCAGGCCGTGGGAGATATCCATGGCCTCTCCCTCCGCACGGTCCTTCGCCACATCGACGAGAACCATTTCGGAGAACAGTCCGCTCTGCATCAGCGCGAACGCGCTGGAAGAGCCGACCATGCCGCAGCCAATTATTGCCACCTTACGGGGATTGATGATAACGCTCATAGAAAAGCCTCCTTCTATTATGCAGTCTGAATTCCTGCTTCTTACGGATTCATTATGACACAGAAGCGCGGCGGAAAGTATGATTCTGCCCCTTTTTTCTGTTCTCTCATCCCTGATGCCCGTGCAGCAACCAGGCCGCCGCCAGCAGCTGCAGGACCAGGATCAGCGGAATCCCATAGCGGAACTTCGGCTTCTGCGTCTTGTGGCGGAAGCACGCCATGCCCAGCAGAGAACCGATGCTGCCGCCCAGCGCCGCCGACCAGAGCAGCACGGATTCCGGAATCCGCCAGGCATGATGAACCGCCCGGCGCTTGTCGATGCCGAACAGCGCAAAGGAAAGGATGCTGACCGCAAGGAAATACCAGACAATGCCTTTCATAAACGGATTCCTCCTGGCGACAGTGTACCACGGGTGCAGAGAAAAAGCGTCTTCCCGAAGGAAGACGCTCTGCTTCTGAAAAGATCAGTTGCCGACGGAAGCGCCGCTGCCGATGCCCACGCTCGCACCGTCGCCGATGCTGCCGGTGCCGTTGCCGGAACCGCTGCTGTAGTAGAACGGCGTGTAGATGACATTGACGGTGATGTCCTGGTTGCCCATGGTGCCGGCGACTGTAGCCTGGCTCGGCGTGGAACCCATGTTGAGCGGCGAGGAGACGCTGTAGGCGGTGCCTTCCGCAAGGTTGGCGACATAGGACTTGAACATCGTATTGCCGTCCGTATCCTTGTAGTTGATGATCAGATTATGATACACGACCGGTGTTGCTGTCGGGGCCGGAGTCGGCGTCGGTGTTGCCGTCGGCGTCGGGGTCGGGGTGGAAGGCGGATTGCTGGTCAGCGCGGTGCTGACGACGAAGCCGATGACGCCGTCCTGATTGACTTTGGTCCAGCCGTCATCCGTGCGGCCAATGACCGTGATGCCCTGGCCTTTCCACAGCGTGCCGACTTTCTTGTATTTGATGCTGTTGCCTCTGTAGATCGTTGCATCCTGCAGGGCATAGAGCCATTCATTCGTGACTGTGACCGGAATGTCCGCCTGCGGAACCAGTGTCGGCTCCGGAGACGGCGTTGCCGTGACAACCGGGGTCGGGGTCGGAACTGCAGTCTGGACCGGCTGGCGGTTGTCGTCGTTGTCGACGACGGTCGTGACGACGACCTTGGAAGCATCCGTGCCGTTGATCGTGCCGATGTAGTCGATGTAGACGGTATCGCCGATCAGGACGCCGTTCGGCGAAATGATCTGGGCGCTACCGGTGTCAAAGGTGATCAGTCCGGCGGTGGCCTGGATCGTCATGGTGTTCATGGTTGCATCGGTGACGGTGCCGACGATGGTCTGCACGGTCTGCGATGAAGCGGACTTGTCTTCCACCTTGGTGACGGTAGCCTGCGTGGTGTCCGTGCCGTTGACTGTGCCGGTGAACGTGACCTGCACATCATCGCCGATGTTCAGCGCATCCGTGGTGGTGAAGACGGACGGATCCGGTACGACAAACTCATACGTCTTGCCGTCGGTGGCCTTGACGCTGAGAATCTCTCCGGAATAGCCGGCCAGAACGCCGTTGATCGGCGAAGCGACCGCTTCACCGGCTGTGGTTGCCGCGGCGGACGCGGCAGCGGATCCGGACGTGCTCGTGCCTGTGCCGGCTGACGAGCAGCCGCTCAGCAGAAGAACCGCAGTCAGGACGGATGCAGAAAAAACGCGCAATAATCGATTCATCTTTCCTCCTCCTTCAAGGATCAGAAAACCAGTTCCCCCAATGAAAGCACTTATCTCTGCCTTCATTATAAGACCGGAAACCGGATTTCGGAAAGTAGAAAAGCGGGTTTATTCCGCAGACCGGAACAGCTCCGGGAAAATGAGTGTTTCGACAAGTTCCGCGCCCTTTTTGACGCAGTCCGGACAGCTGCACAGCACCCTGCCGGTGCCGATGCCCTTCAGATCCCGGCAGATGCAGGAGCCGCAGTCCTTCTGGAATGCGTTCATGACCGCCGCGGAAAGCTTGTAGGTGGAGGCTTTGGAATCCGGATGATCCAGATGCCCGGTGCTGTTCTTCAAGCCCGCCAGCATGCAGGCGCCGCTGGCCGCGCCGCAGGTGCCGGCCATGCTGCCCATGCCGGCGCCGAAACCCTCTGCCAGCTTGAACATGGCCGTTTCATCCATCCCGGCCAGATCGCAGTAGGTGCAGGCGACCGCCTGCGCGCAGTTGTATCCGCTGCGGTGCCGTCTTTCTGCTTCTTCCACACGTGTTTTCATGATGTTCCCCTCTTACCGCTTCAGTTTATTCTGCCGGTGCACCGGTGTAAAGCACTGTGCTATGCTGTATTCATGCTGAATATTGAAGCGACACCGGAAGTCACCGCCTACCTGAAACGCTGCCGCCGCAACCTGACGGACAGCCGCAAGAACGCCTTTGTCGGCCGGCGCATATCCCCGGCCGGCGAGCATCGCGTGCAGAAGGCCATGGCGAAAGCCGGCTTTGCGGAATTTGCCGGACCGGAGGCGGAATGGCCTTCGCTGTATCTGTCCGCCGCCGGCTGGATGCGCTCGCCCTATCATGCGCACATCCGCCTCGACGGTATCCGGGACGGACATTTTTCCTATGAAACCGTGGACCTTGAAGCCCATGAGCTGTTCAACGCGGACGCCGTACAGCCCGATCCGAAGCGGGAACTCAACGACTGGATGAAGCTGCGGGCGCTGGATGCACCCTGCCCGGCCATTTTCCTGTCCCAGGACGGTGAGCCCTGGATGATGGATGCACCCTCGGAAGCGGCGACCAACGATGTGCCGGCCAGGAACGTGCACGGCCGGGTGCTGACCTTCGGCCTTGGCATCGGCTATTTTGTCTATATGGCCATGCAGAACCCGGCGGTCACCGCCGTCACCGTGGTGGAGAAATCCGCGGACGTCATCGCCATGTTCAACCGCTTCCTGAAGCCGCAGTTTCCGGACCGCATACCGCTGAATCTCATCGAAGCGGATGCGTTTGCCCAGTGGCAGCCGGATGTGCTGGCCGCCTATGACTATGTCTATGCGGACATCTGGCGCTCCTCCGAAGACGGCCTGGAGATCATCACCCGCCTGCTTGAGCAGTCCTGCCCGCCCAAAGAAAAAGCGGACTTCTGGATCGAGTCCTCCTGCATGGAAACCATGTGGGCGCTGGTCTATCTGTATCTGGACGGCCTGGTCTCAGGGCATCCGTCCGCGGTGCAGCCGCAGTATCAGCGCTATCAGAAAAAAATTTCCGCCTGGTTTGCGGACAGCACGGAAACCGTGCATGATCCGAAGCGTCTGGCGGAACTGATCTATGATCCGGAGACTCTCCGCCGGATTCTGGCGCTGCCTCTGTAAATCATCCGTGCAGCCAGGAAGAGCGGCGCACGATCTGTTTCTGCTTCTTCTGTTCGTAAAGTCCGGCATCCGCCGTATTGATCAGTTCGGGGATGCTTTTTGCATAGCCGTTCCCGTACTTGCCGGAACCGGCGCTGACGCGGATGCTGTAGGGCGCGCTGGTTTCCAGGCTGTGGCCGAGGAAGGCGGTCTCAATGGCATTGCGCAGGCGTTCTTCCATTTCATCATTGGATGCCCGGAACAGGATGGCGAACTCATCGCCGCCATAGCGGGCCAGGAAGGCGTTTTCACTGCTGCAGGCCTGTCTCAACAAAGCGGCGGTCTCCATCAGGGCGCAGTCGCCGGCGTAGTGGCCGCAGCGGTCATTGATTTCCTTGAATTTGTCAACGTCCAGAAGCAGCAGGCAGATGAACGTGCCGGAAGGCAGATTCTCCGCCAGCTGGGCCAGATGCTTGTCAAACTGCCGGCGGTTGTTCAGGCCGGTCAGGCTGTCAGTGGAAATTTCATGGGCCTGATTGTCCATGAACACCATCAGGATACTCATTGCCGACAGCGGCATCAGCACCGGCAGATCAACGATGAAGACGGTCAGAAAGCTGCCGCCCACCGGCAGGATGCTCATCAGCAGCAGGAACGCCGCGTCATCATTGCTGCGGAGATCCGGCTTGCGCCGCAAACCTGCAAGAATGTCGCGGACCGACAGCAGGATATAGATGCAGGGAAACAGATACACGGCGAAGAACAGCGGTCCGCGGCGGTAGACGCCCTGGGCCTCATAGTGAAAGATCCAGCCGTTCCAGATTGTCAGAAGAGACAGGATGATGAGGATCAGCAGCGGGATCAGGTACCCGCGTCTGCGGGTGTAATGGCGCTTGCGTTCCAGGCCCATCTTGGCGCTGCAGAACAGCATCCAGAAATAGGAAGTCAAACCTTCCGCGCAGAAGCACAGGGCCAGCAGGATATTGCAGACCAGCGGCTGCCAGGTGGCGCGCGACTGCCGGAAGATCTCGCAGAAGCAGTCCAGCAGAAGCATGGCTGTGACGCTGCGGGTCACATAGCGGAACGCGACATTTGCCGTTTCCTGATTCTCGGCATTCTCCAGATGATGGAGCACATAGAAAAGAAGCAGGATGCAGATCAGATCCACTTCGATATACAATACTTCAAAAGTTGCAGTCATTGATTCACTCCGTTGCCCACGTGCAGAGTCTTATCGGCTGCTTTTATCTTATCATGCCCGGCGTCCGCCGCACACCCCTGCTTCCTCCTTCCGGGCAGAAGAAAACGCCGGAGCCTGAAGCCCGGCGTTTTAATGAAACCCTTCGATCTGTACGGATACATTCCGCGCCGCCGCCAGCTTCTGCAGCTGCTCCAGATACTCCGCCGTGACCTTGAGGTCTTTGGGCAGCGGATACGGCAGACCCAGGCGTCCGTATTTGCCAACACCCAGGACATGATAGGGCAGCACGTCCACCCGCTCCACCGCCGAACCGAGGCTGCGGATCAGATCCAGCCGGGCCGCCACGTCATCAAGATCGTCGTTGTATCCCGGTACAATGACCAGGCGGATGATGATGCGCTTTTGCAGCCGGGCCAGCAGGCGCAGGTTGTCCAGAATCCGCCCGTTCGCACTGCCGGTGCAGCGCTCATGCAGAATGGGATCATATGCCTTGAGATCGTAGAGAAAAAGATCAATTCCAGAAGCCAGATCCTGCATCACATTCTCGGGCACGTTGCCGGCGGTGTCCAGCGCGGTTTCAATGTTCTGCGCCCGCAGCAGCTGCGCCGTATGCAGAACCCAGCCGCTCTGCAGGGCCGGCTCGCCGCCGGAAAAAGTCACGCCGCCGTGCGAGGCATCGTAAAATGGCTTGTCGCGGACCAGCTTTGCCGCCAGATCTTCGGCGCTGATGCGGTACCCGACCGGCTCTTCCTGCGGCTGGCCGTTCAGAGTGAACCGCATGGTCTTGACGCCCGGCAGCATCAGCTCCGGGTTGCAGCACCAGGCGCAGCGCAGATTGCAGCCGACGCAGAATACCGTGGAGCGGATGCCGGGGCCGTCCTTGATGGAATAGGACTGGATCGTCGAAATCAGTCCTGTCGTTTCCTCCGCTACCATGCGTTCTCCGTCCGGGCGATGATCGCATCCTGGGCTTCCGGCATCAGCGAGATGAACTGCGCGCAGTAGCCGGCGACCCGCACGATCAGATCCGGATAGTTCTCCGGATGGGCCTTGGCATCGCGCAGCGTGGCGGAATCAATGACATTGAACTGGTTGTGGTAGATGCCCATCTGCTGGCAGGCCCGCAGGAACCAGACGAACTTCTGCAGGTTTTCCTTTCCGGCCAGCGCCCCCGGTGAAAAGCGCATGTTCAGCAGCTGGCCGGCTGCGACTTTCTCATTCGGAAGCTTGGCGACCGAGCGGATGACCGCCGTCGGGCCGCTGCGGTCAGTGCCCTGCACCGGCGAACAGCCTTCATTCAGCGGATCGTGGGCCCGGCGTCCGTCCGGCGTCGCCCCGACATCCATGCCGTTGGGCACGTAGGAGGTGATATTGCTGGTGGACATCGTGTAGCAGCTGAGGCGCGGACCGCTGCCGGTCCGCACAGTATGGTAGGACGGCAGCAGTTCGAGATAGGAGTCAAAGACCGCGCGGACAATTTCATCGACACCGTCTTCATCGTTGCCGAACTTGGGCTGTTGCAGAACCAGCCGGCGCAGCTGTTCCCCTTCCGTTCCGGACCAGTCGGAAGCCAGCGCGGCTTTCAGCTGCCGCCAGGTGATCTTCTTCTCTTCATAGATCAGCCGGCGGATCACTTCCAGACTGTTGCCGACCACGGCCGGGCCGATGTTGGACTGCGAGATGACGTCATAGCGGCAGCCGCCGTTCTTCAGCGTGCGGCCGCGTTCCATGCAGTCGCTGATCAGGCAGGATGCCAGCGGATCGTAATCATACCTGGCCAGGGAACGGTCGCAGATGCCGTCGCATTCGACCGCCAGGTCCGAATAGTATTTCAGCAGCTTCCGCCAGCCGTTCCAGACATCCTGGTAGGCCGGATAGTCAACTTCGCTGCCTTTTCTGCCGCTTACGGAAACCATCTGGATGCCGCTGGCCGGATCCATGCCGTTGTTGACCAGCAGTTCGAGGATCTTGCCCCAGTTCACATAGGTCATGCCGGTGGCGCGGTGTCCGTACTTTCCCGGCACGCCGGTCTCCACGCATCCGAACGAGCAGTAGTCCAGCGCGTCCGCATGCGGAATGCCGAGCGCTTCGAGACCCCTGACTGCGGTATCGTCATTGAACATGGACGGCATGCCGCAGCCGGTGCGGATCAGCTTGGCGGCCAGCCGCAGCAGCGCCTCCGGCGTGTCTTTGTTATAGCGCATCGCAAAGTTGGGCTCGGCCATGGCGGTCAGGTTCATCGCTTCGATGCAGAGATAGGACAGCTCGTTGGTGCCGTCAATGCCGTCCGGACGGTAGCCGCCGATCATCAGGCTCGAATAGAGCGGGTAACCCTGTGAGAAGCGGGTATGGGCATACGGACGCACCTTGTTCAATGTGCTGTTCATCAGAAACAGATCCGTGATCAGTTCCAGCGCCGCTTCCGGCGTGATTTTCTGATCCGTCAGATCCTGCCGGTACAGATCGATCAGGTACTGGTCAAAGCGGCCGTAGCAGAACGAGTGGCCGTTGCTTTCAATCATCTGCAGCAAATGGATCAAATATGCGGTCTCGACGCCTTCATAGAACGTCCTGGCCGGATGCTCCATTAATGAAGAAGCCATGACTGCCATGTCCAGCAGCTGCCGGCGGCGCACCGGATCCGGTTCCGCTTCCGCCTGCTGCCGGGCCAGGACGGCGTAGCGCTTGATGAAGCGCAGCGCGGCGTCCAGGCTGATGCTGACGGCCTGGTAGAATATTTTTGCTTCTTCATCAATATCTGGAAATGCCAGATGAAGCAGAGCTTCCTGCTGGATTGCCCGCAGACCCTTCTTCAGGATCATCGGATAATCCGGGACGATGTGGCCGTCGCCGGACATCGAGATGCCGCCGCGGTGCAGAACCTTCTGCTTTTCTGCCAGAAAGATCTCTTCCGGCGTGCTGCGCAGCACTTCATCCTCATGCGTATGACCGTGCCAGTACGGGGCGATGCCGCGGATGTCCGCCTTGGTCTGTTCGTCGATCCGGAACACATCGCCGGAGCGCTGCTCGAATTCATCCAGTTCCCTGACCACCCAGTCAATGGAATATTCCGGATAGATCGGTGCCGCGAAGTCACGGCTGGCCTGGTTGCCGAAGAGGATGCTGTCCGGTTCCAGGTAGATGCTCATATGGTCCAGGACATGCGCAAAGGCCTGCGCCTTGCGCAGACCGTACGGCATGCCTTCCGTCTGCCGGAAGGACTCCGTGAACAGCAGCGCCCGCTCGGAACAGATGCTGGCCTGACGCTGCTGCATGCGCCGCCGCAGCCGCCCGATGCGTTCCAGGCTGATATCGCTGCTGCGGGGAACAAATTCCAGATAGGTCTTCTCCATATGCCCTCCTGAGGAAGCCTGCTGCTTTGCAACAGAGGGATGCTGCTACTTCTGAATGCCCAGTACGACCGGTGTGGAACGGTAGCCGACACCCATGCGGTCGATGCCCATGTCAATCAGTTCAAAGAAATGTGCCTGGGTGCGGATTGCGCCGGAACCTTTGACCTTGATCCGGCCTTCACCGGCTTCCATCATCGCTGCGACCACTTCATTGGTGGCGCCGTTCTGCGGACCGCCGGTATAGAATCCGGTCGAGGACTTGATGAAGTCCGCGCCGGCTGCGACTGCGCAGCGCGTGCCCTGTCTGACCTGGTCGAGCGTCAGCGAATCCGTTTCAATGATGACCTTGACGTTGGTGCCGTATTTGTGGCAGACTTCGACGACCGCCTGGATGTCACGGGTGACATAGTCCAGATCACCGCTGCGCAGACGTCCGTAGTTGGAGACGATGTCGAGGTCTTCGATATGGTAATGGCTGCAGTATTCCTCCACCTGCTTCACCTTGGACGCTGTCGTTGACAGTCCGAACGGGAAATCACAGACGACGCACAGACCGGTACTGGTTCCCTCCACCATTTTGGATACCATGTCCAGAGACGCCGGGTTGATGCAGATGGTGCGGCAGCCGTAGTCGATGCCTTCCTGGGAATACCTGCGGATGTCCTCCTGGGTGAACTCCGGTTTCAGAACGGACTGGTCAATGTATCTGGCCAGCTCCTCTCTGCTCATTTCCGCTGCTTTCTTGGTCGGTTTCATGCGTTTCCTCCTCTGTATTTATTTGTATCATACAATTGATACAATTACACTATAACCACTGAACACTGCTCTGTCAACAGAAAAAGCCGGATCAGAATCCCGGCTTCAGTGTTTCTGTACGGAGATGCTGCGGATGACATTGGTGCGCTGCGCGCTGTGTTCCGGTGCATCATACAGCTCCAGCGTGAACTCGCACATGTCCGCCCGCGTGATGGAGGTGGTGTATTCAATGAGCTGACCGCTTCTCGTCTCCGAGACCCGGCTGATCTGGTAGCCGGCATCCCGGCTCTTGCATTTCAGCAGCTTCGCCTCTTCCTCACGGATCAGGATGGCCGCAATGGTTTCGGTCGCATGCACGACCTTGGCCGCGTATTCCTCCGCCAGCACCTGATACAGCGAAGTCACCGCGTAGTCATGCTGCTCAATGCCCGGGCACACGCTGTAGGGAACATAGGTGGTCTCCACCAGGATCGGCTTGCCGTCCGCGCAGCGCAGACGCTTCAGCAGGAAGACCTGCGCGTGCTTCTCCTTCAGCTGCAGCTTCCCGCGGACGTCGGCATCCGCTTCCTGCACGCTGCTGACCAGGACCTGGGAGGACGGCACTACGTTCAGCTGCCGCATGTTGCCGGAAAAATTGTACAGGCTGCTGATCGGCCGTTTCATCTTCTGATCAGCGATGAATGATCCCCGCCGCCGGTAGCGGATCAGCAGGCCCTCCTCCACCAGTGCTTCCATGGACTGCCGCACGGTCGTCCGACTGATGTGCAGAGCCGTGCAGAGGTCATTCTCCGGAATCATCTGGTCGCCCGGCTTGAAAGCTCCAGAACGGATCTTGGAACGGACGAAATCCGCCAGCTGGATGTGCAGCGGCGTCTGGGCGGAAGCGGCAAGGCTGACGGCGTGGTCAAAATCGCGGATCTCCATGGTTTGCATTCCTCTTTGTATGATACAAATATAACATATCTGGCATCCGGATGTCAGCCGGATCCGCGGTTTCCATGCGCGCATACCAGCGGCCGGCGCCGCTCCGGCCAGACTGATTTGTCATTTACAGTTGGCGGCGGGCAGGCTAAAATTAAATTGTTCAGGGAATGACGGCGGCTCATCGTCATTTCTTGCTGACGGGCATATTATCAGGGGGAAGCTCTGTGATCAATCATCCGTTTCTGCCTTATGCAATCACCGAAATCTATCTGATTGTGTTTGCGGCGACCATCTGGGTGCGTCTGGACAACAGCATCGGCTCCGAGCACGAGGTCCAGCAGCTGCGCAACATGATCTTTTCGTATTTCGGCATGCTGGCAACGGACCTGATCTGGGCCTTCTCGGAAGACGGCATGCTGCATCTGCCGCACACGCTGTATGCATTCGTCAACGCCGTCACCATCATCTGCGTCACCTGCGGATGCTATTTCTGGTTCCGCTTCATTGAGGACCGTCTGCATTTTCTGCCCCGCCGCAAGGCGGCATGGGATCTGCTGCTGCGGATTCCCCTGCTGGCAATCTGCGCGCTGGACCTGATCTCCGTATTCACCGGCTGGATCTTCTATATTGATGCCGACGGCGCCTATCAGGTCACTGATCTGTTCCTCATTCCCACCATCGTCAATTACCTCTATCTGCTGCTGCCCACCGGCTATTCCATCTACAGCGCGGTGAAGACGCATTCCCGGCAGGAGCGGAGCGAGTACTGGACCTATTCCCTGTACATGATTGCGCCGCTGATCTCGGGCCTTCTGGAAGACACCTTCCCGACCGTGCCGCTGCTGGCGCTCAATATCTTCGTGATGATCCTGATCCTGTTCCTGATGATTGAGAACAAGCAGGTCTATAATGACGCCCTGACCGGCCTCAACAACCGCCGGCGTCTGAACCAGTATCTGGAGGACGCGCTGCCCAAGGCTTCCGCTGAGCATCCGGTCCTGCTGTTCATCATGGACATCAATGACTTCAAGTCAGTCAACGATGTCTACGGCCACCTGGAAGGCGACAAAGCTCTGGCATCCTTCTCTGCCATTCTGCGTACGGTGGCAAGCCGCTACAATGCCTTCATCGCCCGTTACGGCGGCGATGAGTTCTGCCTGGCCATGCCTGCGGCTGAGCACACCCCGGAAGAGATCACCGCGGATATTGAGAACAGCCTTGCGGAAGCCCAGAGCAACAGAACTGATAAACCCTATGTGCTGACCGCCAGCATCGGCTGCGCCGTCTGCAGCAATGCCGGCGAAGATCCGGACGTTCTCCTGCAGAATGCGGACCACATGCTTTATGACCATAAGAAGACCTGGCACGCCGCTCATCCGCAGGACTGATCATCCGACGATAGAAGAAAGAGACCTTCCGGTCTCTTCCTTTTTGCCTGCGGGAATTACTGGATGTGAACAGTCTTGTCCTTGCCGACGACGCTGATGACCTTGATGAATCCGTCCTGGTCCTTCAGCTGGCTGCCCAGGGACGAAGGCACAGCGATGATCCGGTCTCTGGAGATGGTGCTCAGGAACGTCCGGACGGCGGGCGGGAAGCTGCCGGCCCAGACCGGGAAGCAGAGATAGATGACGTCGCCGTCCTGCGGCTTCTCATAGTCCGCCGGAACGCTTTTTTTGGAGGATGCATAGTAGCCGGCGCGCAGATAGCCGGCCGGACCGGACCAGTTCTCATGGTCCTGGATGGCAAAGACGCTGCCGCCGGTCTGTGCGGCGATGGATTCGGCGATCTTCCTGCTGTCGCCGGTGCGGGTGAAATAATAGACTCTGATCATAAAGCTCTCCTTTGTTTTGCGGGATCCGGTTATCAGTATATGCCGCCTGCCGGCGGCTGTCATCCGGAAACCTTCTGGATCGTTTCCGGCAGCTTTGCGAAACCATTTGACTTGGAGTGTACTCCAGGGTCTATGATTTGAATCAGCAGGAGGTATTGGATATGAAAGACTATTTTGGCAAAGAAACACCGAAGCTCGGCTTCGGTCTGATGCGGCTGCCCAAGACGACAGACGGTTCGGAAGACATTGAACAGGTTAAAGCGATGGTGGATCTCTTTCTGCAGTCCGGACTGACCTACTTCGACACGGCCTATGTCTACGACGGCGGCAAATCCGAGGAAGCGGCGCGGGCCGCTCTGGTGGAGCGTTATCCCCGTGAAAGTTTCACACTGGCCACCAAGCTCAATGCCTGGATGGGATGCCATGATGAGGAATCCGCGAAGCAGCAGTTCTACACCAGCCTCGAAAGAACCGGCGCCGGCTACTTCGACTACTATCTGCTGCATGCCCTGCAGCTCAACAATTACACCAAATACGATGAGTATCATCTGTGGGACTTTCTGAAGGAGCTCAAGGCGAAGGGCCTGGTCCGCCACTACGGATTCTCCTTCCACGCCACGCCGGAACTGCTGGACCAGCTGCTGAATGCGCACCCGGATGTGGACTTTGTCCAGCTGCAGCTGAACTATGCGGACTGGGAGAGCGCGAATGTGCAGTCCCGCGCGAACTATGAAGTCGCCCGCCGGCACGGCAAGTCCATTGTCGTCATGGAACCGGTCAAAGGCGGCACGCTGGCAATTCCGCCGGAGCGCGTCTCCGCAATTCTGAAGGACGCGGATCCGAAGGCCTCCCCCGCCTCCTGGGCAATCCGCTGGATCGCCTCGAAGGAGGGCATCATCACGGTCCTCTCCGGCATGTCCAACCTGGCCCAGATGCAGGACAATGTCTCCTACATGAAGAATTTCCAGCCGCTCACGGCAGCGGAAAACAGCGTCATTGACAAAGCCCGCGAAGCCTTGAACGCGGTCGAGCAGATTCCCTGCACAGCCTGCCATTACTGCACGCCCGGCTGCCCGAAGAAGATCAGCATCCCGGACATCTTCGCCGCCCGCAACCAGCTGTATCTCTACGGCGACCTGGAGGATGCGAAAGAGCAGTACCGCTGGCATACCGGCGAAGGCCAGGGCAAAGCGTCCGACTGCATCGGCTGCCGCCAGTGCGAACGGGCCTGCCCGCAGCACATCAACATCACCGAGCGCCTGGCGGAAGCCGCCAAGACGCTGGAGTAGAAAGAAGGACCCATGTCAAAAATTCTTGTCGCATACTTCTCCGCCGGCGGCGTGACCGCCGAACTGGCGAAACGTCTGGCCGAAGCCGCCGGCGCCGATCTGCATGAGATCGAACCGGCAGAACCCTATACCGATGCGGATCTGGACTGGCGCAACTCCCGTTCCCGCAGCACGCTGGAAATGCAGGACAAGTCCTCGCGTCCCGCTGTCCACGGCCGTGTCGAGCACATGGCTGATTACAACACCGTCTTTGTCGGCTTTCCCATCTGGTGGGGCATCGCCCCGACCATCGTCAACACTTTCCTGGAGAGCTATGATTTCTCCGGCAAGACGGTGATTCCGTTTGCCACCTCCGGCGGCAGCGGCATCGGCGAAACCGACCGCTGGCTGCACGGCTCCTGTTCCACGGACACCCGCTGGAAGCCCGGGAAGCGCCTGCCGGAAACCGCATCCGTTTCCGAGCTGAAGAACTGGATCCAGACGCTGGATCTGCGCTAACAGTCAAGTTCACAAGAAAACGTCCCTCAGGACGTTTTCTTCTGCGCTTTGGATGGACTGCTTCAGCGGATCCATTTCTGCAGAGTTTCAAACAGGATCTCCGGATTGATGGGTTTGGCGATATGCCCGTTCATGCCGGCATTCAGGCACTTCTGCACATCATCCTGGAAGGCGTCCGCCGTCATCGCGATGATGGGAACCACAGCGGCATCCGGACGCTGCAGAGCGCGGATCGTCCGCGCCGCTTCATAGCCGTCCATGACCGGCATGTGGATGTCCATCAGGATGCAGTCAAAATACTGCAGGGAAGAGCCCTGGAACGCCCGGACCCCCTCCTGGCCGTCGCTGACCGCTGTGACCAGCGCCTGCTTCTCCTCAAGCATCATCTTCACGATCTCCTGGTTCAGCGGATGGTCTTCGCAGATCAGCAGATGCCGGCCGGCCAGATTCACCGTGCCCTTTTCCGCTTCCGCCGTCGCGCGGTCCTGGTTCATCTGGGTGACCGGGATGCAGTCCAGCGTGAAGTCCAGCAGGAACGTCGTTCCCTTGCCCAGAGCGCTGGAAACGCGGATGGTGCCGCCCATGGCGTCGATCAGCCGCTTCGTGATCGCCAGGCCCAGGCCGGTGCCGTGCATCTCGGAATTCTCACTGCGGCCTTCCTGCGTGAACGGGTCAAACAGAATTTTCTGGAATTCTTCGCTCATGCCGATGCCGTTGTCGATGATATCGATGTGCATGCTCATGCGGCGGTCCGACAGCTGTTTTTCAAAGATCCGGTAGCGGATCAGGCCGCCCTCCGGCGTGTACTTGACGGCGTTGGACAGCAGGTTGAAAACAATCTGGTTGATGCGCAGCTTGTCAAACAGCGGGATCACATCCGTCAGCATCTCCACCGGTTCAAAGCGGAAGGTCTGGCTGCGCTCCTGACACAGCGGCGTGATGATCGCATTGACATAGTTGCCGAACTCATCCGCCGGATACGGTTCCGGACGCAGTTCGATCTTGCCGCTTTCCGCCTTGGACATGTCGAGAATGTCATTGATCAGGGAAAGCAGGAATTTGGAAGACGTATCGATCTTGTTCAGGCAGTCGGTGGTGCGCTCAGGGTTGGGCTGTTCCTGGGCCAGATAGGTCATGCCGATGATGCCGTTGAGCGGCGTGCGGATGTCGTGGCTCATGCGCGACAGGAATTCCGACTTGGCGATGCTGGCCGCCTCGGCGGCATGCTTCTCCTGCTCCAGCAGGCGGATCTGTTCCTGTTCCTTCTCATAGGCTTCCGTGACATCCGAACGCACGACCAGAATGTCGCCGCCCGGATTCTCCAGCCAGCTGTACTGCAGCCGCGTGCAGATGATGCGGCTGTTCTCGGTCCGCAGATAGGACGACATGCGGCTGCCCTTCTCGTTCATTTCCTTCAGGACCGCATCGAGAGAAATGATCCTGTCATACGCCTCGATCTCCTGCGGCCGTTCAAACAGCGAACGCACATGTTCCTCGCATTCTTCATAAGGAAGACGTTCACCGATGCTGCCGAAGGTGATGTCCGGAATGCGGCTGCGGAATTCAAAGGTGCGGTCATCCGGATGGATGATGGCGATGTAGTCAAAGTGGTCATGGATCAGTCTCTGCATGACGAATTCCGTCTTCTTCTGCTCGTCGATGTCCAGTGCATACGTGACCGCTTCCACATCGCCGCTGCGCGGATTCTTCAGCATGAACAGCAGGCCTTTGCGCCAGTGCCGCTTGCCGTCCGCATAGACAATCGGATATTCAATGGATACTTCGCTGACACCTTCCGCAAACTTCTTCAGCAGCCCTTCGCGGTCAAACACGCGGAAATACTGCTGGCGGATGTCCTCATCCGCAATCAGCTTGGCGAATTCTTTGAAATAGCCGTCCACAGTGCCTTCCTGCTGCTGTTTCAGAACAAACTTCAGAGAACTGCGGCCGTTGCCGCACCAGTTCCGGGTCAGGTTCAGGCGGAAGGATCCCAGTGTATGCGGGTAGGCCTTGTCCAACTGCCGAAACATCTGGTCATAGCTTTCTTCGCGTTCCTTCTCCTCGGTGACGTTCTGGCCGCAGCAGTAGACGGTCAGAAGCCGGCCGTGCTCATCTTTGACACGCTTCAGCGCCATCCGTTCCTGCTGCAGGGTCTCCTGGCCGGGCATACGGAAATGAAATTCCGCCTCGGCATAATCCGCGCCGCTGTCAATCTGATGATAGGCATCCAGGAAAGCCGTCCGGTCCGGTTCGGAAACATACGGGGCGATGGTCTCGGCCACATTTTCAATGATATGCGGCACATGAAGAAGGCTGCAGACCTCCGCGGTATAGCCGCTCTGCATCATCACCGCGTTGTGTGTATGGATATTATAAGACCAGATGATCAGTTTGGCGGACTGCGTCGCATCCTCGTACATCTGCTTGTCGCGCAGGATCTCCTGCTCGGCCGTGACCTGCCGGTCCATGTCAATGAAGGAAGCGTAATAGAACTGCACGCCGTCCTGCTGGTAAGCGCGGCGGAACTCATTGCTGACCCAGTGGACCTCGCCGTCTTCGCCGGTGATCCGGTAGACGACGCTGCCCTGTTCTTTCCGGCCCTGCAGCACCTGCCGGAACTCATCCCAGAACAGGTGACGGTCCTCCGGCACCAGCCAGTCCACCGGATTCGGACTCTGGGCGGACCAGTATTCGCGGCTACCGTGATGCAGCGCAAAGAAGCCGGCGTTGGTAAAAGTCAGCCGGACCTGGCCGTCGTGCTCTGAGAAAACGGCCACGCCGCCGGGAATATTGCCCAGGATCGCATCCAGGCTGCTGCCGTAGGCCTTCAGCTTGTCACGTTCCAGGACATAGGGATCCACATTGTAATAGGAGGCGTAGAAGCGTTCGGTATGCTCATCCAGCGGCTTGTGGCTGGCGCGGATGCCGATCCAGAGATAATTGCCGCTGCCGTCCAGATTGCGGAACTGGTACTCGAACATGCGGTTCTCGCGGATGGCGGCCAGCGCCTCCGCAACCAGGCCCGGACGATCCTCCGGATGCACCGACTGGATCGTGTTCTGATGGAAGAAACGCGTGCGCTCCTCACGGCGGGAACCGATCATCCGGTAAAAGCCGTCATTGACATACTTCATCTCAATGACCGTTCCGGTCACATCAAAGATGCCGACCCCGGAAGGGATCTGGTCCAGGGCATCCAGTGCGGTTGAAGCGTCGGCGCGGTTGGAATCAGACATTGTTTTCACCATCCTGCTGTTTCTGTTCTTTGGAACTGCTGATATAGCGGGCGAGAACCTCAAACAGTTTCTGCGGTTCCACCGGCTTGGTCACATAGCCGATCATGCCGGCCGCTTCCGCATCCCGCATGCTCTCATCAAAGGCATCCGCGGACAATGCGATGATCGGGATGCTGCAGGCATCCGGACGGTTCAGCGCCTTGATGGCGCGGGCGGCTTCATAGCCGTTCATGACCGGCATGCGGATATCCATCAGCACGGCATCATAGTAATGAACCGCTGAGCCATTGAAGTGCTTGACGCCGATCTCGCCGTTCTCGGCGACATCCACAATCACGCCCATTTCTTCGAGCAGCGCCTTGGTGATCTCCTGATTCAGCGGATGGTCCTCGCAGAGCAGCACATGCCGGCCCTTCAGGCTTCCAGCCACGTCCGCAGAAGGCAGTTCCGGCCGCCGGCCTTTGTTTTCCGTCTGCAGATAATCGCAGTCTATGACAAACGTGAATTCCGTTCCTTCGCCGATTTTGCTGGACACGGAAATGGTGCCGCCCATGGCGGTGATGATGCGCTGGACGATTGCCAGGCCCAGCCCGGTGCCGCGCATCTCGGAGTTGTCATTGCGGTGCTCCTGCGTGAACGGATCAAACAGCACCTTCTGGAATTCCTCGCTCATGCCGATGCCGTTGTCACGCACGGAGACTGTCATCCGGTCCTTGTTCTGATCGGTGATTTGTTCGTTTACCTCCACCTGGATGCGGCCGCCTTCCGGCGTATACTTGACCGCATTGGACAGCAGATTGAAATAGATCTGATTCATGCGCAGGACATCCATCTTCGGAACCACGTTGTCCAGCGTGTGGACGGCAAACTCCAGGGTCTGATGCTTGCCTTCGCATAACGGCCGGATCACGGCGTCAATGTAGCCGCGGAAATCATCCGCATAGTACGGTTCCGGATGCAGTTCCATCTTGCCGCTTTCCGCCTTGGACATGTCCAGCACATCGTTGACCAGACCAAGCAGGAACCGGGAAGAGGTGTCAATCTTGCTGAGGCAGTCTGTTGTTTTCTCCGGATTCTTCTGTTCACCGGCGATGTGCGTCATGCCGATGATGCCGTTGAGCGGCGTGCGGATGTCATGGCTCATGCGTGACAGGAAATCGCTCTTGGCGCGGTTGGCCACTTCCGCCTCATTCTTGGCTTCCGCCAGGGCCAGGTTCTGGCGCTTGCGGGTACGGGAAGTCACCAGCAGGAACACCAGCAGGCAGATCAGCACGGCGAAGATGAGAATGGCTGACGCCATCGGCAGCGGATAGCGCTTGATCATCGTCTGCAGGGAGAACGGCTCGGTGACGGCCGTGTCCTTGTTCAGGATGTTCTGCAGCTGATTCTGCTTGATGCGCTGCAGGGATTTGGAAAGAATGCTCAGCAGCAGCGGATTGGATTCCTTCGTGATGCCCAGACCGATGCCCTGCGTGATGGTGTCGACCGGCTGGTAATTGAAGCTCTCAAACCGGCTCTGGGAACGGAAATAGCTGGCCTGATAATAGTTCAGGAACGTGCAGTCCGCCTTGCCGTCAGCGACCGCCTCCATGCATTCATCAAAGTTCTGGTAGAGAGCCGGCGTGAGATCCGGATATGCCTTGACAATCTCATTGGCCAGATATCCGCCTTCGGCGACGGCAACCGATTTCGGATCCGTCACGCCGCTGCGGGAAATGCACATGACGGAGCCGGTGACATACGGCTGGGTCACGACCAGATCATGGTCATTCGCCCACAGGTAGTCATAGCTGACCGCCATGACGGTATCCGTGGTCTTGCTGGGCAGATCATTGTAGATGGCCTGCGTGGAGGAGGATTCCACGAACTGGAACGTGATGCCGGTATCCTCGCCGATAGCGCGCAGCACATCCGGCGTGATACCGGCCGGCTGGCCGCTTTCCGAATACTCAAAAGGCTCCCAGGCGGTTTCATAGAGAGCGTTCACAACCGGCTTGGTGCTCAGGTAGTCGAGTTCCTCCTGCGTATAGCTTTCACTGTTGGCAATATTGTATTTGTAGATTTTCTGATAGATGTCCGTGTTGAAGTTCGGATTGAAGCTGAGCAGGCGCGTCATTGCGTCATTGAGCTCCTTCTTCAGCTCCGGCTTCACCTTCGTGGTGATGATGTAGACCGGTGAGGCATCGCACTTGGCCAGGATCACATCGCCGTCCGGCACGGCCAGGAAATTCGTCTGCACAACCGCGTTCACTTCTCCGCTCTGCAGGGCCGCAAACATATCCTTGCTTTCCTTGTAGGGAACCGGCGTAAACGCGAATCCGTTCTGCTGACCGTAGCTGGTCAGGGAATCGATGATCGTGCTGCCGTCTTCATAGCCGACCCGCATGCCGTTGAAGGCGGTGTAGTCGTCGTAATTCATTCCGGAATCCGAGCGGGCGACCAGATAGCACATCTCAACGCCCATCGCCTCATCGGAGAAATCATAGTATTCCATGCGGTCCTGGGTTTTGGAGACATCCAGAAGCACATCGATCTCGCCGGTTTTGGCCATCTCCAGACATTCCGCCCAAGGCGCCTTCACATACTCATAGTCCCAGTTCGCATATTCCGCGACCGCCTGCAGGTATTCCTTGTAGTAGATGACGCTCGGAACCTCGCTGCTGTCCGCAGCCGGCTCGCTGTCCGGCAATCCGACCCGCACCATACGGCGGGAGGACGTCCCTTCCGCAAATGCGGAAGACGTCAGCACAAAAAACAGGCACAAGGCACTGAGGATTGCGGTGCGGCATTGCTTTCTGTCAATGTGGAACATCAGTCTCTGCTCCTTTCGGGATTGCAGAAATCCGGCGTTCTGCCGGCATGCACACGGCAGATGCAGATGATTGAAAACTGGGAATCCGATGCAGATTCAGAAAGCGGAAATGCGGCAGGTCATATCAATGATAAAACAGCATGAATTTGCGTTCATTTTCATGTTATCAGCAACCTTCGCAGAATACAAGAATGGACTGGTTCCGACCTGCGGTTTCCCCTGCCTGAAGGCGGTTTCCGGACTCTATTTTCAGCGTGTCAGGCGGCCGGCGGATTCCGGTTTCCTCCGTTCCGGAATTCCGTTGTGAAAACAACCGACAGTGATCCTCTGTTCTGTCAGAATGAGTCCAGAAAGAAGATGATTCCATGAAGGATCCCATCGGCACGGTCTACCGCATCGCCGAATTGAATCAGCCTGTTGCGGGCTGCACCATCTCCAGCATGATCTGCAGGCTTCAGGAAGAGACCGTCACCCACTTCTCACTGGCGGCAGGCACCGGCATCAGCGCCGAGCATTACACCCACCCGTCGCTGTACATCGGCGCCCAGGGCCGCATCAAAGCCGGTCTGCGGACTGCCCGGCAGACCCGGACTGCAGCCTTCGGACCGGGTGAACTGCTGCTGGTCCCGGCGGATACCGATACGTCATTCCAGGCGGAACAGGATTCCGTCTACACCGAATTGAATCTGGCAAAGGAGGTTTCCATGAACAAAGCCATTGAAGCAGGCACCATCTACCGTCTCAAGGATCTCATTCCCGTCCAGGAAGGAAAGATCATCAATCTGGATCTGATGGAAAGCGAGCACATGAAGTTCGTCGTCATGGCTCTGGGTGACGGCTGCGAGCTGCCGGAGCATGCCGCGCCGGGCGAAGCCGTGCTGTTCGTGCTCGAGGGAAAGGCCGCGCTGCGCTATGAGGGCAAAGACCACGTCCTCAGCGCCGGCGACAACTTCTCGTTCGCCAAAGGCGGACTGCACAGCGTCAAGGCGGAGGGACCGCTGAAGATCGCCCTTCTGCTGGCATTGGCCTGAAGCGGAAAAGGCCGGCCGCGCTCAGCGCTGCCGGTCTTTTTTCATATCATCCGCGCCGCAGATCCCGGGCGGCCGTTTTCAGCTTGAAGTGGTTCTTCTGGTAATCGAGGATCCCTTCCCGCTTCATCTTGGAAAGCTCATTGGACAGGGCGCTGCGGTCGGCGTCGAGAAAGTCCGCCAGCTGCTGGCGGTCAAAGGGAATGTCGAAATAGGCGGCCTGGCGGCGGAAGGCTTCCGCGGACAGGTAGCACAGCAGCTTGTCGCGCAGCGTCGGCTGGGTGATGTAGGTCAGCTTTTCATTGAGCGACAGATTGCGGGAAGCCAGCAGCGTCACCATGTTGTCGATCAGCCGCGAGTGGTAGGAACAGGCGGAGGCACAGACATGCAGGATCCGGTCCGTGTCCAGAAACAGCACCGCCGTTTCCGCGGACGCCTGCACGCTGATGCCCAGCACCGTGCCTGCGGAGACCGCGTAGCTTTCTCCGAACAGTTCGCCCGGCAGCACCGGCGCGACGATGTGGCGGCTGCCCCAGTAGTCATCGCGCAGGATGTCCGCGCAGCCCGACAGCACCAGACCGACCTGGTGGATATGGGCGCCGGCCCGGAAGATGAACTCATTCCGGGCATAGACCCGGCGTTCGGCGGCCAGGCACGGCAGCATGACTTTCAGCTCCGTCTCCTCAATGCCGCTGAACAGATAGGAATGCAGCACCGTTTCCATTTCCGCATTGCTTAACTTTTTCATATTTTCACCTGATTTGTTGTTTGCACAACGTACTATATTTCTGATTCTAGTATGCTGGTAATGGAAATGCAAGACGGTACAGTCCTTACCGCCCGCAGGAGGAAATCAACATGGAACTGGAAACGGAAACAAAAGCAGAAACACTGAAGCAGTACATCGGCCGCCTCGACCAGGGGGAATCCCTGGCCAGCGTACAGGCGGATTTCGTCAAGAACTTCAGCGGCGTATCCGCCGGCGATATCGCCAAGGCGGAAGAGGCGATGATCCAGAGCGGCACGCCTGTGAACCACGTGCAGAAGCTCTGCGACATCCACTCGGCGCTGTTCCACGGCGCTTCTCAGCGGGAACGCCTGCAGAACGCGGAAGACGCGGTCCGCGAGTCCCTGCGCAATGAACAGCTGCTGTCGGCCGACAGCGCATCCGTCAGCGGCCATCCGCTGAACATCCTGACTCTGGAAAACAACGAACTCATGAAACGGCTGAACCACATCATCGGCCAGCTGCAGGACGGCGATTTCCAGGATGTTCCCGCGGAGCTCGCGGACCTCAAGGCGATGGAATACCACTACGACAAGAAAGATGAGCTGATTCTGCCGGTGCTGAAGCGCCACGGCGTCAGCGGTCCGGCCGATGTCATGTGGAATGTGGACAGCGACCTGAGAAAGCAGCTCGGAGCGCTGATCAAGGCCGGGCCGGATGCGGATCATCAGGAAACTGCGCAGCTGGTCAAACGCATGAAGGAAATGATCTTCAAGGAAGACAAGATCCTGTACCCGCTGGCGGAAAGCCGCTTCACGGCTGAGGAATGGCAGAAGGCGGCGCTCGATTTCCCGCGCTTCGGATATTCATATCTCAATGCAGTACCGGTCTGGAAGGACGCGCAGCCGGCGGCGGGGCAGGAATACAGGGCTCCGGTCATCGATGCGCAGCACCCGGGCCAGACGCAGATCGTGCTGAACGGCGGCGTCCTGAGCCTCGAGCAGCTGGAAGGAGTCCTGCGGACGCTGCCGCTGGAGCTCACCTTCCTGGACAAGGACAGCGTCAACCGCTACTTCTCGGAAAACTCCACGCTGTTCCCGCGGGCGATGTCCGCACTGAACCATTCCGCCTTTGAATGCCATCCGCCGAAGGTCGTCCCCATCGTCCAGAATGTCATCCGCCAGCTCAGCAGCGGCGAGAAGGACAGCATCTCCTTCGTGACGGCCAAGCGCGGCAGAAAGGTGCTGGTCCGCTATCTGGCGGTCCGCGGCACGGACGGTTCCTATCTCGGCACTCTGGAAGCGGTGGAGGAACTGACGGATCTGTCCGCCGGTGCGTCTCCGGCAGCGGGAAGCCGGTGAGCATGCATGCAGAACATCTTCGCATTGAGCGCCTATGAGACCAGCGCCGAGCAGTTCTTCCAGAAGCTGAAGGAGGAAAAGGCGGATCTCGTCCTGGACGTGCGGCTGAAGAACTCCAACCAGCTGTGCGGCTTCACCAAGGCCAAGGATCTGGCCTACCTGATTCCCGCCGTCACCGGCGCCGCCTATGTCCATGACCTGCGCTTTGCGCCTTCCGCCGCTCTGCTGGAATCCTATCTGAAGCATCAGATCGGCTGGGAGATGTACCGGGCAAGCTATCTCAGCGAAATGAAAAGGCATCGCGCCATGGATGCCTTCCGTGTTTCCTATGATTCGTATCAGAGCATCTGCATCCTCGGCACTTCCACCAGGAAGCGCAGGAGCCACAGCGACGCGCTGATTGATCTGATCACCGGCCGGGAACAGTGAGTCCCGGCTTTTTCATGCTCAGTGGAACAGGCCCAGATGGTCAATCAGGATCTTGCAGCCCATCAGGATCAGCACGATGCCGCCGGCGATCTCCGACTTGGCTTTGTATTTGTTGCCGAAGACGCTGCCGACCCAGAGGCCGAACGCGGAGAGCACGAAGGTCGTGATGCCGATCAGCGTGACCGCGGGCAGGATCTGCACCTGCAGGAAGGCGAAGGAGATGCCGACCGCCAGGGCGTCGATGCTGGTGGCGACCGCCAGCGGCAGCATGGCCTTGAAGCCGAAGGAGTTGTTGCAGGTCTCCTCTTCGCCGCGGGCCTCGCGGATCATGTTGATGCCGATCACCGTCAGCAGCACGAAGGCGATCCAGTGGTCGATGCTGGAGACCAGCGTCTGAAACTGTGAGCCGAGCCAGAAGCCCAGCAGCGGCATCAGCGCCTGAAAGCCGCCGAAATACACGCCGACCGTCAGCGCGTTCTTCCAGGTTGCCTTGCCGGCGGAAAGTCCCTTGCAGATGGATACCGCAAAGGCATCCATCGACAATCCCACCGCAATGATGAACAATTCGAGCAGTCCCATGATTCCATCCTCCCGGTGCAATGGCGGGAAAAGAAAGAGACTCTACCTGCCATGCAGATAAGTCTCGCCATTTCAGATGGGGCCAGGAATTTCTTCCAGTATGTTGGCCTCATCACACCGAAGTGCTGACTACTCCCTTATGTTGCTAATTTACTCAAAACCGGGTTTAAAGTCAACAGAAAACAGATCAATTATGAAAAACAGATCGATCTTTGATTCATGAGGAATCCTCGGATTTCAGGCCGGTTTACCGGCACAAACGTTCCAGATAGGCAGTCAGCAGAGAATACATGTTATCGAAGCGGCGCAGATCCAGGCGCTCCTGCGGCGTGTGAATGTTCTCTTCCACCGTGCCGATGGAGACGATATCCGAATCCGGATGCAGACCCGACCAGATGCCGGTCTCATTGCCGCCGTGCGTTCCTTCCACGACCAGCGGTTTTCCGAGGCGCTCCCGCACCAGCCTGTCGAGGACCTCGCGCATGACGGAATCCTTCTGATAGTTCCAGCCCGGATAGCGGATGATGATGCGGATCTGGAATCCGCTGGGATCCGCCGCTGCCCGAAGATGCCGCAGAACATCGTCCAGGCCGCTTTCGAGCAGACTGCGGGCGCGGAACAGAACCGCCGCCCTGGAATCCTCCGCCGATACGCGGCCGAGGTTGTTGGACGTCATCGGAATGCCGTCCATGGCCAGCGCTGTCGCACTGATGCCGTTCGGCGCCAGCTCCAGGAACTGCAGCAGAGCCTGGGTGCTGGCCACGGTGAACGCTTGCTGCAGATGCTCCTCCGGTTCCAGCCGGATGTCCAGATCCGGATCGCTGTCCCGGTACTCCAGGCGCAGCTGCTGCCGCAGCTGATCCGTGATGCTTCTCAGTTCTTCTTCCGCTGCATCGCACGCAAACTCAGCCGTGCAGAATGCCGGAATCACATTGTCCTGGCTGCCGCCGTCCAGACGGCAGAGCTGATAGGAAAGGCCGGCTTCCTTCAGCATGTACAGAAAGCGCACGCTGAGCAGGATTGCGTTGGCCCGGTTGCGGTCGATCATGATGCCGGAGTGTCCGCCCAGCAGACCGCTGACATTCAGCTTCCAGCCCTGCTGCAGCGTCACCGGTTCCATGTCCATATTCCGGGAAATCTCGCCTTTGATGCCGCCGGCCGCACAGCACATGGTCGACGCCTCACTGCCGCCGTCCAGTGAGATCACCCGGCGAGAAAGGATGTCCTCCGCCTTGATGTGCAGAGCCCCTTCCAGGCCGATCTCCTCCATGACGGTGAACACGCATTCCAGCGGCGGATGGACCAGGGTCTCATCGGCCAGGATCGCCATCATATATGCAACGCCGACGCCGTCATCCGCGCCCAGAGTCGTGCCTCTGGCCTTCAGGAAATCCCCGTCCACATACAGATCCAGCGGATCCTTCTGCCAGTCATGCTTCATGCCCGGATCCGCCGCCATGACCATGTCCAGATGCGCCTGCAGCATGACCCACGGTTCCTGTTCATGGCCTTTGGAGCCGGACTTGCGGACAATCACATTGCCCCAGGCATCCGTCTGACAGTACAGCTGATGCTTCCTGGCAAACTCCTGCACCCAGCGGCTGGCCGCCGCCTCGTTCCGGGAGCCGTGCGGGATTGCCGCCAGTTCCGCGAAGTAACGGCAGTAAGATTTATTCTGATCAAATTCCATACTTATCATCCGAAACCGGATCCTGTCCGCAAACGGGAACCGGCTGTGCCTTTCCGGAACTATCATAATTCTTTTGCAGCCGGATCAGACAACAATTCTGTCCCGCCGGCTGTGTTCAGTTCCGCCCGGACGCAGTGTCCAGTGCTTCCAGTTCCTGCCGATAGCGGAGATTGTCGTCATTCCACTGCCGGTAGCGGCGGTCGGACCGGTGATCCGGCAGGTTCGCGTTGGCCTGCAGCCATCTGGCCAGAAAACGGGTCACCTTGCCGGCGCCGCGATAATTCAGATGCTGGCCGTAGCGGTCTGCGAAATCCGTGTCTGCATCCAGGCCGAGCCGGGCCTCCCGGTTCAGATTGAGATCAATGTATGGAATCTGATACTGATCTGCCAGTTTCTGCACGGCATCATGCCGCGCACTGTTCCAGGCTGAGGCATTCGGAACGTTCATCAGCACCACCCGGATGTGGTTCTGACGGCAAGTGTCCAGAAATGATCGCAGCTCTGCACTCACTGCAAGACGGATGCTTTCCGGCTGGCCGGAGGGAACCATCCATTCTTTCCCCTGATAGGCAATCTCGTCCGTATACAGATGCTGACCTTTCCGGTGATTGTGATAGGCGGCATCCTGCGGCTGCAGGATCTCCTGCAGACGGATCGTCTTCCAGCGGTCGTGATACTCAAAAACGGAAAAGGCGTCCTTCATCCTGCTGATGAGAATTCTCGATGCAGTTTCCGAACTGGAGAACAGCAGGCTCGGCTCCAGGACAATCATCTTCGGATGCTGCGTTTTCAGCACTTGCTTCAACATGGTTTCAACGCCGCTCATGGTTTCGTCAGGCTCAGCCGCCACCCAGGATGCGATGCCGGACTTCTGCCACAGTTCCAGCGGCGAAAAACCGGCGAATGCACTGCTGTCGCCCAGAAAGAAGAGATCGATGGAATTCCGGCGCTCTGCAGAGAATGCCCGCTGTTCCGCATGACGGGTGCCGCTGCCGGCATCATTGCCGCGGGGAGCGAATACCCAGGACAAAGCGAGCAGCAGACTGGTCACAAGCAGCAGGAAACACCCGGTCCGGATAGAGTGGCGCCAGAATCTCTGTTGATCTGTATGCATGTTTGCCTCCTTCAGAACTGTCCGTAAATAGGACTGACCGGCAGATACCCGTGGCCGTACGCGCCGAACACCACAACCGCCAGCAGAAGAAGAAGCTCAACCCCCCACTGCACTGCTGCCGGCCGGCGGGCCAGCGCGCTGCGCACCGCTGTCCGCATCTGCAGATGGCCGGCCGCAGCAAGAACCGCGAACCCGGCCGCCAGCACCAGCCAGTCGCCGCGGTCCAGACCGGCATTCAGCAGCGTGCCGGCGCGGAAAAGATCCTTGATGTGGAGATCCGTACAGATGCGGACCAGAATCACGGGATAATCGCTGAGCCGGTTGACCCGGAACAGAATCATGCCGATCAGCACAAACCCAAAGGTCCGGATTCTCTGTATACCGTACCAGAACGGTGTGTCCCGGTTGAGTTTCACTGCTGCGCAGAACCTGGCTGCCGGCGTTTCCAGGAGGATGCCGGCGGCGCTCAGCAGAAAATAGTACATGCCGTAGACGAAATACTTGAATCCGATGCCATGCCAGAGACCCGTTACCATCCAGGCGGCGAACAGGGCGGTGATCAGCGGCGCAATTCTGGCAAGACCGGCCCAGTTTCGGTTCTGCAGCCGCAGACAGAATTTCTGCATCGGCCGGGACAGCAGCAGCGGATAGAACACATAATCACGGGTCCAGGCGCCGAGGCTCATATGCCAGCGTCTCCAGAATTCAGCGACGCTGCGGGCGCTAAACGGCTGCTGAAAATTTGGCGGCAGGCGTACGCCGAACAGTTCTGCCGCTCCTCTGGCGATATCGATGCATCCGGAAAAATCCGCATACAGCTGCAGTGTATACAGCAGCGCAGCAATCAGCAGCATCATCCCGGAGGAAGAGCCGCTGGCGGCAAAAACCGTGCGGGTGAATATCTCGGCACGGTCCGCGAGCACACGCTTTTTGAACAGTCCCCAGCAGATCAGCTGAAACGCCATGATGCGGTGCTGATAATCCGGACGTTCGCTGTTCCACAATGCCGCGGAAGTCTCATTGCAGCGCACGAAGGGTCCTTCAATGATCTGCGGGAAGAACGACAGCCAGAGCAGCAGCCGGGCAGGATTGTGCATGGCTTTGGCACGGCCGTAATAAAGGTCGGCCAGATAGCCGATTGCGTTCAGTGTGTAAAAGGAAATCCCTGCCGGCACCAGAAGCGGTTCCATTCCGGACGCTTCCCGGAAATGGAACACTGTACGGAGGGCGGTCTCAAAAAAAACGGAATACTTGAAGATCAGCAGCAGTGCGGTCAGCAGGATGACGGCAGATGCCAGAATACACTGCCGACGTCCGGCGTTCCCGGTCCGCTCCATCTGCAGTCCGGCCGCCCACACAAGCAGACCGGTCAGCACGAATGCAAGTGTCATCCTGCCGCTGCAGAACCAGTAAAACACCAGGCTTGCGGCAAGCAGCACATAGCCGCGAAAACGGGCGGGCGAGAACCACCATACCGCGTAAGCCGCAGGCAGGAAGGCGAGCAAAAACACCGGCGTCGTATACGTCATCGGGGCGCCTCTTTGCCAGGGTAAGGACTGCTGTCCGGCAGCTGCAGATGCGCCTTTGCAGCTGCCGGATTGCCATGATCTGGTCTTTCCGTTCCAAGTACTGTGATGTGGTCGTCCATAACCAAAAAGCACCCTTTCTGTTACTGCCAGTATAAAAGCGCTGTCTTTATCTCTTCTTATTGTTTCCTTAATCTTTTGTAAGGGTGCTCTTCTGATGCTGTCCGGGATCCGCACAGCCGTACTGCGCCATGCAAAAAAGGATCCTGAACGGTATCCGTTCAGAATCCATGATGTTCTGTGCAGCCGGCGTTATAGCTCCGCTTCTCAGATTTCGGCTTCCGTTTCACCGGCCGCGGACGCCGCCGTCTTCACCTGAAACAGAAGCGCGGATTTGCCATCCTTTTTCTTTTCCCGGAGGATGCGGCTGCGGTCCTCATCCTGCTCAAACATCCGATTGATGTGATCAAATGCCGCCTGTATGGAATGCCTTTCAAACGGGATCTGTTCCTTGTCCAACGCTCCCGGCAGATTGAAGTATTCCGTGAAACCATCCGAGCACAGCAGAATCCGGTCACCATCTGCCAGCGGCAGGGTTTTCTGCACGGCATGCGGCAGACCGATGCCGGACAGCGATCCGATCCAGTATCCGTCCGGCGTGTTTGCATTGGTCCGGGTTTTCTGATAGACCGCCAGTTCCTGGCTGCGGCTGTCCTGATCCCGGTACCGCAGCTGCCGGAGTCCCTGACGGTTGCGGCGGTTGAACAGGTCCAGACGGCGGTCGGTCAGCCAGATACGGGACCCGGCGTGTTCCAATGCCAGACAGCAGTCGCCGAGCACCAGACAGTGCAGGCTGCCGGCTTCTTCCCGGCACAGCGCCATCGCAAAGTGAGGCTGCATGTATTCCGGATAACGGTCCAGACAGCGGCCTTCCTCCGGAAACCGGCGGCGCACCGCTGCCACGGCCTGCTTCAGCAGTTCCGCCAGGGACTGGAAATGCTCAGCATCCGCCGCCAGCACTCTGCTTAACGCATCCGCCGTAAAGGAGACATCGGTATTGGGACCGGTCAGATCCAGGCGGAACAGATCCGTGGCGCCGTCAATGACCCAGGCGCAGTGCTCCGTGCGGCCAATGCGGTCTTCGTTGTACTGGGCGCTGCCCTGCTGGCAGACGCTGTATTCCAGATCCAGCACGTTCTTACAGTTCGGCCGGGCCGTCGCCGATGCGGACCGGATAGAAGGAAGGCGCATAGCCGATCTTGGCCAGATAGACATCATGGACGGTCTTGGCAAACTGCTCCGCGCTGGCGCTGCGGACCAGATTGACCGTACAGCCGCCGAAGCCGGCGCCGGTCATACGGGCGCCGATGACGCCCGGCACGCTCCAGGCCGCATCCACCAGAGTATCCAGTTCCGTTCCGGTCACTTCATAATCATCCCGGAGCGAAATATCCGATTCATTCATGAGCCGGCCGAAGGTCAAGAGATCATTGGCTTTCAACGCTTTGACAGCTTCCACCGTGCGCTGGTTCTCATAGACGGCGTGCTTGGCGCGGCGCCGGCAGACGGGATCCTGAATCACATGGGCGTACTGGTCAAACTGTTCATCCGTGAGATCCCCCAGCGTCTTTACCGGCAGCACCGTCTGCAGGTCCTTCAGAGCGCTGCTGCATTCCGCCACCCGCTCATTGTATTTGGAGTCATGCAGGTTGCGCGGGCAGTTCGTGTTGACGATCATCAGCGTATAGCCGGTCATGTGGATCGACACGTATTCATAGTCCATCGTGCCGGTATCCAGGAAGATCGCCTGGTCGCGGCGGCCCATGGCGATGATGAACTGATCCATGATGCCGTCATCCAGGCCAATGTACTTCTGTTCCGCATACAGGCCGTATTCCGCCAGGTTGATGTTCGTGACCTGATCCAGATGATAGTACCGGCGCAGGATGAAGCCCATCAGCACCAGCACGGAAGCGGAGGAGGAAAGGCCGGCGCTGACCGGCAGGTCGCCGTAGACCACCATGTCAAAGCCGTGCGTCATCGGGAATCCCTTCTCCTGGAAGGTCCAGATGACCGAGGACGGATAGTTCGTCCAGCCCTGGCTGCGGACATAGGTCTTCATCTGCCGGATGTCCGTTTCAATCAGCCCGTCGTCCTGAATGTTCAGGGAATAGTACCGCATCTTCGTATCCGTGCGCTCACGCACCATGGCGTAGGTGCCGATGGTCAGCGCGCAGGGAAAGACATGGCCGCCGTTGTAGTCGGTATGCTCGCCGATCAGATTGACGCGGCCTGGTGCGAAGAAGAACTTCGCGCCGTCATGATTCTGGAACAGCTCGTCAAACTTTCGGATCAGCGATGACTTGATTTCATTTTCACTCATGGGAACGCCTCATTTCTAATTGGTGAAGCCTAGATGATCTTGACCTTGCCCTTGCTCAGGCGGAAGACCAGAATCAGCGACAGGATGGTCGTCCCGATCAGGATCGTGGACAGTGCGGCGGCGGTGCCGTCCGACATCCGCGTGACTTCCTGATAGATGGCGACGGCGATCGTCGAGGTCTTGCCGCTGTACAGCATGATGGAGCTCGACAGCTCGTTGATGCAGGTGATCCAGCTCAATACCGCGCCGGACATGATGCCCGGCAGCATCATCCGCGCCGTCACCGTGAAGAACGTCTTCATCGGCGACACGCCGAGGTTGATGGATGCCTCTTCCACATACGGATCCATCTGATACAGAAACGCGCTGCCGGAACGGACGGTATACGGGATCTTGCGGATGATATAGGAGATGATCATGATCCAGGCGGTGCCGACCAGGATGACCGGCTTGCGGTTGAAGGCGATGATCAGGCCGATGCCCAGCACGGATCCCGGAATGACATACGGGAACATGATCAGGGTGTCAATGATGCCGGAGACCTTGCCCTTCTTGCGGACAATGACATAGGACGCCAGGATGCCGATGATGACGATGAAGACGATGGCGACGCCCGAGAACAGATAGGTGTTGATGATGTTCGAGGACAGCCGGCTGGCGATCGCCGTATAGTTGCTGAAGTTGATGCCGATGAAAGAGCCGCCGAAGTTGCGTTCCACAAACGACTGGCAGACCACGACGATCTGCGGCAGGAAAGCCAGGAAGACGACCACATAGATCGGGAAGGAAGCCCAGAAGCGCTTCCAGCCGTGCAGCTTGGTCTCCACCGGCGGCCGCATCGAGCTCATCATGTAGTTCTTCTTCTCCACCAGCTGCTTCTGCAGAATCAGCACCAGCAAAGAGCAGAGAACGATGATGACGGACAGCGCCGACGCCATGTACGGGTTCGTCGCGCTTTCCGACATGTACTCGTTGTAGATCAGCACCGGCAGGACCGTGTAGCCCTGACCGATCAGCATCGGTGTGCCGAAGTCGGCGAGGCAGGTCATGAACACCATGATGCAGCCGGCCAGGATAGACGGCAGAATTACCGGCAGCGTGACGGTCCAGATGCGCCTGAGCTTGCTCATGCCGAGGTTTTCCGCCGCCTCTTCCAGCGAGGAGTCAATGCTGTTCATCGCTGCGGACGTATACAGATAAATGTACGGAAACAGATTCAGCGTAAACACGAAGATGATGCCGCCCATGCCGTAGATCGTGGGTACGCTCAGGCCCAGTGCCGTGAACATATGGGTGATAATGCCGTTCCGGCCCAGCATGATGATCCAGGAATACGCGCCGATGAACGGCGGGCTCATCAGCGACATGATGATCAAGATATGCATCAGATGTTTGCCGGCCACATTGTACCGGGTCATCAGATAGGAAATGGGAATGCCGATCAGCGTGCTGAACAGCACGGTGTATCCGCATACCTGCAGAGAGTTCAGCAGGGCGCTGTAATAATACTTGCGCTGAAAGAACTTCGCAAAGTTGGCCAGCGTGATGCCGCTGACACCGTCCGCGAAAAAGCTCTTGATGATGATGTTGTAGAACGGGTAGATGATGAAGATTCCCAGCGCCACCAGAATGAACACCTTGACGTAGAACCAGAAATCCGCACGGAATTTTCTGCCCGGAGCCTGTGTGCTCATACAGACAGAACCTCGCCGCTGCCGGCGGCATAGACGCTGACCTTGTTCAGATCAAAGCTGATGTGCGTCTTCTCGCCGGTCTCATGCACTGCCGGGGAATCCTTGGTGTATTCATTGATGATCAGATCCTGACCGTCCTCCAGATGAACCTCATACTGGATGAAGTCCCCGAGGAACGTCTGGAACAGAATGGTTCCGGGCATTCCTTCCGTGGCGAAGAACAGCTGTTCCGGACGGGCGGAAATCTGCGCCTTGCCGTGATATTCCTTCTGCAGCCGCATGTGCATGTCCATTTCGCCTTTGATGGAGACATCCGCATTGTCCTGCGGTCCGCTGATCTCGCAGTCAAGGAAATTGGAAACGCCGATGAAGCCCGCCACAAACGGATTCTTCGGCTTCGCATAGATCTCATTCGGAGTTCCGATCTGCATGATGCAGCCTTCCTTCATGACGGCGATGCGGTCGGAAATCGCCAGCGCTTCCTGCTGGTCATGCGTCACATAGATAGTGGTGATGCCGAGACGGTGCTGCAGCTTCTTGATGACGGTCCGCATCTGCACGCGCAGCTTGGCGTCCAGATTGGACAGCGGCTCGTCCATCAGCAGCACGCTGGGTTCGATGACAAACGCCCGGGCCAGGGCCACGCGCTGCTGCTGGCCGCCGGACAGCTCATTGGGCATGCGCTTCGCCAGATGCGAGATCTGTACAAGCTCCAGAGCGTCCGCAACCTTCTTTTTGATTTCGTCTGCAGGCATTTTGCGCGCCTTCAGACCGTATGCCACATTGTCTTCCACGCTCAGATGCGGAAATATCGCATAGTTCTGGAAGACCATGCCGATGTCACGCTTATAGGCAGGCACATCATTGATCCGCCTGTCGCCAAAATAAAAATCTCCGCCTTCAATGGAATTGAATCCGGCGATCATCCGCAGCAGCGTTGTCTTGCCGCAGCCGGACGGTCCCAGCAGAGTGAAAAATTCGCCTTCTTTGATATTCAGCGAAATGGAATTGATAGCCTGGAAATCTCCATACCGCTTGACGGCGTTCTTGATGATCACTTCATTGCTCATAATGAATCCCTCGCTGTTCTAGGAGATGATTCTGTTGCGGATTCAAGAAAACAGGAGGCATCCCTGGGGATGCCTCCCTGCGTTTCAGAGATTACTTGGTTGTGAGGTCATTCCACTTGTTTACGATATCCGTCTTGTTCGTACCGGCATAGGAGAAGTCATAGTCGCCGATGTCGAGATCCGACAGCTTCGGAAGTCCTTCGACTTCGATGTCATTGCGGGACGGCCGGCGGGCCCAGTCTTTGTTCTGTTCAATCTGGCATTCCTTGCTGGTTGCAAAGTCGATCAGAAGCTTCGCGTTGTCTTCATCCGGGCAGCCCTTGATGATGGCGTCTGCATCCGGCACCGCGGAGTTCTTGGAAGGATACACATAGCCGATGTCCGGATTGTCACTCAGTTTGACTGCGGACTTTTCCAGTGTGACGCCGATCGGGTACTCACCGGAAACAACGAGCTTATAGCAGTTGCCCGAGGAATCCTGAATGTTGCCGTTCAGGTTAGCGATGAACTTTTCCACCATGGTCCAGCCGTCATCGATTGAACTCTGGCTGAACAGCATCGTGCAGAGCTGCGTATAAGCGGAACCGGACTTTGCCGGAGATGCATAGGCGATCTTGCCCTTCAGCTTTTCATCGCAGAGGCCTTCCCACGTCGTCGGAACATCTTTTTCATCGATGAGCTTCTTATTGTAGAGGAATACCATCGGCAGCGGGCTCTCGCCTACCCACAGATGATCCTTGGAATCCTTGAACTTGTCATCGATATACTGGTCATTTGCGCAGACATACGGTTCGAAATAATCACCGTAAGCCGCCAGTGTGTCAGCACCGCCGCCCCACAGAACATCGCCCTGAGGGTTCGCGGATTCTGCGGCGATTCTCTGGCAGAGTTCACCGGTGCCGCCGGTAACGACTGTGACTTTGATGTTCGGATACTTGGACTCAAACAGCGCGACCGCTGCGTTCAGCGGATCTGCGTCGTTCGGTGAATAGATGACGAGGTTGCCGGTCTTGCTGGTGTCAGGTGCCATTGTGGCGTCCGCGTCGGCAGATGCTGCAGATGCGGTTGCTGCGGCAGCGGCGGTAGCCGCTTCGGTAGCTGCGGCGGTTGCGGCCGCCGAGCTGCTTCCGCATGCTGCAAGGCCTACGGCCATGCAAGCAGTCAGAACTGTAGTTAAAAACCTTTTCATGATCTTTCCTCCCCTGTAACGCTGGCGGCTGTACCGCAGCGCTCACTCCAATTTTGAGGATCTGCTTTCCCTGCCGGAATAGTTTCTTTGCCAGATCCCGGCATGCGGAAAGCATAGAAAAACTGCATCTTCATGTACCTTTGGAGATAATGATGAACAACAATTCATTTCAATTCAGTTTTGTTATAACACTGACAATACCACATTTCAAGAGCATCGGCCGCTTTGGCTGATTTGTGCAATAATATTGTTGAAAAGAGGCTATCACAATCATATGAAATATCTCATCGGGATTGACGGCGGCGGAACCAAAACAGCTTTTCTTCTCGCCTCCGCAGATGGAACCATCATTAGAAGTGAACGTCTGGCAACAACGAATCATATCCAATGCGGATTTGTGACCATGGGTGAACGTCTGCATAAAGGCGTGTATGCACTGATGGAACATGCCGGCGTCAGCGCCGCGGACATTCTGGAAATTGCAGTCTGCACGCCGGGATACACAGACGCGAAAGCGGATGATCTGGAAATTGAACGGGTGATTGCCAAGCAGCTCGCCGGTCTCCCCTATCACATCTACAACGATGCTGAGAATGCGCACCGCGGTGCGCTGCTGGGCAGACCGGGAATCAATATCATTGCCGGCACCGGTTCCATTTCCTACGGCATTAATGGGAAGAACCAGTCCGCCCGCTGCGGGGGCTGGAACCATCTGTTCGGCGGTGATGAAGGGAGCGCCTATTGGCTCGGCTGCCGGCTGATTCTGGAATTCACCAGAGAAAGCGATCACCGGGATTCCAAAACCCTGCTTTACCAGTACCTCCGTGAAAAGCTGAATCTCAATGATGACGGAGACATCATTGTCCGTACAGTGGAAGACATGAAATTTCAGCGGGAAGTCATTGCCCAGTTTTCGCAGGATGTCTCCCTGCTTGCCGCCAGAGGTGATGAAGCATGCCTCAAGATCCTGGATGACGGTGCGTTTCAGCTTGCCCAGCTGGCTGAGGGACTGACCCGGCAAATCACCTTTGACAAACCGATCCTGGTAACCGGAACCGGCGGTGTCTTCAAGGCCGGAGACCTGATCATCAAGCCGCTTTCCAAGTATCTGAAGAACATCGGCGGACAGTGGATCAACGCCGCCTATGAACCGGATAAAGGCAGCGTGATTGTCGCCGCTATTGATGCCGGTCTCACAATCAGTGATGATTTTCTCAGCAGGCTGAAGTTAGGTTAACCGAATATATGTTAGCTTCGGTTTCTTTTCCCTGCGTCCGTTCTTCTGTTACATTTCTGTAAATTGTCTGTAATGCCGGCAGGATTCCGTACTCTCAGCGATTAATCCCCCGCCGGCATTGTATTCCGCAGAGAGGCAGAAAAGCGCCGTGAGCGCTGATCAGTGCTATGCCGATACGGTCGAATGTCCTATAATATTGATAACAATCCTCTGTTTCGAATCATGGGTCAGCTTTCCTTCCGAATCGACACAAATGCCGAAGCAGCATCTGTCTTTACTGCGGATGTCCGATAACAAACAGCAACGAAAAAAGGTCGTAGGGAATGACGAAGCGGAAAATTGCGGTCGCCGTAGGCGGCAAACGCAACACTGTGATGTTTGAGACAATCTCAGGGATCTGGAAACGAGCACGGGAAGACGGTGCGGATCTCTATGTTTTCTGCTGCTACGGCGGAAGTTCTGAAGACCCCGTGTACAACAGCGGCGAGTACAATGTGTTTTCACTTCTGCACCCGGAAGATTACGACGGCGTCATCATGGTTGCACGCAATATCGATTCCGCCCGCCAGCGTGAAGAACTGGCTGCTTTCCTGAAGAAAAGCGGCCGGCCGGCAATCTCAATTGAAAATGATGTGGAGGGCATGTACTTTGCAGGCATCGATAATTACACCGCTCTGTATAAAATGACCTCGCATCTGATTGAAAAGCATCACTGTGAAACGCTGAGCTATATCGGCGGGCCGGATTTTGACTATGAAAACCGCGAACGGTGCAGAGGCTTCTGCAAAGCCTGCACCGATCACGGAATTGCACTGGATGAGCGCCGTATTCATCATTATTCCTGGTCCAATTCTGATGGATGCCGGGCCTTTCATGAGCTCAGAAACCAGCAGCTTCTGGATGCGGACGCGTATATCTGCGCAAATGATGATCTGGCAATCGGGTTCATCAACGAAGCGCAGGCCGCCGGATTCAATGTCCCGAAGGATTTTCTTGTTACCGGTTTTGACTGCAGTCCCTACGCAAATGTTTTCTCACCGAATCTGACAACCGTTGACCGGGAAAAGGAATCCGCCGGCTATAAGGCATGTGATCTTCTGCTGAAAGCAATCGGCGGCACCCAGATCCCGCATCAGACAGTTCTGAAAAGCAGCTGCATCTTCTCTGAAAGCTGCGGATGCAAATCCCGGAATACCGAACGGAGCCGCCGTGACCGCTGCCAGGCAGTGGAATCGGTTCTGGCAAAGGATATGCTGACTGCGGAACTCAACATCATGGAAACCGTTCTGACCAAATGCGGCAGTCTGGAAGCATATTATCATAATCTTGCCGCCTATGTGCAGATGCTTCATGCCCGTGCTTTCTATCTGATGATCAACGAGAGCGAGCTGCGCAAAACGCCGGGAATCAACACGGCATACCGCAATCACGGCTATGACGATTTCATGTATGTCAGTCTGATGATGGAAAACAATGAAGAGATAGCACATTCAGGACACCGGATTTCCACCCGCAGTATCGTTCCGAGCCTGCTGGACGGAAAAAGCCATATGTATCTCATTTCCCCGGTTCACTTCCAGGACCGCTGCATGGGTTATTGTGTTTCCGTTGACAGCCTTGATCTGATCCGGCGAGACCGCTATTTCGACTGGCTGAACAATCTGAATACAACATTGAATATCATGCATGAAAAGAGACTGCTGCAGATTCTGAACGATAAGCTGAACATGCTGTATATGGAGGACTCGATGACCGGTCTTTACAACCGCTTCGGCTATTCCATGAAAGCCGTCGACATTTTCCGGGAGAATGAAGTCAACGGCGACTCGACCCTCGTCCTGTTTCTTGACCTGAATGACCTCAAGATGATCAACGATACGTATGGTCATGAACACGGCGACCTGGCCCTGCGGACAATGGCGGATGCCATCCGGGCGTGTGTACCGGAAGGATTCATTCCGGTCCGCTACGGCGGTGACGAATTTCTGATCATCGGCAGATGCAACCGCAGAAAGACTGCGGACGATCTCAATAAAGCCCTGAGTGATTATCTGGAGCAGTATAACAAAACATCAAAGAATCCTTATAAAGTGACTTGCAGCGCCGGGTATACCCTGGCCAAACCCTTCTCCGGAGATTCGCTGGACAGTTATGTCCAGCAGGCTGACAAGATCATGTACAAAGCCAAGAAGAAATTCAAGAAAAACCGGCTTGCCGGGAAGTGACAGCATCAGGCAGACTGATCTGCATTCTTCTGCAGCTGCGCATGCAGCTGCTTTTTCCTTGTCTGCCGCAGATGATATTCCTGCTTCCGGCCGCTGCCGGCAGAATCATTCTCACTTATGAAATACAGGCACTGTATTCTGATTCACGATTTCCAGCATCGCATCATCTATTTCAGGGTCAAACTGACTGCCCCGGTTGCGCTTCAGCTCCGAGCAGATTTCTTCTTTGGACAGGTGTTTCCGGTAAACGCGGTCGGTGCTCATCGCATCATATGCATCCGCCACGGCAATGATACGGGCGTACAGCGGTATCTCTTTCCCTTTCAGCCCATCCGGATAGCCGGAGCCGTCATAACGTTCATGATGCGATCTGGCCGCCTGCTGCATTTCCGGCATGGCCGTGACTTCCGCAGCGATGCTTGCGCCTATCACCGTGTGCCTCTGCATCTCCCGGTACTCCGCTGCCGTCAGTTTCCCGGTTTTATTCAAAAGCTCCCGGTTGATGCCGATTTTCCCGATGTCGTGAATCAGCGCCGCATAATAAACCTTCTGTATTTCGGCTTCCTCCATTCTGAGACAGCCGGCCAGACGGGCGGAAATGTCCGCTACCCGCTGGGAATGGCCTTCCGTGTACTGATCACTTGCCTCGATGGACTTCGTCAGCGCCGCAACGATTTCCTTCATCAGTTCGTTGACTTCCGCATTCTTCTTTTTCAGCATTTCCACCATTTCATTGGAATCCACGAGAATGTACAGCATGATCAGACAGCAGATGCTGTGAATGAAGACGTCAAAGTTCACGATGCGGAGAATATTCTGGACCAGCATGCCGGCTGCAGAAAGCATCAGCAGCAGAACCGCCGTATTAAAAAACTGCCGGCGAATCCGTTTCCGCTTCCAGATCAGCAGATAAATGCTGAAACAATAGTAATACATGGCGATGATGTAATAGAACAGATCAAAAGGTCCGGCATGGTACTGTCCCGCTTCATCGAAATAGAAGACGGTTTTCCAGCGCGGTGTCATCAGCGCCAGGACGAGCGCGGCCAGCAGCGGTATCAGCAGAATCCAGAATATGGGCTTCCAGCACTTTTCTTCCGTCAGTCCGGCCAGATGAGCACAATACAGGATGACGTAGTAGGACAGGAACAGTTTCAGGAAAACCCCGATCGTACGCACCCAGGTGTAATACATCAGGTCTGCACCTGCGGCGGCCACGGCATTTTGTGAAGACTGATTATAGCAAAGCGCCACGATGATCAGAACAATCGGAAACAGAATAAAATCCGAATACTCGCGGCGTTCAATCTGTTTTCCCGACCGCAGGATCAGTGTGAGAATCACAATGAAGTCAACGGTTATTGCGGCAATCGTATATGAGGTCATGGACAGGAAAATTGTATCGGATTTTCCCGTGATTGAAAACAGAATTTCATTTATCCGGAAACACTTTTCGGAAGGCTTTCAGTCTGTTCAAAGACAGTTCTGTTCTTCCGTAATCAGCAGCCCATGGAATCCGCAGATATGCTCTGGGAGTGCATGTGAAAGCTGGCAGCGCAGGAAATGCCTATATCAGACTGGAAAACACCGCATTGTTCCGTTTCCGAAAAACAGAAAAGCCCTGATCTTCAGGAGTTCTTTGCTGCAGAAAGGCCTGCCAGGCGGCCGCTGGACCACGCCCACTGCAGATTGTATCCTCCGCAGTCGCCGTCAATATCCAGAACCTCTCCGCAGGCATACAGTCCCGGGACGAGGCGGCTCTCCATGGTGAGCGGATCAAACTGTCTTGTCAGTGCACCGCCGGCCGTGACCTGCGCATCCTCAAAACCTAGCGTGCCGATCAGCGGAAGTTCGAAATGCTTGACAAGTCCCGCCGCCGCGCGGATCGACGATTCCGTCAATGAAGACAGATGCGCATCAATGCTGATTCCTGCCCGCCGGACCACCGTGCGCCCAATTGTGTTGTGCAGAGCACCGGCAAACAGATATTCTGCCCGCATGTCCGGGAACGCCTTGGCTTTTTCTTTCAGATAATCATTCAGCTGATCAAATGCGGTTTCCGGAAGAAGATCCAGAATCACAACAGCGCCCTTGCTGCTGAATGACGCTGCTCTGGAAAGGTCAAATACAGCGGGACCGCTGATTCCGTAATCCGTAAACTGTACCTCACCCTGCATGTGTTCAATGGTGTTTCCGTTTTGTTTCAGCGTCAAGGCAGCATCTGCACGTATTCCCTTCAGCGCCTTTGTCCATGTATTATCGCAGCGTACTTGTACGAGGCTTGGACGCAGCTGCGTGCACTCGTGGCCGAGCGAAGTCAGCAAGCGGCAACCAAGGTCTGTGCCGCCGACCCGGGCGCCGGCTGGACCGCCGCAGGCGATGATGAGCCGGTCCGCTTCTGTCTTCCTTCCGGTTCCATCCGTCAGAACGAATCTGCCGCCTTTCTTCTGAATAGAAACAACTTCCTGTCCGCAGCAGAACACTGCACCCCGTGATTCCAGCGCAAGTCGGAGAACATCCAGAACACTTGCCGCTGTATTCGTCACCGGATAGACTCGTCCGGATCCCTCCGCAGTACTCAGAAGACCCAGTGACCGGAACCACTGTAGTGTCTGTTCCGGACCAAACTGTGCTAGAGCCTGCTGGACAAACTCCGGACTGGTTCCATGATAATGCTCCACTGCAGCATGAAGATTCGACAGATTGCAGCGGCCATTCCCGGTTGCCAGCAGTTTTTTGCCGGCCCGATTCTGCCGCTCATACAGCGTTATCTGACAATCTGCCTGTTCCAAGGCGCTGAGCGCTGCGGCCATTCCGGAAGCACCTGCACCGATCACAGTGATTTGTCTGCCCATTGGTTATCCCCCTTTGCTCATTGCATAATTCAATACATTAGAGCACTTCAATTCATAACCATATTCCATGTAATAATACCATTCAATATGGTGATGCGAATGATTGTCGCACTGTTTTTTTTCTTCCGGATTGCAAATGAAAAGACCAGATAGAGCAGGTATCTGGTCTTTCCACTTATGCTATTTCATCTTTCGGAGGGAAAGAAGTGAAGCCTACGCAATCTTTTGTATGGACTGATTCATTGCTGAAACAAACGTATCTCCGTAGAACGCAATGGTTTTGGTACCACCAGTTGCTGACAGCGCATCCGGAATTTCCTTGAACTGGGCATTTCCGTCATGAAGCTCCTGCAGTATCTCTATAAGGTTCGGAAGAACATCGTCTGCAAGCGGAGATCCGAAGCCGCGGAAATCGTGATGAAAGTTGTATACGGAATCATAAGCATCTCTCATGCCATATATCCTCTTGAGAGCTTTCAGAGAAATGCTGACGCATTCTTTTCCCGTATCTGCCAAAGCTGTATTCAGCAGCCAGTTGCAGTTGCAGGCGTCGCCGCACAGCAGAGTTCTGGTCTTGTGATCAAGAAACACCATTTCACCGGCCGTATGGCCCGGACAGTGATAGGCAGTAACAACACGATTGCCAAGATCAAACTCCTGGCCGTCGGCAAGCATCTGCAAGTCCGGTGCTTTCCAGGGAATCAGATCTTTTTCGGGATCATATGCATAATTTTTATGTTCCCGATTCCGGATTAATTCTGTATAAGCTTTGCGGAATTCCATCGTCGGAGCAGTCATGGGATCATTCAGATCACGGTCCAGCGGATGTATCCACATCTTTTCAAACTGCCCGGCGCCGCCGATATGATCCCCATGATTATGAGATGCCACGACTTCATAAGGTTTATCCGTGATCCGGTTCTCAATCAGCCATTTCAAATCACCGATGCCGATACCCGTATCAATGAGCAGAGCACTGCGGTCACCGATGATCAGAAAACAGCTGGAGCAGTCGAATTCATCAATTTCATAAATCCCATCACGGCATTCATAATAAGGCATTGTGACACAGGCAATCGGATGCTCACTCATGCTTTCACGACCATCTGCTTCTTCTGTGCGCCCTGATAGCAGTCAATAGCAACTGCCGTCAGCAGAATCAGGCCCTTGATGACACTCTGCCAGTTGGTGTTAACGCCAAGCAGAACCAGGCCGTTGTCCAGAATTCCCAGGATGATAACGCCGACAACCGTGCCGCTGATTTTTCCTTCGCCGCCGGCAATGGATACGCCGCCCAGGCAGGCAGCAGTCATGCAGTCAAATGCATAGCTGGATCCAGCGGAAGGCTGTGACGCGTTGGTACGACCGACCATGATCATGGCTGCAACGCTCGCCGCAAAGCCGCAGAACGTGTAGATGATAACTGTCAGACGGTCAACATTGATGCCGGCAAGACGTGCGGATTCCTTGTTGCCGCCCAGCGCATAGATGTAACGGCCGATATACGTCTTGTTCATGATGATGGAAGTGAAGATGATGAATATTGCGAAAATGATGACCGGTACAGGTATGCCGCCGATGAAGCCCTGGCCCAGGAACTTGAATGCCTCCGGCATGCCGGTGATCGGATAACCGCCGGTGATCAGATAAGCGACACCCTGCAGAATCAGCATCGTACCCAGAGTGACAATGATCGGTACGATGTGAAGCTTGATTGAAATGATGCCGTTGGCAGCGCCCAGTGCGCAGCCGATCAGAATGGTGACGATGACAGAGATCCAGATCGGCATATGCATGTCAACCATCATGAAACCGATCAGCATGCCGTCGACCGCCATCTGCATTCCGACAGACAGGTCCATGCCGCCGCCGATCATGATCATCGTTACACCGGTGACGACGATTCCGAACATGGAGACCTGACGAAGGATATTGATCACATTGCTCCATGACAGAAATTTCGGCGAGGCAAATGTGAATGCGAGAAACACGACAGCCAATAGAATAAAGATTCCGTACTGCTTGTAGATTTCAATCCAGCTTTTCTTAGTTTTCATATAGCAGCCTCTTTCAGTTTTCCGCCAGACTCCAGATCCAGAATATAATTCTGATCAAAGTCCTTTTTCAATACTTCGCCGTTTTTCTTTCCGTCGCAGATGACCACAACGCGGTCCGACATTCCCAACAGTTCCGGCATGTCGGAAGATACCATGATGATTGCATTGCCGTCTTTGGCAAGCTGATTCATCAGTTTGTAGATTTCCTGTTTTGCTTCTACATCAATGCCGCGGGTTGGTTCATCAAAGATGATGACCTTTGAATTCGCTGCAAGCGTCTTTGCAATGACCACTTTCTGCTGATTTCCGCCGGACAGTGTATTCACGACCTGATTCAGATCTGTGATTTTGATTGCAAATTTCTTTTCGTAATCATCTGCAATATTCTCTTCATTTTTTACGTTCACGATACCGTTCTTGGAAATCTGCCGGATGCTGTTGATCACGATATTCCATTTCACGCTCATGCGGAGAAACACGCCCTGATTTTTGCGGTCTTCCGGAATGTAGCCGATGCCATGGCGAATTGCGTCGCTGCAGCTGTGAATCTTAATCGGCTTGCCGTCCAGCAAAATTGTTCCGCCTTCTATCGGATTTGCACCGTAAATCACGCGCATCAGCTCAGTCCGGCCAGCGCCAACCAGCCCGGCCATGCCAAGAATCTCTCCTTTATGCAAGGAGAATGAGATATCGGAATCGCCGTTTCCGGACAAATGTTCAACTTTCAGAACTTCCTCACCAATGGCATTGTCACGAATCGGATAACTTTCCTTCAGTTCATGTCCAGCCATCATTTTGATCAGCTGATTGCGATCCAGCTCGCCAATCGGCTTGGTTGCTACATAGCATCCGTCCCGCATAATCGTTACCCTGTCTGCAACTTCAAACAGTTCTTCCAGACGATGTGAAATATAAATGATCGTGACACCTTTCGCCTTTAACTCGTGAATGATGCGGAACAGCGTCTGAACCTCATTTACCGTCAGCGGTGCCGTCGGTTCATCCATGATCAGGATTTTCACGTTCTTGCTGATTGCTTTGGCAATTTCAACCAGCTGCTGCTGGGCCGGAGATAATGTGCGAACCGGCTTGGAGGGATCAATCTTAACACCCATCTGATTAAAAAGCTCCTGGGTTCGGCGTTCTCTGTCTTTGATGTCTACAAAGACCTTGCTGGCATCCGTCTTCTCACCAAGAAACACATTTTCAGCAGCGCTGATGCCCGGAATCAGAGTGAACTCCTGGTAAATGACGCTGATCCCCTGCTCCTTGGCCAGACTCGGCGTCAGAGCGTGGAATTCTTTTCCGTCAATCACCATAGTGCCGCTGTCCGGCTGAATGGCTCCGGACAGAGTCTTGATCAACGTTGATTTGCCGGCACCGTTTTCTCCAACCAAGGCATGCACTTCGCCTTCCTTTACGTCAAATGAAACATGATTGATGGCGATGACGCCAGGATAGGTCTTTACAACATCTTGGATACTCAATATGGTTATATCTGCCATAGGTTGTCCTTTCAAATAGCGGTACTGTCCGAGATTCTCAGACAGTACCGCATATTGTTACAATGCTATCCGATTCCTTTAGTTCAGATAATCTTTGACGTTGTCAGCTGTGACAGAAACCGCATCCGTGAAGACCGGCTGCGAGAAGTCTTTACCCTGCAGATAAGCCTCATAATCATCGAATGTCTGCTGCGCAACACCGGTGAAGTGAATCGTGCCGCGCATGACATCGTTGCTGGCGATATACTTCAGAGCCGCATCCGTGCCGTCGCAGGCGAAGATGCCGAAGTCATCACTGTTTCTGCCGGCTGCCTTGACTGCTTCTACAGATTCCGTTGCAGCAGCATCGCCGTAGCACAGAATGGTATCAAGTTCCGGATATTTCTGAAGCATTGTTTCCGTCGTGGTGGTTCCAGATCCAACGACATCCTTGCCGATATCGACGACTTCCAGAATTGTTGCATTCGGGCTTCCAGCCTTCACAGCATCCTGAATGCCCTGGCCACGATTCTGCATGTCGGTGTTCTGATACGTCGTATAGACAACAATGTTGGCCTTGCCGTCTTTCTTGCTGTTAATCCAGTCTGACGCCATCTTGCCGATTTGCTCACCGATGGCATACTGGTCGGTATTGATGGCGATGTCATACACATCCGTGACAACGCCGCATTCGATAATCGTAACGCCTGCTGCCTTTGCTTCTTTCAGAGCATCGTCGCAGGATTTGTCAGAAATCATTGCCAGCAGAACATTGACACCGGAAGTGACCATGTTTTCAATGGCGCTGACAGCGGTTGCTGAATCATTGTCGAAGCTGACCGAAGTATAACCCCATCCTCTTTCGTCGCATCCGGCCTTCAGATCATTGTCGATGCCGATGAAGAATTCCGTCTGGAGCGTCGGTGCCAGGAATCCGAGCTTAACATCTTTCTTTTCAGTAGATGCGGCGGCGGATTCTGTTGCAGATGCTGCTGTTGCTGCAGCTTCAGTTGCAGATGCTGTTGCGGTTGAACCGGAACTGCAGCCGGCGAGCATTCCTGTTGCCAGAACACCGGCGACTACAGTCTTCAGAAGCGATTTCATGCTAATCATTGCTTCAAACCTTCCTTTCCCGTATTGGATACTTCCAATTTTAGAAATTCATGTAAGCGTTCTCAAGGGAGTCTCTTCGGCTGAACGGGGAGGATTTTCGGTTCTGTATTATTTTTCTTCTGCAGCCAATGAATCAGCAGAGACAGCAGGATTGCCGCGCCCTGCAGAACGAATTCATAACGATTGAGACGCCCAAATCGGGTCAGCATCTGCCGGACCAGGACAACGGACAGCATGCCAATGGTCACGCCGAAAGCATCCCCATACCCTCCCTGCAGGCCTATTCCGCCAATACAGCAGAGCACAATTCCCTCAAACAGATAATTATCGCCTATGGAATAACCGCCGCTGCTGGTAATCAGAAGCAAAAGCAGGGATGTGATTGAGAATAGGACGGATGCAATTACATGAACCAGCAAAATGACTGGCATAGTATCAATGCCGTTTTCACTCATGATGCTCTTATTTTCCCCAATCAAACAACAGTATCTTCCCAAGTAAGTGTTCTTCAGAAACAGTTGTATCAATATGATACAGGCAATCAGAAGCACCATGATCCATCCCCACAATTTCGAACGGTCGATAGAAATGTACTTGGCAAGAATAATATAATGGTCCCCAATCAGCAAAGCACTCAATCCCTTAATGATCAGCTGAAACGCCATTGTAATAATAATGGAGGAAATGTTGAGCTTTGCAACAGCGAATCCCTTCAGCAAACCAATTCCAATCAGCAGCACAGCCATAATCAGGCAGGAAACTAATAAAGAACAGCCCTGATTTAACAGTAATGCCAAAACTGCTGTGCCCGCGGAAATCTGCGCGGCAAAAGAAAGATCCAGATCACCGCAGAGAAGTTCCAGCAGCATGCCAAGTCCCAGAAAGCCGAGAATAGACAATTGCCGGTATAGGGAAACCAGAGAAGCATTCTGATTTGTCAGGAGTAGCACAGCGCTCAGAAGAAAAATGATAGCGTACTGCCAGCCTTTTTTATCCCTCATACGACTGCCTCAACGCATCCACTCCACCGGTGTTTTTATGCTGCAGAGCGAATTCCTGTGCCGACATAGTCTGAATCTCAAAATCATGATTGATTTGAAGGATCTGATCACAGAGCGGTGCGCAATATTTTGCCTCTGTTTCCATCATCAGAATACAAGTGCCGCGTTCCGAGAGTTCGCGTACAAACTGAAGCAGAACCTCTCCGCTTTCAGCATCCGCATTGGAAAACACATTCAACATCATGACAAGGCGCGGGTTGAACAGTTTCCACCGCTGGGTCAGCATCCGGATGATACCGAGACGCTCCTGCGGTGAGGGCAGCTGGCGGTTGATGGGGTTTCCAAAAAAATCGGCATCATTGCATATTTCCTTCGCATTTGCCTCATAGAACAGACCATCACTGATTCTCTGAAATACCGGCAGCAAAATATTATCTCCCAGTGAAAGATTATCAATCGAAATATCTGCTGGTGATCCGGAGGCCCACATCACAATCCGGCATTTCAGCAAATCCTCCACGGAATGGCAGGAAACCCTCTCAGTTCCAAAATACAGCTGTGCTCCGCCGTTTTCTGCAATGTTGAGCTGTTTCCAAATGCGGTCCTGAAGAGCAGAATCAGCGGTTACCAAAAGCGTTTTCCCGCTCGTCCGCATGGACAGTGGCAGTGGATGGGACGAATCCATCTGTATTCCTTCAAAATGCATATCCTTGTGCTTCGGACCGTCCGATTTCATTTTCATGCCAATTTCCGGGAAAACCGCATTTTCATCATTCTGCAGATAAGATTCAGAGAAGCGTTCCGGATCCAACACTTTGCGTGTAATTTCGCCATGCTGAAGAATCAGCATCCTTGAAGCAAGGGAATAATAATGTTCCGGGTGATATGCCCCGACCAGTACTGCTACTCCGGATGCCAGAATAATCATTAGAACCTGTTTGACACGGTCAATTTCCGATTCCGTCATATCGCGCTCGAAATTTTGCAGAATCAATATGCGTGCGCCCTGGTTCAGCGCCCATAAAAGTGCGATAATCTGCCGATCAGCCTTATCCAATTCTGCAATTTTTGTTTCTGAAGAAAACGGCAGTTCAAACTGTTTCAAAATATGATCTGTCTGAATCCGGATTGCCTTCCAATTGATAACCATCTTCCGCAGGCTGTTCCGCTTCAACAGGAACAAACATTCGCCAACATTCAAAGAATCAATCAGCGGCGGTGTATCCGTCAGAACAAAAATATGGTGATTCATCATTTCTTCCTGCGTGTATTTCTGCAGTGGGCTACCGCTGACCGTCACTTCTCCAGCCGTAACTCTTCCCCGCCCATGAAACAGGTTGCAGATCACTTCGACACTCGCATAATTACGGCCGCACAAAATCACGCACTCCCCTTTTCGGACCAAAAAAGAAAGATTATGCACGGAACGGCGGCTGTGATCAGTAACGGACAATTCTTTGACGTTCAGTATTTCCGCTTTCATATGGACTGCTCCGTTGAAGCAGATTTATCAAAATACCGGCGGTCCCGGATGATGGGCAGCTGGATTTCTACATCGGTCCCTGCTCCAGGAGTACTGTATACCTGCAACCCGTATTCTTGGCCGAACAAAAGTTCAATTTTCTGGTTGACATTGTTCAGCGCAATGCCGTTTCCAGTTCCTGTGCTCAGTGTCCGCTGCTTGATGTTTTTCCGAAGCGTCTGCAACTGTACCTCACTCATGCCAACACCATCATCAGATACAATGATGACAACTCTGCGATCCGTACTGTTCAGCTGGATACTGACTGTGCCCTTTCCGGGTTTTGTTTCAAGTCCATGAAAGATACAGTTCTCAACAATCGGTTGCAGAGTCATTTTAGGCAGAAAACAGTCCAAAATGTTATCATCCACCGATTCCTGAATGATCTTCAGTTCAAATTTATTCTCAAAGCGGTAGTTTTGAATGAAACAGTAATTGCGTATGTTGTCCAGTTCTGCCTGCACAGTCACAATATTCTCTTTCTGACTGATGCAGTAGCGGAAAAATGAAGACAGTGTTTTACTCATCTGCGCAATGTTTTCATTGTGCTGAGATATTGCCTCGCTGCGGATGCACTCAAGCGTGTTATAAAGAAAATGCGGGTTGATCTGACTTTGAAGTGCATCAATTCTGGTGTTTTTATCAATTACGCTGGCAGAATACTGATCTTCCAGAGTGGCAATCATGTCAGCGATTTTTCTGAGCTCTTTCTGGGTCTGAGCTGCATGAGTCGCCGCTGAATACCTCCGGAAAGTTTCTACATCCGGCAGTATCTGCAGCCCTGTTTCAAAATCGTGGAGCTCATAAAAAAGATGCATCCCCTCCGCAAGAAGCCAGACGATCAGAAGCACAATCCAGCCCCAGCCGAAAAGAGCTGCGGCTACCGCCAGCAGGGATGCTGCGATCATATAGATAATCAGTTCTCTGGAATAAGCCAATTTCGTCTCCTTGCTAGAGATACAGTTTCCTGTATTCAGAAGGCTTGATGCCAACCAGCTTAGTAAAAATCTTGGTAAAGTATTTGGTGTCCTTGTATCCGACTTTATCAGCGATGTCTCCGATATTCTGCCGGGAATCCCGCAGCATTTCTTTAGCCTCACTGATGCGCACTTCAGTCAGATAGTCACTGAAATTCTTTCCGGTCTGACGCTTGAAAAGCTCCGAGAAATATGTCGTGTTAAAAAATGCTCTTGCGGCCATATCCTCAATTAGGATTTTCTCACCGTAGTGCTGATGAATATAGTCGATGACATCACGAATCGGCTTTGATTCAGCTTCTTCACGCTTCTTCCGATATGTCGCAATGTATTCCACAATTTCAGAACTTAATGTTTTCTTCAGAATCGTTTCATCCGTGATATTGAACAGTGCTTCGTACCATTCCTCCACCGTAGCATCCGTAAGGTCCCCGTTGGCAAAGTTGTTCTTCAGCAGAGCGATTAGTTCCTGACATAACCGGTAATAAACCTTTCCCTCATTTTGGCCTTTTTCTGCTTCCTGAAAACAATCTGCAATTACATTCTGGATTTCCTGGACATTCATCACTTCCACTGCATGTAGATAAGCGCCGCGGCAGTGGTTCAGGATCTTGTCCACCTTCTGCGGGACCGGAGGCAGCGTATCCGCCTTAATACGCTGATTTGTGCCAAGCAGCAAGCGTTGACAAATCGTACGGTCTGCCTCGTTCAGAAGAATCTGGATGTTTTCAACTTGAGCCATGACACTGCTCATACCAAGCGTCGGTGTATAATCCCGATACACAGAAAAATATTCCCGCAAACGGCGCATTATATTAAAAGCCGTTTTTGCACAGTAGGCCTAAATCACCTATAATCTGGATGGTTCTGAAAGGAACCACATAAGATAACTTAGGCAGACAGCTGTGTTCTTGCGCGTGGTGGCCCTTTACATGGCTGTCTGCCTAAGTTGGAAGGGGCCACCACCCTATGAATAATCCATACAGTACGAAGTCCCGGCGCAAGACGCCCTGGGACCAGTCTTCATGTCGTACAGCAACACAGGAATTGATACGTACTGAAAGTCTTGACCATTACAATCAGAAACATCGATCGCTCCGAGATACCAATGAAGCTGATCTTTTGAACTCATTTGAATTGACCTCGTGCCGCCTCTGCGGCTCAGAGAATATCAAGAAACATGGATTTAACAAGAATGGTGTTCAAGTATATTACTGCAATGCTTGCAAGCATAATTTCAATGTCACAACAGGAACCATATTTCAGGATCACAAGATTCCCATTACGGAGTGGATTGAATACGAGCGCAACTTGTTTCAGCACGAAAGCCTTACCGCAGATTCCTGGAACAATAAGAACTCCTTTACCACAGCCAAATATTGGTTCAAGAAGACCTGTCTGCTGCTCACCGATTATGCAGAAGATGTTGTTGTAAGGGATCATGTCTATGAAGACGAGACATTCGTTACTGTACGCCGGGAGGATCTGATATTGAAAGAAAATGGTCAGAAGCTGCGCGGACTTTCTCCAAATCAGATCTGCGTTGCATTCGTAACAGACGATGAGGGACACGTATATGGAACAATCCTGGGCAGTGGGCAGCCATCTCAGAAGAAGATCTATGAAGGCCTCAGAAATCATATCAAGCCTGGATCTGATTTCAGTCATGACAGCGATACTTCACATGCCAAACTGATACGGGAACTCAGATTAATCAGCCATGCATACAATTCAAAGGACCTGAAGAAACTGGATGACAAGGACAACCCATTGTACCAAATCAATCAGGTTCATAATCGATTTCAGAAGCTGCTGAGAGCGCACAGCGGATTCATTCGTGAAGATCTGAATGATTATCTGAGTCTGTTTCTGTTCATGGAAAACGGACCGGAAGATAAGCTTGAAAAAGTTGAGATACTGCTGAACCTCTCATTTCAGAAATGCGGGATTCTTAAATATCGGCAACTGTTTCCGCATGAATAAAGGGTTTTTAACTGATTAGTAGGCCTACTGTGCAAAAACGGCTTTTTATATTATGGGATAGTTTTCTTTCACTTTCATTCTTATCATCATCCCAATTCAACAGAATCGGAATAGTCAGTCCTTCCAGCAGGCCGATCACATTGTCAATTCCAGACGCAGATGTCTCCTCTTTGGCAATCTGAAGCAGTTTGTCCAGGATCAGTTTTTCCTGCAGCATGCTGCGAGGGCTATTGGCTTTGCGATCAACACGAATCATATATGTTGTGAAATATTTATGCGAAAATTCCATATCATATTTATCGCAGATTCCATTTATGACAGTTTTTTCCGGTGGATACACCTGAACATTCATGATCTCCCTGATGAAAGCTCCGCCTGCAAAAGCTTGATTGTTTTTCAGCCGCGTTTCCATATCACTAAAAGACTGTTGCTGTTCTTGCTGTTGCATTGACAACTTGCAGATATGTTCCAGAGCCTTATTCAATGCATTGTCATCAATCGGCTTCAATAGATAATCAACAACACCATACTGCAATGCTTTTTGTGCATACTCAAAATACCGGTAGCCAGAAACAACAATAAAATGAATATCACGCTTATCTTCATAGCATTTCTGAATCAGATCCAGTCCAGTCAGTATAGGCATGCGGATGTCCGTTATGACAATATCCGGTGCTGCCTGGCAGATCAATTCGTAAGCACGGGCGCCATCGTTGCAGCTGCCGATAAAAGTCAGGTTTAAACGCTCCCAATCAATCAGTTCATTGATCAGTTTGCAAACCTTTGGTTCATCATCTGCAATCATCACTTTCAACATAGTTCTTCCTGATCTTTCACCTGATGGCAAATCGAACATCTGGTTCTATTTATATTAATTATATGATTTGTAAACCAAATCGCAAAACGTTCATGAAGTGAATTTTCTTCATTTTCTCCCTGATAATCATGTAAAAGTGCCATTTTCGGTAATAGTTAACTAGTGCCTGTCTAGCTTCCGCACCAAACAAAAACGTCACGACGGCGTTTCTGATACCTTTTAAAGTAAGTGTATCATACTGTATATATCAACCACTAGTTGAGACTCGCATACTTCGATGCATAGAACACATATAACATATATGATCAGAATTCTTGATTCCTAGTTTATTGATAATGATTTATTTTCGACTGAAATAATCTCACTCAAGGTATTGAGCTTTGATTTCATAGATTTTATCTTGACTGAGGTTATACTCAGTTTTTAAGAATTCCGCATTGGTTTTGTATTTTTCATGTATTGCTGAAAGCACATCACGTATTGTTTTTTCTGAAACTCCACAACGCATACGATAATAATCTTCTTTACCCGGATTGTCTTTAATGAACATTTTCTGTTTCATCAAATCATTTTTAATGTCTTCCGACATGTATTCGTTGGAAAGTATATAGTCATGAATGATTGTTTCTTCTGGTACATCCAATGCCATTAAAATCAATGCGGCAGCAATACCCGTACGGTCTTTGCCAGTTGCGCAATGAAACATTAACGGCGTTTCCCTTTTCAAAAGTACATCAAATATTTTTCTGAATCCCGGATTATTAAAGGGCATTTTTAAATAGTACCAGTATGCGTAATCAATGTCCGTAATATCCCTGCGCCCGGATTGCTCTTTCAAGGCGCTCAAACCAGCTTCGCTGTATACAACCTCGTTCCCGTTATCATCCCAAACGCCACTGATGCGGATATTATGAATCCCGGGATAGATGCAATCAGGAGATAGGATCTCCTCAGCATGGCTTCTAAGATCAACAATGGTTTGAATGTCAAATAACGGAACCAGATTCTTTTCCGTCTCATTCATTCTTGAAAACCCGCCGCTGCGGAAAATCTGTCTTTTCCGGACGTGTTTTCCATCGATGGTCTGATATCCGCCTATATCCCGAAAATTGACGCTTTTTCTAAACATACTGCAGTTTACATCCATTTTTGTCTCCAGTTATAAATCAAAAAACAGCATTTAAAATATTCAGCACATCTTGCATGTGATTACTTCATAAATTCTATTCGACCAACTCTGAGAAGAACCTTGTCATTGATTCCATAGCCGTTATTTCATCATCCCCGGATATTTCAACATTTACAGTTTTTCCAAAGCTCATGCCACCAGTCAGGATACTAATGACACTGCGTGGATTTATTGATTTTCCATTGCACTGGATAATAATTTTGCTTTGGTATTTTTTACACAAAGCACACAATTCACTGGCAGGACGCGCATGTAATCCTGTAGGATTATTAATAGTAAACTTTCTTGTAATCATAATTTCACCTCATCTGAAAAGCTTTTCATAATATGTACGGAATACCCTCCACAATTCAGCCGCAGTTGACGCTCTCGCAATATCATCAGCAAACGTCGGGAACTCATCGCAAAGTCCAAAGATCTCATCCAACACTTTAGCCTGTGACATTCCGTCAACCAGAGAAATTACCATGAATATGGAAAGCGGGATATTTCCTTCATCCGTATTTACTTCGATCGGATTGTCTAAAGTGACCAAAGAAACTGCAAGAGTGTTTCCCGAGTCCGGTTCCGCATGCGGAATGCACATCAGACGTGATATCAATGCATATTGGCCGAATTCCTTTCGAATATCAATTATCTTCTGAACATATCGATTACCTGTACAACCCGCATCGATTAACGGTTTAGCTGCCTGCCAAACAGCATCATCCCATGATTCTGCATGAATATGAGCCAGACAGTATTTGGAAAGAAGAACATCGCTGAGTGAAGGCATATCCGAAGTGAGCGGTAGTGCCACTTTCTTTTTGCCTTGGAGAACATTGGTAAGTTCTTCTCTCAATTTGTTCTCATCATGAATTTCACAATTTTCACGGATTGTTTGAACAATTTCATCAATTTTGACTGACTTCGTAATCGGCTGCTTGTCATCATAGAAGAATGATTCAATCCGCCGAATATCAACCCTTGTTAATGTCGGACTTACTTTGATTGTCGGTTTGGGCAGCACATACGGCAAATTGATAGTGGTTAATATCAGGTCAACATCTGAAAAATCATATTTGCCCATCTTGAACACGGATATCCGGTCAACAATCAGAACATTTGGAAACTCTCTTTCAAGAGCATGCGTCAGAAACGAAACCGTTCCAATACCATAACCGCAAATCAGTACAGTTCTGACATCACGCAGCTTTTCCGGTGAATTTTCCATGCGCACCATGGAAGCCTCGAGATACATTGTCACAAAACCTATCTCATCTTCATCAAATGTAATATTGTATTTTTTTGCGATTTCAGCTGTGACTTTTGTGCAGATTTCGAATAATGCCGGGAATCGCTTTTCTATATCCACAAGCAGTTCATTCCGAGAATGCATATTTAGCTGGTTTCTCATGATCAAAGCCTGCAGATGAGTTTTCAGGCCTTGAACCAACTCTCTGTCCGCACATAAGTCAATCCCTGTACATAATGATGCTTTTTCAATAATCAGCTGCGAAACACTGCCGGCAAGTACGCTGTTTTCTTTATTAACCGGCATGGCTTTTGTCTTTGATGAAGCCATGATCCGCGTCGCAATATACGTCGCTTCCCGGTTCCAGCAGTCGGCAGACATATCAGTTTTCATATAGTGCCGCATGATATCTTCAATCTCTTTTGATTCTGCACTGTTTTTCCATGAGGAATAGCGTGAAGGTATGGAAGCTATAAAATGACCACTTTCAACACGACGCAGCATTACGCAGATATAATATACAACCCAGATAAACGCTTCATCTGACAGGAACAGTTGCTTCTGCGCGGTATAGCGCTCCAGAATATCCTGGATTCTTCTGAGTTTAGAAATGTCCAGTATTTGCTCAATGTATGACTGCTCAATTGACGGACCGCCTGTATCATTGAGCTTGGCATTTGAAAACGACAGATAGGAATCTGTACCGGTATTTTCAATAATGTATTCTACAGTCAAAGCACGGTGTATCGGTTCTTCAACCTCAAGCTGCAGGCCTGACTGGTGATTATGAACCAGAGGCGCATGATTATGCTTAAACCATTCATCAACCTTATCAAGATCTCTTAATAATGTGGTTCTGCTAATTCCCATGATATCAGTCAACTGATCGAATGTAATTCTCTTCCGGTTATCCAATATCATTTCAATCAATTTTTTAACACGTTCGTCCGATGTTAAATATGTAGAGTTGCTGCTGCCGTAATTCTGTTCTTTCAGTAACGATTCAACCTCACCAGAATATTTGGAATCAATTGATATTCCTTTGTTCGGCTTTTTACTCAGTTCAATATTGTGTTCTTTCAGCCATGATGAAAGCAGATCAACATCATATCGTACTGTCCGGACGCTGACATGCAATTCATCAGCAATATTTTTAGCCGAAACCGGAGCATCATTCTTTGATAATATCTTCAGAATTTTTAGGCAGCGGCTTGTAATCGTAATCATAGACACATCTTAATCCAGTGCTGCGCGCAGTGAACGAATAAATTCTTCCAGTTTTCCATCAATTGCGGCTACACAAACGGCACTTCCGCAAATGATGCCGTCAGCTCCCATATCTTTCATTTCCTTTGTCTGCTTCGCATTCGATATACCAAATCCTGCACAAACCGGAGTCTGAATACCATTTTCCTTCAGAATTTTCACATTCCTGCCGACCTGCGGATCTGTTTTTTCCTGCATGCCGGTAGCTCCATTAACAGCCTGCTGGAATATGTATCCATGCGCGTTCTCTTTCAAATCCTTGATTTCTGCATCATTCAGCGTATATGGAGCAAATCTCAGCTGAATTAGCCCTTTTTCATTCAAAGCCTCATCAAGGGCTTTTACCTTATCCGCCGGAATATTAGGTGTTAAAACAGCATCCGCTCCATTCTCGAAGCACTTTTTCGCAAATTCCTTCATGCCCATCGAATCAATGATCTCATAATAGGTCATGATTTGAAGATTCGCATTGGGATAAGCTTTTCTGCATGCCTTTACAGCAGCAAACGCATCATTTACACTATGCTCCTTCAATGCACGCTCCATGGTCTCTCTAACGACCCTGCCGTCCAGAGAAGGATTCTCATAAGGCAGTCCCATTTCCAGGACGGTTGCCCCGGCCTTCAGATATTTGCCTGCCGCTTCAACCGGATCGCCTAAAACCGGATCACAAATCGGATAATATGTAATAAGAATTTTCTCCCCTTTTGCCATCATTGACTTGAGGTTTTCATCCATACGGTTGTACATAATTATTCTTCCTCCTTGCTGTCATACAGCTTTTCATTGAAAATCCTGTTCAGCTCTTCTGCAGTATCTGCAGACATTATCTTTTTGCAGGTGCTTCCATCTGCAAATATTTCCATGAGTTTATTCAATATCATCACATGTTCATCAGGGTTGACAACAGACAGCATCACAATCAGATCGACAGGAATCACGCTGTCAATATCTTCCATGCTGTGGAATCCGATTTGCGGATTGCATCTCCCTATTGCCATCGCCGTTTTAAGCGCATAGCTGGAATCGCCATGCGGAATGGCAACGGTTATATCAGGAAACTGCAGCCCTGTCGGATAACTGCTTTCCCTTTCAAGGATTTTTACATCATACCCGGGCTTGACCATTCCCTGTGAAACAAGAAGGTTAGAAAGATGAATTAATGCATCCTTTTGATTCAGTTTTCCGATGTTCATGTCAATCATTTCTGTCTTCAGTTCAATTTTTCCATTCATCTTTCCTACCTCTTAACATGCTGCTTCCTTCATGCTTTGAAGAAACTTCATGATTTCATCCCTGCTGTCACCATTCATGATACGGGTGAACAGGGAACTTCCAAACATCACGTGGAGTCCAACTTGCTTTGTCAGTATTCTTACCTGTTCCGGTGTTGATATTCCGCATACTGCAACAATTGGACATATGCGGCCGACCATTTTCTGAATCTCCTGGATTTTGCTCTTAGCCTCGAACAATCCATCATAATCGAAGCTTGCCTTTTCTCCTGTTTTCCCGCCGGCCGATGCCAGCAGGAAGCAGAAGCCATGGCAGTTCTCTATAACATGCACGAGGTTGTTATAACCATCTGAACCCTTTGGCGCTTTTGTCATGTTTGTACTTATGATTTCAACATAATCAATAGCGTTTTTTCTTAACTCCTTCACCAGTCCGCGCGGATCATCATCATGAACGAGCGGATAATCGGGCACATCGACAATCCGGATGCCCAGATCTGAACAGCGGCGCACATAGTTATCTTGCCCCATGCGCTGCAGTCCGCCGTAGAAACCGACAGGCATGAATTCGGACTGAGGATACTTTTCTATCAATTGCTTCAGAACCTCAAATGACTGTTTCCAACCAACATCATTTTGTGCGGCTTTCTTCTGAATATCAAGGATTCTTGTCCCATACATCCATGGAAATCTGATTGGGACAGAAACCTGGATCAGATCAATGCCTGATTTTACCAGCATATCTGCGACTTCAAGCTGCGTCTTTGGAACTGGCATCAGCATTGGTATTTCAACAATGACCGCACCTTTATGCTCTTGTTCCAAACCCAAAAATTTTTCTTCAATGGTCGGCTTCATTGGGCGCCTTCTCCTGGCTGATAATGACAGGCATTGCTCAGGCTGCGCAGATAGGATGCAATTTCATCCAGCGATTTCCCCTCTTGCAGATATTTCACGTAAGCACTGCCAATCATAAAGCTCTCAGCGCCGGCCCGGCGCACTTTTTCAATGTCTTCGGGAGTTGAAATACCGCACACAACAGACACTGTACAAGTGTCGTTATGGTACTTATGAAGCATTCGTTTAACATTCTTTACAGCATCGCCCAGTTGCTCTTGCGTCAACTTTTTTGCAGAACCAGATTGTCCTCCAGGAGCGTTCATCACAAACACGAACCCATGCGCCTTTTGAGCAATGCCGCACAGCATATCATATTCAGGCGTTTCTTTTTGCGCGGTTGCCATTTCATAAGAAATATCCAGGATCAGATAACGGTTTTCCTTAACACATTCTTGGTACAGACCATACTTGTCATCCGAAGAAAACAATGGATAATCCGGCAGATCAAACCCATCCACGTCCGCATCTCGGGAAAGATCCATGAAATGTTCCTGGCCCATCGTAAGAGCTGTATCAAACAATGTCATGTCAATTAATGGGACATCCGGATTCTTTGCCCGTATTTGCCTCATGACATCAAACACTTTTTCACGTGTTATCCCAGCATTGCGCGGAGCACGGGCAGCAAGTTCGAGTACCGGGCCTTCCATCCATGGCATCCAGTTCGGTATGTGCATCATCAGAATATCAACACCGGAAGCAATCATCACATCTGCAACTTCCACAGATTTTTCGGGATTTTCTGCAATGACCGGCACCAGTCCAATGAATGCAACACGTCCGCATTTTTGCGCATTTTGTATAGCTGCATCAATGCGATTGGTTTTCATAGAGACGATCCCCATCTAACAGCTCTCAGCAAAAGAGCAGTTTCTTTACCGTAATTCTTTGATTCTGCGTACAAAACTGATGCCCTGCTTTGCAGCGACCAGTTATCTGCAGAATCAGGCATTGCGCTGGTTTCAGCAATATCCTTAAACGGTACAATCACTCTGCCTACTCTTCCTGATTCATGAAGTTCCGCCAGGGCCGGTGCCAGTATCCTGTCATTACAGCAATCACGCATCACAACGGTAAACGTTCCGCAATAGCTGTCCAGCTCTTTTGATAATCCATCAATCGGATCACATTCGACTGTATCGATTGCCATTCCGGTGGATGCAAGTGGTGCAATTACTCCCATTGCAAATGAGCCGCTGACACAGGGGATTATCGTACGCTGGATTTTGTCTTCTTTGCTCAAAATTGCAGTCAGTTTTTCACCATAGATTTTTGCGAAATCCATCGCAATATTGCTTTGCGGATATGCTCCGGCATTGCATCTGCAGTTGACAATTGAAATATTGGCCGGAGCAGCAATCCAATCCTGAAAAGCATACATTTCCGGCAGATTGAATAATTCTTTGCACATTTTATCGTTTGTTTCCGCGCCAAGCAGATTCAGTTCTGTTCTCAGCGTTGAAATATTGCTGATATCAGCAGAAAGATATAACTTGAGTGGCAGTCCGATTGCTTTGCAAATGCGGGCACAGACTAACGCTTCATCCACATAGCGCACTCCGCAGACAGCCTTCTCTTTTCCAAGATGCTTTGCAAGCAGTGAAGTGCCCAGTATAGAGTAATAATTCTCACTGCAGAGATATTTCCGCAGGTTATCGTCAGTTTCACATAGTTCTATTGTTGTGCTGCAGCATTGGCTTTCCAGTTCATAAAACTCATCCCAGAATTTTTGGCTTTTCACAACATTTCTATAATCCTTGTAGTAATCATCACAGGCCGAGCTAAACGCATCTGCTACGAAACAGCCACCAAATCTTCCGTACCAGATTCTTTCTTCATATTTGTCGTTCATCTCATGTCTCCAGTTTCTGCTACTGCTTATTGACTAGTTTCTGATATATTTCGTCATACACTTTATTAACATTGACACCCGTCAACAAAGCCGTAGCCTTCACAGTAGGAACATTAACGGCAGGAAGCTGCGTCGCCGAAACAACTAGATCCGGCTTCAGGCTTTCTGTCAGTTCACGCACTTCAATAACCTTGCATGTATCGACCTTGCAGGGAATCTGCTTCTCTTTCAGATATTTCTCGATTTTCATTGCGATGTTCTTTGAAGTAACACCGCCGGTTCCGCATGCAACAAGGATTTTCTTGACATTCATAATTTATTGCCTCTTTTCGTTTGGCAAATCAGTTCACAATAATGTTATGGCCGCAAACCAATGCGGCCATAACATCTGTAAAACAATCAGTGGAACAAGCTGAATATCTTTGCAATAATCCAGCTGACAGGAGTGGAGCAGATTCCAATCGAAGTAGAAATGGACTGGAACGGAGTGCCATTCAATGCAGCTGCTGCTGTATAAAGCTCGGCGGTGTCTGTGCAAATATAGAGAGCGATAATAAATACGACGATGCCGGCAATGAATCCGCGGAAAATATTTTTCTTGCAGTAAGGCATGCAGCAACTGACCAGGAACGGTGTAGCAATTGCAAGATCAGCAAGCGGCAGTACTCTGTTGCCTGGAAGAATGAAGGCAAGCAGAATCGTCACAGGGATCAGAAGAATGCCAGTAGCCATAACATCCGGCATACCAACCAGGACGGCTGCATCCAAGCCGATGTTGAGCTGTCTGTGGAAACGCTTTTCGGTATTTTCACGCATGCCGTCTGCAACAGGAGTAATACCTTCAATCAGAATATTCAGCACTTTCGGGAAAATGATCATAAACGCCGCAACGGTAACACCAAGGTTCAAAGTTGCGCCGGAAGTCTGCTTGCCTACGATGCCAAGCACGATGCCCATTACAAATCCGATTGTTGAAGGCTGGACCATGCCGCCGAATTTTTCTTCAATCTTTTCGGGGCTCCAGTCAATCTTTGCAAGAGCCGGGCTCTTTTCAATCAGCCAGTTAACAATCATTCCTACAGGTGCATATACAACTGCGTTTCCATGCGGAATAGAAACCCCTTCCAGTCCATACGCATCCTGAATCGGTTTTGCAGTAATATCAGCAAGCTTGAGAACTGCCATTTCAGTGATGATGAAGGCGACAACGGCCCACATGACACTGTTGGTCTCAACATAGACAAATGCGGAAGACAGAGCGAAGACATAATAGTTGAAAATATCAACGTCAAATGTATCTGTCCATTTTAAGAAAATCATGACAATGTTAACCGCAAGTCCAACCGGCAGCAGAATCGAATAAAACTTCAGAGGGAAGATGACGTAAGACTGCGCAGACCCAACGCCAAGGTCGATAACATCAAGATTCATGCCCGTTGACTGGATCACCGAAGACAGAACCGGAATCACGGCGCCTGCGAACATGCCAACCATGGTGTTCAGGCCAATGATGCCGCCTGCTACATAAATGGCAGCTTTAAGCGCATTTAACGGCTTTAATCTTGCGAGAACCCATCCGACGATAAAAATACCAATCATGATCATGACTGCTGCAGGTAATGATCCATACCACTGAAAGAAACCCATAATTATCCTCCTTATAATGTGGATATTCCACTTTCTATCTTGAATATAACATCGTGAGATTTTGCTTTATAGTGTTGATTCTTTCATCGCGGAATGTTGCAAAAATGAATCATGCAACAATCAAAATCAGTTTCTTATACAATTCATATTCTAATTGTCTTTGCCTTCCGCAGCGTAAAACAGTATCAGAGTTTATATCATTGATTTCTCAATTTTGTACGAATATTATGGAGGCAGGCTCAATCAATTCTGAGAAAAGATTAAGGAGACATTCATGAAGAAAATCATATTAACCGGTGACCGCCCCACGGGTCGTCTGCATGTCGGCCACTATGTTGGCTCTCTTGCTGAACGTGTGCGATTACAGAATTCCAATAATTACGATGAGATCTTTATCATGATTGCTGACGCGCAGGCGCTGACGGATAATGCGGAACATCCGGAGAAAATCAGGCAGAATATTATTCAAGTTGCTTTGGATTATCTTGCCTGTGGTATTGATCCAAAAAAATCAACAATCTTCATTCAATCAGCTGTACCTGAATTAGCAGAGCTGACATTCTATTACATGAATCTTGTAACGGTTGCACGTGTTCAGCGGAATCCAACAGTCAAAGCAGAAATTCAGCAGCGAAACTTTGAAGCTAGTATTCCTGTCGGATTCTTTTGCTATCCCATCAGCCAAGCTGCTGACATAACAGCTTTTCAAGCTACCGATGTTCCAGTCGGCGAAGATCAGATACCTATGCTGGAACAATGTAAAGAGATTGTCAGGAAATTCAATGCTGTTTATGGGAACACTTTAGTTGAGCCAAATATTGTTCTTCCTTCAAACAAAGCCTGCTTGCGTCTACCCGGAATTGATGGTAAGGCAAAGATGAGCAAATCTCTAGGCAACTGTATTTACCTTTCGGATGATCCAGATGTTGTAAAAGAAAAAGTGATGTCTATGTTTACTGATCCTACACACTTGCGCAGAGAAGACCCAGGACATACAGACGGGAATCCCGTATTTATTTATCTTGACGCATTTTGCCGACCGGAACATTTTTCTACTTACCTGCCTGAATATTGCTCCTTAGATGAACTCAAAGATCATTATCAGCGCGGAGGTCTTGGCGATGTAAAAGTTAAGCGATTCTTAAATAATGTAATGCAATCTGAATTGGCACCTATACGTGAACGCAGGAAAGCCTGGGAACAGCGTCTGCCTGATATATACGACATTTTGAAGGCAGGAAGTATAGTTGCCGAGAAGAAGGCATCTGAAACAATGTTGAGTGTTAAAAGCGCAATGAAAATTATCTACTTTTAATATTTGGTAAGATCAATTAAGAGCATTATTACACTTTTTACTTTGATATCTGATATCTTTTCACTTACCAGTAGCGAATTAATGATAAATTGCCAATAATATATCAAACATGTTATAATCAACAATTTTTCAGCATTGAATAATTTTTTTGTCGATTAAACTTGCAAACTTTTTCAAGTTTAATTGGCAAGCAAGTATATGCGGATTCAAATCTTGTAGTATTAATCAAGTCTATACCGTTTCCCTCATTTCAATGCTGTAGTCAAATTTCAATGATGAAAGCGGTGTGCCATTCAGCAAATGACTGATCATCATATGAGCAGCTTCCTTGCCCATTTCATAGGCCGGCTGCCGTATGGTGGTCAGCGCCGGCGTCGAATATTTTGCGAAATAGATATCATCAAACCCGATGACTTTGATGTCTTCCGGAATCCGCTTTCTGTGGTCACGCAGAGCATGCAGAACTCCAAACGCGATTAGATCATCTCCGCAGACAATGCCGTCTATGGACGGATTCGCATGCAGAAGTTTTTCAGTGCCGGCATACCCGGTACTGACATCGAAGCTGTCCAGATATATGAGTGATTCCCGAACCGTCATTCTGGCTTCTTTCAACGCCTGACGATAGCCTTCAATTCTGTCGCCGCTGGTCGGATACTTCGCCGAAATGCAGGCAATCTTTCTGCATCCGTGTCGGATTAGAACATTGGTTGCTTCATGAATACCCGCCACCGCATCCACATAGACCTGGCCAAATCCGAGCTTTTTTGCATGTATGCGCCGGTCAACAGCGACAACAGGAACATCAATTGTCTTGATCTCTTTGGCGCCGACATTCATGACCGAACGGGTATAGATGATACCGTCCACCATCTTCGAAGTCAAAAACTCGATTGCCTTCGTCTCTGCTTCCGCATTGTTGCCGGTATTGCACATGACAACTGCAAAATCCTCTTTTCTCGCCTCGTCCTGAATTCCGCGGGCAATCTCCGGGAAGAAAGGATTGGCAATATCAGGAAGAATGAATCCGATCGTGCCCGAGCTCTTTTTCTTCAGTCCGCGCGCAAAATTATTGGGAATATATCCCATTTTTTCCTTCAGATTCCAAATTTTCTGCCGCGTTTCTTCGCTGATGTGCTCATCCAAACCATTAAGGACTTTTGAAACTGTAGCTGTTGATACTCCAGCAGCATGTGCAATATCCTTCATGGTCACGGTCATATGGAGGTCTCCTAAACTAGATTAATTATAGTGACTTTTCCTTCAGTTTTGTCATTGTTTCTTCATAATTCGGTATCGACTTTGCGGCGCCTGGCCTTGTCACGGAAATGCCGCTGGCTATTGTCGCGAACTCTGCCGGAGTCTTGTCAGGAACTGGCAGCAGCGAAGCCCGCAGATAGAATCCGACAAACGTGTCACCTGCACCAGTCGTATCAACCGGAGTCACTTTGCAGGCCGGATACGATGCAGATCCGTTCTTGTCTGCAACCATGCTGCCTTTTTCTCCGAGAGTCATGATGATTTCAGTATCCGGACACCTGGAATGAAGCCTGTTTAAGATCTCATTTTCATCTGCCGCCGGAGCGATCGCCGCCCCTTCTGTTTCATTGACAAAAAGCCAGCGTACCAGTTCCAGCGGATATTCTCTGATGTCGCCGCTGAGCGGTGAAGGATTGAACGCAATTCTCATGTTCCGGCGCGATGCCATCCGGATGATTTCCGGCACCATGTTTGTCTCCTTCTGAAGCATCAGAACATCCTCGGATCCGAAGTGATCCAGAACGCCGGATACGGTTTTCCGGTCCAACATTCCATTCGTTCCCGGATATACTAGGATGCAGTTCTGCCCCTTCTGGTTGACCTGAATAATGGCATGACCGGTCTTCTGGTCAATCGTTTTGACATATTCCGTTGAAACTCCGTACTTTTTCAGTTCCTCGCACAAGAATGCGCCGTCATTCCCAACGACGCCGGCATGATACACGCAAAGGCCGGCCTTCGCCGCCGCAATTGCCTGATTCAGCCCTTTGCCGCCGCAGTTTATAATCAGATTGCTGACCTTCTTGGTTTCGCCAGGACAGACGAACTCATCAACTGAATACACATAATCAATATTCAAAGAACCGATACTGAGAATTTTCATATCGCGCGGACAGCAGAATTCCGTCCATCCTCCTTTCCGGCATATTCCCGCTAAAATGTCACTCCGGACACAAGAATGATGTTTGCGAATGGCGTGCATTCACCCGTGCGGATGACAGCGCGAGAAAGCTCCGAACTTTTTTTCAGTTCTTCATGACTGATATATTCCACTTTCACATCCTTGGAGAAGCGCTTCAGAATCTCTTTCTCCAACTGCGGAGAATGTTCTTTGATCTCATTCGCCAGGATGATTTTTTCCACATGTTCTTCTGTCAATACGGTATCCAGAACATCCAGAAACGCCGGCACTCCCTTATGCAGCGTCAGATCGATTCTCTTCGTCCCGCGGATTGGAAAACCGCAGTCACAGATCGTCAAGGTATCCGTATGTCCCATTTCCGCGATAACCTGTGACATTTCAGCATTCAGCAATTCTGATTTTTTCATAGTTCATTCCACCTCGATTAATTCCCTTTTCCCTTTTCTAGCCTTGCATTTTTCACATCATCAAGATATACGGCAATCAGAATGACGATTCCCTTGGCGATGTACTGATAGAAGCTGTCCATTCGCAGCATATTCAATCCGTTATTAATGAAACCGATGATAAATGTTCCCAGTATCGTTCCGCCGATTGCGCCCCGGCCTCCGGCCATTGACGTGCCGCCAAGCACCACAGCAGCAATCGCATCCATCTCTGCTCCGGTCCCTACTGCAGGCTGCATTGAACTGTTGCGGCTGGTCAGGACCATGCCCGCCAGGGCAGCGCACAGGCCGGAGATGACATAGATCAGAACCGTATCTTTACGATTGTTGATTCCCGCGTATTTTGCGGCCTTCGGATTTCCGCCGATTGCATATAAATGCCGGCCCAGCTTCGTTCTGCTCAGCAACAGGCTTGTTATCACGATGATGAGCACCATGTAAATAACCGGAAGCGGTACAGCCCCCAGCGATCCGCCGCCGAAATTCAGATATGCATCCGAAGTGAGGCGGATAGTGCCGGCGCCGGTGATGACATAAACCATTCCTCTCATGATGCTCTGCGTCGCGTACGTCACAATGAACGGTGACAGTTTCGTGTTTGCGATGATCAGTCCGTTGATCAAACCGGCCGCCGCTCCGGCCGCTAAACCGGCCAGCAGACATACGGCAAACGGGACCCCGGAAAATGACAGATAGGCAGATACCATGCCCGAAACGGCGATCACGGCGCTGACGGAAAGATCAATTCCGCCGATGATCAGCACCATTGTCATTGCGCAGGCGACAATCATGTTGATGGACACCTGCCTCGTCACGTTGATCAGATTCGCAGATGTGCGGAATTTGTCGGACGCAATTGACATCACGATAAGAAGGACGCAAAGAAACGCCAACTGGCCTGCATACTGAATAAACCACTTCTTGATTTTCTCGAGCTTCATGTCTGCCCTCCTAGATATTTACCGCATACTTCATGATCTCGTCTTGGGAAATCTCATCATGATCCAGTATTTTGGAAATCCGTCCTTCTCTCATCACCACTACTCTGTCGCTCATGTTGACAATTTCCGGAAGTTCCGAAGAGATCATGATGATTGCGATTCCTTTCATTGCGAGATTGTTCATCAGTTCATAGATTTCGGCTTTTGCGCCGACGTCGATTCCTCTAGTTGGTTCATCCATGATCAGAACACTCGGGTTTGCGGCCAGCCATCTTGCGATTATCACTTTCTGCTGATTTCCGCCCGACAGATTTTGAATCATTGTTTCCTTGGATGATGTTTTGATGGAAAGTTCTCTGATGTAGTCGTCTGCCAGTTTCTGTTCATATTCGTTGTTCACCTGAATCCCACGGATGAAATTCCGCAGCACCCGTATGGTGAGATTGAACCGCACCGGTTGAATGCCGAACAGACTCTCATTGCGTCTGTCTTCCGGAATATATCCGATTCCCATACCGTATGCCTCCGACGGCGACCGGAAGCTGACTTTCTTGCCATTGATGTTCAGATTCCCGCTGATGATCCGGTCAAATCCCATGATGGCTTCCGCCGTTTCGGTACGGCCGGCGCCGATCAGTCCGGAGAACCCGAGGATCTCTCCTTTTCTGAGGCTGAAGCTGATATCTTTGACTTTACTGGTCGTAATATGATCCGCTTCCAGCACGACGTCGCCAAATGTGTGTTTGGAAAGAGTATAGTAATTGACGATTTCTCTTCCTACCATCAGATGAACGATTTCATCATTCGAAACCTCATTCACGTTGAATGTACCGACCGTTTGTCCGTCTCTCAAAACAGTGACGCGGTCAGCGATCTCCGGGAGTTCGGACAGGCGGTGCGAGATATAGATGATTCCGATTCCCTGCTTTTTCAATACTCTGACGCTGTCAAACAGCGCTTCGATTTCCTTGTCCGACAAGGAAGAGGTCGGTTCATCCATCACTATGATTCTGGACTGGAATGACACTGCCTTAATGATTTCAACCATCTGCTGCTGGGCAATCGTCAGATCGGAGATCCGGTCATACGCCGAGATGTTCATTCCAAACTTTTTGATGTATTCCTGCGCCTTTTCGAACATCTGCGCCTTATTGACAAAAATTCCGTTCAGCGGTTCTCGGTTAATGAAGATGTTTTCTGCAACCGTGAGATACGGGACCAGAACAAGTTCCTGATGAATAATGCTGATTCCTTTGTTCCTAGCTGAAATGACATCCGTAATATGCGCATCGCTGCCATCAATCAGAATCTGGCCTTCATCCAGTGAATAAATGCCGCCCAGAATATTGATGATGGTTGATTTGCCGGCGCCGTTCTCACCGACAAGCGCCATGACTTCTCCTGATTTCAAATTAAGAGATGCACCTCTTAATGCATACACACCAGGAAAATGCTTGTGGATATTGTTCATTTCCAGAATATACTGGTCCAAGAAGTGCATCTCCCTTCCGTTTAATGAAAGCAGGGCCCTTTATTTTCATAAGGAGCCCTGCCGTATCGAGTCTAGCCCTTAATTCCAGTCATCAACACTGTAGTCAGACAGGTTGTCCTTGTCGATCATGAACATATCAACTTTAACTTCTTTGTCGACAGTTTCTCCCTTTGACAGAGCAAGTGCTTCTTCAAAGGACTTCTTTGCAAGGCTTACCGGCGAATATACCATTGTGGCCGTCATTTCGCCAGCCGCGATCGACTGTTTTCCAGCAGGAGATCCGTCAAAACCGATAACCATAGCATCCGCATGATTCATCTGTTTGCAGGTTCCATAGCAAGTTAAAGCCGTATTGTCATTCAGGCAAAGGAATCCTGCAATTTCCGGATTTGCCATCAGCATATCTTCTGTGTAAGTGGCAATGGCAGATAGATCCGTGCAATCCTTCTCAACCAGTTTCACATCGGAACGTCCCTCATCCTTCAGAGCCGCCTGAAGTCCGGTGAAACGGTCGGCTATAACAGAAAGCTGGGAATAATTCAGTTCACCAAGAGTTGCGTCTTTCGCCAGCTTCTTGGCAAAATACTGACCTGCAATGTAACCTGCTTTATACGCATCTGCAGTAACGAAGCAGTCTACCAGGCTCTGGTCCTGATCAACAACCTTTGAATCGGCGTTCACAATCTTGATGCCCTTATCTTTTGCTTCTTTCAGGGCATTGCCAAGAGCAGTATAATCAGCCGGCAGTACTACCAGGGTGTCAATGCCCTGGGCAATCAGGTCTTCAATCTGTGAAACCTGTGTTGCAGGAGTTGCGTTAGCATCGGTAATAGCAATCTTCACACCGGCAGCATCTGCTTCTTCCTGGAAGGTCTTCGCGTACTGAATCGCCCATGTCTCAGTCTGATTATGCATGGCTAGTCCGATGAAATGCGTTCCTGAATCTGTGCTTGCTGCAGTCTCCGCTGCGGCAGCTGAACTGTCAGCTGCTGCTGTTGTCGTTGAAGCTGTTGTGGACCCACCGCATCCGGTGAGCAGCATACCGCATACCATGATCAGCGATAATGCCTTCAAACTTCTCTTTGCCATTTTTCCCTCCTTGGCTATTGAATCTTGCTTTTTGAGCAATAATTCCTATTTCACAAAGTCCACAATCTTGTTCAGAGCATCGAACGTCTCCGAATAGGTTCTTAGAATGAAGGCATGCGGCATGCCGTTGTAGACGTAGGCATTTACCTCAACTCCTGAAGATTTCAGAATATTCGCATAAATCAGTCCGTCATCGCGGAGCGAGTCACATTGCGCTTCGATAAACAGAGCCGCTGGGAGATCCTGATGACTTTCCGCAAGCATCGGTGAAGCATAGATGTTATTCGCATTTTTCTTTTTGTCTTTGAAGTACATTTCGAAAATATCCATGGCATCTCCGCCAACCGCCCCGTAATAGGAAGCGGAGCTTGTGACCACGCTGCCGGAGCAGTCGGTCAGCGGATAAATCAGGATCTGCTTCGAAATATGAACAGTCTGTCTGTCTCGTGCCATCAAGGTGAGCGCTGCTGCAAAGTTGCCGCCGCTGCTGTCTCCAGCAACCGCTATGTTCTTCTGATCGATCCCCAGTTCATCAGCGCTCTCTTCCACCCATTTCAGGACGTCATAGCAGTCTTCCAACCCGACCGGGAATTTGTATTCCGGAGCCAAGCGGTAATCCACGTTGAAGACCTTGGCGTTGGCGTTGGCCGATATGTATGAAGGAACATAGTCGTGCGTCTCCGGGGTGCAGGTGATGAAACCACCGCCATGAATGAATACAACGCACGGAAGATGTTCAGCATCTTTTTTCGAAGTATAGGTCTTCACAGATATTTCATAGCCGTCACGTGCTTTGACTTGAATGTATTTCTTTTCAATTTTGTCATCCACTGAATACGGTGCGGTTATGCCGTGATAGAATGCAGCTTCTTTATCGGTGATTTCTTTTCTGTGCTCGGGCTGAAAGCCAGTGAAAAAGTCAGGCTTCAGTTCAACTTTCGGATTCAGGCTGCCATTATCAATTTCAAATATTGGTTTAAGATTGCTGTTTTCCATTCTCCTCATCCCTCTTAATGTCAAATGTGCATAACAAAAGCATCTTTCAGACAACATTTTCTGATTACGACGCGAATGACTCAGTTTTAGGTAATCGTTTACCTAGTCCCACTTTATTTATAGCATTTGTCAAAGCAAACTGCAAGCCCTTTCAATTAATTATCAATATTCCATCTGATTGAGCGTTAATAATTTATTGAAGTATGTCAGTAAATATTCAAATTATCTTCAATAACTATTTGCTATATATTTTTACTTTTACGTGCTGGTTATCTGCCAATGTTCCTTTGGTTCTTGATCTGTTTTGCAGTGTCATCCTTGAACTCTGTATAAACCTGATGATCTAACCTGCCTTTTGCGTAAAACATCTCAAGCCGATACTTCTTTTGCTCTACGCTGATCCAGTCTATAACGATTCTTTGCAAACGCCCCTTCTGATCAAAATGCTGAACAATCGAAGCATTGTTTTGAAAAAAGGATTCTTTGACAAGATCTTTGCTGGTGTGAAGCATCCCAATTTCTTTTTCACCATAGATATCAGCTTATTAATTGCTAGAAGACACAGTAATTTTGAGAAAAGTAAGAATTAATTTTTTGATTAATTGTGAAGCAGAAAGATATGTGTTCTATCTTGTTGTTAACTTTATTAACATGCAGTAATTTGCTTAAAATTATCTCAGTAGTACATATGACTATTTTATGGTTTCTATACAACTGTTTTTTGTGGCATTTTGCCCCAATATCATAGATAATGCGTCGCTTTTTTCACAACACTTTTTCATTAATAATCACAAAAAAACCGCATTGTTATGCGGTTTTTGAGCATGTGGAGCGAGTGAGGAGAATCGGACTCCCGTATTCAGCTTGGAAGGCTGACGTTCTACCATTGAACTACACTCGCATCAGCGAGATGAAGAAGTGGTGACTCGGAAGAGACTCGAACTCTCGACCCACTGATTAAAAGTCAGTTGCTCTACCACCTGAGCTACCGAGTCAGCAGTGGCTAATAAAAATGGCTGGGGCAGCTGGATTCGAACCAGCGGAATGACAGAGTCAAAGTCTGTTGCCTTACCACTTGGCTATGCCCCAATGCCCTGTGGCGCGTATCAGACGCAGACACGGATCGAGATCCGTGTCCGCATTGATAGAATAATGGTGGAGACGGGTGGTTTCGAACCACCGAACCCTAAGGGATCTGATTTACAGTCAGACGCGTTTAGCCACTTCGCTACGTCTCCAAATCCAAGATGGTGCCGACTATAGGAATCGAACCTACAACCTATTGATTACAAATCAATTGCTCTGCCAATTGAGCTAAGTCGGCGGTATGCATTCATATAGACAGATGAAGGAAGAATGGTGGAGGTTAACGGGCTCGAACCGCTGACCCTCTGCTTGTAAGGCAGATGCTCTCCCAGCTGAGCTAAACCTCCAAAAGCCTTTTTGAGTGCCTACTAAATATATCATAGGGCAATTTTTCAGTCAACCGTAAAACGGTATTCAAAAACCTCTGTTTCATGATGAAAATACAGGCTTTTCAGGCGTTTCGGATTGCCGGAGATAGATGCTCCGGGTTGTGATATACTGAAAAGGCAATCATGCTGAAAGTATTCAATTCCGAAATGCTGAATCGGCGCCAGAGATTCCCGCGGGCGCTGCTGGCCGGGCTGCTCTGTGCAGTCGGTTTAGGCATTGCCTACGGCACGGTCACCAGCCTCGTCCGCATTGAAGCGGAAATCTTCTATCTGGGCATCGGCTGGACCATCGGCATGGTCATCCAGAAAGCCGGCCACGGGGTCGGCGTGAAGTTTGCAGTGCTGGGCGCCGTGCTGACGCTGCTGGCGGTCCTGATCGGTGATTCCGTCTCCGTTTTCGGCCTGAGCATCCTGGTTCACCCGTCCATATGGGGTGAAGCGCTGAAAGCGCTGATGCAGCTGCATCTTTCCACCAATATCTCCAACCTGCTCGGCCTGCTGTTCCGGGCCGCGGGCATCTATTTCGGCTATAACTATTCCAGCATTGTCTGAGGAGCGCGAAGAGAAATGTACAGAAACACATGGCTTGAAGTTGATCTGGACGCGATCGAATCCAATGTCCGTGCCACCAAAGCGGCGGCCGGCAAGAAGTATATTGCCGTCCTGAAAGCGGACGCTTACGGCAGCGGCGACATTCAGGTCGCCCGCGCGGCGGTTCACGCCGGCGCCGATATGATTGCCGTCAGCAGCCTCGATGAGGCGCTGATGCTGCGGAATGAAGGCTGCAAGGAGGAAATGCTGATCCTGGGCGGCACCAATCCGGAAGATGTTCCGGTGCTGATTGCGAACAATATTTCCACGGCTGCGTATTCCTGCGCCTGGGTCAAAGGCATCCTGCAGAAGAACTGCAAAGGCCTCAAGGTCCATCTGAAGGTCGATACCGGCATGAACCGGATCGGCTTCAAGAATCTGGACGAACTGAAGGCCGCCAAGCAGGCGCTGCTGGACGGCGGCTGCAGTCTGACCGGCATCTTCACTCACTTTGCCTGTGCGGACACCAGCGAGGAAATGACGCAGAAGCAGTTTGAGCGCTTCGCTGCCGCTGTCAAAACCTGCGACTATCCGTTTGAATGGATCCACTGTGACAACAGCGATGCCTCCGTGCATTTCAAGGATCCGCTGTCCAATGCCTGCCGCGTCGGCATCTCCCTGTACGGCATTTCCACGTACATGAAGGATCTGAAGCCGGCCCTGTCGCTGTATTCGGAGATCTTCATGGTCAAGCACGTCCCGGCCGGTGAAACCATCGGCTACGGCGCCACCTATACGACTCCAAAGGAGGAGATCATCGCCACCCTGCCGATCGGCTATGCTGACGGCTGGATCCGCGCCAACCAGGGCCGCAGAGTGTATGTCAACGGCAGCCTGTGCGAAGTGGTCGGCCGCATCTGCATGGACCAGTGCATGATCCGCCTGGATCACGAGGAACCAATCGGCACCAAAGTCGAGATCTTCGGCCCGCATATTCCGCTGGAACAGATGGCGGCGGAGCTGCACACGATCTCCTACGAGATCATCTGCCTGCTGAGCGACCGCGTTACCCGGATCTACACGCGCAGCGGCAAACCCGTGGACGAAGAAAACGGCCGGCTCAGAAAAAGCCAGCTCGCTGACTGAAGAACAAGAGAAAGGGGCTGTAACGAAATAGATAAAACAGCCAAAAGAAAAAGTTCCGCCGAGTGATCGGAGGAACTTTTTCATAAGTATAATATAGGCATGAATACCTATATCACCTCTCGCAAGGATAATTATAGAGCACTTCAGATGATATTGCCACTGGAAGTTGGCGTCCAGATACCGGAGGATGACCCGCTTCATACGTTTCTGAAGGTCGTGGAAGGGATGAATCTGCGGCGGTATGTGCGCAGACACAGCGGCAGAGGCCGCCATGGGTACGACCCGGTCAGAATGCTGGAAATCATCCTGTTTGCCTATATGAACCAGATCTACAGCCTCCGCCAGATGGAACACGCCTGCCGGACAGATCTCCGCTTTCTGTATCTGACTGGAGAAGAGACGCCAAGCTTCCAGACGATCGGCCAGTTCATCACAAAGAATCTGAAGGGAACGGTGGAGGATGTCTTCACCGATCTCAACCGCAGGATCTTCGAGCTGGATGGGATCTGTCTGGATGAACTGTATGTGGACGGTACGAACTATGAAGCCAACGCGAACAAGTATTCGTTTGTATGGAAGAAGACCGCGCTGAAGTCGCAGGAGAAAGAGATTCTGCGGATCAACGAGAAGCTGGGGATTCTGGAAGAGCTGTTTGCGGAATACGGGGCAGAGGTGAGACCGGTCCGGACATCCGAAGAAGCAGAGAAGTATCTGGCTGTTCTGGACGCGGTGATGAAGGAAGTCTGTCTGGAGAAGAAATACGGAAAAGGCCGTCACAAGACCACTCTGCAGCGGTACTACGATCAGCTGCGGGCGGATACAGACAAACTGAGAGAATGTGAAAAGAGGATCCGGATCTGCGGAGAAGAGCGGAACAGCTATTCGAAGACAGATCCGGATGCGACCTTCCTGCATATGAAATATGACTATTACTGCCATACCGGTGTATTCAAACCTGGATATAACGTGCAGTTCGGAATCAGCGATGAGTACATCTCTGTGCTGCAGGTGTCCCCTGCGAGGACAGATTCAAGAACACTTCCGGCGACCCTGGAACAGTTCCGGAAACAGTACGGGAGAGATCCCCGGACTCTGATTGCGGATGCCGGATACGGAAGCTACAACAATTACATCTTCTGCCTTTCCCGCCGGATCGCCGCCTGCGTGAAATACAGCACGTGGGAAAAGGAAAGAAGCGGAAGGCATACCGGCACATACGATTCGGGGAACTTCCGTTATGAGCCGGATCATATGATCTGTCCGCAGGGAAAGATCCTGGAGCTGGAAAAAGAGATCTGCTCGGAATGAACTGACCCCAATTATTTGGATAAGAAATAGTAATTCAATTGTGACAGGAATGCTTCCTGTATTCAACAGGAGACATTCCTTTTAATGTGGTCTTGATCCTCCGGTTGTTGTAGTAATCAATATAGTCTTCCATGGAGTGTTTCAGCTGATCCAGAGATTCAAATTCATATTCATGACCGTAGAACATCTCAGACTTCATGATTCCAAAGAAGTTCTCCATGACACTGTTGTCCAGACAGTTGCCTTTCCGTGACATACTCTGCCGGATGTGATTCTCCTTCAAGATCCTGCCGTACAGCCGCATCTGATACTGCCAGCCCTGATCACTGTGCAGGATCGCGTTGTCTGCCAGATAAGGGATTGCCCGGTTCAACATCGATAATGTCTGGTTGAAATCGGGCTTGGCAGAGATGGAATAGGACAGGATCTCCCGGTTGTACAGATCCAGAACGGGTGACAGATACAGCTTTCCTGCAGCGATGTGGAACTCTGATACGTCTGTGACTGCCTTTCTTCCAGGCTTCACTGCCCTGAAGTTGCGCTTCAGACGATCCGGCGCTGTTGTCCCGATCTCTCCGCGGTAGGACTTGTACCGGCTTCTTCTTACCGGGCTCTTCAATCCCATCTTCTTCATCAGCCGCTGGATCTTCTTGTGGTTCACAGTCTCCGAATGGTTGATCACCACAGTGACCCTTCGATATCCGTAACGTCCTTTATTCTTCTGAAATACCGTCTTGATCTCTTCACAGAGCTCCTGATTCTTAAGATCCTTATCTGGTGCCGTGACGTTGTAATAGTAAGTGGAACGGGGCAGCCCGGAGGCTTTCAGCAGGCAGGAAAAAGAATACTTCTGCCTCAGTTCACTCACTGCTTGGGCTTTTTCCCTCGCTCGCGCGCCTGTCTTTCCTGAACCAAGGCTTTTAATTTTTTTAGGTAGGCATTCTCCGCCCGGAGATATTCCAGTTCTTCCTGCGCTTTTCTCAGTTGTTCTTCTGTGCTGCCGGGTTCTTCCGTTTTCTTTGGTTTTTTCTTGACCATTGGCGGTTTTCCTCGCTTCTTCGCAATTATCATACCGCCATTTTCCTGATATTCCCGCAACCAACGGCCGAGAAGAGAAGATGTTGGCAGACCCATATCCAAAGAGACCTGTTCAATGGATTCTCCCTGATACACTCGATTGATCATTTCTTCTTTCAGAAGGACAGGATATTTCCTGTTCCGGCCATGTTTCAATCTCGATGTCCCGTAACGGTCTGCTATTTCCAACAGATAGTGAATATTATGCAGTCTTATGTGATACTGCCTTGATAATTCTCGTTTACCGATCCCCGCACAATGTTTCCGATAGATTTCTTTCTTCTCTTCAAACGTCAGTTTCATAAAAAGCACCCCTCCAGTTGTTATCCAACTTTTGGGGTGCAGTTCACAGGGAGTCTTTTGAAAATCGGTTTTGAAGCACTCAGTTCTTGTAGGAGGTCTCCTTGATCGTGCCGGACAGAGTGACGGTGACATCCTGGGTCTGGCCGTCGCGGACGATGGTCAGCGTGATCGTGTCGCCGATGTTCTTGGTCTTCATGATCTTCTCCAGTTCCGCATACGTGGACAGCTCCGTGCCGTCCGCAGCGATGATGCGGTCATAGGCCTTCAGGCCTGCAGTTTCCGCACCGCTGCCGGAGATGACGTCGGTGATGTAGAGGCCGGCTTTGTAGTCGCCCTGATCCTGCGACAGCTCGGACAGATAGACGCCGAGGGTTGCACGGTCAGTGACATAGCCGCTGGTCATCAGCTGCTGGGCGACATCCATGGCATCATTGATGGGGATGGCGAAGCCGAGTCCCTCAATGGTGGCGCCGCTGGAAGTCGTGCCGGAGTCCTTGGCATTGACGATGCCGACCAGATTGCCGTTGCCGTCAAACAGGCCGCCGCCGGAGTTGCCGGAGTTGATTGCCGCGTTGGTCTGGATCAGATTCATCGATTCGTTGTTGATCGTGACTTCACGGTCGGTGGCGCTGATGATGCCGTTGGTGACCGTGCCGCCCAGCGTGCCGAGCGGATTGCCGATGACGACGGCGGTATCGCCGACTGCCAGCGTGCTGGAATCGCCGATCGTGGCGGCCGTCAGATCCGTGGCATCAATCTTGATGACGGCGATGTCGCTCTTGGAATCCGTGCCGACCAGCGTCGCGTCATATTCCTTGCCGTCATACAGCGTCACCGTGATCTTGGTGGCGTTCTCAATGACGTGGTTGTTGGTGATGATGTAGCCGTCGGAGCTGATGATGACGCCGCTGCCGGCTGCCTGGCTGGTGTAGGAGCTGTCCTGGCCGAAGATGTTATAGCCGCCGGAGGACTGCTCATCAACGAGAATCTCGACGACGCTCGGCTGCGCCTTGGCGGCGACATCCTGCAGCGTCATCGTGCTGCTGGTTCCGGCCGAGGTGGTTGTCGCGGCGGAAGCGCTGGTGGCGGCATTGCTGCTGACATCCTGATAGATGACGGTCTTGCTGGAACCGAACTGGCGGAAGGCCAGATAGCCGCCGCCGAACCCGGCGCCCAGACCGATCACCGCGCACAGCATTGCGGTCATGACCGGATGCGCCTTGTGCTCATGCGGCGTCTTCTGTTTCGGCTGGAACATCGGCCGGCCGCTGTGCAGGCCCGGTTCCGGGCTGCCCTGCGGCGCCGTACCGGTGCTGCCGGTGCTTGATGCGGAAGCTGATTCTGATGATGCGGATGTATTCTCGGAGGCAGTATGTTCGGCGCTGTCGTTTTCGGTATACTGCGCATCGAGAATCTTGCTGTCTTTGTTTTCTTCGTTGTTCAGATTGTCCATATTGTATCCACTCCTTTTTCAGACATTGACAATGTACCGGACCCATGTGAATTTCAAGTGAACTTCCGCTTAAGATAAGGGGAAATCGAATCCTGTGCAAATTCTATGACATCCAGTGGATTTTGTCTAAGAAACCGCCCGGCCGGGGCGTTATAATGGGGAAAATGAATCATACGGAACGCAGGATTGAAAAAAGGAAACTTCTTTTCGCCGGCCTGACCTTTCTCACCATTTTAATCATTCTCTATATTGCGGTCCGCCGCCATCAGATGAGCTGGTCGGATCTGCTGCGCTATACGCCGCAGAACAAGTTCCTGGCCGGCCTGGTCTTCCAGGGCTTCTATGCCCTGAAGTCCCTGACCGTGTTTTTCCCGCTGCCGGTCATCCAGCTGGCCGCCGGCCATCTGTTCTCCACCGGCGGTTCCCTGACGGTCAATCTGTGCGGCATCTTCGTGGCCACCAGCATTCCGTATTTCATCGGCTGGCATCTGGGCGAGCCGTATACCGCCCGGCTGGTGGAAAAATACGATGCGGTGGAGAAGATCGTCGCCGTGGAAAGCGACAATGTGCTCTTCTCCACCTATATGATCCGCATGCTGCAGCTGCCGCTGGATCTGGTTTCGCTGTTTCTGGGATCCCAGCATCTTGACTACTGGCAGTACATGGCCGGCAATATGCTCGGCCTGCTGCCGGAGACGATCGGCATGACCCTGATCGGCGAGACCATCCATGATCCGTCATCGCCGCAGTTCTGGTATTCCCTGGCGTTCATGGCGCTCATGATCGTCGTTTCCATTCTGATCTTCCACCGCTATCAGCAGCATCACCAGAAGAAGAACGCCAGCGGCATCTGATGTCTCAGGCGGAGCGCCTGCGGAACACCGTGAAGTCGAGCACCGCCTGCACCGCCAGCAGCAGGATGCCGGCGTACAGATAGGCGGATTCATACGGCGAATCCGTGCCGTAGATCTCCAGCACGCCATGCAGGCAGCAGTACAGCGTCAGGACGATGACGCCGTCATGCCACAGCCGTCCGGGCAGGGGCTGATGCCTTCGGCTCTGAATCAGGCAGGGCAGCGCGCCCAGCAGCAGCGGCACCAGAAACATCAGCAGCATGGACAGCGAGTAGACGCCGTGGCTGAAATACTCATAGACCAGGGCGAACAGCGCGCAGAAGCAGGTGAGCCACAGATAGATCCGGACCGGATCTTTTTTCTTAGCCGATGTAGACAATGTCGCTGACCTTCCTTTCTGAAATCGTATTGCCGCTGGTGGTCGGATTGTTGATCACGGTGCCGTTGAACACCATCGTGCTGGAACCGCCGCCGTCCAGATTATACGCGGTCGTCACGCCGAGACCCTGCAGGAACTGGGCCATCTGGTACAGCGAGAGGCCCGTGGATTCACTGGTGCGGCCGTCGGCGACGACAAACAGATAATGGAGCGGCGAGATCTCGGCGATCGCGGTGCGCGGATTCGTGGTCTTGGCCTGATCCACTTCCTCATCCGCGCTGACGCTGACGGCGCCGTTTTCCACCAGCGCCGGTCCGAATGAGAAGACGTCGAGCGCGCCCTGGTCGAGCAGGTTCTGGGCGCTGACGCTGCCTTCCTGGATGATCTCAAAGCTGCCGTCCGCCAGGATGACCAGGTCCTCCTGGTCGCTGCTCTGGGCGGTGGAGCGGTAGAGAACGCCGTTGCGGATGACATAGCCGCTGTTGCGGGCGCCGTAGTAGTCGCCGTTGATGGCCAGGACGGCATTGCTGGCGGCGGCGATCGTGGAGGTCTTGGCCGTCACGTTCTTGCCGTAGGTGCTGCTGGCAAAGGCCGTCTGCAGAGCGGAGATGTCGCTGAGCTGGACATCGGCGACGTAAACGGTCGTGTCGTCAATGCGGTAGGTGCTCAGCGTGATCGTCGTGCTGCCGTCGCTGTAGCTGGTGTCGGTGACGGACGCCGTGCCTGCGGCGGCAGCGACCGTGGACGTGGTCGCCTGCGAAGTGGCGACGGCGGAAGTGGTGGCGACGACCGCGTAGGTGCGCGGAATCACGAAGGTGTCCAGCAGCACATAGCAGGTCAAAGACAGGATCACGGTCAGATCCAGCCACGGAAAGAATTTACTGCGCTTCATGATCGCTGATCCTCCTGACGTTTGCCGGGCGGGAAAACACTGCATTCTTCTGCAGCGCCCAGCTGAAGAAGAACAGCACCGCTTCCGTCAGCAGCTTGGCCGCATAGCGGCTGATGCCGAGAACCTCGATCATCAGGCTGAGAATGGCGGTGTTCAGACAGAGAATGAAGCCGGCCAGCAGCGCGTATTTCCACCAGGTGGTCTGGCGGCGGCTCTGGTCGACGAACACGCAGCGCCGGTTCAGCTCATAGTTGAAGGTGGCGCTGAAGATGCGGGCCGCGACATTGGCGTACAGCACCTGGGCGGCGCTGACCGCCGGCAGGGAGAACAGCAGGAACAGGCTGTAGTCCACGCAGAAGCTGGCGGCGGAACTGGCCGCGAACTTCAGCAGCTGGCGGCAGATCAGCAGGGAATCGCGCAGCACATGGAAGTGCGAAGAGCGGTTGCCGTCTTCATAGATGGTCCGGATGGGGACCTCCTGATAGGGGATGCCGGCGGGGATGCAGTCCAGCAGCACGTTCATCTCATATTCATAGCGGTCGCCCTTGGCGGCCAGCATCATCGGGATCAGCGCGCCGCGGAAGGCCCGCAGGCCGGTCTGGGTGTCGCTGAGCTTCCGTCCGGTCAAAAGCTGGAACATGCCGGCTGTGATCTGGTTGCCCAGACGGTTGTGGGCGGGCACGCTGCCGTCAAAGCTCCGGCAGCCCAGCACCAGCGCCTTGGGGAAGCGCTGGGAAATCTGGGCGCAGCGCAGGATGTCATCCGCGGTGTGCTGGCCGTCGCCGTCAGCGGTCACGATGATGTCTTCCGCACTGCCGTGGCGCCTGATCCATTCCAGGCCGGTGCGCAGCGCCGCGCCCTTGCCGAGGTTGTGGGGATGGCAGAGCATCGTGCAGTACGGTTCCGCCGCCATGAAGATCTCCTGGTATTCCGGCGAGCTGCCGTCGTCGACGACGACGCAGGCGAAGCCGGCCTTGCTGAGTTCCTGCAGCAGCCCGGTCAGGTGCGCATCGGGACAGTAGGAAGGTATCAGTACATAGTTGGTCATAGAAGTTCTCTCTTTCTTCAGGGGCAATGCATGATCTCCCTGACACCTGCGATTCTAGGGGGTCTTTCCGGCGTCTGGATGAACGCTGTCTGAAGATTGCGTGAATCCGCAGGTCTTGAGAAAGCGGGGGAAGATGCTACACTGGGATATCGGAAAGAAGGAACACCATGAAGACAGGACTGATTGTGGAAGGCGGCGGCATGCGGGGCATTTACTCGGCCGGCGTGCTGGACGGGTTTCAGGATCTCGGGCTGAAATTTGACTACTGCATCGGCGTCTCCAGCGGGGCCGGCAACCTGGTGTCCTTCCAGTCCGGACAGTACCGCCGCAACTACCGCTACTATCATGACTACAGCCGCGAGAAAGGCTTTCTGAGCCTGGACAGCTGGCTTCGGACCGGGCAGTATTTCGGGCTGGACTACATCTACGGCAATCTGGCTCTCAGCAGCGGCCGTGATCCGGTCGATTACGACGCCCTGATGGCGAACCCCTCCCGGCTGGAATTTGTGGCGACCGACGCCTGGACCGGCGGCGCGCATTACTTCGCAAAGCAGGAGATGGCCAGAGACCGCTATGACATTCTCAAGGCGTCCTGCGCGATCCCGGCGGTGACCCGGCCGGTTCTCATCGGCGGCCGTCCGTATGTGGACGGCGGCGTGGCTGATCCGATCCCGTATCTGCACGCCCAGGCGCAGGGCTGCGATTTCATCGTCGTGATCCTGTCCGCTTCCTGGCCGCCGGTGCATAAAGATCCCGTGCGCGGGAAACTGCTGATCCGCCGCTCGCTGCGGCCGTATCCGCATCTTTTGCACAAGCTGCAGCGTACGGAAGAGCTGCACGAACTTGAACACAAGCTCATATTTGAGGAACAGCGGCTGGGCCGGGCGCTGGTGATCATGCCGGAGCATGATGAGGACATGAGCACGACGACCACCGAAAAAACCCTCCTGGAGAAGATGTACCGGGAGGGGTATGACAATGTGCAGTCGATGAAGGATCTGCTGAAGGAAAAACTACAGCGCTGAAGGAATCTTCCGGAACAGGTGCGCCTCCCAGGCGGAGAACACCATGCGCGGCTTCAGATCCCGCGGCGCGTCGTTGCTGAGCAGATCTTCCGCCGCAAAGCAGTCCGGCAGCTTCACGGAGACCCTGTGTGCAGACAGATTGATCATGCACAGCAGGGTTTCTTTTTCGTTCCGGCGCAGGAAGGCAAGCACGTGCGGGTGCTCCGGCAGGACTTCCGTCCAGCTGCCCGTGCACAGCGCTTCTTGCGTCCGGCGCAGGCGGATGCAGGCCCGGTAGAAGTTCAGCACGGAACCGGGATCCTCTTCCTGGCGGGCGGCGTTCCACTCCGGATAATCCGGATTGACGATCATCCAGGGGTTTTCCGCTTTCGTGAAGCCGGCGTTGGCGCTGCCGTCCCACTGCACCGGCGTGCGGGCGTTGTCGCGGGTCATGCGGGAGGAGACGGGCTCCGCGATCCAGGGCGGAATATGCAGGATGGTGGTCATCGCCTCGCTGGAATGGAAGCATTCATAGTCTTTCCAGTCTTTGCGGGTCAGATGCGGGTCGACCATGGCGATCTCTTCGCCCTGGTAGATGAACGGCGTGCCGTACAGGCAGAAGTTGAACAGGGCCAGCGCCTTGGCGCTCTTGGCGCGCCAGCGCTTCGTACTGCCGAAATGATCCAGCTGGCGGATGTTGTCATGGTTGGACAGGCAGTTGCCCAGATAGCTGCCGTCCCTCTGCATGGCGGTCTGCCATTTGCGCACGGCCGCCTTGAAATCGCGGTCCGTGAAATGATAGAGCTTGCGGCAGTCATAGCGGCCCAGCACTCCGTAGCCCAGCGTCATCAGTTCAAACTGGAACATCATGTCGAGCTCTCTGCTGTCCGTCCGGGTGTAGGCGCGTACGCTTTCCGGCGTGACCAGCACGCCTTCGCCGACGGAGACCGCATGCCGGGGCGTCAACACCTCCTGATTCATCTCCTTGAGATACGTTTCCACGTTCGGGCGGTCGATGATGTAGTCACCGGGGAACTGCAGGCCTTCCTTGTCCGGATCCTTGGACGGCAGGCCGCTGATCTTGTCAATCGTGTTGATGACATCCATGCGGAAGCCGGCGATGCCGAGATCCATATAATAGGTCATGATCTTATAGATTTCTTTCCGCACGGCCGGATTGGCCCAGTTGAGATCGGCCTGGGTGGCGGCGAAGGTGGTCAGATAGTACATGTCGCCTTCCGCTTTCTGCCAGGCGGACTCGCCGAAGAAGGAGAGCCAGTTGTTGGGCGGACCGCCGGCGCTGCCGTGACGGAAGAAGTAGAAGCCGCGGCAGGGCGAAGATGGATCGGCTAGAGCCTGGCGGAACCAGGCGTGGCGGGTTGAGGTGTGGTTGGCCACCAGGTCCATCAGGATGCCGATGCCCAGCAGCTTCGCCTCGCGGATCAGCTCCTTGAGGTCATCTATCGTGCCGAATTCCGGATTGATGGAATAGTAGTCGGAGATGTCATAGCCGTAGTCGTCATTGGGCGACTGGTAAAGCGGGCTGATCCAAAGCAGATCGATGCCCAGGGACTTCAGATAGGGCAGGCGGCTGCGGATGCCGTTGATGTCGCCGATGCCGTCGCCGTTCGAGTCCTGAAAGGACCGCGGCCAGATCTGATAAACAACCGAATGCCTGCAGTCAGCCATGTCTTCTCCTCCCCGGCTGCGCCCACATGCCGTAAGCCGCGCCGATGCCGCCGCCCAGAATATGCGTCAGATGCGAAACCTGGTCCTGGAGAGCCAGGCCGTCAATGAACTGCTGGCCGATGTACAGCACGGCCGCGATGATCAGAGTCAGCGGAATGCCTCTGCTGCCGCCGGTGACGCTGGCCAGCAGGATGAATGCGAAGTCAATGCCGCTGGCGCCCAGAAGGGCGGTCGAGCCGTCCAGCAGGATATGGGCGGCGCCGGTCACCAGGGCGACGATCAGGATGATGTCGATCAGCCTGCGGCTGCCGTATTTCTCCTCCAGCAGCGGACCGACCAGCAGGAAGATGACCATGTTGCTGGTGTAATGGGTGAGGCTGGCGTGGCCGAGCACGTGCCCGAACAGCCGGACGTAGAACAGGGGATCGCTCAGCGGGCTGCGGTAGACGCTGAACAGATAGGCATTGGCCCAGCCGCCGCTCAGGCTGTTGAGGGCCAGGGCCGCGCCGCTCAGCAGCGCGAAGCTCAGGATGACCGGGGAATTCCATGTGACCGCTTTCATGAAGGACTCCTTTTGGCATCATTATACCTCCGGCTGTCCCAAATTCATAAAAAAGGCATGCATGCACGTCGCCTGATGCTATAATGGAACGAAAATAGAAGGCGGCGATGCGCAATGAAGGATCTTTATGATGCAAACAGGGAGATGGATTCCTGCGGGATCGGAGCTGCAGTATCCATAGACGGCACCGCCAGCGCCGGGATTCTGGATCAGGCTCTCGGCATCGTCGAGCATCTGGGCCACCGCGCCGGCCGCGACGCCGACGGCAAGACCGGCGACGGCGTCGGCGTGCTGATGCAGATCGATCATGACTATTTCCGCCGGGCGGCGGATCTATGCTATCCCGGCCGTTACGCCGCCGGCATGTTTTTCCTGCCGGCCGAAGAAGCGGCGTCGGCCGCCTGCCGGAAGGATTTTGAAGCGGCTGCCGCGGCGCTTGGAATACCGGACCTTTGCTGGCGCATCGTGCCCGTGCATCCGGAGATCCTGGGCGAACGGGCGCGCGGCACCTGTCCGGACATCCGCCAGTGCTTCCTGGCGCGGCCGGCGGCAGATCAGGAAGATCTGGATTTTGAACGGCGCCTGTACCGCCTCCGCCGGCGCTTTGAAAAACAGCATCCGGAGGCGTTTGTCTGCTCGCTTTCCTGCCGTACGATTGTCTACAAAGGCATGTTCCTGGTGGATCAGCTGCGCCGCTTCTATGAGGATCTGGCTGCCGGAAGCTACTGCACGGCGCTGGCCATGGTCCATGCCCGCTTCTCCACCAACACGCTGCCAAGCTGGAAGCGCGCGCATCCGTACCGGATGCTGCTGCACAACGGCGAGATCAATACGATCATCGGCAACACCGCCAAGATGAAGGCGCGCCAGGAATCCAGCCCGTCGCTGGCCTTTGCGGATACGCCGGAGATCTATCCCGTCGTCGACGAAGACGGCAGCGACAGCGCCGTTCTGGACAACAGCGCCGAATATCTGGCTCTGGAAGGGATGCCGCTGGCCAAGGCCGTCCGCATCCTGATTCCGGAACCCTGGGAAAACAGCCGCACGCTGAGTGAACCGATGAAGGAATTCTATGAATATGAGGCCAACCTCATGGAACCCTGGGACGGTCCGGCGGCGGTCGTATTCAGCGACGGCGACGTGCTGGGCGCAATCCTGGACCGCAACGGCCTGCGGCCGGCCCGCTATGTGCTGAGCTCGGACAACTGCCTGTATCTGGCCAGTGAAGCGGGCGCCTGGAACATTCCGGAAGAGAAAATCACCCGCAGCGGGCGGCTGGCGCCGGGAAGAATCCTGCTGGTCGACACGAAGCAGAAGCGCATCATCCCGGAAGAGGAGTTCCGGCAGACGACCGCGCAGGAGCATCCTTACGGCCAATGGCTGCAGGAGAACTGCCTGGAGCTGCGCGATCTGAAGGGCAGCAATGAGGAGACGCCGCTGCAGGGAGACCATCTGCTGCTGCAGCAGAAGCTCGGCGGTTTTCACTATGAGGACGTTCATTTCTATCTGACCCGCCTGCTGCATGAGAAGAAGGAACCGGTTGTTTCCATGGGCCGGGACATCCCGCTGGCGGCTCTGGATGACCGCATTCATCCGCTCTGGGACTATTTTCAGCAGCGCTTTGCACAGGTGACCAACCCGCCGATCGATGCGATCCGTGAGGAGAATGTCACCAGCACGACCGTCTATCTGGGCAGGGACGGCAGCCTGCTGGCGCCGGCGCCATTGGCCTGCCGCAAGCTGAAGATCCGCCATCCCATTCTAGATGAACGCGATCTCTGCCGGATCCGGGCTTTGAAAGAACCCAATCTGAAATGCGCGGAGCTGAGTCTTCTGCAGCAGCCGGGAGTTCCGCTGGCCGTCAGTCTGGAAACGCTCTGCCGCAAAGCGGAACAGGCGGAAGACGAGGGCTGCAGCCTGATGATCCTGAGCGACCGCGGCATGGACGGAGAACATCCGGCCGTCGACGCGCTGCTCGGTCTGGCCGCGGTCAACCAGCATCTGCTGCGCCGCAACAAGCGCATGAAGACCGACCTGATCGTGGAGACCGCCCAGGTGCTGCGCCTGCACGGCTTTGCCGTGCTGATGGGATACGGCGCCGGAGCAATCTGCCCGTATCTGGCCGATGATTCCATCCGCGCGCTGTGCGCCGGCGGCGAGGTCGACCTCGAGCCGGAAGCGGCCTGTGCGCTCTATCATGACGTGATCCTGAAAGGCATTGTCCGCATCGCTTCCAAGATGGGCATCTCCACGCTGGCTTCCTATATCAGTTCCGGCGCCGGCGTCTTTGAAGCGCTGGGCCTCAATGAGGATCTGGTGAATGCCTATTTTCCCCGTACCGCCTCTTATGTCGGCGGCATCGGCCTGAAGGAGATTGAAGAGGACCGGAACGCCCGGACCGCGCAGATCCTCTATGAACGTCAGAACCAGCTGGATGCGCAGCTGGATTCGGAAGGCATGCTGCGCCGGCGGGAGAACGGCGAGCGCCATCTGTTTGATCCGGAAGTGATCCATCTGCTGCAGAACAGCGTGCGCACGCAGAACTATGAGCAGTTCCAGCGCTATGAAGATGCCGTCAACCGCCGCCAGGAGTGCACGCATCTGCGCGGCTGCCTGAATATCCGGACTGCCGCAGAACCGGTGCCGCTGACGGAAGTGGAAAGTGAAGACGACATCATCCGCAGCTTTGAGACGGCCGCGATGAGCTATGGTGCCCTGTCCAAAGAGGCGCATGAGACCCTGGCCCGGGCCATGAACCGCATGCATGCCCGCAGCAACTGCGGCGAAGGCGGCGAGGAGGATGCCCGTGCCGAAGGCGAAGCCCGCAGCGCAATCCGCCAGGTCGCGTCCGGCCGTTTCGGCGTGACCCTGCAGTATCTGGCGGATGCGGATGAGATCCAGATCAAGATGGCGCAGGGCGCCAAGCCCGGCGAAGGCGGCCAGCTGCCGGGCGCCAAGGTGTATCCGTGGATCGCCTCGTGCCGCCATTCGGTGCCGGGCGTGACGCTGATCTCGCCGCCGCCCCATCACGACATCTATTCCATCGAGGACCTGGCGCAGCTGATCTATGATCTCAAGAGCGCCAATCCGCATGCCTGCATCTCCGTCAAGCTGGCCAGTGAGGACGGCGTCGGCACAATTGCCTGCGGCGTCGTCAAGGCCGGCGCCGACAAGGTGCTCATCAGCGGCTATGACGGCGGCACCGGAGCGGCTCCGGAAAACGCCGTGTTTCATGCCGGCATGCCCTGGGAGCTGGGCCTGGCCCAGGCCCATGAGGCGCTGTGCGCGCAGGGTCTGCGCAGCCGCGTCGTGCTCGGCGTGGACGGCAAGCTGCTGTCCAGCCGCGATGTGCTGATTGCCTCCATGCTGGGGGCGCAGGTCTTCGCGTTCGGCACACTGCCGCTGGTCAGCCTGGGCTGTCTGATGATGCGGGTCTGCAGCAGGAACACCTGCCCGGCCGGTATCGCCACCCAGGATGAACGCCTGCGCTGCCGCTTCAGCGGCCGTCCAGAAGACGTCATGACGCTGTTTCATTTCGTGGCCCGCGGCATCCGGACCTATCTGGCCGCGGCCGGTCTGCGTTCTCTGACCCAGCTGACCGGCCGCCGGGATCTGCTGGAACAGAAGCGGAATTCCCGTCTGGATCTCTCCGGGCTTCTGAAGCCGGCGCCGATGGAGATCCTGCTGGACGCCCGTCCTCAGGATCTGTATCCCCACCGCGAGACGCAGCTTCTGGAACACGGACTGCCCGCCCCGGGAATCGTCTACCAGGGGATGCTCACCAATGCCGACCGCGCCTTCGGCACGCTGTTCGGCCAGGCGCTGATCCAGGAATATCCGGACTGCGCGGACGGAAAATACAAGTTTGAATGCACCGGCTATGCCGGCGAATCCTTCGGCGCGTTTCTGCCCCGGGGAGCTGTCCTGCATCTGACCGGCCAGGCCAATGACTATGTGGGCAAAGGCCTGTCCGGCGGCGTGATCGCCGTCAGTGCTCCGGCCCGGCTGCAGGCGCAGGCGGACCGCAATATCATTCTTGGCAATGTCGCTCTGTACGGCGCGACCGGCGGAGCATTGTACGTCAACGGCGCCGCCGGCGAGCGTTTCGGCGTGCGCAATTCCGGTGCGCTGGGCATTGCGGAAGGGGTCGGCGAGCACGGTGCGGAATACATGACCGGCGGCACGCTTCTGATCCTTGGGGCGATCGGCCAGAATTTTGCGGCCGGCATGAGCGGCGGCCGGGTCTATCTCTATGATCCGGACCGGCAGGCGGCGGCCAACGTCAACTGCCGTACGGTCACAGTCACCGACTGCACGCCGGCCGAGGAGAAGCTGCTGCGCGGCCTGCTGAACCAGCACTTGCAGGCGACCGGTTCCCGGAAGGCGGAACAGCTGCTGAAACAGTTTGACTGGCGGGATTACCGCCGGGTTCAGGCGCCGGAGTACGAACACATGATGAGCCTGATCCAGCGCCACCAGGCTGCCGGAGAGACGCTTGAAGAAGCCCGCATGGCGGCGTTCCTGGAGAAATACGAGGTGAAGTCCAATGGGTAAGACTACCGGTTTTCTGGAGTTTGAACGGGCTGCAGCCGCCAGCCGCAGTCCGCACGAACGGATTCAGGATTTTCAGGAATTCCATACGCCGCTGAGCCACGCCAAACAGCGGCAGCAGGCGGCCCGCTGCATGGACTGCGGGGTGCCGGGATGCCAGTACGGCCGGCCTCTGGAAGGACGCGTGGTCGGCTGCCCGCTGCACAGCCTGATCCCGGAATACCAGGATGCGCTGTACCGCGGCCTTGAGGATCTGGCCCTGGCGCGGCTGCTGAAGAACAATCTGTTTCCGGAGTTCACCGGCCGGGTCTGCCCGGCCCTGTGCGAGAAGGCCTGCACCTGCGGCCTGTATCAGGAGGCGGTCAGCTGCCGCGAAAATGAGCTGGCCATCGCGGAAGGCGGATTTGCGCGGGGGGCTGTGAAGCCGCATGTGCCGCCGCTGCGCAACGGCCTTGCGGCAGCCGTCATCGGCTCCGGACCCAGCGGTCTGGCGGCGGCCGAGCAGCTGAACCGGCACGGCTATGCCGTCGATGTCTATGAGACCAGCGACCGCTGCGGCGGGCTCCTGATGTACGGCATTCCCAACATGAAGCTGGACAAGGAGATCGTGGCGCGCCGCCTGCATCTGATGGAACAGGAAGGCATCCGCTTTCATGCGGACGCCCGCATCAATGATCCGCGGCTGCTGAACGGTCCGGATGCCGTTGTCCTGTGCTGCGGGTCAACCATGCCCCGGGCTGTGAAGGTTCCGGGCATTGAAGCCGAAGGCGTGCTGTATGCGGTCGATTTTCTGACCCGGGTCACCAAGGGCCTGCTGGACGAGGATCTCGACGCGGTGCGCGCCCTGGTCCAGGACAGGGAAGTCGTCATCATCGGCGGCGGCGATACCGGCAATGACTGCACGGGCAGCGTCATCCGTCTGGGCGCGGCCGGCGTCACGCAGCTGGAGATGATGCCGGAATCGCCGCTAGAAAGACGGGCGGACAATCCCTGGCCGCTGTGGCCGAACGTGCTCAAGACGGACTACGGACAGGAAGAGGCGATCGCCGTCTACGGCCGTGATCCGCGCCGGTATTCAACCACCCTGCAGGAAGTGATTCCGGATGCAAAGGGGCATGTCCAGGCGGTCCGGACCGTGCAGACGCAATGGCAGGATCATGCCATGCGCCTGGTCCCGGGCAGTGAAAAGACGCTGCCGTGCGGACTGCTGCTGATTGCCGCCGGCTTCAGCGGCATCGCTCCGGAACTGGCCGGACGCTTTGCGCTGCCGGTCGTGAAGAACCGCATTGTTCCGCCGGATGCAGAGAATCCCTGGCGGATCCGGGAAGGCCTTTACATGGCCGGCGACCTGCGCACCGGACAGTCGCTGGTGGTGTCCGCGGAAGCGGACGGCATCGCCTGCGCAGAGGCAGTGGTCAAGGATGCCCGCCAATCCGGGCATTGAGAAATCCGCAGGACATCTTTATACTAAGAGGGCGAGGTAAACCAACCATGGAAACAAGAAAACCGATTACCAATCCCAAACTGCGGGAAGCGATGGGCGAACTGCGCCGCAATCCGACCCAGGACACGCAGACGAAATTTCTGGAGGAGCTGAAGACGGCCAGCCTGCTGGCGCCTTCCCTCTTCGATCTTGAGATCAAGCCGGACGCCTTCGGCCATCTGAACATGCCGAAGAACGCCCAGATCAAGTTCATTCTGGTCACGACCAAGGAAGGCAAGCAGTTCTTCCCGGCCTTCACGGACGCTGACGAGGCGGCCAAGCTGAAGGTCAGTCCGGAACAGGCCAAAAAAGTCCAGCTGGTGGTGCGCACCCTCAAGGATTTTGACCGCATGGTCAATGCGCCGCGTTCCAAGTCGGACGGCATCGTCATCAATCCGATGGGCGAGAACATCGTCCTGAACCCGGCCATGCTGAAGGCCATCTGCTCGGGACAGGAGCTGAATCTGAACAAGCAGCCGGCCAATGCGCCGGAGGCCAATGCGGTCTATGCGGAGCCGGCGGTCTATCCGACCCAGATGGTCAATGCGGTCCACGACTGGTGCGTGGAGCACGGAGAAGGCAGGATCAGCCGGGTCTGGCTGAAGTCCAAAGTGGTCGGCCAGACGATGACATTCCTTCTGGTTGTGGAAGCGGAAGACAAGACGGATTACGCGGACGCCATCAAGGCCGTCGCGGAACCCCTCAGCAAGGGCATCCCGGTGGAAGTGATTCCCTACAGCGGGGAGATTGAGAAGAAAGCCGTCAAAGGCGCCTTCCCGCTGTTTGACAAGGAACTCGACGTCTGATGGAAATCCGGGCACTGAGCACGCCGGCGGAGATCCAGGCGGCGCTCGCCTTTGTGCGCGGGCAGTTCCTGGACCAGGACAGCCTCGGCTATCCGCAGGAAGGCATGGCGTCGTTTCTGCAGTATCTGGAGAATGCGGCGGCCGGCCTTGATTTTCTGGAGGCGGACGGGGAGGAAGGCACGGAAGGGGTTCTGGCCTATGCGCCGGCGACTTTCCATCTCAGCCTGTTCTTTGTCGCCAAAGGAAAGCAGAAACAGGGCATCGGCCGGGCGCTGATGCAGGAGTTTCTCAAGCGCGCGCAGGAACAGCATGCGGCCAGGATCAGCGTAAATGCCGCGGCTGCCGCCGTTGACGCCTACAAAGCCCTGGGCTTTGAACTGTGCGGAGACGCGGAAACCCGCGACGGCATCTCCTTTCAGCCGATGGAATATCTGCTGGCCTGCGACTGGCTGGGCAGGGAAGTCACGGTCGTGATCGACCGGCCCTACGGCAGCCTGCATCCGCACTATCCGGATCTGCTGTACACCTGCAACTACGGCTATGTCGAAGAGCTGATGAGCGCAGACGGGGAATTCCAGGACGCCTATGTCTACGGACCGCAGGAGCCGCTGGAGAAATTCCGCGGCATTGTCATCGCCATCATCTACCGCCGCAATGACAACGAATCCAAATGGGTGGTCAGCGACGGCAGCGCCTTCCTGAAGCAGGATGTCATCAACGCCGTCGGCTTTCAGGAACAGTACTTCGACACCCGCTTCGTCTGGCTGGAGCGCCAGTGACCATTCTGATAAACTGATATGAAATGCAGGTGCCGTCTTTCTTCGGAAAGGCGGCTTTTTTGCGTCCGGCTGTGTGAATTCACGCGGATTTTACAATTCACCGAACGTTCAAACTTTGTTCAAACGGAAGACAGACACCGGCTTTATTGTGAAATCCGTAATCAGGAGGCAGAACCTATGAACGTATGCACGGTGTTTGAACGGGTGGAATCCAAATACAGGATGAACCGCGAACAGGCGGCCCGCGTCACAGAAAAGATGCAGGCGCATGTGCGCCGGGATCCGTACTTCCGGTATTCCCTGCACAACGTCTATTACGATACGGATGATTCGCGCATGATTGTCGAATCCATGGAGCATCCGGATTTCCGCGAAAAGCTGCGGCTGCGCTACTACGGCGAGCCGAAGCTGGACCAGCCGGTGTTTCTCGAGACCAAGCGCAAGGCCGGCGATCTGACCTACAAGCGCCGCATCGCCCTGCCGGAAGCGTCCGCCTATGCGTATCTTGACGCCGGCATCCGGCCGCGGCTGGACGGGCAGATTGAACAGGAGCTTGATGCCATGGTGCAGTTCTACCATCCGGTGGCGAAGATCTACATCGCCTATGACCGGGAGGCCTGGGAAGGCCTTGAAGAACCGGATCTGCGCATCACGTTTGATACCGATCTGCGCTACCGCACCCATGATCTCAGCCTCAGCGAAGGGCCGGGAAGCACGCCGCTGATGGACAGCAGCGAGTTCTGCCTGATGGAGATCAAGGCCCTGGACCGCTACCCGATGTGGCTGGTCAGAATTCTGTCCGAAGAGCATCTGTACAGTTCCTCATTCTCCAAATACGGCTGCGGCTACTGCAAGTGCTTCGCCACCGTGAATCCGTCCGCGCATGCGGAACAGGAATACCAGAAAGCGCCGGCGCCAATGACCCGGCAGGAAAGAAGAGGTGTCCTCAATGTTTGAATCCATACTGACCAATGCGACAAGCGGTCTGACGCTGACCCAGGTGCTGATCTGCCTGGGCGCCAGCATCGCCTGCGGCCTCATCATCGCGCTGACCTACCGCAGTTCCGGCCAGCCGTCCAAGAATTTTCTGAGCACGGTCGCCATACTGCCGGCGATTGTCCAGATCGTCATCATGATGGTCAACGGCAATCTCGGCGTCGGCGTCGCCGTTGCCGGCAGCTTCAGCCTGGTGCGCTTCCGTTCCCTGCCGGGCAAGTCCACGGATATCGCCATCGTCTTCCTGGCGATGGGCGCCGGCCTGGCGACGGGGATGGGCTATGTGTTCTTCGCCGTTGCGATGAGCGCCGTCGTCTGCCTGATCTTCTTCGCGTTCTCCAGAACCAGTTTTCTGGACAGCGATCCGACCTACCGCTATCTGCGCATCACGATCCCGGAAGATCTGGAATATGCGTCCGTCTTTGACGGCATCTTCAAGGAATACACGAAATACAGCCATCTGGAACAGATGCGGACCGTGAATCTGGGTTCCATGTATCAGGTGTCCTATTCGATCAATCTCAAGGATGAAAGCAGGGAGAAGGAAATGATCGACCAGATCCGCTGCCAGAACAGCAACCTCTCCGTCATCTCATCCCGTCAGGCTCTGCTGACCAACACCGAACTGTAATGCGGAAGGAGCAATTATGAACAACAACAGAATTCTGCCCTGGGTGCTGGCCGGGGTCTTGGGCACCGGCTGCACCGTGGAAGCCCTGCATGCGGCCGGCACCGGAACCGTGAAAACCATCACCGCATCCGCCGGCACGACAACCGTGACCACGGCGTCCGGCACGGTACTCACCGCTTCCGCAATGGAACTTGATGCGGAGGACAGCGACGAGAGCTATGACGAAAGCAAGGCGTCCGTCATCACGATGAACGGCAGCAGCGTCAGCATCTCCGGCAGCGGCGTCAGCGCATCCGGCCCGGCAGTAACCATCACGGAAGCCGGAACCTATGTCTTCACCGGCACGCTGGACGGCGGCAGCATCACCGTCAACTGCACCGGCAGCGGCACCGTCCGCATCGTTCTGAAGGATGCTTCCATCACCTCATCCAACGGTTCGGTCCTCTTTGTCGAGCAGGCGGACAAGACGATTGTCACCGCCGCGGCGGGCACGGAAAACACTCTGCAGGATCCGGCTTCCTATGCGGACAGTGAGCAGACCGCGGTCATTGACGCCAAGGACGATCTCGTCTTGAACGGTTCCGGTACTTTGAATATCACGGCGAATTACAAAGACGCCGTCAAGTGCAACGACACTCTCAAGGTCGTCAATGCGGTGCTGAACATCACGGCGGCGGACGACGGCCTGATCGGCAAGGACAATCTCTGGATCAAGGATTCCACTCTGAACATCGACGCCCAGGGCGACGGCCTCAAGGCCAGCAACGATGAAGACGCCGGAAGCGGCAGCATCATCCTGGACGGCGGAACCGGTACGATCAGCGCCCAGGACGATGCCATTCAGGCGGTCACGGATGTGACCATCCTGAGCGGCACCTATACGCTGAACGCCGGCGGCGGCAGCGCCAATGCGCAGACCCATACCGGCGACATGTCCGGCGGCTTCAGCCAGGACGGCATGAGCGGCCGGCAGGGCCAGATGCCTTCCGGCAGTGATTCCGGCAGTGCGCCGTCCGGGAATCTGCCTTCGGGCAGCGATTCCGGCAGCGGCCTGGATGCCACGACCGGCGCCACCGCCAAGAGCACGGATGCAGACAGCACGGATGCTTCCGCGGCCGTTACAACCCTGGCCGCTTCCACGGACAGCGAAACCGGCACCGGCACCAGTGACAGCGATACCCAGAAATCCAAAGGCATCACGGCCGGCGGCACCATCACCATCACGGACGGGACGATCACCTTCGACACGGCGGATGATTCCATCAACGCCGCCACCGCGGTCCTCATCAGCGGCGGCACGCTGAACATCAGCGCCGGCGACGACGCGGTCCATGCGGATGACACGCTGACCGTGGACGGCGGCACGATCACCGTCGGGTCCTGCTATGAGGGCCTGGAATCCGCGGACATTGAACTGAACGGCGGCGTCATTGATGTGACGGCGTCGGACGACGGTGTCAATGCCAGCACCGGTTCCGGAGATGCCCAGAGCATGATGAGCACCGGCACGGCGGTGCTGTCCATTCAGGGCGGCACAATCACGGTCAATGCCGACGGCGACGGCCTGGATTCCAACGGCTCGATCGCCATGAGCGGCGGCAGCGTTACGGTCTACGGACCGGAGAATTCCGGCAACGGCGCGCTGGATTATGATTCCACGTTCGTGATCAGCGGCGGCACGCTTCTGGCCGGCGGGGCCAGCGGTATGGCGCAGACGCCTTCCGATACCTCAACCGTCTATACGATTTCCATCGGCGTGAGCGACACCACTTCCGCAGTCATCGTCAAAGACGCTTCCGGCAATGTCATCACGACCTATGCGTCGGACAAGACCTATCAGAACCTGGTTGTCAGCAGCGACCAGTTTGAGAAGGGGCAGACGTATACGGTCTGTCAGGGCGACACCGTGCTGGGCAGCGTGACGATCGCGGATGCAGTCAGCTATGTGAACACCTCGGCATCCCAGCAGGATACGATGGGCGGCGGCCAGGGCCAGATGCCTTCGGGCAGCGGCAGCCAGCCGTCCGGCGGCATGCGGCAGGGCCATGGCCAGTCCATGCCGGGCAATGACACCACTTCCGGTGCGACCGGCAAGGCGGATTCCTCCGCCTCCGGCACGCAGAACTAGGCAGCAAAAAGAAAACGGCGGACCCGATGAGGATCCGCCGTTTTCATCAGTTTTCGGAATAGAAGTCGAGGTCCAGCAGGGCGGGATCGACATCCGGCATGACACCGCCGGTGATCTCCATGATCTGCTTCTTCGTTGCGCTCTTCCACTCAATGGGATGCAGCAGCGTCGGTTCATCGACCTCCACCCATCTGCCGTCCTGGAAGGTGGCGACTTTCCAGCCGGTGTCGGCGAGGATCAGTCCGTCCTCATCGGCATTGAAGACGATGTAGAACGGCTTGTCTCCGTCCAGAAGATTGCTTTCAAAACGCGCTTTGATCATAAGGACATCTCCTTTTTCAGCTTCATGATAGAGAGCGGCGGCGGAAAAAGGAATATACAGATTCGCCGGAATGACGGAAATCCCGCGTCTGTGCTATGATTTCTAGCATAGAGGTGGACGTATGAGAATCGGCATGACCGGTACCAATTTTGTCTCAGACTTTTTCATGGCGGCGGCCCGGGAAGTCCCGGAGATCCAGGTCACGGCGGTGACCAGCGGCCACCGCGCCCACGCGGACGCATTTGCGGCGAAATACGGCATTCCGGAGGTGTATGACAGCCTCGAGGATATGCTGGAGAAGGCAAAGCTGGATGCCGTGTATCTGCCGGTGCCCAATCTGCTGCACCATGACATGACAATCGCCTGCCTGCAGCGGCATCTGGCCGTGATCACGGAGAAGCCGTTTGCGGTGACCCCGCAGCAGGCGGCGGAGATGTTCGCCGTCTCCGCGCAGGAGAACGCCTATGTGCACGACGCCATCGTGCCGCTGTACACGGATCATTTCCAGCAGCTGAAGCAGGAACTGGGCCGGGTCGGCCGTCTCCGGCGGGCGGTGATCTCGTTCTCCAAGTATTCCAGCCGCTATGACGCCTATCTGCGCGGCGAGAATCCGCCGACCTTCCGGCCGGAACTGTGCAACGGCAGCTGGATGGATCTCGGCATCTACTGCGTCGCGGACGCGGTCGGCCTGTTCGGAAAACCGCTTGCCGTCCAGGCTTCGGCCATCAAGCTGGACAGCGGCGCCGACTGCCAGGGTGCGGCGATCCTGCACTATGACGGCTTTGACGCGGTGCTGCTGCATTCCAAGGTCACGGACACCGGCATCCTGTCGGAAATTGAAGGCGAAGAGGGCACGCTGACGTTTGATGTGCCGTCGCTGATCAGCCATATCTGGTATACCAGGCGGCCGCACGCCGGTGAAAAGACGGAGAAGATCCTGCTCAGCGCCGAAGGCGGCAATCCGTTCGCCTGCCAGCTGCGCGATTTTGTGCGCAGCCGTGCGGAAGGCCGTCCGGAATCAGCGCTGGTTCCGCACCGGCTGAGCCTGGACATTCTGGAGACGCTGACGCAGTGCCGCACGCAGGCCGGCGTGGTGTTCCCGGCTGACGCGCAGGAGGGGAAAGAACATGCTTAGAGGATTTGTGCACGCCCGCATCTGGAACAGCGATGCCACGGCGTTTCTGGTCGAGGACGGCCGCTTCACGAAAGTGGGGACGGACGCTGAGATCCAGGCCGAGCTGGCAGCCGCGGATGAGACGGTCGATCTGAACGGCCTCTATGTCTATCCCGGCTTTGCGGATTCCCATCTGCATCTGGTCGGCCTGGGCTTCTACCTGAGCATGCTGCAGCTGTCCGGCTGCCGCAGCGTCCAGGACATTCAGGAGCTGGTGAAGAAACGGCTGGAGCAGAAGGAGCCGTGGGTCATCGGCCGCGGCTACAACGAAGACAACTTTGACAGCAAGCGGCGGCCGCTGAAGGCGGACCTCGATGCCGTCAGCATCGATGTGCCGATCGCTCTGACCCGCGTGGACGGCCATGTCATGGTCTGCAACTCCAAGGCCCTGGAACTGGCCGGCATCACGGAGAAGACGGATATTGACGGCGGCGCCATCGACTTTGAGCGCGGCGTGCTTGAGGAGACGGCCATGAATCTGGTCCACAAGGCCTGGCCGAAACCGGATGCGGACACCATTGAGAAGTACATCCGCACCGGCATGAAGGAATGCAACCGCTACGGCATCACCAGCGTCGGCAGCGATGACTTCGTCACTTTGAACGAGGACTACCGGCCGATCCTGGCGGTTTTCTCCAGGATGGCCTTCCAGCAGAGCCTGACTGTCCGCGTCAACGAGCAGTGTGAATTCGCCAGTCTGGAAGATTTCCGCCAGTTCCTGGAGGACGGCTACACCCAGGACACCGGCGATGATTTCTTCCGCATCGGCCCGCTGAAGCTGGTGGCCGACGGCACCCTGGGCGCGCATACCGCCAGCCTGTCCGTGCCCTATGTCGACAACCAGGGAACGATGGGCTATGAATGCTACTCGACGGAAGACCTGAATGAATACATCCGCCTGGCCGCCTACTACAACATGGCCGCGATCGTGCATGCGATCGGCGATGAGACAGTGGATACGGTGCTGGACATCTTCAAGGATGTCGTGCTGCCGGGCAATCCGCTGCACCACGGCTTCGTGCACTGCCAGATCACGCGGCCCGAACAGCTGCAGGAAATGATCCGGATGCAGCTGAACTGCTATTTCCAGTCACTGTTCATCGATTACGACGCCTCCATTCTGGAAAGCCGGGTCGGACCGGAACTGGCTGCTTCCTCCTATGCGTTCCGCACGCTGTTTGAAGGCACCGACGCCAGCAACGGCAGCGATGCGCCGGTGGAGATGCCGGATGTGCTGAAGGGCATCCAGCTGGCGGTGACCCGCCGCTCGCTGAGCCATCCGCAGGCGGCGATGAATCCCGGGGAATGCCTGAGTCCGAAGCAGGCGCTGGAATCCTATACGGCGGCCGGCTACAAGGCGTTTGACGTCCAGGACCGCCTGGGCGCGATTCAGGAAGGATACCTGGCCGATTTCGCGGTGCTGGATACGGATATTGAACACTGCGAACCGGAAACGATTGCGAAAGGAAAAGTCATGATGACCGTGATGAACGGCGAGACGGTGTACGAAAGATGATCCGGCCGATTGAGAAGAATGATATCGCCAGCTGCCTGGCGATCTACAACCAGTACATTGAGAAGTCGACCGTGACCTTTGAGACTGAGCGGCTCAATCTGCAGCAGTTCACGGCCCGCGTGGATGCGGTCACTGAGCGCTATCCCTGGATTGTCCTTGAAGAGGAAGGGGAAGTGCTGGGCTACGCCTATCTGGATTCGTTCAATCCGCGGGCGGCCTACCAGTGGGTCTGCGACCTGTCCATCTATCTGGATCCGTCGTCGCGGGGCAAGGGGCTGGGGAGCATGCTGATGGATGCTATCCTGCGTCTGGCCAGACGCGACGGCTATCTGCGCATGACCTCCATCATCACCAGCGACAATGTCACCAGCCGCCGCTTCCATGACAAGTACGGCTTCCGCAAGATCGCCGAGTTCCCGAACATCGGCTACAAGAACCACATGTGGCTCGGCGTCGCCTATTACATCAAGGATCTGACCGAGGAGCTGCCGGAGCATCCGGAGCCGGTCCGCAATCTGTCGCTGTAGCACAAAAAAACGATCCGTGAAGGATCGTTTTCATTCGCCTGCCGCTTTGCGGATCGGACAGCGTTCTTTCTGTTCGCGGGTAATGATGCGGGCGGGAATGCCGACTGCGGTCGCATAGGCGGGGACATCGCGCAGGACGACGGCGTTGGCGCCGATCTTGGCGTGGTCGCCGATCGTGATGTTGCCCAGCACCTTGGCGCCGGCGCCGATCTCCACATAGCTGCCGACGGTCGGATGGCGCTTGCCTCTGGCATTGCCGACGCCGCCGAGGGTGACGCCGTGGAACAGCTTGACATGGTCGCCGAGCACCGCGGTCTCGCCGATCACGACGCCCATGCCGTGGTCGATGAACAGGCCTTTGCCGATGGTGGCGCCGGGATGGATCTCAATGCCGGTGAACAGGCGGGCCAGCTGCGAGATCAGCCGCGCCAGGAAGAACCAGTGGATGCGGTAGAAGACATGCGCAAGCTTGTGCAGAAGCCGGGCCCAGATGCTGGGATACAGCAAAAGCACCGTTATTGTGTTGTTGGCGGCGGGATCCGTTTCCTTGGCGTGGGCGACCTGGGCTTTGATGTCAGCGAACATGTGGTTTCCTCGATTGCCTACAAATGGTATCATAATTCGCCGGTGAATCAATAATTGTGATATCATGAATCGCGGAGTTTCAAAAAGGAGGCTGAGCATCATGCGCATTGTTCCGTGTAGCAGCATCGATCGCAAGGCCGGAAGCAGGAACTGACAATTGACTGTCATCTCCGTTTTCCGGATGGATTTTTGAGAAGAACGGAGGGATTTTATGAATACAGCGATTTTAGCCGGCATTCAGCTGAAACAGAACAAGAATGAATTTCAGGCCGCGATGGAGGAATGCGCGAATCTTTGCGATGCCTGCGGCATCCGCGTCATCGGCACCATCACCCAGCAGGCCCAGAATCTCGACAAGAAGACCGCGTTCCGCAGCGGCAAGCTCGAAGAGCTCGCCGCCCAGGTCAAGGCCCTTGATGCGGAAGGCGTCGTCTTCTACAACCGCCTGAGCCTGTATGAGCAGGAGCGCATCTCCGAAGCCTGCGGCGTTGACGTGATCGACCGCACGACGCTGATCCTCGACATCTTTTCCAAGCGGGCCAGAAGCCGCCAGGCAAAGATCCAGACGGAGATGGCGCGGCTGGAGTACAATCTGCCCAAGATCCTGGCGGAAGCGACCGCGGAAGACCAGCAGCGCGGCGGCGCCTTCACCAACCGCGGCGCCGGCGAGAAGCGCTCGGTCATCACGGAGCGCCGCTACAAGGCGCACATCACGGATCTGAAGAATGAACTCAAGCAGATGGACCTGCAGGCGGTGCAGCGCCGCCAGAAGCGGGCCAAGAGCGCGGTCCGCAGCGCGGCACTGGTCGGCTATACGAATGCCGGCAAGTCCAGCCTGATGAACCTGCTGCTGAAGCAGAGCGGCAAGGACCGCAAGCAGGTCATGGAAAAGGACATGCTGTTCGCGACTCTGGACACCAGCGTCCGTTCCATCGAATTCAGCGGCCGGGAATTCCTGCTGTACGACACCGTCGGCTTTGTCTCGGATCTGCCCCATGAGCTGGTCGAAGCGTTCAAGAGCACGCTGGATGCGGCCCGGGACGCGGATCTGCTGGTGGAGGTAATCGATGCCCATGATCCGTCCTGGCAGCAGAAGGCGCGGGTCACGGAGGAGACGCTGAAACAGATCGGCGCCGACGATATCCCGGTCCTCCGGGTTTTCAACAAGATGGATCTGGTCAAGGATCCCAGGGCCTGCGCAGGCCTGAAGCTTTCCTGCCGCACCGGCGAGGGCGCCGAGGAGCTCTGTCAGGAGATTCTGCAGCGGCTGTATCCGGATGAGGAAACCCTGCAGTGCCGGCTGCCGTATGAGCAGATGAGCCTGCTGGACAGCTACCGCCGGATCCTGAACATCCGGATCCGGAAGCAGGATGAGCAGGGCATGCTGCTGGAAGTGCGCGGCCCGAAGGAGTCGGCCGAGGTCTTCCGCCGGTTTGAAGTGAAGGAGGAGAACGAATGAATTACCGCAGCAATATCATTGAGACGATCGGCCGTACGCCGCTCGTGCGCATCAACAAGATGAATTCCGCCAAGGCCGTTGTGCTGGCCAAGGTCGAAGCGCTGAATCCGAGCGGCAGCATCAAGGACCGCGCCGCCTGGCAGATGATCCATGATGCCATGGACGCCGGGCTGATCACCGCCCGGACTACGCTGATCGAACCGACCAGCGGCAATACCGGCATCGGCCTGGCCATGTGCGCCGCCGTGCTGGGCATGAAGCTGATCATCGTCATGCCGGATTCGATGTCCGTGGAGCGGCACAAGATGATTGCCGGCTACGGAGCAGAACTGGTGCTGACCCCGGGCAGCCTGGGCATGAAGGGCTCTCTGGACAAGGCCGATGAGCTGCATGCCTCCATCCCGGATTCCTGGATTCCCCAGCAGTTCGCCAATCCCAGCAATCCCAAGGCCCACTATGAAACGACCGGACCGGAGCTGTGGCAGGATACGGACGGAACCATTGCGGCCTTCACGGCCGGCATCGGCACCGGCGGCACCCTGAGCGGCATCGCGAAATATCTGAAAGAGAAGAACAGGGACATCAGAGCAGTGGCCGTGGAACCGGCCTCCAGCAGCCTGCTGACCGGCGGCAAGGCCGGCCCGCACAAGATCCAGGGCATCGGCGCCAATTTCATCCCGGACAATCTCGACCGCAGCCTGGTGGACGAAGTGATGGACATCACGGATGAGGAAGCCATGAACACGGCCCGCCGGCTGATGAAGGAAGAGGGCATCGCCGCCGGCATCTCGAGCGGCGCATCCATGGCGGCTGCGCTGAAGCTGGCGCAGCGTCCGGAATATGCCGGCCGCATCATCGTGGCGATTCTGCCGGATACGGCCGCCCGCTATCTGAGCACGCCGCTCTACGAAGAAGGAGAAAGCAAATGAAGACCGTCTGGGACAAGTATGACAAGAAGGACCTGAAGAAGGTCCGGGAATTCTGCGAAGGCTACAAGCAGTTCATCAGTGACAACAAGACCGAGCGGGAATGCACGGCCAGCGCCGTGCGCATGGCGGAAGAAGCCGGCTACAGGCCGCTGGCGGATTTCAGCGCCGGACAGCTGCAGCCGGGCAGCAAGGTCTACGCCGTGAACCGCGGCAAGAACATCGCGCTGTTCCTGATCGGCCGCAGGCCGCTGAGCGAGGGCATGAACATCCTGGGCGCGCACATCGATTCGCCGCGCCTGGATCTCAAGCAGCATCCGCTCTACGAGAAGGACGGCATCGCGCTCTTTGACACGCATTACTACGGCGGCATCAAGAAATACCAGTGGGTGGCCCGGCCGATGGCGCTGCACGGCGTCGTCTGCCGCAAGGACGGCACCATGATTCCGGTCTCCATCGGCGAGAAGGATGACGATCCGGTGCTGGGAGTCAGCGATCTGCTGGTGCATCTGGCCGCCAAGCAGATGGACAAGAAGGCCTCGGAAGTCATTGACGGCGAGGACCTGAATGTTCTGGCCGGCAGCATTCCCGCCTCCAGGAAGGATGAGAATCCGGTCAAGGCCGCCGTTCTCAAGCTGCTGAAGACGGAATACGGATTTGAAGAGGAGGATTTCCTGTCCGCGGAATTTGAAATCGTGCCGGCCGGCAAGGCCCGCGACTTCGGCCTGGACCGTTCGATGATCATGGGCTACGGCCATGACGACCGCGTCTGCGCCTACGATTCCCTGGCGGCGGTGCTGGCGCTTTCCGACGAGGAGCTGCCGCCGGAGAGAACCTCCTGCTGCATCCTCGTGGACAAGGAGGAGATCGGCTCCGTCGGCAATACCGGCGCCCAGTCCCGCTTCTTTGAGAACACCGTGGCGGAACTGCTGGAGCTGTGCGGCAGCGCCAGCCATCTGGATCTGATCCGCACGCTGAAAAACAGCCGCATGCTGTCGAGCGACGTCTCGGCGGCGGTCGATCCCAATTATGAGTATGCGTTCGAAGCCAAGAACGCCGCGTATCTCGGCCGGGGAATCTGCTTCAACAAATACACGGGCGCCCGCGGCAAGTACAGTTCCAATGACGCCAATCCGGAATTCATCGCCCAGGTGCGCAGCGTCATGGATCATGACAAATGCATGTTCCAGACGGCCGAACTGGGCGCCGTAGATGTCGGCGGCGGCGGAACCATCGCCTATATTCTGGCCGACCTCGACATGGATGTGCTGGATGCCGGCATCGCCGTGCTGAACATGCACAGCCCCAGCGAGGTGGTCTCCAAGGCCGACGTCTATGAATCCTGGCGCGCCTACCAGGCGTTCCTCCGCAACATCAAATAAGAACAAAAAAGACTCACCGCGGTGAGTCTTTTTCATGGCTGGATCTGCAGATGCGCTATTCCTCCTGAAACAGATAGTCCAGGAACAGCGGCACGATGGTCTCCCAGGAGGCTTCGCTGTGGGTGCCGCCGACGACGATGTTCGGGAAGGTGCTGCAGTGCTGCTTCTGGAATTCACGGTTGATGCGCAGGATGTTGTCCACGCACTGGGCCATGGTCTTCTTGCTCTTGACCTCATTGCTGCCGAAGTCGATGTAGACGCGGGTGTCCGGATCCACTTTCGAATCCTGGATCAGCTGCGTCAGCGGATCCATGCAGATGTCGAGAGTCGGCGAGACGCAGGCCGCCCGTGAGAACAGGCGGTTGTAGCGGGCGATGCAGTAGACGGACATCAGGCCGCCCATCGAACTGCCGCCGATGCCGATGCTGTGGCGGTCGCGGCTGATCCGGTAGCGCTTCTCGCAGGCCGGCTTCAGGGTCCTGGCGAACCACTCCGCCGTGATTTCACCCTGCGGCCGCAGCGGCGCGATCCAGGAATCCGCATCGACGCGGAAGGGGCAGTATTCATTGAGGCGGCGCTTGCCGGTGTGGTTGCAGTCCACGCCGATGACGACCAGCTTCATGCCGGTCTGGTCCAGATAGTCGCGCATGCCCCAGCTCTTGCCGTAGGTGGCGGTGGCGTCATCAAACAGGTTGTGGCCGTCGAACATGTAAAGGACCGGATAGCGGTCCCGGCTGTCTTCGTAGCCGTCCGGCAGATAGACATAGACCTTGCGCGGACTCTGGGTAAAAGGCCGGATGCCCAGGGAAAACGTCTCAACGGTTCCCATCAGCCCATCCACTTCACTTTCTTTTCCGTACCGTTCCTGATGCGGGCGATGTTCTCGCGGTGGCGGTAGGTGACAAACAGCAGCAGCGCGATCTCAGCCAGCGAGACGGACAGATCATTTTTCAGCACAAAGCTCATGAGCACGCCGACGGCCAGGGAAAGCAGGCTTGACAGCGAGACCATGCGGCAAACATAGAGAATGGCAAAGAAGCAGATCACCTCAAAGAAAAACTGCCAGAAGATCTGGTGGGTCAGAAACACCGAGATGCCCAGGAAGAAGCCGAACGACGTGGCGACCGCCTTGCCGCCGCGGAACTGCGCGAAGACGGGGAAGCAGTGGCCGACGCAGACGGCCAGACCGGCGTAGATCATGGCTTCCGGAGCCCACAGGGCGCAGAGCGCCATGGCGATGAAGGCCTTGAAACCGTCCAGCAGAGTGACGCTGATGCCGGCTTTCTTGCCCAGCACGCGGCCGGCGTTGGTGCCGCCCAGGTTGCCGGAGCCTTCCTTGCGGATGTCCTTGTGATAGAAGACCTTGCCGACGATGAGAGCCCAGGGAATCGAACCGAACAGATAGCTGAGAACGACTGCAAACAGAATACGCATAGCGGCAATCCTCCGTACCCCATTCTAGCACAGGGAATGGGTACAAAAAAACCGGTGTTTCAAGTATAATAGAAGCATTGGAAGCAAGAGGAGAATTCATGGCGAATACAAGCAGTTACGATGACAAAAGCATACAGATCCTGGAAGGGCTGGAAGCGGTCCGGAAACGGCCGGGCATGTATATCGGCTCCACCGACACCCACGGCCTGCATCATCTGATCTGGGAGATCGTGGACAACTCCATTGACGAAGCGCTGAACGGCTTCGGCAAGAAAATCAAAATCACACTGGAAGCAGACGGTTCCTGCACCGTGGAAGACGAAGGAAGAGGCATGCCGACCGGCATGCATCCCAGCGGCAAGCCCACTCTGCAGGTTATTTTTGGTGTGCTGCACGCCGGCGGCAAATTCAACAGCCAGGGCGGCTACAAGACGGCCGGCGGCCTGCACGGCGTCGGCGCCTCCGTCGTCAACGCCCTGAGCGAGTGGCTGACGGTCACCGTCGCCCGCGACGGCCGGCTCGTGCAGATGAAGTTTGAGAACGGCGGCAAGAAATGCTCGAAGATGATTGATCTCGGCAAGACCAACAAGACCGGCACGACGGTGCGCTTCAAGCCCGACGCCTCGATTTTCACGACCACGGACTTCCATTATGCGGAAGTCTGCGAGCGGGCAAGGGAAGAGGCGTTCCTTCTGAGCGGCATCACGATGGTCATCGAGGACCGGCGCGGCAAGAAGGCGCAGATTGAGGAGCACCATTATCCCAACGGCCTGATCTCCTTCCTGGAGTACCTGCATGAGGACCGCACGGTGCTGATGCCGCCGGTGAAGTTCTCCGGTGAGACCAACGGCATCCGCACGGACATCGCGTTCCAGTATACGGATGACTATCAGGAGAACACCTATTCGTTCGTCAACCTCGTCCGCACCATGGACGGCGGCACCCATGAGATCGGCTACAAGAGCGCCTTCACAAAGGCGATCAATGACTACGCCCGCAAGCAGGGCCTGCTGAAGGAGAAGGACAAGAACCTCGAGGGCAGCGATGTCCGCGAAGGCCTGACCTCCATCATCTCCGTGTCCATTCCGGAGGAGCTGCTGCAGTTTGAAGGGCAGACCAAGGGCCGGCTGGGCACGCCGGAAGCCAAGAACGCGGTGGATTCCGTGGTCAGCGAGAAGCTGGCCTTCTGGCTCGAGGAGAACAAGGACCAGAGCGAGATGCTGATCCGCAAGATGCAGAAGGCGTCCATCGCCCGCGAAGCGGCCCGCAAGGCCCGCGACGATGCCCGCAAGGGCCGCAAGGCCGGCAAGAGCGAGAAGGTCCTGTCCGGCAAGCTGGCGCCGGCGCAGTCCAAGGACGCCCGCATCAAGGAACTGTTCCTGGTCGAGGGCGATTCCGCCGGCGGCTCCGCCAAGCAGGGCCGCGACAGCCACTACCAGGCGATCCTGCCGCTGCGCGGCAAGGTCCTGAATACGGAAAAATGCACGATGTCGCGGATTGAGCAGAACGAGGAGCTCAATACGCTGATCCATGCCCTCGGCGCCGGCGTCGGTCCGGATTTTGACTACACGGAAAGCAACTACGGCAAGGTCATCATCATGACCGATGCCGATGACGACGGCTCGCATATCCAGATCCTGCTGCTGACGTTCTTCTACCGCTACATGCGTTCGCTGCTGGAGCACGGCATGGTCTACATCGCCCTGCCGCCGCTGTACAAGGCCAGCCGTGGCAAGGAGATGACCTACTGCTACACGGATGACGAACTGAACAAGATCCGCCAGAAGTGGGGCAAGTTTGAAGTGCAGAGATACAAGGGACTCGGCGAGATGAACGCTTCCCAGCTGTGGGAGACGACCATGGATCCGGCGACGCGGTCGCTGATCCAGGTCGGCATTGATGACGGCGTGCAGGCGGAGAGAAGGGTCTCGGTGCTGATGGGCGACAAGGCCGATCCGCGCAAGAAATGGATTGAGGAGAACATCTCCTTCACGCTGGAAGACAGCTTCAAGGTGGAACTGTAATGGCTAGGAAAAAAGAGATCATCGACGCGACGAACGTCATTCCGGCGACGCTGGAAGACATCATGGGCGACCGCTTCAGCCGGTATGCCAAATACATCATTCAGGAACGCGCGCTGCCGGATGCCCGGGACGGCCTGAAGCCGGTCCAGAGGCGTATTCTGTACGCCATGTACCATGACGGCAACACCTGGGACCGCGCCTACCGCAAGAGCGCCAAGACCGTCGGTCTGGTCATCGGCACCTATCATCCGCACGGCGATTCCTCCGTGTACGATGCCATGGTCCGCATGTCGCAGGACTGGAAGGTGCGGCTGCCGCTGATCGACATGCACGGCAACAACGGCTCCATCGACGACGATCCGGCGGCCGCCATGCGTTACACGGAAGTGCGCCTGGCGAAGATCACGGATCTGATGGAGGAGGATCTCGAGAAGAAAACCGTCGAGATGGCTCCGAACTATGATGATTCCACGGAAGAACCGACCGTGCTGCCGGTTCCTTTCCCGGTGATGCTGGTGAACGGCGCGACGGGCATTGCCGAAGGCTATGCCACCAACATGCCGCCGCACAACCTCAGCGAATCGATCAGCGCGGCGATCTACCGCCTGCAGAATCCGCAGTGCTCCCTGGAGGAGATCATGGAGATCATGCCGGGTCCGGATTTCCCGACCGGCGGCATCGTCCAGGGCGTGCAGGGCATCAAGGACGCTTTTTCGACCGGCCGCGGCCGCATTGTGGTGCGGGGCAAAGCCGAGATCCAGGAGACCAAGACCTGCTGGCAGATTGTCATCACCGAGATTCCCTATGAGGTGATCAAGTCGCAGATGGTCAAGGAGATGGACGACATCCGCCTGAACAAGGACATTGACGGCATTCTGGATGTCCGCGACGAGAGCGACCGCACCGGCATGCGCGTGGTCATCGACGTGCGCAGGGACGCCGATGCGAACATGATCCTGAACTACATGTACAAGAACACGGATCTGCAGATCTACTACAACTACAACAACGTCACGATCATCGACAAGCGGCCGGTGCAGGTCGGCCTGCTGGATCTGCTGGACGCCTTCATTGATTTCCGCAAGGAGACGGTCCGGAAGCGTTCGCAGTATGAATACGACCAGATGAACGAGCGCTGCCATATCATCGAAGGCCTGATGAAGGCGGTGTCCATTCTGGACCAGGTGATTGACATCATCCGCCATTCCAAGGACAAGGCGGATTCCAAGGCCAACCTGATGAAGGAGTTCGGCTTTGACGATCCCCAGGCTGAAGCCATCGTCACTCTGCGCCTGTACCGTCTGTCCAATACCGACATCACCCAGCTCAAGGCGGAATTCGCCGACCTCGTGAACCGCATGGAGGAAGTGAAGTCCATCCTCGACAACAAGAATGTCCTGCGCTCCGCCATCGTCAAGGAGCTGAAGGCGATCCGCGACCAGTACGGCGACGCCCGCCGCACGAAGATTGAAGAGGAGGTCGAGGACATCGTCATCGACCGCACCCAGATGATCCAGAATGAGCGGGTCGTCACGACCATCAGCCGCGACGGCTATCTGAAGCGCGTCTCGCTGCGCTCCTTCACGGCCAGTGAAGGCACGGAGACCGGCCTCAAGGAAGGCGACCAGCTGATCGGCGCGGTTGAGTGCGACACCCTCGACACGCTGCTGCTGTTCACCTCCAAGGGCAACTACGCATTCCTGCCGGTCTGGCAGATCGGCGAGGGCAAGTGGAAGGACATCGGTTCCCATCTGAACAAGGCGGTGCGCATTGAAGGCGATGACAAGATCGTCAGCGCCGTGCTGATCAAGAACTTTGACACCTACGCCTGGATCGTCACGGTCAGTTCCGACGCCCGCATCAAGAAGTCGCCGGTCCATCTGTTCACCGTGCAGAGAAACTCGAAGGTCCTGCCGGCGATGTCGATGAAGCCCGGCAGCCAGCTGCTGAAGGCGTTCCTGGTCTACCAGGGCGATGAGGTGCTGCTGGTGAGCCGCGACGGCTACGCCTCCCGCTACGGGATCGACCAGATTCCGAGCACCGGCGTCAAGTCCAAGGGCGTCAAGGCGCAGAACATCGCCAAGGGCGATGCCCTGGCCAATGCCTGCCCGCTCAACAGCGAGGACCAGGCGGTCCTGCTGCTGTGCGCCAACGGCGCCATGAAGCGCGTTAAGCTCGACGAGATCGGCATGATGAACCGGCCGGTCAAGGGCAATCTCATCTGCAAGCGCATCAAGTCCAACCCCAGCGTCCTCAGGGACGTGAAGGCGATTGCCTCCTATGACACGATGGAATTCCGCGATCCGGAATCCCAGCAGCTGCATGCGGCGGACATTCCGCTGAAGACGACGGATACGACCTTCTCGGAGCCGCTGGTCCTGAAGAAGGGCTGGTACTACGTGAAGGGCATCGAAGAATGCCGCATCATCGACACTCCGCAGGGAGCGGAAGACGAAGGCGGCGAAGACGGTCCGGAAGAGGAGGACGAAGAGGTTCATGACGACGTGGAACAGGTGAGCCTGTTTGACGAGGATGAAGGAAAATGAGCTCGCTGCTGCGGCCGGACTACTACCTGAAAAGCTATGAGCTGGTCCACCCGGAAGCGCTGCAGAGACTGGGCATCCGCGTGCTCATCGTCGACATCGACAACACGCTGGTGCCGGCCCGCAGCCCGATGGCGGATGAACCGGCGAAGCGGTTCATCCATGATCTGAAGGAAGCCGGCGTGCAGCCGGTCGTGGTCTCCAACAACATGCCCGGACGCATCCGCGCCCTGAGCAGCCAGCTCGGCGTCCACTGCTTCACGTTCTCCCTGAAGCCCAGTTCCCGCGGCTATAAAAAAGCGCTGCAGATGTACGGCGCCTCCGCCAAGGAGGCGGCCATCCTGGGCGATCAGCTGCTGACGGATATTCTCGGCGGCAGCCGCATGGGCATGACGACGATCCTCGTGGATCCGATCAGCCGCAAGGAGAACTTCTTCTCCCGGTTTTCAAGAATGGCGGAAACCCGGCTGTGGAAGCGGCTGGCGGAACAGAACATCATTCGGAAAGGACACTATTATGGCAGTCTGTAAAGGTTGCGGCGTCACCATTCAGCATGCGGATCCCGATCAGCCGGGCTATTCGCCGAAAGAGGGCAGCGATTACTGCCAGAGATGTTTCCGGCTGATGCATTACGATGATCTCAGCATCTCGATGCGCACCGGCATTGATCCGGACGCCGTGCTGGCGAAGATCGCCGGCATGGACTGCCTGGTGCTGTGGGTCGTCGATCTGTTCGACTTTGAGGCCGGGATGATCCCGGGCCTGTCCCGCAAGCTGGCCGGCAAGGACATCCTGATGGTCGCCGCCAAGCGCGACATCCTGCCGGAAACGCTGAGCCACGAGAAGATCGCGCGCTTCGTCTTCGGCCGTCTGAAGGAGATGGGCATCAAGGTGCAGGGCCTGGTGCTGACCGGGAAGCTGCATTCGGAAGGCACGGAAGAGGTGCTGGAAGCGGTGCGGATGCTGGTCAAGGGCCGGCCGGTCGTCGTCATGGGCCGCGCCAACGCCGGCAAGTCGACGCTGCTGAACAGCCTGATGGGGCAGAATACCCTGACCGCATCCCGCTATCCGGGTACGACCCTGGACTTCAATCCGATGAAGATCGGAGACTTTGACTTCATTGACACGCCGGGCATCGAGATCCAGAACAGCCTGCTGATGTACGTCGATGAGAAGGATCTGAAGACGATCCTGCCGTCCCGCACGATCAAGCCGCAGATCTTCCAGATCAGCGGCAACCAGTCGTTCACGATCGGCGGTCTGGCCCGGCTGGACCTGCTGGGCTGCGACCATGCGGTCTGCGTCTGGTATCTGAGCGACGCGCTGCCGGTCCACCGCTCCAAGGCGGAAGGCGCCGAGGATCTGTGGCAGAAGCACTACGGCGAACTGTTCACGCCGGTGCCGCTGAGCGAGAGCTTCGAAACGACGATGGTCCACAAGAATCTCGACCGCATGGACGCCGTCATTGACGGCCTGGGCTGGGCGTGCGTCTCCGGCCAGGTGTCCACGATCCGCTGCATGGCTCCCAAGGGAGTCCGCGTCACATACAGAAAGGCGATGCTCTGAATATGCTGAGTGGAAAACAGAAAAGCTATCTGCGCTCTCTGGCGCAGACCCAGAATGCGATCTTCCAGATCGGAAAGGATTCCCTGAGCGACAATCTGATCAAGACCGTCGGCGACGCCCTCAAGGCCCGCGAGCTCATCAAGATCTCCGTGCTGAAGACGAATGCCGACGACCTTGAGGAGCTGGCCTTTGATCTGGCCCGCCACACGAAGAGCGAGGTCGTGCAGATCATCGGCCGCACGATCATCCTCTATAAGAAAGCAAAGGAACCGAAGATCCTGCTGCCATGAGGAGCACGGTGCTGATCCTGCCGTTTGATCCGGTCACCAAAAGCGAGATCCGGGCCGCCCGGGCCCTGGTCCGGAACGAGCATCTTCCTATGCTCTGCCTGTGCCCGGCGGAAGACGGCGTGCTGCCGAAAACGCAGCGGCTGGATCTGCTGAAGGCGGCGGTGCGGCCGTACCGGAAGCTGCAGGCGGCGGATGTTCCCGCGAAAAACTGCCGGCGTCTGGACGGCGGCGGCCTGGACGCGGAAGAGGCACAGATCCGCAGCGGCCGCTTTGATCTGGCGGCCTCTGGAACCGCGGGGATGCTGCTGGCCCGGAAGGCGTATCTCGAATCCATTCTGGACGCCCGCTGCAGCGGCCACCGCGCGGACCATTCCCGCTCGGTCGCAGAGGTCTGCGTAACGCTGGCCAAAGCCCACGGCATCGATCCGGGACTGGCCTGGCAGGCCGGCATGCTGCATGACATCACCAAGCACATGGATCCGGATGAAGCGGAAGCGCTCATGCGCATCTACTGGCCGGAGCAGATGTCCCTGAGTCCGAAGATCTGGCACTGCTTCACGGCGGTCACCTGGCTCAGGCAGAACCTCGGCCTCTATGATGAACGGGTGCTGAACGCCATCTGGCACCACACCCTGGGCGACGGGCAGTCGGATCTGGACCGTATTCTGTACATTGCCGACAAGATTGAACCGACCCGCGGCTACGATACCAGCGTGGAACTGGCGCTGAGCCTCAAAAATCTGAAACAGGGCGCGCAGCTGGTAAAGGCGCGCCAGCAGTCATACCTGATGGAAAAGGAGGGCATTCATGACTGACAAACTTCTGAAACTGGTCCTGAAAACACTGTCGGACAAGCTGGGCGAGGACATCGTCACAATCGACATGCGGAAGGTGAATCCATTTACCGACACCTTCGTCATCGTGACGGCGAAGAATGTCCGCCATGCGGCGACGATGGCGGATGAGCTGATCGCGGCGGCGGAGAAGGCGGGCTATCCTGTGCGTGACTATGAGGGACGGCAGGGCAGCAGCTGGATCCTGGTGGATCTGAACGGCGCGGTTGTCCATCTGTTTACGGAACAGGCCCGGAAGGAATATCAGCTGGAGACGCTCTGGGGCGACCAGCCCATGAAGAAATACAAGGACTGAAGACGTTTTCATCCGGTCTTCAGGCAAAGAAAAAGCCGCCGCAGGCATTTTCCCGAACGGGAAGCCGGCGGCAGCTTTTTTGATCTGCGGTTACTGCGGAAGCTCGAGGTCGTTGGGATCCACATCAGGCAGCACGCCTTTGGTGATCTCATCGATCTCCTTGCGGGAGACATCCTTCCATTCCCAGGAAGAAAGCAGGCGCGGTTCATCGAGCGGAATCCACTTGCCGTCCTTGAACTCGGCGACATCCCATCCGTAGTCGAGCAGCAGAAGATTTTCCTTATCGCCGTCAAACGTGATATAGAAGGGCTTTTCCCCCTCGGGCAGAATATCCTTGAATCTTGACTTGATCATTGCACCGATCTCCTTTATTTACGCGAACACTATAGACCCTGGAACCCGGAAAGAAAATATACAGAAACGGGAATGTGACAATGAAAAAACGCCTCAGGAAGCCGCGGAAGCGATCGGCTCGGCGCTGGAGGCGTTCTTGTAGATGCCGTTCTGGGCCAGCCAGGCGATGACGTTGTCCTCGCTCAGCGGCGTCTTGGGATCCCACTGCAGGGAATTGTTGATGATGATCTGGCCGTCCTTGACGCTGCAGGACAGGAAGGCGGGATAGCTGGAGATGCCCCAGTCCGCGCCCAGGCGGTTGGTCGTCAGGCTCTCTTCCAGGCTGCTGACATCCACATATTCCAGATAATCGTCGAGGTTGAGCTTGGTGTCCACCGCCACCGACTTCAGCACGGTGTTCTCCATGTAGATGCAGTCCTTGCTGGCGGCGCTGCAGAAGAAATAATAGTGGGTCACGCTGGCGCCGCTGTTGAGCGTGTAGTCCTTCAGCGTTTCATAGTCAATCGTGGCCTGCGTGGTGGATTTGATCGTGGTTTCCGCCGTTTTCTGGGGCTCAAATATCTTGTATCCGACCAGGATGCCGCTGTAGATCAGCAGCAGTGCCATGCCGGTAAACATGATCCGTTTCAGCATTGTTTATTTTCACTCCGTTTTGAGAATACATGCATTGTAGCATTCACTAATGCGGATTGCAATTTACGCGATTCTTGCCTAAGCACCCGCAACTCGATATAATGCAACTGCACGAAATGAGGAATCATCATGAAATGGTATGAACAGCGGTTCGTCAGCCGCAGAGACTGGATTCTCGATCATCTGGAGCTGCTGGGACTGAATGAAAAAGAGACGGTCATCGTTCTGCTGATCGACTTTCTGAACGAGCATCATCTGGGCATCAGCATCGACACCCTGCATCAGAAGACCGGCATCAGCGACGAGGAAGTGAACCGCGTCATCAGCGTTCTCTGCGCAAAGCGCTATCTCGAGATCGGCGTCCGCAGCGGCGAGACCTATTTCAGCCTGGACGGTCTGTATGAGACCAACATCGCCCGCAGCGAGCGGGTTCTTGACAACTCTCTGTTCGACGTCTTTGAATCCGAGCTGGCGCGGCCGCTGTCACCCAAGGAAATGGAGAAGATCAGCGACTGGAATTCCACGACAGACAAGAAGCTGATCCTGTACGCGCTGCGTCAGGCCAGCACGTATCAGCCCAAGAAGCCGATAGAATACATCGACGCCGTGCTGCGCAAATGGAAGCAGAAGAACCTGACGGCGGAGGACATCGAAAATGGCAAAGGGAATGACGACGCAAGAGATTCTTGAGCAGCTGGACCGGCTGTTCCCGGATGCCCGCTGCGAACTGAATCATCAGGATGATTTCCAGATGGCGGTCGCGGTGGTGCTGTCGGCGCAGACGACGGATGCTTCCGTCAACCGCGTGACACCGGCGCTGTTTCAGAAATATCCGACGGCGCACAGGATGGCGCAGGCCAGCTTGGAGGACCTTGAGGCGTGCATCAGCTCGCTGGGCCTCTACCACAACAAGGCGAAGAGCATTCTCGGTCTGGCCAAAGGCATTGATGAGCGCTTCCAGGGCCGGGTTCCGGATACCATGGAGGATCTGGTCAGCCTGCCCGGGGTCGGCCGCAAATGCGCCAATGTGATCCTGAGCGAGTGCTACGGCATCCCGGCGCTGGCCGTGGATACGCATGTCGACCGCATCTCCAAGCGGCTCGGTCTGGCGGCGAAAAAGGATACCGTCTATGCGGTTGAGCAGAAGCTGAAGCGGAAAATCCCGCCGGAGCGCTGGATCAAAACCCATCATCAGCTGATCTTCTTCGGCCGCTATCTGTGCCATGCCCGGCAGCCGGAATGCGCGCGCTGTCCGTTCACGGCATTCTGCCGGGAACCCAATAAAAATCTGTGATCAAAACAAAAGCCGCCGGAATTCATTCCAGCGGCTTTTCTGTGCTATTGGGCAGCGCAGCTTGAGGTTTCCTCGTGCCACGTACCGCCGAATTTGCTGCAGGTTCCAAGATCCTTGTACTGCGAATAATCCGGCGTCGCTGTCGGTGTGGGCGTTGGCGTCGGCGTTGCGGTGGTTTCCGGCGTCGCCGTTGATTTATTCTCATTGGCAGAATCCGATTTCTTTTCTTCCTCCACCTTGCCGGCGGCGGTGAATTCCGTACAGATCTCATTGGAAGCGGAAGTGCCGCTTTCATAGGCATAGTAGCCGCAGACCTGGATCGTTGATCCGGGGTTCAGGCTGATGCCTTCATTGTGCGTCTCCGTATCGCTGGTGATATCCGCAATCTGGGTGCCGTCCTGCATGACTCTGGCCTTGTAGCGGATCGGACCGTAGATCCAGGAGTAATCAAACATGCGGGCGCCGTAGGCTTCCACATAGGTGTCGCCGACGCTCAGGCTCAGATCCATCGTGGAATCCGCGACCGTGAGCTTGGAGGCATCCGGATAGGCGCCCCAGGTGTAATCGATGCTGTCGCCGTTCTGGGCGGCGCTGAAGGTGGAGATCTGCTCCACGGTTGCCGCCTGCTGCGGGTCAACCAGGGTCGCCGCATCGGACTTGATCAGTCCGGTTGTGATATAGGCGGAATCCATGCCGTCGATGACGGAGGCGTAGGGGAAGGTGCCCAGAATGTGCGTGATCTCGGAGATCCCGTCCGGCCGCTGGACCTCCGCCGGCTTGACGTCATCGGTCAATGCCGAAAGGACCTTGCTGGAGATGATGCCGGGAATGTTCAGATGCGACTTTTCCGTTGTGAAGTAGGTCTCCTTGTCCTTGATGCCTTTTTCATAGCCCACCCAGACCGCGGTCGTGTACATGCTGGTCTCAGACACCATCCATTTGTCCTTCGAGGCGCCCTGCGGGATGTTGTACTGCAGGCCTTCCGTTCCCCAGTCGGTCGTACCGGTCTTGCCGTAGACAGCGTAGTCGCGGATCAGGATCTGCAGATAGTTGTAGTAATTGGTGTTGACGGCGTCATACATCAGCTGGGCGGCGAGATAGGCGGCCTGCGGCGACAGCACGTTGTCAGCTGTGTACGTCGGTTCGACCGGCTCCTTGGCGCCGCTGCGGTAGGTGATCTTGCTGATCGTATGCGGTTTGATGTAGTTGCCGCCGTTCATCAGGATCGCGTGGGCTGCTGCCAGCTCAAGCGGCGAGCAGGTGAAATTGCTGCCGCCGATGGCGAAGCCGATGTCAAAGTTGTCCTTGGTCACCTGGGAGAAGCCCAGGCGCATCAGATAGTTGTCGACGGTTTCCGCGCCGACCTTGGCGACGACGTCTTCCAGGGTCTGGATCGCCGGCGTGTTCAGCGACAGGCCGACCGCTTTCTTCAGCGGAATCTGGCCCATGTAGGTGTTGTTGGCGTTCTTGATGACGACGTTGGTGCCGGTGTAGACGATCGGCTTGTCGGTCACGACATGATCGGTCGCCCAGCCCAGATATTCAAAGGCCAGGGCATAGTCCAGGAACGGCTTGACTGAAGAACCGGGCTGCTTGTACTGATCGGTCGCATGATTCAGCAGCATGCTGCCGCCGCGGCCGTAGTTGCGGCCGCCGCCGATGGCGACGATCTCGCCGGTCTGATTGTTGATCGTGGCAATGCCGCATTCCATCAGGTCATCCGGCCAGGCAATGTCGGTCTGGTCTGTGGATTCCAGGCCGTCCACCACCGTCTGCACGGAGGTGTCCATGCTGGTGTAGATGTCCATGGCCACGGTGGTCGGATCATCGCCGGTCAGCTGCTGGGCTTCGTTGATCACGGTGTCGATGTAGGACTGGTAGGCGTAGCCGCTGCCGCCGGTGCCGGACTGCTTGCTCGGGTTGACCAGCAGGTCTTCGACCTTGATGGACTTCGCCAGTTTGCATTCCGTCTCGGTGATGTAGCCGTGGCGCACCATCAGGTTCAGCACCGTATCGCGGCGCTTGGTGGCCAGATCCAGATAATTGTGGGGATCATAGTAATAGGGGGAGTTGATGACGCCGGCCAGCATCGCGCTTTCCGCCAGGTTCAGTTCGGAGACGGTCTTGCCGAAGTAGTATTCGGCCGCCTTCTGGATGCCGCGGATGTTGCCGCTGCCGCCGAAGTTCAGCTTGTTCAGATACAGTTCGAAGATGGCTTTCTTGTTGCTTGTCTTCTCCAGCTCCATCGCCAGCGCGATCTGCTGGACCTTGTATTCAATGCTTTTGACCCGGGTCGTACCGGTCTCGTCGTTCTGGAAATAGGTCATCTTGACCAGCTGCATCGTGAAGGTGGAGCCGCCCTGCTTGAAGCTCATTGATTTCAGGTTCTCGATCATGGCCTTGGTGAAGCGGGGCAGGTCAAAGCCGTTGTGCTCGAAATAGCGGGAGTCCTCGACGGAGACGAAGGCGTCCACCAGGGATTCCGGCAGCTGGTCGTAGGTGATGTTCTCCCGCAGCTGGGTGCCGACGTCAGCAATCTGGTTGCCGTCCTTGTCATAGATATGGCTGGATTCCGGCGAAAAGAAATCGTCGACGTTGAGCGTCGGCTTGTTCTGCAGCATATTGCCGAGAGTCACCAGTCCGATGGTGCCGAAAATCATCTCCAGAAGGACCGCGCAGACCAGGATAAGGCACCACAGGTTGCGTTTGTTGATCTTCCGGGAGGATTTATGACGCCCGTGTGTCGGATGTTCTTTTCTTTTTGCTGACATGTGCGCTTACTGCTCCTTAAAGTAAATCCCGTCCAGAACCCGCAGGTAGTCGACAGGCACGACATAGTTGTAGGGAATTGGAACGCCGTTCTCGCGGAACCAGGCGACCGGGATTGACTGGCGGCTGGGCTGTTCCCAGAATCCGCAGATCTTCTCGGCGCTGACGAAATAGGTCTCCTCGAGGCTGGTGAAGCGGACGATGACGAAGGCGATGGCGCCGTGGCGCAGAACGCTTTCCAGGTGCTTCACCTGGTGGGCATGGATGCTCGAAAGCGGGAACGCTGTCCGGGACATGCATTCCTTGGCTTCGAAATCGACGGCTTTTGCCCGGTACACGCCGTTGTAGTCGGTGGTGCTGGGAATCTTGAAGTAGGCTTCCGTGATGCGGGCCGCGCTGCGCTTGGGATAATCCACCTTGACAATCTGCACAGGCGTGGGCTTCTTGTGGATGACGGCGCGGTCCTCATCCAGATAATACTGGTTGGACTGGTTGATGTCAGATTCCAGCGACATGCCGCGGTTCGAAGCGGATGTTTTCGCAGTGCGGAAACTCTGTTTTCGGCCATCGGGATAGCGGATCATGCATACCTCTCATTCACGGGTTTCATTATAACCAACTTCACTTAATAAGGAAAGTTGGAGGAACGGATGATTGATTTTCCCGGCTGTTTTTGCCATAATAACTTAGCAAGGGCGGTGGCGGGAATGGCTGACAAGGTCAATCTGGACATCCAGACGATTCTGGATAAAGAATTCAACATCGATTTCAAAGGCTACAGCGCCAAGGAAGTCGACAGTTTTCTGGACCTGGTGATCCAGGACTATCAGACCTACCAGGACACCACGGCTGAGCTGAATCAGAAAGTTGCGGAACTGGAGCGCACGAATGCGTCGCTGCGGGCCAAGCTGATCGAAATGGAAGGCAAGGCACGGGTCGCGCAGGAAGGCAGCCAGGCGCAGCAGGGGATGACGAACGTCGATCTTCTGAAGCGCATCTCCAGGCTCGAGGAGACGATCTTCGCGCAGCAGCACGGCATTGACGGCGGCGACAACAGCAGCCGTTGAACAGCAGCACACTCAGGGCAGCCGCTGACTTCTCACGGAGAAGCTAGAGGAAAGTCCATGCTCGCACCATCTGTGATGATGGTAGTGATTGCGCCGGTCCAATCAATAAGGCCGGGCAGCGGAAGCTGACGGCGGTGCAGACCCCTAAAGGGAAACCCATGGGCGATGCCTGTAACGTGTCACAGTGACGGAGCCGGAAGGGAAACCTCCCGGGTGGAACGCGATAAACCCCGCAAGCGAGAAACCCAAATTTGGTAGGGGAATCTCCTCAGGCGAACCGAAGCCGAGGGAGGGCGTCCGCAGGGACGCAGATAAATGACTGCCACACCCGCAAGGGCGGACAGAACATGGCTTATCGAGTGTGTGTATGAAGAGGATCCGCAGGGGTCCTCTTTTTGCGGGAAAAGCGGCCGGAAAGCGGTGCATGTTTGGCCGAAAAACGGCGGTTCCTGTGGTATACTGGGATGGAAAAAGGAGCGGAAAATGAACCTACCAAACCGGCTAACGATATTCCGGATCGCACTGATCCCGGTCATCATCCTGGTCTACATCTTCCCGTACTCGCAGTTCGGGATTGAACCGAAGACGTTCCTGTTCGGAGCGGTCAGCCTGTCGGTCATCAATCTGATCGTGCTGGGGATCTACCTGGTGGCGGCGTTCACGGATTTTCTGGACGGCAATATCGCCCGCAAGCGCAACATGATTACGACCTTCGGCAAGTTCGCGGATCCGATTGCGGACAAGCTGCTGACAACGACGCTTTTCATCCTGTTCGCTTCGCGCGGCATCATCCCGGTCATCCCGGTCATCATCATGGTCTGCCGGGACACGATCGTGGACGGCTGCCGGATGATTGCGGCGACCAACGGCGTCGTGGTGGCGGCCGGCTATCTGGGCAAGTTCAAGACCGTCACGCAGATGGTCTCCATCGCCCTGATTCTGCTCAACAACCTGCCGTTTGAACTATGGGGGCTGCCGGTTTCTGAAGTCGTGCTGTGGTTTGCGGCCTTCATCAGCCTGGCCAGCGGCATCCAGTATTTCAACCAGATGAAAGAGTATATCTTCGAAAGCAAATAGCGGGGAGCGGCCGTAAATCCGCAAATAGATCCTGCGAGAAGGAGAAAGAGAATGACGGAAAAGGATACAAAGAAGGATGCGCTTCTGGCGGAAGCCCTGAAGTCCATCGAAAAGGAATACGGAAAAGGCTCCATCATGAAGCTGGGCGACCGCGCCGATGTCTCCATCGATGCGATTCCGAGCGGCTCGATGGCGCTGGATTATGCGCTGGGCATCGGCGGTTATCCGAAGGGCAGAATCGTGGAAATATACGGTCCGGAATCTTCCGGCAAGACGACGCTGGCGCTGCACGCCATCGCCCAGTGCCAGAAGGAAGGCGGCCGCTGCGCATTCATTGACGCGGAGAACGCCATCGATCCGCTGTACGCCAAGGCGCTCGGCGTCGACATTGATGAGCTGATCCTGTCGCAACCGGATTCCGGCGAGCAGGCTCTGGAGATCACCGAGGTTCTCGTAAAGTCCGGAGCAATCGATCTGGTCGTCATCGACTCGGTCGCAGCGCTGGTTCCGCAGGCGGAACTGGACGGCGAGATGGGGGATTCCTCCGTCGGTCTGCAGGCCCGTCTGATGTCCAAGGCCATGCGCAAGCTGGCCGGCGTCATGAACCGCAGCCAGACCACGGCCATCTTCATCAACCAGCTGCGTGAAAAGGTCGGCATCATGTTCGGCAACCCGGAAACAACGCCGGGCGGCCGCGCGCTGAAATTCTATGCTTCCGTCCGTCTGGACGTGCGCAGAGGGGAAACGCTGAAAAACGGCAATGACGCCTACGGCAACCTGACCAAGATCAAGGTCGTCAAGAACAAGGTTGCGCCGCCGTTCAAGGTCGCGCAGGTCGAAATGATCTACGGCGAAGGCATCTCGCATCTGTCGGAAGTCGTCAATCTGGGCGTGGAGCTGGAGATCATCGACAAATCCGGCGCCTGGTTCTCCTACAAGGGCGAGAAGATCGGACAGGGCGTCCTGGCCGTCCGCGAATACCTGAAGAACAATCCGGCCGTCGAGGAGGAAATCACGGCGCAGATCCGCGAAAAGCTCTTTGCATCGCAGAAAAAGGAAGACGATGCGCCGGCTGCCGCAGCCGAACCCAAAAAGGAACCGGCCGCCAAGGACAGCAAAGACAAGAAGTAACATGCAGGCCCCGTAAAAGGGGCCTTTTTGTATGGCCCGGCGGCAGGGCGATTATTCCTTGTGAAAACACACGTCATCTTATATAATAGTTGCGAGAGAAATCTCACAAGTTTCATAAAAAATGGAGGAAAAGAGTATGAATCCGATGCTTAACCCCATTTTGTTGGTAGCAATTGGCGCAGCAGTTGGAATCGTCATCATGGTGGTTATCAATCAGGCCGGCCTGGACCGCTCGAAAGCGCAGTCCAAGCAGATCCTGGAAGAAGCCAATCTGAAAGCCGAGACAATCACCAGACAGGCAACCCTGGACGGCAAGCAGCAGCTCTATGAGCTGAAGCTGCAGGCTGAAAAGGAGCTGAAGGAACAGCGGGCACAGGCGCAGAATGCCGAGAACAAGCTTCTCCGCCGTGAAGACAGCCTGAATTTCCGTGAGCAGAATCTCGTCAGCAAAGAGAAGAAGCTTGAGGAAAAAGACAAAACCGCCGATGAAAAAGTCGCCAATCTCAGCAAGATGGAAGCAGATCTACAGCAGCGTATTGACAATCAGATCGTTGTTTTGGAGCGCGTCGCCGGCATGAGCCAGGATGACGCCAAGAAAGAACTCATGGATGCCGTCGAGAAGAAGATGGACAAGGAAGTCGCTTCCTACATCCGTGAGAAGGAAGACGAGGCGCAGACCACTGCCGCCGACAAGGCGCGCAACATCATTGCGACCGCCATCCAGCGCTATTCCCAGGAAGAGACGATTGAGCGCACCGTTTCCGTCGTCACGCTTCCTTCCGAGGACATGAAGGGCCGCATCATCGGCCGTGAGGGCCGCAATATCAAGGCCATCGAACAGGCCACCGGCGTCGATCTGATCATCGACGATACGCCGGATGTCATCACGGTTTCCTGCTTTGACCCGATCCGCCGTGAAATCGCGCGGCAGTCTCTGGAAACCCTGATGCATGACGGCCGCATCCAGCCGGGACGCATTGAAGAAGTCGTGGCGAAGACCACCCGTGATCTCGATGAGTCGATCCTCAAGATCGGCGACGAGACGATCTTCAAGCTCGGCCTGGGCAAGATGAACAAAGAACTGGTCAAGCTGGTAGGCCGTCTGCGCTACCGCTACAGCTACGGGCAGAACGCCCTGGAGCATTCCATTGAAGTCGCAACGTTCGCCGGCATCATGGCGGCGGAACTGGGCCTGAACCAGAATCTGGCGAAGCGCGCCGGTCTGCTGCATGACATCGGCAAAGCCGTGGACTTTGAGCAGGAAGGCACGCACGTTGAACTGGGCAGCAAGGTCGCCAAGAAGTACGGTGAGAATGCGACCGTCATCAATGCGATCGAGTCCCATCACGGCGATACCGCGCCGACCGGCATCATCAGCAACCTGGTGGCTGCCGCCGACACCCTGAGCGCCGCCCGCCCGGGCGCCCGCTTCGAGTCGATGGAAGGCTATATCCAGAGACTGGAACAGCTGGAGAACATCGCTGACAGCTTTGCCGGCGTTGAGAAATCCTATGCGATCCAGGCCGGCCGCGAGATCCGCGTCATGGTGCAGCCGGAGAAGGTTGATGACGTCGCCATGGTGAAGGTCGCCCACGACATCCGTGAGAAGATCGAGAACGAAATGACATATCCTGGACAGATCAAGGTCACTCTGATCCGTGAAGTCCGGGTCAACGAACTGGCGAAGTAGTCCATGCGTATCCTGTTCCTCGGTGATGTCACCGGCAAAAGCGGGAGAGCGGCGGTCATCGACCGCCTGGGCTCCCTGAAAGCGGAGTATTCCCCGGATTTCACGATCGTGAACGGGGAAAATTCCGCGCACGGCAAGGGCATCACCGGCAAGATCTACCGCAGCCTCAAGGCTGCCGGTGCGGATGTCATCACGCTGGGCAACCACGCGTTTTCCAAAAAGGAGATTCTGAACGACATGGACGGCTGTCCGGACCTGGTCCGGCCGCTGAACATGGAGCCCCTGGATGCCGGCAGCGGCTGGCTGATCCGGGAGTGCTGCGGGAAGAAGATCGCAGTCGTGAATCTGCTCGGCACCGTCTTCATGGACGGCTATACCGAAGAGCCTGTTCCCTGCATGGAACGGCTGCTTCCGAAACTGCACGCGGACATCATCTTCGTGGATCTGCACGCGGAGGCAACCAGCGAGAAGGAGCTGTTCTTCCAGTATTTCCACAAGAAGCTCACCGCAGTGATCGGCACGCACACGCATGTGCAGACCGCCGATGAACGGGTGAAGGAAGGCTGCGCGTTTCTGAGCGACGCCGGCATGTGCGGGGTCTACGACAGCATTCTGGGCCGGGATATCGACGAGGTGCTGCGCCATTCCGTGCGCAAGGAACCAACGCATTTCCTGCCGGCGGAAGGGCCGGCGGTGCTGTGCGGAGCGCTGATCGACATTGATGATCAGACGAACCGGGCAGTCCATATTGAACGCATCCAGAAACGTCCGGAATAAATTTCCGGGCGTTTTCAGAAGAAAGGAGACGGATATGATCCGCGGCATTCTGTTTGAGTATGACACCATGATCGGTGCAAAGGCGCCGGGCGAGCCCGATGATAATCTGCGCGTGCTGGCCCGGCTGCGCCGGGATGACTATAAGCTGGGGCTGTACGCAGACAGGCCCGTGCGGCAGCTGCAGGATCTGCCGGCCGGACTGCTGTCCTGCTTTGTGTTTCTGCAGGGCGGCGACGGCGCTGTCATCCGCGGTTCCCTGGAAGACGGCGGTTCCGCAGCCTGGCAGCCGGTTCCCGCCGAGCCGGCCGGCGGCCGGACAGAGGTGCTGAAACAGTTCTGCGGTCTGTTCCAGATTGATCCGGCGGAGACCGCCGTGTTCAGCGGCAGCAGCCTGGATGCGGCTCTGCTCAGGCAGGCCGGCACTGCCGTCAGCAGCAATCCGGCGCTGGCCGCGTCGGCGGACTGCCAGCTGCCTCCGCAGGCAGGCATCCGCGCCGCCTGCGAGCATTTCGGATGGATCTTTCATGAATGACATCCGCATCGTGTTCCTGGACATAGACGGAACCTCGTACCAGAACGAGATCCATGATGCGCCGGCCTCCACCAAGCTGGCTTTTCAGAAACTGAAGCAGCAGGGCGTGAAGCTGGCCGTCTGCACGTCGCGTACCTATGAGGAAATGGCGAAGCTGCCGGCGGACTATCGAGCGGCCATGGATCTGGTCGTCTGCAGCAACGGCGCCCGCATCCTGACCCGGACGGCGGACCGCATGCGGCGCATGAACCGGGACGAGACCCGGCAGGTGATCGCCTGTCTGGACCGGCTCCATCTGACCTACCGCTATGAAGATGAACACGGCCACGGCTACCTGAATGAAGATGCGCCGGACAAGAGCGCGATCTTCCGCCGCCTGTACAGCCTGGTGCCGCCCGTCAAACGCTATGAGGGCGAACGGCTGATTCATCTGCTGTTCTATACAACGGATCCGGCCGTATTGGAACAGATTGCCGCATGCAGTCCGCATGAGACCCTGATCCACTTTGCAGGCATGGTCAATGAGCTGACCAAGAAGGGTGTTTCGAAGGCCAGCGGCATGCGCCGGGCCTGCCAGCTGCTGGGTCTGAGGATGGACCAGGCGGCGGCCTTCGGCGACAACGGCAACGACGCCTCAATGCTGAAGGCGGCCGGGATCGGCGTGGCCATGGGAAACAGCGATGAAACCTGCCGGCAGGCAGCGGATTACGTGACCGCCCGCATTGAGGAAGACGGCCTCTATCAGGCCTGCCTGCATTACGGCTGGATCCGGCCCTGAGGCACTTTTATCCAGAAGGTTTCTGTATTGAACCTAAAAACGAACAATGCTATAATTCGTGGAGTATAGGAGGATTTGGATATGCCAGTTAAGGTTGACAAGGATCTCTGCATCGGCTGCGGAGCATGCACAGGAGTCTGCCCGGTCACTGCGATGACCCTGGGAGATGACGGCAAGGCTCAGAGCGATGAGAGCACATGCATCGACTGCGGCGCCTGCATCGGCACCTGCCCGGTTTCCGCTATTTCGCAGAAGTAAAGATTCCGAAAGCCAGCGCAAGCTGGCTTTTTTCATGATATACTGTACAGGATTTTATGAAGAGAGACGACAACAATCCCAACTTCCAGCTGCCTGATCTGCAGGCGGCGAAACTGCGCACCAGACAGCCGGGCAGAATCGTGCACGGCGTTTTTGAACTGCCGGAAGGCTGCCGGAATCTCGGCCAAAACCGCTTCTACTGGCTGCGCACCTACGGCTGCCAGGCCAATGTGCGCGACAGCGAGACGCTGGCGGGAATGCTGCAGGACATGGGCTTCCAGCCGGCGGAAACAGCCGAGGATGCGGATGTCCTGATCTTCAACACCTGCGCCGTGCGCCGCAATGCGGAAGAGCATGTGCTGGGCGAGATCGGCAATCTGAAACACCTCAAGCAGGAGAATCCGGATGTCATCTTCGCCATCGGCGGGTGCATGGCCCAGGAGGAGTCCGTGGTTCGTGAACTGCTGGAAAAGTATCCGCAGGTGGATCTGATCTTCGGCACCCACAACCTGCACCGCTTCCCCGAGCTTCTGTACCATGCGATGCTGTCGCACGAGAAGACCGTAGAAGTGTATTCCGAGGAAGGCGAGGTCGTTGAGGATCTGCCGGTACGCCGCACCTGCGCCTACAAATCCTTCGTCAACATCATGTACGGCTGCAACAAGTTCTGCACGTACTGCATCGTTCCCTATACCAGGGGCCGCGAGCGCAGCCGCCTGGAGGCGGACATCCTGGCGGAAGTGGAGCAGCTGAAGAAGCAGGGCTGCCGCGAAGTCACGCTGCTGGGCCAGAACGTCAACGCCTACGGCAAGGATCTGGACATGGCGGACGGCTTCACGCATCTTCTGGAAGCCTGCGCGCTGACCGGCATCGAGAGGATCCGCTTCTATACGAGCCACCCGCGGGACTACAGTGAGACGACAATCGACGTCATGCGCCAGTATCCCAACATCATGCCGGCGCTGCATCTGCCGGTGCAGTCGGGCAGCGATGAGATCCTGAGGCGGATGGCCCGCGGCTACACGGCGGAGCACTACCGGCAGCTGTATGATGCGATGAAGGCAAAGATTCCCGGTCTGGCGCTGACCACCGACCTGATCGTCGGCTTCCCGGGCGAGACGGATGCGCAGTTTGAAGAGACGCTGGATCTGGTCGATTACTGCCGGTTTGATTCGGCGTTCACATTCGTCTACAGCCCCCGCGAAGGCACCCCCGCCGCGGCGATGGCGGACGGTGTGCCGATGCACGTCAAGCAGCAGCGCCTGCAGCAGCTGAATGAGAAGATCACGTACTGGGGGCATGCGAACAACCAGAAGTACCTGGGCCGCACCCTGCAGGTGCTCTGTGACGGACCCAGCCGCAAGAACGCGGACATCCTGTCCGGCTACAGCGAAGAGAATAAGCTGGTCAATTTCACCGGCGCCGGCGTGCCGGCAGGAACCATCGTGCCGGTGCGCATCACCGGTGCGAAGAGCTATACGCTGGACGGCGAACTCGCGGCCGGCAATTGTCCTGCGGCCGGCAATCGGCTATAATAGTAAGGAAGCAAAGATTTTCTGGAGGATAATTCAATGAGCAAAGTAAGACTTTTTGCCCTCGGAGGTCTCGATGAGGACGGCAAGAACATGTACGTCGTGGAAAACGGCGAGGATATCTTCGTGATGGAATGCGGGCTGCGCTATCCGGAAGGGGAGCAGCTGGGCATCGAAATGATCATCCCGGATTTCAAGTATCTGATTGAAAACAAGGACCGCATCCGCGGCGTCTTCATCACCCACGGCCATGACGATGTCATGGGCGGTCTGACCAATCTGCTGAAGCAGATCAACCCGCCGGTCTACATGGCGCCGCTGACGGCGCTGATGTTTGAGCGCAAGGCCCGCAAGGAAGGGCTGAAGGACCTGAACATCCACCGCATCAAGCGCAACAGCGTCTTCAAGATCGGGCAGACGGAGATCCGCACCTTCGGCGTCACGCAGTCAATCGCCGACGGTTTCGGCGTCGCCATCAAGACGGACAGCGGCTATGTGGTCTACAGTTCCGAGTTCATCATCGACTATGACAGCAAGAACGAGGCGTTCCGCTGCGACATCACCAACCTGACCGATCTGGCCAGCCGCGGCGTGCTCTGCCTGATGGCGGAGTCCGTCGGTTCGACCCGGGAGGGCCACAGCGCTCCGCACCACCGCATCACCGGCATCATCGAGCCGTATTTTGAGGATGCCAAGGGCCGCATGATCATCACCCTGTACAACCAGAACCTCTACCGCATCATCGAGGTGGTCGAGCTGGCCAACAAATACAACCGCAAGATCATGATCTACGATCCGGAGATGCGGGATCTTCTGGCGGATGCCGCGCGGCTGGGCTATTACCGCATTCCGGCCGGCCTCGAGATCGCGCCGCAGAACTTCAACAATGACATGGAGAACGTGATCGTCATCATCGGCGGCACCGGCTCCACGATCTTCAAGCGCGTCCACAAGATTGCGACCAAGGAAGACGACAAGCTCGAATTCCGCTCCACGGACACGATCATCATCGCTTCGCCGGCGGTGCCGGGCACGGAGCGCGAGGAATCCAAGATGGAGGACGACCTCTACAAGGAGGGCGGCCGCATCTGCTCCGTCGACGCCAAGCGCACATATTCCATGCATGCAAGCATCGAGGACCTGAAGATGATGCTGTATCTGCTGAAGCCGAAATACTACATGCCGATCAAGGGCGAATACCGCCAGCTGATCTCCAACGCGAACATCGCCCTGAACATGGGCTATCCGGCCGGCAGCATCATCGTCATGGACAACGGGCAGATCGCGACGATCACCGACGGCGCCCTGCAGAGACAGTACGGCAGCATCTCCATTGAGGACGTGATGGTGGACGGCAACGAGTCCCTGGACGCCTCCGGAATGGTGCTGAAAGACCGTGAGCTTTTGAGCACGGATGGTGCTATCATAATAGGCATCGTCGTCAATCACGCGACCAAGGAGATCATCGGCGGCCCGGATGTGCAGAGCCGCGGCGTCATCTACCTGAAGGATGCGGATTACATCGTCAAGGAGATCGGCAACATCCTGGAGAAGACGATCAATGACGCCGTCAAGGACAAGCGCTATGACAACATGACCTGCCGCGCCGATGCGCGCGACAAGATCAGCCGCTATGTCATGAACGAGACCGGCAAGCGGCCGATGATTCTGCCGGCCATTGTCGAGATCAACACCGGCGAATAGGAAACTGAGGGGAAACAGTGTCGAAGAAGAAAGCAAGCAAGAGAAAGACCAGAACCAAAGCGGCCCAGGACGAAGAACTCAGCCAGTGGATCACGATCGTGATCCTGGGCGCCCTGGCCGTCATCGCATACATGCGGCTCGGACTGGCGGGGGCGTTCCTGTACAACCTGGGACGCTTCCTGTTCGGCGAGTTTTTCTATGTCGTGGTCGGCGTCATCGTCATTCAGATCATCATCATCATGATCAACGGCCGCTCCGGCAATACGAATTCCAAGAATCCGCTCGCCATCATCCTGCTGCTGGTCGCCCTGGAACTGGGCTGCGCCCTGAAGGCGCCGGCGGAGCTGAAAGGCTGGAGCATCCTGACGGACTACATCAAGGATGTGCCGGCGTATTTCGCGTCCTCGCCGAATCCCAACGCCTACGGCGGCATCGTCGGCGCCGCCCTGTTCGCCTGCACCTCGCTGGCGTTTGACCGGATCGGCACCATCGTGCTGGTGGTCGCGCTGGTGATCATCGCCGCGCTGCTGCTGGTCAGCCTGGAAGTCTACAAGCAGGCTTTCGCCAGCATCCGCCGCTTCTTCACAGTGCCGGAAGACGACGATGATGAAGGCGATGAGGAAGAAGAGGAAGAAGAAGTCGAGATTCCGGAGGATGCCCAGCCGGTGGCTGTCGAAGAGACCGGCCGCCTGGATCTGCAGCACCCGTATTCCGGCAGCAAGGAGCCGGTCAAGAGCATCGATATCCGGGCGGATGAAGGCCCGGCCAAAGAAGAGGACAAGGTTCCGGAACCAGAGCCTGCCATTCCTCTGAATGTTCAGGACGACGGCCAGCTGCATGCCAATTTCCTGGATGCGGACGGACCGCTGCCGGCCCCGGAAGAGCCGGATGAGGAAGAACCGGAAGAACCGGCGCCGGCGGAAGCGGAGCCCGAGGAAGAAGCGGAGGAAGACGCCGCTCCGGCCAAGGCGGTCAAAGCCGCTGCGGACAAGGACGCGCCGGCCGCGGATGCGGCAACCGCGCCGAAACGGCCGAAGCCGTATCATCTGCCCAAATATGATCTGCTGGATACCGTGCCGCCGCAGTCGGAAAACGGCGTCAATGAGCGCGCCGCCCGCGAGAAGGGCCAGTCGCTGATCCGCATCCTGGACAATTTCGACATCCATGCGGATCTGGTCGCCACCCATATCGGACCGGCGGTCACGAAGTTTGAAGTGCGTCCGGATGCCAGCGTCAAGGTGTCCAAGATTTCCGGCATCTCCGACAACATCAAGATGGAACTGGCCGCGAAGGACGTGCGCATTGAAGCGCCGATCCCCGGCCACAACGCCGTCGGCATCGAGATTCCGAATGTGGAGTCCACGCCGGTGCGCATGAAGGAACTGATCACGCGGATTCCGGTCGCCCTGCGCAGCCAGAAGATGCTGTTTGTGCTGGGCAAGGATCTGCTCGGCAACACCGTCACCTGCCGGCTCGACAAGATGCCGCATCTGCTGATCGCCGGCGCCACCGGTTCCGGCAAGTCGGTCTGCATCAATTCCATCATCACATCCTTCCTGCTGCGCACGAAGCCGGATGAGGTCAAGCTGCTGCTGATCGACCCGAAAAAGGTCGAGTTCACGCAGTATGCGAAGATCCCGCATCTGATCGGCCCGGTCATTTCCGACGCCGCCCAGGCCAGCAATGCGCTGAAGGTGATCGTGCAGATCATGGAGCAGCGCTATGAGGTGTTCTCGCAGACCGGCGTCCGCAACATCACGGTCTACAACGAAAAGGTCAAGAACGACCCGACGGCGGACAAACTGCAGCCGATGCCGTACATTGTCGTCATCATCGATGAGCTGGCGGACCTGATGTCCGTGGCCGGCAAGGAAGTCGAAGGCAGCATCCAGCGCATCACGCAGCTGGCCCGCGCCGCCGGCATCCATCTGATCGTCGCCACGCAGCGGCCCAGCACGGATGTCATCACCGGCATCATCAAGGCGAACATTCCGAGCCGCATCGCCTTTGCGGTTTCGAGCGGCATCGATTCCCGCACGATTCTGGACCACATCGGCGCGGAGCGCCTGCTCGGCAACGGCGACATGCTGTACATGCCGATCGGAGCCAGCGCGCCGGTCCGCGTACAGGGCGTGTTTGTCAGCGATGAGGAGATTGACCGCATCACGCAGTACTGCAGCGCCCAGGGAACGCCGATGTACAATGACGCCTTCATCCGTCTGGAAGGCGTGGAAGGCAATGAGGATACGGCCGTCATGAGCGCTTCCGACGATCCGCTCTATGATGAAATCAAGGATTATGTCATCGATGTGCAGAAGGCGTCCACATCTTTGCTGCAGAGACGCTTCGGCATCGGCTACAACCGCGCCGCCCGCATGATCGATGTGCTTGAGGAAAAAGGCATCATCGGACCCGCCCAGGGCTCCAAGCCCCGCGATGTCTACATCAAGAAAGACAAGAACGGCGACGAGGAATAGATCAAAAGAAGACGTCTCCAGCAATCAATGGAGACGTCTTTTTCATTGCTTCCGGATGAAGTCTGCCACGGCCGCGGCCAGGGCAGCGTGTCCGGCCGGGCTCAGGTGCAGGCCGTCGCGGCGGTCGACCTCCAGACTGCCGCCGTCAAGAAACCGGCAGCCGCATGCATCCGCCGCCTGCCGGCAGACATCCGCCATCCATATTGATTTCTGCGGCGCATCGGCGGGGAATCCCCAGTCCGGATCCACGCAGTCCAGCACCTGCGGCGGCGCGATCAGCAGCACCTGGTCCGCCTGCGCCGCTGCGCTTTGAGCCAGCCGGCAGAAATCCGCTTCCAGATCTTCCAGACTGCGGGCATGGCCGGCCATCAGGTCGTTTGTGCCCAGCAGAACAGCGAGCCAGTCTGTGCGGCTGTGCTGCTGAAGCGCTTTCTGCAGCGCCGGCAGTCCGCAAAGCTCCTCCGGCAGATCCCCGTAGGTGCCGGCGCAGCGGCCGCAGACGCCTTCCGGAATGACCAGCCAGCCGTCACCGAGCAGTCCGGCAAGCTGACCGGTCCAGCATACGGATTCCGGATAGCGGGAGTCTATGGGACAATATCCCCAGGTGTTGGAATCGCCGAAGCACAGGATGGTCTTGTTTTCTTTCATGACATTCATTCTAGCACGGCGGGCGGAAACTGAAAGGGCGGCAGGCGGCCGTAGTATAATAGGCGCAGGAGGATTTTCTGTGGAAACTCTTGAAATGGCTGAAAACGTATGCCTTCATGTCCATCCGAACGATCAGTTCAAGGACGTGAGCATCAACGTGGAATTCATGAGCCCGCTGGTCAGGGAAGAGCGGGCGGGAAGACTGGTGCTTTCCCTGATGCTGCAGGACGTCTGCGCGCAGTACCCGACCAAGCTGGAAGCTTCACGCGCCTTTGACGAGCTGTACGGCGCCACTCTGAGCATGTCCGATGAGCCCAAAGGCAAAGCGGATATCTTTGAATGCAGCTGCACGGCGGCGGATCAGAGGTTCCTGAAGGAGAAGGACATTCTGAAACGGCAGTTCGAACTGATCGGCAGTTTCCTGCTGCATCCGCTCGCATCCGGGGAACGCTTCTCTCCGGAACTGTTTGAAGAGAACCGCCAGAAGGCGGTCACGATGGTGCGCATGGCCCTGGATCAGCCGATGTCCTATGCGGCGGATCATGCGGCGACGCTGTACGGAGGCTATTACGCCGACCGCAACATGCCGACGGAGGAGGAGCTGAAGACGCTCACCAATGTGGACACCATGAAGCTGTACCGCGACATTCTGGAACATGCGGCCGTCGACATCTTCGTGCTCGGCCACGTCAGCCTCAAAGACTGCGCCGAGGCTGTCCGCACTTATCTGCCGTTTGCGGACCGCCGGGCGGACCATGACATGATCTATCTGAGCAGCCGCAGCGGCTTCGATGAGCAGAAGGAGACGCGGCCGATCGGCCAGAGCTACCTGGTCCTTCTGTATGACACGCAGCGCAATTATCTGGATCCGCTGGAACCGGCGCTGATGCTGGGCAACGGCATTCTGGGCGCGCTGCCGACTTCCTTCCTGTTCCAGGAGGTGCGTGAGAAGCGCAGCCTCTGCTACACGATCGGTTCGGAGAACAGCGTCTACGAAGGCATTCTGAAGATCTCCACGGCCATGGAGGCGAAGAACACCGATCTGGCCCGGCAGCTGATCGAAGAGCAGATCCGCAAGATGAAGACGGGCGCTTTTGATGATGAGATGCTGGAGACGGCGCGGCGGATGTACATCAATTCCTGGCGCAGCTCCATGGACCATGTCAAGAGCATTCTCTGGGATGACTACCGCGGCGTGATCCTGAAGGACAGCGGCAGCATCGCGGATATGATCCGCCGCTTTGAAGGCGTGAAGAAGGAAGAGATCATGGCGGCATTCTCCCGGATGGAACTGAAGACGGCCTATCTGCTGGCCCAGGAGGAAGCCCATGAATAAGATTGAGAACCGGACCTACGATGAAACGTACTATGAGGAGGTCCTGGCCAACGGCCTGGATGTCGTGGTCTGGCATAAGCCCGACTATACGACGACCTCCTGCATCTTTGCGGCGCCCTACGGCAGCCTGGACATGGACCAGAAGGATGACCAGGGCAATGCCTACCATTTTCCCAGCGGCATTGCGCATTTTCTGGAGCACAAGCTCTTCGAATCGGATCACGGCGACGTCATGAGCGATTTCTCGCGCATGGGCGCCAATGTCAATGCCTTCACCAGCTTTCAGGAGACCTGTTACTACTTTGACACGGCTGCGGGAGACATCCGCGAGCCGCTGAACCTGCTGCTGGACTTTGTGCAGGATCTTTCCATCACCGACGCGTCCGTCGAGAAGGAGAAGGGGATCATCAACCAGGAGCTGGCCATGTATCTGCAGATGCCGGATTCGCGGATGATGTTCGAGACCTTCCGCTCAATGTACCGGAACCATCCGCTGAAGTACGATATCGGCGGCTGCGAACAGACGGTCAATTCCATCACCAAGCCGCTGCTCGAGCAGTGCTATGCGATCAACTACCATCCCGCCAACATGATGTGCGTCATCGTGACGCCGGCCGATCCGGACGAAGTCATGGCCATTGTCCGTGAGAACCAGGCGAAGAAGACCTTCGGCAGCGCGCATAAGGTGAAGCGCTTCTGTGAACCGGAGCCGTTGGAAGTCGTCAAGGAAGTCTGCGAGATTCCGATGGACGTCAGTGAGACGAAAGCCTGCGTCGGCATCAAGATCCCGGTGATCGCGGAAAGCGATGAGATGCGCGTGAGCCGCGACTGGGCGGCGAAGATGACCCTGGACAGCTGGTTCAGCTCGATGAATCCGCAGTACCAGACCTGGCTGGACCGCAAACTGATCACGCCGTATTTCAGCTATGAGGAGGATTTCGGCCGGGACTACAGCCTGATGCTTTTCTATGATGAGGCGCAGGATCCGGAAGCCTTCCGCCAGTTCGTCATCGAGCAGCTGGATGCCTGCCTGCAGGCGGAGATCCGCACGGAAGATCTGGACCTGATGAAGAAGCGGGCGATCGGCTCCAATCTGCATCTGTTCAATGCCCCCAGCGATATTTCCGTCGCCTTCTTCCGCAACCGCATGAACGGCGTCTCGCTGTTTGAGAACTTCCGCATCATTGAGGATCTGACGCCGGAAAGCTGCGCCGCTCTGATGCGCAGCCTGGATGTCAGCCGCCGCACGCTGACAATCATCCGCAAAGGATAAACTTGTTCCGGATTCCGCCCGCCGGCAGATACGCCGGCGGGTTTTCTGTCTTCCGGTCCCGCCGGCGGCGGAAACCGCGCTTTGTCAGAAGCAGCCTTTGCGGCGATAATGCCCCTAGTGAAGCTAGAGGAGGAAATCAAGACAATGATCAATCAATGTGTTCTGGTCGGCAAGGTCAAGGAACTGCCGGAGGTGCGGACGACCAGCAAAGGCAACACCGTGGCGGACCTGATCCTGGAGACGGACCGCAGTTTCCGCAGTGATGACGGCCAGATCGGGACCGACTGCTTCAAGGTCGTCCTTTGGCGGGGCATCGCCGAAGAGACCGCCAGCATCGTCAAGGTCGGCGACCTGATCGGCGTCAAAGGCCGTCTGCAGGCCAGCGTGCGTGAGAAGGAAGGACTGAATTTCTACAACTGCGAAGTGATTGCGGAAAAGGTCTCCTTCCTGTCGGCGCGGATGGCAGCCGCCGCTTAGCCGGTCCCCCGGGACCGGCTTTTCCTTGGCCGCGCCTTCATTCAATTTTCGATGCGCATATGATAGAATTGGCTTGCTGGAAATGAGGTGCTGAAGATGGCATTTGATTCATTGAGCGAGCGGCTGACCAAAGCCATGCGCAATGTCGCAGGCAAGGGCAAGCTGACCGAAAAGAACATGGAGGACATGCTGAAGGAAGTGCGGCTTGCGCTTCTGGAAGCGGATGTCAATTACCGGATCGTCAAGGAATTCCTGGATTCCGTGCGCCAGAAAGCGCTCGGCCAGAATGTCCTCACCAGCGTGGAGCCGGGAGAGATGCTCGTCAAGATCGTGCACGACGAGATCGTCGATCTGCTCGGCCACGAGGACGCCGGCCTGAAGTTCAAGGAAAAGGGCGTCACCGTCATCATGATGGTCGGCCTGCAGGGAACCGGCAAGACCACCAGCACCGCCAAGATCGCCAGCATCCTGCAGCGCAAGTACAGCCGGCGCTGTCTGCTGATCGCCGCCGACGTTGTGCGTCCGGCCGCCATTGAGCAGCTGCAGACGCTCGGCAAAGAGATCAATGCGGAAGTGTTCACGAAAGGCGTGGAGACGAATGCGCTGGAAACCGTGCGTCAGGGCATGGCCTATGCGCAGCAGTCCGGATTTGATACGGTGATGATCGATACCGCCGGCCGCCTGCATATTGATGAAGCGCTGATGAAGGAGCTTCAGGATATCGAGCAGCTGGTGCAGGCGGATGAGATCCTGCTGACCGTCGACGCGATGACCGGCCAGGACATCGTCAATGTCGCCAAGGCGTTCCATGAGGCGCTGCCGATCACCGGCCTGGTCGTCACCAAGTTTGACGGCGATTCCAGAGGCGGCGGCGTGCTGTCTGTCAAGGCGATCACCCAGGTGCCGGTCAAATTCGTCGGCGAGGGCGAGAAGATCGAAGATATGGATGTTTTCCATCCGGACCGCATGGCGGACCGGATTCTGGGCATGGGCGACGTCGTCACCCTGGTGGAAAAAGCCCAGGAGAAGATGGACATCGAGGAGTCGGAGAAAGCCGCCAAGCGCATGATGAACGGCGAGTTCACCATGGATGACATGCTGGTCCAGTTTGAGCAGGTCCAGAAAATGGGTCCGCTGGGCGGCATCATCAAAATGATCCCGGGCCTGTCCCAGTATTCCGGCATGATCAATGAGGCCAAGGCGGACCAGGGCATGAAGAAGTCCAAGGCGATCATCCAGTCGATGACGAAGCGGGAGCGTCAGGATCCGTCCATTCTGCGCAGTTCCATGAAGCGCCGGATCGCGGAAGGTTCGGGCACGAGCGTCAATGACGTCAACAAGCTGGTCAACCAGTTTGACAAGATGAAGAAGGCAATGGGAACCGTCAGCTCGCTGCAGAAAAGCGGCCGGCTGAACGAGGATACGCTCAATCAGATGATGAGCGCGGAAAAACCGCAGCCGCAGGTCAAGTACCGCTACGGCTCCAAAGGCGGCAAGCTCCCGTTCTAGGAAGACTGCAGCAGTCTTCGGGAAGGTTTCAGAATGAGCGATTTCATGAAAGCGGCGGCGCAGGAAGCCAGAAGCAATCTGAAGACCGGCGAAGGCGGTCCCTTCGGCGCGGTCATCGTCAAAGACGGGAAGATCATCGCCCGCGCCCACAATCAGGTGCTGCTGCACCAGGATCCGACCGCGCATGCGGAGATCCAGGCGATCCGGGCGGCTGCCAAAGCGCTGGGCACGCATGATCTGAGCGGGTGTGAACTGTACACGTCCTGCTATCCGTGCCCGATGTGCCTGTCCGCAATCATCTGGGCCAACATCCGCACCGTCCATTACGGCAATACGGCGGAAGACGCCGGCGCCATCGGCTTCCGCGATGACATGATCTACCATTTCATCACCGGCGGCTGCCGGGATGCCTCCGTCATGAAGATGAGCCAGGAGGACCGGGCGGAGACCATCGCCGTATTCGAGGAATACGCGGCGAAGAAAAAGGAGATTTACTGAATCCGTTTGACGGCGGCTTGTCTCCTGTGCTATATCGGAATCAGGAGGAATTGTTATGGAGAAGAGAGTAGCGCTTCTTGGCATCATCGTCGAGAATCCGAAATCTGTGGACAGTCTGAATGAGGTTCTGCATGAGCACCGCGATTCGATCGTCGGCCGCATGGGTATCCCGTACCGTCAGCGCAAAGTGGACATCATCAGCGTCGTGGTCGATGCACCGAAGGAAGATACGGAGGCACTGGCCGGAAAGCTGGCCGGAATCGACGGCGTCAACGTCAGCATCTCCTACGCCAAGGCATAATCTGAAAAACAGACGGCTCCGGCCGTCTTTTTCTATCGCAGGGGTGTAAAGTAAAAAACCTTGACACCTTATTGGATGACCCGTATAATCACAGTGTTGAACAAGGAGGAATTACAACTATGGCAGTAAAATTACGTCTGAAGAGAATCGGTGCCAAGAAGGAGCCGAGATACCGTATCGTCGCCGCGGATTCCCGTTCGGCAAGAAACGGCCGCGAGATTGAAGCACTCGGCTATTTTGACCCGACCACCAATCCGGAAACCGTCAAGCTCGATGCGGATGCGGCAATGCGCTGGCTGAAGACCGGTGCGCAGCCGTCTGACACGGTCCGTGACATTCTTTCCCGTCAGGGAATCATGAAGAAGTTCCATGACGAGAAGGGCAACGGAAAAGAGAAGAAGTAAGCACCATGGCAGAACTCGATAAGGTGCTTCTGAATCTGATCAAGCCGATGGCGGAAGATCCCGACAGCATCGAGGTTCGGGAGATGCCCAGCCTGAACGACAATGAGGTCGTCCTCCATGTCTATGCGAAGAATGACGATATCGCCCGTCTGATCGGACGCAAGGGAACCATGGCGTCCGCACTGAGACAGGTCATGTCCGTCGCTTCCCATACCGAGGACAAGAAAATCTCAATCAAGTTCGAACAGATCTAGGATGCCGCGTGCATCCTTTTTCTGCTGAGGAGAAGACAGTGGACTATATCTGCATCGGTGAAATCGTCAATACCTTCGGGATCCGCGGCGAGCTGAAGATCAGCAGCATGTCGGATTTTGATGAGGTGCGCTACCGCAAGGGGAATACCGTCTATGTCCTGAAGGACAAGGTATTCATGCCGCTTCAGGTGGCGTCTTTCCGCGTGCACAAAGGCTATTCCATGGTCGGCTTCGCGGGTCTGGCGGATATCAACGCCGTGGAGCAGTACAAAAACTGCTTTGTCTATATCCGGAAAGAAGACCAGCATGCGCTGCCGGCGGGTGAATACTACGTTCATCAGCTGGTCGGCCTGAAAGCGGTGCTGGAAGACGGCGCCGGCATCGGCACCGTGGCGGCGGTGGAAGCAACCAGCGGCGCCCAGAACAATCTGCGCGTCCGCCGCGAAGACGGCACGGAAGTGCTGATCCCTTATGTTCCTTCCTTTGTGCCGAAGGTGGACCTGGCGGCCGGGACGATCACCGTGCGCTTCATCGAGGGGCTGCTATGAGAATCACGATTCTGACGCTGTTTCCGGAAATGTACCAGGATTTCCTGAAGACCTCCATCGTCGGCCGGGCGATCGGCCGCGGCCTGGTCAGCGTGGATCTGGTTCAGATCCGCGATTTTGCGCATGACACCTACCGGCATGTGGATGACACGCCGTTCGGCGGCGGCGCCGGCATGGTGATGAAGTGCCAGCCGGTGCTGGACGCGCTGGATTCCGTGCGTACGCCGGCCAGCTACAGCGTTCTGCTCAGCGCCTCCGGGCGTCCCTATACCCAGGCCAAAGCGCATGAGCTGTCCGGCAAGGAGCATCTGATCCTGCTGTGCGGGCATTATGAAGGCGTCGACGAGCGCATTGCCGAATGCATGGATGAATCTCTCAGCATCGGCGATTACGTGCTGACCGGCGGCGAACTCGGTTCGATGGTGATTGCAGACTCCGTGATCCGGCTGCTGAAGGGCAGCATCAAGGCGGATTCCACGCAGGAGGAATCCTACGAAAACGGCCTGCTGGAATACCCTCAGTATTCCCAGCCGGCGGATTACCACGGCGCCAGGGTGCCGGCGGTGCTGCTGTCCGGCGATCATGAGAAAATCCGCAAATGGCGGCTGCAGCAGTCGCTGAAGAAGACCCGGCAGCTGCGTCCCGATCTGTTTGCGAAACATGAACTGAACAAAGAGGAACAGAAGCTGCTGCGGCAGCTGGATGAGGAAGAAGAGCCGCAGAAGTGAAGCGGAGCAGGGGAAAGAAGGCGTCAGGACAATGAACATCCGGATTCTGCACGGCATCCAAGGCGCCGCCCAGGCGCAGGGGCTGTGCGTCGTCATCGATGTGTTCCGTGCGTTTTCCCTGGAATGCTATCTGGTCCAGCAGGGCGCGGCGGAGATTGACCCCGTCGGCAGTCTGGAACGCGCGTTTCAGCTGAAGCGGGAGCATCCGCAGGCGGTGCTGATCGGAGAACGCGGCGGCGCCCGTGTGGAAGGCTGCGATTACGGCAATTCGCCGTCCTCCTTCCGCGGAGCGGATCTGACCGGGAAGACTGTCATTCATACCACCAGCGCCGGCACGCAGGGCATCGCCAATGCCATGCATGCAAAAGAGATCCTGACCGGTGCGCTGGTCAATGCCGCGGCGGTCGCAGAGTATGTCCGCGCCTCCGGCGCGGCGGAAGTGAGCCTGATCAGCATGGGCCTGGCCGGCCTCGAGCCGACCGCGGAGGATGATCTGTGCGCGGAATACATCCGCAGCCGGATTCTCGGGCAGCCGCTGGCCGGCATGCCGGAAAAAATTGCGGATCTGGCCCGTACGGACGGTGCAAAGTTCTTCGATCCGCAGAAGCAGTCGATATTCCCGCAGGCGGATTTCGAGATGTGCACACAGCTGGATCTCTTCCCGTTTGTGCTGCGGGTGCACCCGAAGAATGATTATTACCGTACGGAACGGATCAATCTCTGTAAGCAGTGATTCTGCCTCAGTTGGAATTCTTGAGGTATAATGAATCTGCATTTACCGGCATGGCCGGTTCATTGGGTGGAGGCTATTATGATTCAGAAAACTTCTTTTTACGAACGGCAGTCGCAGCATATCTGCGCCATCGCCATCGACGGAAATAATGCAGCGGAGATCATTGACGGCGATCTGATTTTCCGGAAATTCTACAAGGATGCCGCCAAGACGCAGGTGGATGTCCAGAAGACCTCGGATTATTTTCTGGATACGGTTTTCTATGAGACCAACCGGGTGCTGCGGACGCCGAGCAAGGAGCCGTACAGCGAGAACCGCGATCTGAAGCAGGTGCCGCTGGCGGATATCGTCGCCAAGAGCGGCAAGGAGTTCCAGATCGTCTACAATGCGAACGCCTTTGCGCTGCCGGACAGCCGCAACAAGAACGAACTGCTTGCCAAAGCGGGCGTCCATGCCAACGGCCTGGCCCTGATTCTGAAAAAGAGCGATGCCGACGGATTCGGCTGCCTGAGCCCGGAAGAAGCCCAGACGATCCTGAAAGAGATCGCCCCGGAGCATCACTGAGAAAAGCGCAGAAATCCCATACTTCCGGCGCAATCCGTAATTGCATTGGCTGGGCGGGTATGGTAATATATTAAACGCGCACTTGTGCGCATCGCTGTTCCGCTGATCGGTTCTGAGATGAATGAGCATGCGATCATTCGGATAAAAGGAGAGCAGAAAGATGAAGTTGGATTTAGTTGACAAGATCACCAGCGAACAGCTGCGTGATGACATTCCCGATTTCAAACCGGGAGCGGATGTAAAGGTTTATGTGCGTATCAAGGAAGGCGACAAGTCCCGTATCCAGATCTTCGAGGGTGTTGTGACTTCCATTACCGGCGGCGGCATCAGCAAGAACTTCACGGTCCGCAAGATGTCCGGCGGCGTCGGTGTCGAGAGAACGTTCCCGATTCATTCCCCGATCCTGGAAAAGGTCGAGGTCACGCGTCAGGGCAAGGTCCGCAGAGCAAAGCTGAATTATCTGCGCGGACTGTCCAGCAAGAACGCCCGTATCAAGGAAGACCGCTAAACCAAAGAAGAATGCCGCTCCGGTGGCATTCTTTTTTTGCTTCCTCTATAATGGATGAGACTTATGAGCGAACCGAAAACGAGCACCTTTCAAAAAGATTTTCTGGAATTTCTCAAGACGCTGGCTATCAGCTTCCTGATTGTTTTTCTGCTGGTCCACTACGTGGCCCGGCCGATCCGCGTCCAGGGCGATTCCATGTATCCGACCCTGCACGACGGTGCCGTCGGCGTCGCCAACATCGCCGGTCTCAACTTGAACGGCATCCGCCGCTTTGACGTCGTGATCATCTGGGTCGAGGATAAAAAGGAATATCTCGTCAAGCGCGTCGTCGGCCTGCCGGGCGAAACCGTATCCTATCAGAACGACCAGCTGTATATCAACGGCCAGGCCGTAGCGGAAGATTTCTTCAACACGGAATACAAAAACAGCAGCACCAAGCCGTTCACCGGCGATATCGATGAAATCACCCTGGGCAGTGACGAGTACTACTGCCTGGGCGACAACCGTCCGTTCTCGCGGGATTCCCGCTACTACGGTCCGTTCACGCGTTCGATGATCGTCGCCAAGGGCGCGCTGATCCTTTATCCGTTCAATGAATTCGGGGTGGCCTCATGGTAGCCGTGCAGTGGTATCCCGGGCATATGGAGAAGAGCCGCCGGCAGATGGAGGAATCCCTGAAGGCGGTCGACTGCGTCATTGAAGTGCGCGACTGCCGGATTCCCCTGGCCAGCCGCAATCCGCTTCTGGAAGAGATGGCGGCCCGCAAGCCGCGTCTGATCGTGCTGACCCGTCTGGATCTGGCGGATCCGCAGAAGACGGCGCTCTGGCTGGACGCCCTGGCAAAGGACGGCACCGAATGCCTGGCCCTGGATCTGGCAAAAGATGCTTCCGCCGGCAAAAAGGTGGTCTCCCGCTGCCTGGCTCTGTGCCAGCCGAAAATTGAAAAGATGAAGTCGCGCGGCATCAAGCCGCGGGCGATGCGGGCGATGGCTGCCGGCATTCCCAATGTCGGCAAATCCACGCTGATCAACCGCATTGCCGTGCGCAAGGCGGCGGAAGCGGCCAACCGTCCCGGCGTGACCCGGACGCTGAAGTGGATCCCGGCGGATCCGCAGCTGCAGCTGCTGGACACTCCCGGTGTGCTGTGGCCGAAGTTTGAAGATCCGCGGGTCGGATCCCTGCTGGCTGCCACCGGCGCCATCAGCGATGAGGTTCTGGACCGCGGCATGATCGCCATGGATGCCGTCCGCATCATCCAGCAGCTGTATCCCGGGCTGCTGGAGAAGGAATATGATGCGGCGGCGGGAACCAATCCGCACCAGATGCTGAAAGCCGTCGCCAGCAAGCGCATGCTGCTGAAAGAGGGCGGCGAGCTGGATCTGAGAAGAGCCGCGGATGTGTTTCTGCATGAGCTTCGGCGCGGCAGCCTCGGCCGGCTGACGCTGGAGGATCCGCAATGAGCCGGAAACAGTGTCCGAACACCTACGAACATGAATACTGGCCGCAGCTGGTGCTCGGCATCGACGAAGCCGGGCGCGGACCGCTGGCAGGGCCGCTGGCTGTGGCCGGCGTCATTCTGCCGCCGGATTACGAGAATCCGCAGATCTATGATTCCAAGGCGCTCAGCGAGAAGACCCGTGAGAAGCTGTATGACGAGATCCGCGAAACGGCGCTGTATTTCGAGATTCTGCTGGTCAGCGAAGCCGATATCGACCGGCTGGACATCTATCACGCCGATCAGCGGGCGATGACGCAGATTGCGCAGGATCTGCCGGCGGACATCGTGCTGACGGATGCGATGCCGCTGCCGGATGCCGGCCGGAAAGTGATTTCCATCATCAAAGGCGACCAGACCAGCGTGAACATCGCCGCCGGCAGCATCCTGGCCAAGGTGACCCGTGACCGCATCATGAAGGAATACGATATCCAGTATCCGCAGTACGGCTTCGCCCGCAACAAGGGCTACGGCACGCGCGAGCATCTGGAAGCACTTGCCCGGTACGGGCCGACGCCGATCCACCGCCGCAGCTTTGCACCGGTGGCGTTCAGCCAGCAGAAATTCGATCTTTGAGAACAGGCGGGGGATACCGCCTGTTTTTTCGTATCGGTTTCCGGGAGGGGAAACCATGAACCGAAGTGAAACACTGGCCGCATACGCCTATGAATATCTAGGCAGCTGGTCACTGATCGCGGATGCGCTGCGCCGCGGCCAGGAACCGCGCCGCTATGAAATCCGGGAGCCGTATCTGACCATATATGATAAGGAGTATCCGGACAGCCTGCGGCGGCTGCGGTTTCCGCCCTGGGTGATCTTCTGGCGGGGCAATCCGGATCTGCTGAAAGAGCCCGGCATCACCGTCGTCGGCTCGCGGCAGATGAATGCCTACGGCCGCGAGATGACGGTGCAGATTGCCAGCCGGCTGCGGGAGAAATTCGTGCTGGTTTCCGGCCTGGCCAGGGGCGTGGACGCCCAGGTGCACCGCACGGCGCTGGCCGGCGGCAAGACCATCGGCGTCATCGGCAGCGGCCTTTCGACGCACTATCCGCGCTGCAACGCCGGCCTTTACGAACAGATGGCCGGCTCACATCTGATCCTCAGTGAATATCCCTGTTTCGTCCCGGTCCGCCGGGAGCATTTCCCCTGGCGCAACCGTATACTGGCCGCCCTCGGCCAGCAGATCATCGTCACGCAGGCGCGCTGCAAAAGCGGCACGATGCTGACGGTCAATGAAGCCGTGGCGCTGGGCAAAGACGTCTGGTGCGTGCCCTGGCCGCTGGTCAGTCCGGAAGGGGAAGGATGCAACCAGCTGATCGCCCAGGGGGCGCTGATTCTGGCCAGCCTTGAACAGCTGGAGGACATCCGGCCGCGGCCCAGACGCGCCTAGGAAACCGTCCGGATCCGCATTCTGCGCCATCTGCGGACGCCGGAGGTTGCAGTTGCAACTTATTCCGCGTTAGGCTATCCTAGAAACTGCGATTCAAAGCGAACAGGAGGATTGCCATGAAGAATCTTGTGATTGTGGAGTCTCCATCCAAATCAAAGACAATCGAAAAGTATCTCGGAAGCGATTATTCCGTCGTCTCCAGCAAAGGCCACATCCGTGACCTTGCGATCAAAGGGAAAGACGGTCTCGGAGTGGACGTCGAAAACGGCTTTGCTCCGACATATGAAGTCTCAAAAGACAAGCAGGACATCGTCAAGGATCTGCAGGAGCGCGCCAAGAAGGCGGACCACGTCTATCTGGCGACCGACCCGGACCGGGAAGGCGAAGCCATCTCCTGGCATCTTGCCCAGGAACTGAATCTGCCGGTGGCCGATCAGGACCGCGTGGTGTTCCATGAAATCACCCATGACGCGGTGCTCGAGGCGTTCAACCATCCGCGGACCATTGATATGGATCTCGTGCGTTCGCAGGAGACCCGCCGCATCCTGGACCGCATCATCGGTTTCAAGCTGTCCAAGCTGCTGCACAACAAGATCAAATCCAAGTCCGCCGGACGCGTGCAGTCCGTCGCCCTGAAGCTCATTGTCGAGCGCGAGAAGGAAATCAAAAAATTCCAGCCGGTTGAATTCTGGACCCTGGATGCGGTCTTCGCGAAGAACGGCCATAAGTTCAATGCGTCGCTGGCCAAGATCAACGGCGAGAAGGCCCAGCTGAACAATGCCGCGGACGCCCAGGCGGCGTATGAAGCCTGCCAGGGGGCGTTTACCGTCAGCTCCGTACGCGAGAGCGAGCATGGCCGCGGCGCCAAGCCGCCGTTCATCACTTCGACGCTGCAGCAGGAGGCCAGCACCAAGCTCGGCTTCAGCGCCAAGCGCACGATGTCCGTCGCCCAGCGTCTTTACGAAGGCATTGACATCGGCAACGGCCAGGAAGGTCTGATCACGTATATGAGAACCGACAGCACCCGTCTGTCGGATGTCTATCTGAAAGCAGCGCACGGCAAGATTGAGGAAGAGTTCGGCAAGGAGTACCTGGGTGTGCAGCATCAGTTCAAGAACGATGCGAATGCCCAGGATGCCCATGAGGCGATCCGGCCGACGAATCTCGCCAATGATCCGGAGAAGATCAAATCGTATCTGAGCAACGAGCAGTACCGCCTGTACAAGCTGATCTATGCCCGCGCCCTGGCCAGCCAGATGGCGCCGGCGCGGGTTCTGTCCATGGTCGTCACGCTGTCGCAGAACGGTTATGACTTCACGGCCAACGGCAGCCGCCAGATCTTCGACGGCTATCTGCGCGTCTACGGCGAATATGATGCCGGCAAGGATGTCCTGCTGCCGGAGCTGAAGGCGCCGGAGCAGCTGAAGGCCCTGGAGCTGAAGCAGAACCAGCACTTCACGGAACCGCCGGCCCGCTATACGGAAGCCCGGCTGATCAAAGCCATGGAGGAGGAGGGCATCGGCCGTCCGTCCACCTACGCCATGATCATTGATACGATTCAGGCCAGAGGCTATGTGACGCTGAAACCGGCCAGCGAGACGACGAAGACCAAGGTCTTCTTCCCGAGCGAGCAGGGCATCAAGACCGTTGACAGCCTGGACCAGTATTTCTCCAGCATCATCAATGTCAAATACACAGCCAATATGGAGTCGGATCTGGACAAGATCGCGGACGGCAGCGCCGACGAGGAGAAGACCCTCCAGGATTTCTGGGAGAAGTTCACGCCTCTGCTGGATGAGGCCTATGAGAAGATGCCCAAGGAAGAAGCCGAGAAAGTCGGCGAGAAGTGTCCGGACTGCGGCGGGGAACTGGTCTACCGCAACGGCCGCTTCGGCAAGTTCATCTCCTGCAGCAACTTCCCGAAGTGCCGCTACACCCGTCAGCTGGACGGCAAGGAAAAGGAAAAGCCGGTGCCGACCGGCAAGAAGTGCCCGGACTGCGGCGGGGAGCTGCTGAAGCGCAAGTCGCGCTTCGGCACCTACTTCCTGGGCTGCAGCAATTTCCCGAAGTGCCATTACATGGAGACGCTGGAAGGCGAACGGATCATTTCCAAGCGCGACCGCGCCAAGGCGGCTGCCAAAGCCGGAGCGGAAGAAGCGCCGGCCAAGAAGCCAGCCGGGAAACCGGCGAAGAAGACGGCGAAGAAAACCGCTGCCAAGAGTGCAAAGAAACCGGCCAAGAAAACCAGAGCCGCTGCCGCAAAGACCAAGGCAGCGAAGAAAGCCGGATAGAAGCCATGCGCCAGGTTACCGTCATCGGGGCCGGGCTGGCCGGCTGTGAAGCGGCCTATCAGCTCTCCCGCCGCGGCGTGCCGGTCCGTCTGATTGACATGAAGCCGGAGAGAAAATCGCCGGCCCACAGCAGCAATGATTTCGCTGAGCTGGTCTGTTCCAATTCCCTGCGTTCCGACGCCCTGACCAATGCGGTCGGACTGCTGAAGCAGGAGATGCGGCAGATCGGTTCCTTGATCATGCGGACAGCGGATCAGGACAAAGTGCCGGCCGGTTCGGCGCTGGCGGTGGACCGCGAGAAATTTGCGGCCGACATCACGGCGGCGGTGCAGGCCGATCCCAATATCACCATTGCGCATCAGGAGATGGACCGGATCCCGGAGGGGCCGTGCATCGTGGCCACCGGACCGCTGACCAGTCAGGCCCTGATGGACGCCATCGGTGCGCTGTTTCAGGAACAGCACTGCTATTTCTATGACGCGGCGGCGCCGATCGTGACCGCGGAATCCATTGACTTCAGCAAGGCCTACCGCAAATCCCGCTATGACAAAGGCGAGAGCGACTATATCAACTGTCCGATGGACCGTCTGCAGTTTGAGCAGTTCTACCAGGAGCTGGTCAACGCCAAGACGGTGCCGATCAAATCCTTCGAGAAGGAAGTCTACTTTGAAGGCTGCATGCCGTTTGAAGTGATGGCGAAGCGGGGCCGGGACACGCTGCTGTACGGACCGATGAAACCGGTCGGTCTGGCGACGGAGACCATGAAGCCGTATGCCGTGGTGCAGCTGCGCCAGGACAATGCCCAGGCCAGCCTCTACAACATCGTCGGCTTCCAGACCCATCTGACCTGGCCTGAGCAGAAGCGCATCCTGCAGATGATTCCGGGACTGGAGCACTGCGAGATCGTGCGCTACGGGGTCATGCACCGCAACACCTACATCAACTCGCCGCACTGCCTGAAGGAAACCTATCAGGCCCGGCTGCGCGAGGATCTGTTTTTCGCCGGCCAGCTGACCGGCGTCGAAGGCTATATCGAAAGCGCCGCCAGCGGCATGCTGGCCGGCATCAACATGGCGCATCTGATGCATGATGAAGAGCCCGTGATTCTGGGACCGGAGTGCATGATCGGGGCCATGGTGCATTACATTACGCATGCGGATCCGAACCATTTCCAGCCCATGAACGCGAATTTCGGCATCTTCCATCTGGCCGGCGAAGTCCGGAAGAAGGACCGCAAGGATGCCTATGCGCCGCAGGCGCTGGCGCTGATTGAGGAGAAGATCAGAACCCATGAGCTTTGAGGACAGTCTGAACGGATTCCTGGATCATGAGCGGATTTCCCGCACCGGCTCCAAGGATACGCAGGATGCGTACCGCCGGGATGTCTCGCGCTTTTTGGCATACCTGGAAGAACATCACATCGAGGATTTTGAACAGGTCGACAAGGCCGTCGTCTCCGATTACATCACGAAACTGCGCAGCGGCCAGATCGGCGGCCGGGAGCTTTCCGCTTCCAGCTATGCCCGCAATCTGTCCAGCCTGCGCTCGTTTTACCATTATCTGAACCGCTATGAAGGCATCCGCAGCAATCCGGTGCGCCTGTTCCACGGCTCCTCCTCGCGGCGGAAGCTGCCGGAGTTTCTGACCTATGACCAGGTCATGCGGCTGCTGGACAGCTTCAATCTCTCCGATCCGGTGCAGGTGCGCGACCGCTGCATCCTGGAAACCATGTACGCCTGCGGCCTGCGTGTCTCCGAATGCGCCGGCCTGAAGACGGCGGACATCAATTTTGCGGACGGCTGCCTGAGCGTCCTGGGCAAGGAGTCCAAGGAGCGCATGGTGCCGTTCTATCCGCGCTGCGGGCAGCTGATCCGGCTGTATCTGGATGAAGCCCGGCCGCAGTTCCTGAAGGATCAGGAGGAGCACGGCGTGCTGTTCGTATCCCAGCAGGGGAAACCGATCACCAGCCGCGCGATTGAAAAGATCTGCGAGAAGAGCGGGGAGGATGCCGGCCTGAACATGCGTCTGCATCCGCATATGCTGAGGCATTCCTTCGCCACCCATCTGCTGGACAACGGCGCGGATCTGCGGGTGGTGCAGGAACTGCTCGGACACGAGAATCTGTCGACGACCCAGATCTATACGCACGTGACCAGCGACCGCCTGCGCGCGGTGGTCGCCAAAGCGCATCCGCATGCGAAAAAAGGCTGAGAAATCGTCTTTTCAAGCCTCATATTCTATGGTATATTAGTACTCGGCGCCTCTTTAAGCAGGGGGCGTACTTCTCACACAGTGGATTCGTCATCCCGTGCACGAGCCCGATCGGACCTCCGTGTTGATGACGCTCGAACCTGTGGCGGAAAACAACGGAAAGCGAGGATAAAATTATGACTGTTGTTTCAATGAGGAAAATGCTTGAGAATGGTGTTCACTTCGGTCATCAGACCCGGAAGTGGAACCCGAAGATGAAACCGTATATCTATACGGCGAAGAATGGCATCTACATTATCGATCTTGCGAAGACGGAGACTCAGCTGGATGCGGCTTATGCAGCCCTGAAGGCAATTACGGAAAACGGCGGCAAAACCCTGTTTGTCGGCACCAAGAAGCAGGCGCAGGCGCCGATCCTGGAAGAGGCTCTGCGCTCCGGTTCCTTCTATGTCAACCAGAGATGGCTGGGCGGCACGCTGACCAATTTCCGTACGATCCAGAAGAGCATCAAGCGTCTGCTGGAGATCGAGGAGATGGAAACCAGCGGCACCATCAACGTCTATACGAAGAAAGAACAGGCTGTCCTGCTGAAGAAGAAGGACCGTCTGGACAACTTCCTGGGCGGCATCAAGGAAATGAAGAAGCTCCCGGATGCGGTGTTCGTCATCGATCCGATTGAAGAGCACAATGCGGTTGAAGAAGCCAACAAGCTGAACATCCCGGTCTTCGCGCTGATTGACACCAACGCGGATCCGACTGCGGTCAAGTATCCGGTGCCGGCGAATGACGACGCTGTCCGTTCCATCAAGCTGATGACCGGTCTGATGGCAGACGCCATTGTCGAAGCCAAGGGCGGAGTACTGGAATTCGCATATCAGGAAGATCAGACGGCGGAAGACATCACCATGAAGGATGTCATGATCAACGTCGAGCAGCAGGCTGCGGAGTATGAGAAGAGACGCCGGGCCAAGTTTGAAGAGCGCCGTCAGGCAATGCTGAACGGCAGCGCTCCGCGCCGTCCGTACAACGGCGGCAATACGGATCGCCGTTCGTTCCACCGCGATTATGACGGCAACCGCGCTGCAGTAGCGGCAGCCCAGGCCAAGTTCGGCCAGGCCCGCACGATGGCGGCATCCGCACCGGCGGCAGCAGCTGCCAAGGCTGCGGAAGTCAAGACCACGGTCACCACGGCGGCAGCCAAGGTTGAAGAGAAGGCTGCAGAAGTGAAGACGGAAGTCAAGACGGCGGCTGCGGAGATCAAGTCCGAAGCAGTCAAGGCGCATACCGCGGTCAAGGCGGATGCGGAAGCAGCAAAGAATCTGACGGCGATGGCCGCTGCGGATCTCCAGGGCAAGGCGGAGAACCTCGCGGAAAAGGCGGAGACGGAAGTCAAGAAAGTCCGCAAGACTGCAGTCAAGGCGGAAGAGAAAGCCGAAGAAGTGAAGGAAAAAGTCAAGAAGACGGCAACCGCTGCCAAGAAGGCGGCCGATGATACCGTCAAGGCAGTCAAGAAGGCTGCCGGCAAGGAGGCTGAGTAAATTGGCAATTACAGCTGCACAGGTCAAAGAGCTGCGTGACAAGACCGGCGCGGGCATGATGGACTGCAAGAAGGCCCTGACGGCATGCGACGGCGATCTGGCGAAAGCAGTCGACTGGCTGCGTGAGAACGGCATTGCGAAGGCTGCCAAGAAGCAGGGCAGAATCGCAGCCGACGGCCTGTCCAGAGTCCTCGTCAGGGGCAACAAATGCGCCCTGGTCGAGATCAACTCGGAGACGGACTTCGTCGCCAGCAATGAGAAGTTCCAGGCGCTCGTCGATGAGGCGGTCAGCGTCATTCTGGACGGCGGCGCCAAGACCGTCGAGGAAGCGCTCAATCTCAAGACGGCGGACGGAACCCTCAATGATTCCATCACCAATGCCACAGCCACGATCGGCGAGAAGCTGACGCTGAGAAGATTCGAAGTCCTCGAGAAGAACGACGACGAGATCTTCGGTTCTTACATCCATATGGGCGGCAAGATTTCCGCCGCCGTCATCGTCAAGGGCACGCAGGACGGCCAGGTCGCCAAGGATATGGCGATGCAGGTCGCTTCGATGCAGCCTTCCTATGTGTCCCGCAAGGACATGCCGGCCGATGTGGTCGAGCATGAGAGAGGCATCCAGGCGGAGCTCGTCAAGAAGGATGAGTCGCTGCAGGGCAAGCCGGAGAGGATCCTCAACGGGATCGTCGAGGGCCGTCTGTCCAAGAGCCTGCAGGACATGTGCCTGGTGGACCAGATCTACTTCAAGAACCAGGAGATCAAATGCGGACAGTACCTCAAGGAGAACAATGCTGAGGTCGTGAAGTTCGTCCGCTATGCGGTCGGTGAAGGTCTGGAGCACAAGGAAGAGAACTTTGCGGAAGAAGTCGCAAAGCAGATGGGCGCCGGCAAGTAGCAGTCAAAGAAAGCCGTTCCGGAAATTCCGGGGCGGCTTTTTTGCATGAAAAAGGCCTGGGCGGCAGAACGCCGCTGCAGGCCGGTCAGTCTTCTTCGCTGTCGGCGTCTTCTTCGGCGCGGGCGATCGCATGGCAGAACAGGAAGCCCTCCCGCACGCCGTACTGGCTGACGGAAAAGCTCTGGACACGGAAGTGATGCAGGACGGAGAGACCCATCGCCATGCCCGGCAGGATCAGCGGCCGGCGGTCGGCGTCGACTTCATTGAGCTGGGCTGCCGCTTCCGGCTGGCCGGATTTCAGATCATGGTAGAGACGCTCATAGACGTCCGTGGTGATGATATCGCCGGTCTTGTACAGATGGGAGCAGAGAATGCCGACGGCTTTCATCGTGCCGCCGATGGCGATGGCGGCGGAAGTGTTGACTGCGCTCAGCTGCGGATACTTCTGGATCGCATCGCGGACGAAGTTGTCAGGAATCGACGGGTCATCCGGCATCTTGGAGAGGCGGACCGAACCGATCGGAACGCTGATGGCTTCCAGCATCTGGTCCTGGCGGAAGGAAATCAGCTCGGAAGAGCCGCCGCCGATGTCGAAGATCAGGCCTTCCTTCAGGCCCGGGCAGTAATTGCGGGCGCCGTAGTAATCGTACTCCGCTTCCTTGTGGCCGCTCAGGTTCTTGACGCGGATGCCCAGGGTCTCAAACTGATGGAGGACGTCCTGGACGTTGGTGATGCCGCGGGCGGGTTCCGTGATGAACGCATAGCGGCGGTCGATCTGCATCTGCCGCTGGATCTTCTGATAGGCGAGCAGAACCGGCTTGACCTTGTCGATGCCTTCCTGCAGAAGGACGCCGTCCTTGACATAGCTGATCAGGCCGACCGCCTGCGAACAGTGCTGCAGACAGGTCAGCTGACCGTTGTCATATGTATAGATCACCAGTACCACCGTATTGGAGCCGATATCGATGATCCCGAATTTCTTCATGGCTATCACCCCAGACCATTATAGCTTTCTGAATGAAAATTTGTTGGAAATTGATGCCGGATTCCAGACCTGCCTGCGTCCGCCAAAAAACGGTTCGTTAACAGGGCGGAGGATGCTATAATATTCGCAGATGAATTCAGGAGGATGTCCATGTATAAACGTGTCTTGCTGAAACTGAGCGGAGAGGCTCTTTCTGCGAACGGCAACAGTTTTGACCCGGAGGTGCTGAAGAAGCTCGCCGGGGAGCTGAAAAAGGTTCATGATACGGGCACCGAAGTCGCCATCGTCTGCGGCGGCGGCAACTTCATCCGCGGCAAGATGGCGGAGCAGCTGGGCATCGAACGCGTGCAGGCGGATTATATGGGCATGCTGGCGACGGTTATCAACGCTCTGGCAATCCAGTCCGCGCTGGAGACAGCGGGCGTCGAAACCCGCGTGCAGACGGCTATCGACATGCCGAAAGTCGCGGAACCCTTCATCTATCGGCGGGCGATCCGCCACCTCGAGAAGGGCCGGATCGTGATCTTCGGCGGCGGCCTGGGATCGCCGTATTTCTCCACCGACACCTGCGCGGCGCTCAGGGCGAGTGAAATCGGTGCGGATGTCATCCTGATGGCCAAGAACGGCGTCGACGGCGTGTACTCCGCGGATCCCAAGAAGGATCCGGCGGCGGTGAAGTTCGACCGCCTGACTTATATGGATCTGCTCAGCAAAGGCCTGCAGGTGCTGGATTCCACAGCGACCAGCATGTGCATGGACAATCATATGACCATCATCGTCTTCAACATGAATGAAGACGGCAATATTCTGAAGGCAGTCAGCGGTGAGACCATCGGCACCGTGATTCAATAACAAAAAAAAGGAGAAAAGACAATTATGGGAGCAAAAGAAATTCTGGATTCCAGCAAGAAAAAAATGGATGCGCAGATCGAACATCTTCAGGATGAGCTGAAGACGATCCGGACCGGCGCCGCCAACAGCAGTATGCTCGACCGCATTGAAGTGGAGTATTACGGCACCATGACGCCGCTGAAGCAGCTGGCGGGCGTCAGCGTCCAGGAAGGCCGCACGCTGGTCATCAAGCCGTATGACCGTTCCAGCCTGAAGGGCATCGAGAAAGCGGTCAACACCTCCGATCTCGGCCTGCCGGCGCAGAATGACGGCCAGGTCGTCCGCATCACCGTGCCGCAGCTGACCGGTGAGACCCGCAAGGAGATGACGAAGAAGGTCGGCAAGATCGCCGAAGACGTCAAGATCGCCATCCGCAACATCCGCCGCGACGCCAATGACGCCGCTAAGAAGGATGAGACCCTGAGCGAGGACAACGAGAAGGACTGCCTGGACAGAATCCAGAAGCAGACGGACGAATACATCAAGAAGGTGGAGTCCATTGCGGACGCCAAGGATGCGGAAGTTCTGAAGGTCTGAAGAATGCAGAGAAACGCGCAGAAAATGCGCGTTTTTTTGATGCTTCAACCGTTTCCCGGACAGTCCTGGAGCAAAAATGTAAATTTTTTACATCAGGGGGTTGTTTTCCTTTTTTAACATGTTATATTGTGGGTGAAGGAACCGATCCAAGCTCCAAAATCATTGATTTGAAAGAGGTGATAGCGATGATTATGCTTGTCATTGATGACCATCCCCACAACGGTCTGCTGACCCGTCCGGCAACTAACGGTTTTGCATCTTCCAGCCCTGATCTGAACAGCTATTCGAAGGAATATTCGAACACCCAGGAAGGCGGTACGGAGACCAAAACGGAAACCAAGCCGGCCCGCGAGCGGATGAGCTGAAGGCAGAGGCAATTGGCTTGTGTTTCCACGGCGTCAGCCGTATATTGAACTCATAGAAAAGGAGGATGTTCTTATGGATAAGTATGCTTGCCCGTGTGGCTTTGTCTACGATCCGGCGGTAGGTGATCCGGATCACGGCGTCAAACCCGGAACTGCATTTGCAGATCTGCCGGCAGAGTGGGTCTGCCCGGTCTGCGGAGCGCCGAAGGACGTTTTCGAAAAAGTAGACTAAGCGGGAAACGAACAAAGAGGAGAGCCCGGGATCGTCTGATCTCCGGCTCTTTTTTATCCGGCCGATGGCCGGAATATCCTGTGGTATAATGAATCGGTATAAGTGAGGTCACGGCATGGCAGAATGCAGACATGTGGCAATCATCATGGACGGCAACGGCCGCTGGGCCAAAGCCAAGGGCATGCCCCGGACGGCCGGTCATATGGCCGGTGCGGACAATGTGCGCACCATTGCGATTGCGGCCAATGATCTGGGCGTCAAGTATCTGACGGTATACGCCTTTTCTACGGAGAACTGGAAGCGTTCCAAGGATGAAGTCAGCTATCTGATGAAGCTTCCGTCCATATTCTTCAAAAAGTACATGCAGGAATTTCTGGACCGCGGCTACCGGATCCGGATGATCGGCGAGCTCGATGAGCTTCCTGACGCCACCCGCAGAGTGCTGCGCGAGGCGGAAGAGGAGTCGAAGAACAATACCGGGCTGAATCTGAACATCGCCATGAATTACGGCGGCCGGCGGGAGCTCGTGCTGGCGGCGAACGCCTATGCAAAGGATGTCGCGGAAGGGAAAAAGCCGCTAGGCATCGATGAAGCGGGATTCGAGCAGTATCTGATGACGCGCGATTTTCCGCCCGTTGATCTGCTGATCCGCACCAGCGGGGAACTGCGGATTTCCAATTATCTGCTGTGGCAGATCGCCTATGCCGAACTGGTATTCGTACCGGAGTCCTGGCCGGAATTCACGCCGGACGTGCTGCGCCGCTGCCTTGACGAATATGCCCGCCGTGACCGTAGATTTGGAGGCGTCAAGTAATGAAGCAGAGAATAATCACAGCCCTGGTTCTGATTCTGGTCTGTCTGCCGCCGCTGTATTTCGGCGGCGTATCGCTGCGCATTCTGATCTTCAGCGTTGCGGCGCTGGCTTCTTATGAAATGGTCTCCATCACCGGGGATCCCAAGAAGCCCAACTGGGGCATGATCCTGTTCCTGTTCGCCTCCATTGTCGTCCAGTATAATGTTCCGGAAGATTATTTTCCGATGGCCAGCGCATTTCTGGTCATCGTTCTGTTTACCATCGTCATTCTGGATGCCCGGCAGAAGCTGGCGGACGTGGCCTATATCTACATCACGTCATCGATCATTACCCTGGCTCTGGAGGGAATCGTCCGCATCTACGATCATTACGGCGGCATGGTCATGATCTTCGTGGCTTTTGCCTGCTTCGGCTGCGATACCGGCGCTTATTTCTTCGGAATCTCCATGGGCAGGCACAAGATGTGCCCGCGGATCTCGCCGAAGAAGACCTGGGAGGGCTCCATCGGCGGCTATGTCAGCGGCGCGCTGCTGTCGCTGTTCTTCGGGCTTCTCTATGTCAAGGTCCTGCCGCAGAGCCTCATCATCACCGCTTCCCTGACGCTGCCGGTCATCGCCCAGATCGGCGATCTTTCCTTTTCCTTGATCAAGCGCTACTACGGCGTCAAGGACTTCGGCTCGATCTTTCCGGGCCACGGCGGCCTGCTGGACCGCATTGATTCGCTGCTGTTCTGCCTGATGTTCTTCAACGGCCTGCTGCTGCTCTGGGGCACTCCGGCAGTGCTGATCGGAGCGGCCGCATGAAAAAACGTCTGGTGCTTCTGGGAGCCAGCGGCTCCATCGGCCGGCAGACCATTGATGTCGTCCTGGCGCATCCGCGCCAGTTTGAGATTGTCGCTCTCTCCGTGGGCCATCAGATTCCGGTCCTGGAGGAGATTCTGTCCCGGCTCGCGGTTTCCACGGTCTGCGTAGAGGAGAAAAGCGATGCGCAGCGTCTGCGGAAACAGTATCCGCAGATCCGTTTCTGCGCCGGCGACGAGGGGCTTGAAACGCTCGCCGCGCTGCGCGGCTATGATGTGCTGGTCAACGCTCTGGTCGGATTTGTCGGCTTCCGGCCGACGCTGTGCGCGATCCGCCACCATCATGATATCGCCCTGGCCAACAAGGAGACGCTGGTGGTCGGCGGTGAGCTGATCACGGCTGCCGTCCGCAGATACAAGGTCAGGCTCTATCCGATTGACAGCGAGCATTCCGCCATCTGGCAGTGCCTGCGCGGCAATGAGAAGAAGAGCGTGAAGCGGCTGATCATCACGGCTTCCGGCGGCGCTTTCCGCAAGCTTCCGCGGAGCCGGCTGAAGGGTGTCACCGCCGCTCAGGCGCTGGCCCATCCGACCTGGACCATGGGCGCCAAGATCACCATTGACAGCGCCACGATGATGAACAAGGGCTTTGAGGTCATGGAGGCGCATTATCTCTTTGACATTCCCTACGATTCCATCGACGTGCTGATGCACGATGAAAGCGTCATCCATTCCATGGTGGAATACCAGGATCATTCCGTCATCGCCCAGCTGGGCGCGCCGGACATGCGCCTGCCCATCCAGTATGCGCTCAGCTATCCGCGCCGGCTGCCGCTGGCCCAGGAGCATCCGCTGGATCTGGCCGCCATCGGCACCCTGCATTTCCACCGTGCGGACACGCGCCGCTACCCGCTGCTGGGCCTGGCCTATCAGGTCGGCCGCCGCGGCGGTACTCTGCCGGCGGTCATGAATGCCGCCAATGAAGTTGCGAATCTCGCGTTCCGCCAGGGCATCATCTCGTTCACGGCGGTGGAAGACATCATCATCGCCGCGGTCCTGAATGCGGACTGCACGCCGGTCCGTTCCCCGGAAGACCTTGAGAAGGCCGATGCCTGGGGCAGAGCCTATGCCACGCTGTTAGTGGAAGGAGAAAAACACCGTAAATGACGATTCTCTATTTTCTGATTCTGCTGTCCGTCATCGTTGTCATTCATGAATGGGGCCATCTGATCACGGCCAAGCTCTTTCATGTGTACTGCTATGAGTTTTCGTTCGGCATGGGACCGCTGCTGTGGAAGCGCCAGAAGGGCGAGACGCAGTACAGCATCCGCGCCCTGCCCGTCGGCGGCTATGTTTCCATGGCCGGCGAACCGGACGGCGATGAAGCCTACCCGGATATCCATGTCGAGCCCAGGCGGACGATGAACGGCATCGCGCCGTGGAAGAAGATCATCATCATGCTGGCCGGGGTGTTCATGAATTTCCTGCTGGCCTGGGTCATCATTTCAATGGTTCTGCTCAGCAACGGCACCTATTCGCTGGCGCCCAAGCCGGTCGTCGATGCCGTCGTCGCCGGCAGTCCGGCCGAGACCGCCGGTTTTGAAGCCGGCGACGTCATCAAGACCGTGCAGTTCTCCGACGGCACGGTGATTCATCCGAAGACATTCTATGACATCGTCACATTCTCCAATTCGGAAACCGGCGAGATGACCTATACGGTGGAACGCAGCGGTGCGGTTCTGGAGCTGAAGGTGACGCCGGTCTATGATGAGGAGAGCCAGGCATACAAGATCGGCCTCAAGATTCCGGACGGCGAGACGGTTTCCATCAATCTCTTGAACTGCTGGGGCTACGGCGCCGGGTATCTGGCGGACACGACAAGAGAGATGCTGACCAGCATCGTGCGTCTGTTCCGCGGCACCGGTCTGAACCAGCTGTCCGGTCCGGTCGGCATCTACACCGTCACCAAAGAGACCGTGGCTATGGGCTTCAAGAGCTTCCTGATCCTGGTGGCCATTCTGAGCCTCAACGTCGGCATCTTCAACCTGCTGCCGCTGCCGGTTCTGGACGGCGGCCGGGTGGTCATCACAATCGGCGAGTGGATCGCCCACAAACCGCTGAACAAGAAGGTTGAGACCGGCCTCATGACCGCCTGCTGGGCGCTGCTGATCGCGCTGATGATCTTTGTCACCTGGAACGACATCACGCGGCTGGTTTCCGGCAGCTGAGCACAGCGGCCGGGAGAATGCTATAATAGGGGCTCAATTGCACGGAAGGAGGAATTTCCATGACAACGATTCTGGTAACAGGCGGTACGGGCTATATCGGTTCTCATACCTGCGTTTCCCTGATTCAGGCGGGCTATGAGGTCATCGCCCTCGACAATCTGTACAACTCCAATGAGGTGGTTCTGGACCGCATCAAGCAGATCACCGGCGTGCGTCCGAAATTCTATCAGACGGATATTCTGGACAAGGAAGGCCTGAAGAAGGTCTTCGCGGAGAACAAGATTGACGCCGTCATCCATTTCGCCGGCTACAAGGCGGTCGGAGAATCCACGGTCATCCCTCTGACCTATTATGAGAACAACATCTCCGGCTCCATCAACCTCTATGAGGCGATGAAGGAAGCCGGCTGCAAGCGCATCGTCTTCAGTTCGAGCGCAACCGTCTACGGCGATCCGACCGTCATTCCGGTGACCGAGGACTACCAGCCGATCGGCTCCACGAATCCCTACGGCGAGACTAAGGTCTTCAACGAGCGCATTCTGAGCGACCTCAGCCAGTCCGACAAGGACTGGAGCGTCATGCTGCTGCGCTACTTCAATCCGATCGGCGCCCACAAGTCCGGTCTGCTCGGCGAAGTGCCGAACGGCATCCCCAACAATCTGGTTCCGTACATCGCCCGCGTGGCCAACGGCCAGCTGGAGTACCTGCGCGTCTGGGGCGATGACTACAAGACACCGGACGGCACCGGCGTCCGCGACTACATTCATGTCGTCGATCTGGCGGAAGGGCACATCTGCGCCGTCCAGTATGCGATGGAGCATAAGGGCGTTGAAATCGTGAATCTCGGCACCGGCAAGGGCTATTCCGTACTGGAGGTTCTGCACGCCTATGAGAAGGCCTGCGGAAAGAAGCTGGCCTACAAGATCATGCCGCGCCGTCCGGGCGATATCGCCGAGATCTACGCGAACCCGGAGAAGGCGAAGAAGCTGTTCGGCTGGCAGGCCAAATACGGCATTGAAGACATGTGCAGCGACTCCTGGAACTTCACGCTGAAAAACCCCAACGGCATCCAGTAACTAGCGGCTTGCAGGAAGGCGGACAGACTCTGCCTTCTTTTGTTTTGCGCAGGATGCAAGAGGGCTTTCGATGATGGTATAATACTGGCAAAGCGGAGCGGACGATGAACACGAAGAAGAGTGAAAACCGAATACTCTGGATCTGCCTGGCGGCCGCGCTGGCGCTGACCGCCGCCTATTTTATTGTCGCGGCGCTGTACCGCAGGAGCGCCCAGCCGGAGGCGGCGGCAACCGCGCCGACGCTGGCGGAGAATGTCGCGCTGCCGGAGGCCGGAAACCAGGCCAAGCCGGATGCCACGTCCGATCTTGACCAGGTCAAGGTCACCCTGTCGGATTACTATGTGTTCAAGCTGGACGGCCTGGATTTCAACTTTGTGATCGCGAAGATCCATGTGAAGGGGAACACGCCCATCAACATCACCCTGGACCACTTCAAGACCAGTGAGGGAACAACGCTGGACAGCGTCGATTCCTATGTCGCCAAGCTGGAAGAGAACTCCCTGTTTCTGGGCAAGCAGAACGTCTGGTTTTCGCTGATCTCCCAGAACAGCGAATACGACGCCAACATCTTCATTCCGGTGATCGACAAGAACGCCGCCAGCATCAGCGTCGCCGTTGACTTCGGCGGCAATGCCGATCTCGGCTTCGATCTGAGCAAGAAGGCCGGCAGCGCTGAGATGCTGCAGTATCAGGCGGATGACGTCATCACCGACGGCAAGTCCTATCAGATGACCGTATCGGCCGCGTATGACATCACCGGCGGCTACATGACACAGACCGTCAGCGGCCAGGAGCAGGAGTACCTGCTGCCCAGCACGACCAAGACCTATGCGTTTGAGGTCAATGCCGTCTCGCTGTGGGGCGATGAGATCGTCATTGAGAAGGCGCAGTACGTGCCGGAGAATTCCACCGAGACGTTCGACGCTCTGGACAGTTCAATCAATTCGGAAAAGTTCACGAACATTCTGGACCGGACCGTCGATGAGAAGGACAAGGGCTACCTGTTCTTCGTCGCCTATGATCCGGAAGATCATCCTGTCACCTACAAAGGCGTCCTGAAGCTGAAAGTCAAGAACAGCGACACCTGGATCGTCGTCAACGTGGATCTGAACTGAGAGAAAGGAAAGAAGATATGCGCAAGTTTACAAACTGGATTCTGGCGGCGGCTGTGATCTTCTCTTCCTGGACCGCAGTCCGCGTGGAAACCGTGACGGCGAAAGCAGACCGGATCGATTACAACTACTATCCGATGAACTGCGGCGGCAGCACGCCGTATGAGGCGGATTATGTGCGGGATGACGGCGGCTTCAGCAGCCAGGGCTGCTATGCGGATTACAATTCCGCCAAGCAGAAGATGTACAGCCTCGGTGACGACGGCGTGGTCCGCCATGCCGCCAGCTACAGTCCGACCAAGATCATCGCCATGACTTCCGGCGTCGCCTATTCCTATCCGTTCCGCTCCGGCGCGAATACGGCGATCATCAACCAGTATTCCTACAGCTATACCAACATGAAGACCACCTATGTGACCTATCACCGGGAGCTGGCCTATTTCGGCACGGATTCCTATGACGGCAACGGCGACGGCCAGGTGCATGTCAACCTGACCGGATTTGACGGCTACATCGAACTGTATCTGGTGGATCTGGTGCCGATGAAATACGTGACAAACCAGATAACGATCATGCTCGGCGGCAACAACAATTACTACTCCGAGGATCCCTTCAGCACGCATATCTATCAGGGCTACTATACCGTCACCCAGAACGGCAATTATCTGGATCTGGTCTACCACTGCTTCAGCGGCTGGTCGAACAACACCTGGCCGGCGGAATGGAAATTCGCAGTCGGGCCGGCGGCAAGCTGGATGAGTGCCGGTTCCGTCTATTACAGCTACAACGGCTATGATTTCTACTCCGACCGCAAGTATTCCTCCAAGGTGGGAACCTATTACAATTACTATCAGTTCCTGCCGCTGCGCACCAAGAGCGCGGTGCAGGCGGGCACCTACAATTCCTTCCTGTCCAGCCGCGGCTACGGCAGCGGCAGCAAGCTCTGGGACACCGGCAGCACCTTCATCAGCGCCCAGAACACCTACGGCGTCAACGCGCTGCTGGTCTTCTCGATGGCCTGCCTGGAATCCGCCTACGGCACCAGCAACTACGCCGTCAACCGCAACAATCTGTTCGGCTGGAGCGCTTACGATTCCAATCCGGACAGCGCCAGCTACTTCAGTTCAATCACGCAGGCGATCAATGAACACATGGGCATCAACCTGCGCGGCTATCTGAACATCAACGACTACCGCTACTTCGGCGGCCAGCTCGGCAACAAGGGCTCCGGCATCAATGTGAAATACGCCGGCGATCCCTATTGGGGCATGAAGATCGCCTCGATCGCCTATTCCATTGACAAGGCGGACAACGGCGACGACGGTACCCTGACGGATGCCAATTCGGCATCTCTGGGCGTCATCAACCAGTACGGCGTCAACATTCTGAAGACAGCCGGCGGCAGCGCTCTGTACAACAGCGCCTACGGCGCCACTTATCAGGTCAACCATATCGTGTCCATTCTGGCGGAAAGCGGGGACTGGTATGAAATCCAGTCCACCAATATCCTCTCCGGCGGTGAAGTCATGTCCACCTCCGGCGTCGGTCTGACCGGCTATGACTGGGGCACAAACGTCGGCTGGCTGCCGAAATCACAGGTGGACCGCGTCAACAGCACGATCGCCGTCAGCAAGGGCGATACGCCGACCGGCGACCCTGTGCAGACGCTGAACTCCGTCGCCTACAGCGGCAAGAGCCTGGCTCTGAGCGGTTATGCCTACCGGCCCGGCATCTATGTGAATGACGCCAACACGGTCACCCAGAAGCTGTCCATCCAGGATGAGAAGTTCACGGAGAAAGCCTACTATGCGCTCAAGAGCACCGTCAGTTCCAATGACAATGTGACCTGGAGCACGGATGCGGTGGATCTGAGCAAACTGGGGGAGGGTACTTATCTGTTCCAGGTGTCTACGGAATACAGCACCTACAGCGCCAACAACAACCAGTATTACGTCAAAGCGGCCGTCACGCTTCCGGAAGACCAGAGCTTCGGAGGGTATACCTACCACTTTGAATCCAGCGACAGCACCGCGAACGGACTGCTGGAACTGGTCATCACAAAGGTGAACTGCGGCAGCAACGCTTCCTATGACAGCACAGCCGATGCCTGCGTCTGCAGCTCCGGCTATGACAACTGGACCAGCGGCAGCGGCTGCGCGCTGAAGACGGAGGATGTGGCCAACAGCACGTTCATGCAGGCCATCAACGCCGATTCCTGGAGCACGGACGGCAAGTCGATCCATATCGACGGCACGGCCTTCCTGACTCTGATGAATGCGAAGGCGGATGCTGCGGACATCACCCACACTCTGTATCTGGTCAGCATGGATACGGATGAGGAGACGGAGATCAAGGCGGAAACCAGAAACGCCGATGCGGCGATCGATTTCGGCGACGGCTATGACTACACGCGCATCAATTACAGCGCCGACATCGATATCTCGTCGCTGGCGCCGGGCAACTACTATCTGAAGATCAAGGTCACCAACGGCGCCAACAGCGTGACGAAGGTGCTCTGTTCCTCGCTCAGCTCAACCGACCTGGCGGACCGCGCGGATGACGCCGGCCAGGTGTACCGCTTCTACGGCAGCTCCATGTCCAATTACCGCATGGAACTGTCCATTGAGACCAGCGGCATCAACCGCAGCCTGATCAGCAAGCCGGGCCGCAAGGCGTCGGTATTCGGCTACAACACGATGACGCTCGACAACGCCATGCTCAATATTGACGGTTACGGCATCATCTACAACACCGTCATCAATGCTTCGGTCAATCCGGTGTACAACGTCATTCTGGTCAATGAGGCGACCGGGGCGGCGGTCAATGAAAAGGCCGATGTCAAGGCCTGCCCGGCGGATCTCTCAACTTTGATCGGCAGCGATGTCAGCGAAGCCTGCTTCACGCTGGCGGCCAGCATCAAGGATCTGCCGGCCGGCAGCTACCGTCTGTATCTGGACGCGGCGACTTCGCAGTATCATGACATCTTCGAGATGAACGATACGCTGAAGCGCGAGATTCCGTCTGTCACCCTGGACAACCGCGTCTACACGCTGAAGGCGACCGCCGTGCGCAGCCGCTTCGTCCTGACCATCATCGACAAGCAGTGAACATATCCGCAGTGAAAACGAAGGGCGGTGTTCCATCAGGAGCACTGCCTTTTTCATGTGAGAAGAAGGAATGGCTTGGATGCATTTGCGGCGGAGGAGAACCGCATCCTGCGGCAGCAATGAAAAAGCGCTGCCATGGAAGCGGCAGCGCCCGGATGCAGTCTTTCCATCAGCTGGCCCGGAAGATGGTGATCGTGATGGCTGTATTCAAAGCGGCGATGGTACCGTCCGCAGACGGTGAGATGCTCTTGATCTGATTCACATTGTCCGGATTATCGCTGCCGGTCAGATCATTGACCGTGATATTCGTGAAGCCTTTGCTCTTGAACTCATTGACGATATAATCACGGACTTCCGCATAGGTCTTGCCGTTGCCGATGAGCTGGAACATGCTGGAAGAAATTGACGGCAGATAGCCTTTTGTGACCGCGCAGCTGCTGCCGTTCCATTCTTCAAGATCGCTGCAGGCCGGATGCGGTCCCCGGGAAAGGGTCAGCGTGATGGAAGATCCTTCAGCGACTGTAGAACCGGCGGATATGCTCTGCGCCATTACCAGTCCGGCGGCATAGGTGTCATTGTAAGAGGACTGGGTGATTGTCGTGACGTTCAGTCCGCTCAGCGCGGCGACGGCGGCGTCTTTGGTCATGCCGTCCACTTTGGCGACGGTGATCACCTTGCCGCTGGAGACTTTGCAGGAGATGGATTTGCCGCTGACGCTGCAGGCGGAGGTGATCAGGCCGGAGGCATAGGACGCGCTGCCTTCATAGGATGCGCTGACGCTCCAGCCGGCGCCCAGTGAATTCGCGCCGGAAATGGTGGACGACAGGGTGCTGTAGGAGGCGCCTTCCTTGTAGAGGGCTGCATCCGGCGCATACGCGCCCAGCGATACGACATAGTTGACGGAGGAGCCGGCCGCTTTGCTGCCGGTGTCATTGGAGATGACGCTGCCGGCGGCGACGGAATCGCTGTAGGACTCCGTACGGTTGCCGACGCTCATGCCCAGCGAGCTCAGATAGGATTTGAAGTCCGCCTCAGATGACCCGGACTTGGAAGTGACGGAGACGGTCTTGCCGACCGCGACCTTGATTGTGACGGTACTGCCAGGCGCCAGATTCAGCGTGCCGCTCTGGGCATTGCCGTTGGCGGTCTGGGACAGGATCTTGCCGGCTGTTTCGGAGCTTTCCTCTTCCGTCGCCGTATATTTGATGTTTGCGGAATTGTTGTTCTGCGCATTCAGCGAGGCGATGTAGGCGGTGAATTCCGATTTGGTCTTACCGGTGTAGTTCTCCACCGGCACCAGACCCGCCGAGACATGGAAACTGATGCTGGCGCCGGCGGATACACTGCCTTCAGCAGGGGTCTGGGTCAGGATGACGCCGCTGGCGGCCGTGCCGTCGTAATAAGTCAGATAGACGCCCTTGAGGCTGTTGGTCTTGATCCATGCTTCCGCTTCGCTCTTCTGCTTGCCGACGAAGCTGCTGACGGTTATGCTCTTGCCTCCCGACAGCACGATGGCCAGCTTGCCGCCGGTCTTGATCGTCGCTCCGGCCTTGACCGACTGCGAGAGAACCTTGCCGGCCGCGACCGTATCACTGGCCTGCGTCGTAAAGGTGACGGTGATGCTGTTGGTCTTCGCCCAGGCCTGGATGTTCGCCTTGGAATAGGAGGAGAAATCCGGCACGGTGATGTCCTGCTGGTCGGATGTCTTGCCGCTGGAGATTGTGACCGTGATCGCATCGCTGCGCTTGGCACTCGTGCCGCTGACGCTGAGCTTCAGGAACACGTCCTTGGCGACGGTTTCGTCAGCCATGAATTCGTAGGTGACATTGGTGAACAGGTTGTCGTCGAACCACTTGCTGACTTCATCCTGGCTCTTGCCGGTGAAATCCGGCAGGGTGACCTCCTTGTCCGGATCCGGACCGTTGGAGAGGGTGATCACCAGAACATCCTTGACGCTGAGAGTCTTGCCTTCGGCGATGGACTGGCTGATGACGCTGTCCTGGGCGGCGGTCTCATCATACTGGTATTCAAAGGAGACGCGGCTGTCGGACAGCTTGTTCTTGCTCATCCAGCTCTGCACATCCTCTTTGGTTTCGCCGGTGAAGGCGAGGACGGTGATGGCGGCGTCCGTATTCAGATAATAGATACCTGCGGCGATGGTCACGACCAGAAGGGCCGCCACCGTGATCAGCAGGGAACGTGTTTTTTTGCTGGAGAAATCCATGTTTCATTGCCTCCGTTATCGCAGAAATTATATCACAGGTACAGGTCCCGTCCCAGCCGTGTCACACAAGTTGAAAACAATAAAAAAGCAGCGGTTCCGGAAGGAACCGCCGCCCTGGAATAAATCAGCTGTGAATGGCGAAGAACGCCTGCACGTAATTGAAGGAGATGTAGACGGTGATGGCCAGCAGAACATAGTCTCCGGCCAGAATGTACCAGGCGCTGTTCAGCTGATAGCCGTTGACGACCATCAGAATGCCGAACAGCAGATACAGGATGGCCAGCAGACCGCATTTCCACTTGTTGCCTTCTTCCACGACCGCCTGCAGGAAAGTCTGCTTTTTCTCCGGCTTGAAGTTCGTGATGCAGGTGAGCGACGGCAGCCAGTTTTTGCGGTAGCGGTATTCCAGCCAGACTGCGGCAATGGCGCCGATGATCAGGCAGGTCTTGAGATCCGCCATGAAATTGACCGCCAGCAGGATGCCGATCAGAACCAGCAGATAGCGGTTGTGATACAGCGTGAAGTTGCTTTCGTCCTTCTTTGCGATGACGTAGCCGCAGCCGGTCGATTTCACATACAGGATATTGCGTCCTTTGTCGTCCTGGTATACATCATGCCCGGATACGGGATTGCGCTTGGTGGACTGATACCACGGTTTCTTCTGTGCCATGTAAGATGCCTCCGAATAGTACTAATGATAACGGAAAGAAGGACGGAAGGGAAGACTTAGAACTGCGCCTTGCCCTTGCAGTAGGTTTCGGCGACGGTGTAATCGTCATTCAGAACAGTGATGTCGGCGTCATAGCCGGCCACCAGCTTGCCCAGGTGGTCGTCCAGACCGAGCAGGGTCGCCGGATTGATCGTGCAGGAATTCAGCGCGGCGTCAAACGGAACCTGCGCTCTTTCGACGAGGTTGCGCAGACCTTCATTGGTCTTCATCGTGCTGCCGGCCAGGCCTTTGGTGGAGGTCAGGTGGGCGCTGCCGTCCGGATAGATCTCGATTTCATTGCCGCCGAACAGGAACTTGGTTCCGGCCGGGTAGCCTTTGCACATCAGAGCGTCGGAAATCATGATGCCGTGATCACGGCCCTTGGCGGTGAAGAAGATGTTCAGCGCTTCCGGCGTTGAATGGTTGCAGTCGCAGATGACTTCACTGTACAGATCATGCATTCTCAGCGCTGTGCCGACCAGGCCGTTGGCGCGGTGGTTGAACGGCGACATGCCGTTGTAGCAGTGGGTCATGGAAGTGGCGCCGTTGGCGACCGCCAGCATGGCCTGCTCGAAGGTTGCTCCGGAATGGCCCATGGAGACAACGACTCCGTGCTGGCTGCAGTAGCGGGTCAGCGCCAGATCCTTGTCATGCTCCGGGGCAAGGGTGATCAGCTTGATCAGACCCTCTGCGTCCTGCTGATACTGCTGGAATTCCTCAATCGTGCCCTGGACAATGCACTGCTCCGGCTGCGCGCCCTTGTATTTCATGTCCAGATACGGTCCTTCGAAGTGGATGCCCATGATATCGGCGCCCTCGCAGCCTTCCTTCTTGACCTTGGCAACATTTTTCACAGCCTTGGAAAGGACGTCATGCGTCTGCGTAATGGTGGTGCACAGCACGCCGGTCACGCCTTCATGGACGACGTTCTTCATCCAGTTGCGCAGCCCTTCCTCGTTGGCGTCATTGGTATCGAATCCGTAGGCGCCGTGGCAGTGGATATCCAGGAAACCCGGGGTGATGCGCTTGTCGCCGTAATCCTTGTCCACTTTCTCAAAGGTGTTGTACGGATAGACGGCCTGAATGGTTCTGCCTTGAATTTCGATCTGCGCCGGCACGAAATCGCCGTAGACCCAGACCCGTTTGCTTTGAATCAGCATAATCGTTGGTTCCTCCTTTATGGTCAGATTGCGGCCGCAGCCGCACAATCTCTGAATTCATTATAATCTTACTCGAATCCGATGCACGTTAGTTGCATTTTTGCGCACACAGTTTCCATCTTTCAACCGAAACGTTGAAATGACGGTGGGCCTGCGATACTCTATAAATGCAGAAACGTGGAAGGAGCGTATCAAACTATGGCAGCATTTGATTTCAGCGACAAGGATCTCGAACAGAAAAAGGCAACATTCACGGCAACGGAAATACACCAGCAGCCGTCAACCTGGAAGAAGACACTGGCGCAGGTGGAATCCATGAAAGAGGATATCCGCAGATTCATCGCCAAGGTCACATCCCAGCCGGATTACGATATTGTGCTGACCGGCGCCGGCACCAGTGAGTTCGTCGGCAACGCGCTGTTCTCCTATCTGAACCGCCTGACCAACTACAAGTGCAAGTCCTACGGCACGACCGATATCACCGCCACCCCTGAGAATTACATTTCTCCTGACAAGCCGACGCTGCTGATCAGCTACGGCCGTTCCGGAGATTCACCGGAGTCCATCGGCGCCGTTCAGTCCGCCGAGGCTGTCTCCAATAAGATCTATCATCTGTTCATCACCTGCAACAAGGACGGCGCCCTGAGCAGACGCGCCGCCAAAGAGGGCGACCGCTGCCTGGCCATCAACCTGACGCCGGAGACCCTGGACCAGAGCTTTGCGATGACCTCCAGTTTCTCCAACATGTATCTGGCGACGCTGCTGTGCTTCTCGCTGGACCACATGGAAGAGGCTGCAGCCAATGTCGCCGCCATTGTCGAGGCCGGCGCCCGTATGGTTGATCATGATTATTCCAAGATGAAAGCCATCGTCGAAGGCTTTGGCTTCAGCCGCATCGTCTATCTGGGCTCCAATGCGCTCAAGGGCGTCGCCCAGGAATCCGCGCTGAAGATGCTGGAACTGACCGCCGGCCGCGTCGTCACGATGTACGACACACCGATGGGATTCCGCCACGGACCGAAGTCCATCGTCAATGATGAGACCCTGACCGTCGTCTATCTGAGCGACTTTGCCTATACGCGCCGCTATGAACTCGATCTGATCAAGGAAATGGCCGGCCAGCGCAAGGGCAACAAGATCCTGGCCGTCTGCAATACGCCTTCCGCGGAAGCTGAAAAGCTGGCGGATTACTACTACTGCTTCAATGAACCGGCGAAGGACAGCATCTGGAACGGCCTGGATTTCATCCTGTGCGCGCAGCTGATCGCCATCTACAAGTCGCTGAGCCTCAATATCACGCCGGACAACCCGTGCCCGACCGGAGAGGTGAACCGCGTCGTCAAAGGTGTTACACTGTACCCATACAGCAGATCATAGAAGAGGAGACCAGGATATGATTGGAATCATCGTTACCGGCCATGGCAACTTCGCTACAGGCATCACCAGCTCCGTCAAACTGATTGCCGGCATGCCGGAAAACTACCAGGCAGTAGACTTTGTTCAGGAAGACAGCGTTGATGATTTGATCAAGCACCTCACGAATGCGATAGAAGCGCTCAAAGACTGCAAGGAAGGCATTCTCGTCTTCAGCGATCTGGTCGGCGGTTCACCGTTCAAGACATCCGTGGAGCTGGCGCAGAAGCTGAAGGACCAGTACCACATTGTCGTCCTTTCCGGAACCAATCTCGGCATGCTGATTGAAAGCAGCATGGCCCGGGGCTATATGGAAGATCTGGATGCACTGGCGGACATGGCTGTGAATACCGGCAAAGACCAGGCCATGAAGTATGTCTATACCGAGCGCAAGCAGGAAGAGACCGCCGGCGACGGCATCTGATTCCAAACTCATTCAAAAGCATACAAAATCAGGATCCCCGCGGGGATCCTGATTTTTATACTCTGGAGAATGGATCAGAAGGCGTCGCTGTCCTGGTCGTAGATCTTCTTGGAGAACTCCGAAGGCGTGATGCCGTAGCGCTGGGTGAACTTGCGGGAGAAGTAGTGGATGGAATTGAACCCCAGCATGCTGGAGATTTCGGAGATCGTGTGTTCGCTCTTGCGGATCAGCACCCGCGAGCGGGTCAGCTTGGCTTCGTTGATGTACTGCTTCGGGGCGATCTGCATGTTGTCCTTGAACAGGTTCTGCAGACTGCTGCGGGAGATGGAGAACTCCTGGCAGATCTGCTCGATCGGCAGGGGCTCGTACAGATGCTGGTTGATGTAGGTGACAATCTCCTCCAGCAGCTTGTCTTCAAAGTGCTGGTTGATCGGCGTTGTCGGCCGGGCCTGGCTGGCCTTGGCATCCATCTGCAGCAGCGTGATCAGGAAGGACTGCAGGGTGGTGACCATCGCGTCGTAGCGGTAGGGGATGTTCTGGTCGCTGCCCTTGACGAAGTCATCGATCAGCGACAGCAGCGGCCGCGAGCAGGGGAAGACGCGGTTGAGCAGGATGGAGTTGTCCACGCCCTTGGCATCGAAGATGACGGTCAGATAGCTGCAGGATTCATCCGAGGTGATGCGCTGGTCATGGAACTGGTTCGGTCCGTAGACCATGCAGCAGTTGCTGGCGACCTCATAGGTCTTGCTGTCGACCTTGGTCTCCAGGGAGCCGTGGTCGACGTAGGTCAGTTCATAGTATTCATGGGTCTCGCCCGGGAACACATACTTGGGGCTCTTGACGACATAGTAGTAGGCGATGATCTCGTGGACGGTTACGCTGGAGACGATGCGCTTGAACGGATAGGGGTTCTCCAGCTTGTAGGTGCCCAGCTTCACGCCCGGCACCGTGTACAGGTTATAGATGATCTCGCCTGTCATCGGCACGATGGCGAAGTAATTGTTCTTGTTGACGCGGAAGTTGCGGTGTACGGCAAACGTCTGAATGGCGTCGTAATCCGGATCGTTGACGATTCTGAGCAGGGCCATGCCCTGGATCAGCTCAATGTAGACATTGTCGCTGTAGCGTGTCAAAGAATCCACGTAGTCACTGGTCACCGTATACTGCTCACGGTGCAGGCTCATATTGTCCTTGAAGGAATCCGTAATTTTTCCGAACCTCAGAAAGTTCGAACTGGTTGTCTTATTGTACATTTTCAACTCCCCACTGTTGATAATTATAACTTTTCTCTCGAAAAATAACATACGTTTCACATAAATAACACAATTTAAGATATCAATCACACAGTTATAACAAAAAATACAACTCGTGTACGAATTTTTGCAAAGAAATTTAGGCAATATTGCACTAGCATACTGTTAAAGGAAAGCGGTTTCTTTCCAGCTGAAGAAGCCGTTCCTGGATGAAGGGAAGGAGATACAACATGCCAATCGTTCTGACAAGAATCGACAACCGTCTGATTCATGGTCAGGTCGCAACCCAGTGGTGCGGTTCCATCAATGCGAACCTCATTCTGGTGGCGAATGACGACGTAGCGGGCAACACATTCCGTCAGGGTCTGATGGATATGGCCGCACCGAGTTATGCCCAGACCAGGTATTGGACCTTGGACAAGACAATCAGCACGATCCACAAAGCTTCACCGTCGCAGATGATCTTCGTTATATGCGAGAATCCGGAGGATGTACTCAAGCTCGTTGAGGGCGGAGTCCCCATCAAGAAAGTCAACATCGGAAACATGCATATGAAGGAAGGCAAGCGGCAGGTCGCTACGACAGTAGCGGTCAACGACGAAGATGTGGCAGCGTTCAAAAAGCTACGTGAACTCGGGGTTGAGCTGGAAATCCGCAAAGTTCCGCAGGAACATGCCGAAGACGTCGAAAAACTCTTCAGGTAGTACCGAAGATACGAGTTGCAGCAAACAAAAAAGGGAAGGATAAGAAAACATGAATGGTTTACAGTACATCCTGGTAGCAATCGTAACCTTCATCGCTGCAATCGACCAGTTCAACTTCCTCGAGTCTCTGTACCAGCCGATCGTTATGGGACCGGTTGTCGGTGCAATTCTCGGTGATGTGAAGACGGGCCTGGTTGTCGGTGGAACGTACCAGCTGATGACAATCGGCAACATGCCGGTTGGCGGAGCTCAGCCCCCCAACGCAGTCATCGGCGGCATCATGGCAACATTCTTCGCAGTCTCTCTGAAGCTTGATGTCACGGCTTCTGTAGGACTGGCAGTTCCGTTCTCTCTGTTTGGACAGTATGCAGTCGTCCTGACATTCACCCTCATGTCCCCGCTGATGGACAAAGCCGACGGCTATGCAGCCAAGGCTGACGTCAAGGGAATTGAGAGAATCCAGTACTTCGCTATGGGCCTCCTGGGACTCCTGTTCGCGGTCATCGCCGTTGCAGGATGCGCAGGCGGAGAAGCTCTCGGCACCACGCTGCAGAGCATGTCCGGCAACTGGTTCATGGGCGGCCTGAGCGCCGCCGGCGGAATGATGCGTTATGTCGGCTTCGCAGTCCTGATGAAGATCATGCTTGCGAACGACATGTGGGGCATCTATCTGGCTGGCTTCGCGATGGCAGCATTGCTTGCCGCTTGCAGCCTGAGCGGACCGGCACTGGTTCTGGTCGCTTTCGTTGGTATCGCAATCGCTATCTACGACTACAATATGAACGTTAAGATCAAGAACGTCGCTGGCAGCGGAAATGGAGGAGCATCCGATGGCATCTAATGAGATTACGACTTATAAGGATCTGACACCTGCTCAGCCGCTTGACAAAGCAACGCTGGACAAGATGGTCTGGAGATCCCTGTTCCTTCAGGGCTCATTCAACTATGAGAGAATGCAGGCTTGTGGCTGGCTGTACGGCATCCTGCCTGGTCTGGAGAAGATCCACACCAATAAGGACGACCTCGCTGCTTCCATGGGTCATAACCTTGAATTCTTCAATACCCATCCGTTCCTCGTAACGTTCGTTATGGGTATCGTTCTGTCGCTGGAGCAGCAGAAGGCTGACATCCCGACAATCCGCGCCGTGCGTGTCGCAGCAATGGGCCCGCTGGGTGGAATCGGCGACGCAATCTTCTGGTTCACTCTGGTTCCGATCACTGCAGGCATTACCTCGAACATGGCGATCAACGGCAACGTTGTTGCTCCGTTCCTGTTCCTGATCATCTTCAACGTCGTACAGTTCATCGTCCGTTACAGACTGATGTACTGGTCTTACGATCTTGGCACCAAGGCCATTGCTACTCTGACCAAGAATGCCAAGGAATTCACCCATGCAGCTAGCATGCTCGGTGTCTTCGTTGTCGGTGCTCTGACCTGCAACTACGGCGCGACTTCCACGATGATCAACATCGCCAACGGCGATTCCCCGATTGATGTTCAGAAGATCCTGGACGGCATTCTGCCGATGCTGATTCCTCTGGCATTCACGCTGATGATCTACAACCTCATCAAGAAGCACAACTGGTCTCCGATGAAGTGTATCTTCCTGCTTCTCATCATCGGTCTGGTCGGCGCTATCTTCGGTATCTGGAGTGGTTCGTACACACCGCTTGTTCAGTGGTACACCGCTGCAGCTGCAGCCTAAGCAATAGTTGTAAAATCCCTTACCTTCATAAAGAAAGAGCGCCTGCGGATAACCGCAGGCGCTTTTTTTCGGAATTGACTGAACAACAGGTCTGGTCAGGAAGAACTATTCACTCAGGAAGATCAGAACAGGAAGCCGGAGACGATGCCGAGAGCGGCGGAGATCAGGATGATGAGGATCGGGTGGACGTTCTTCCTGGAAAGGAACAGCATCAGCGCGAAGATGAAGGCGGAAACCAGAAACGCAGAGGTTGTCAGGACCGAGGCGGAGAAACCGTCCGGGAAGAAGACGGCGGATGCCGTGGATACCACGGCGGCGCCGATCAGGCCGACGACTGCCGGCTTGAGGCCGCTCATGCAGCCTTTTACAATGCGGCTGCTGCGGAACTTCTCATAGCCTTTGACGACCAGAAGAATGATGATGAAGGAGGGCAGGATTACACCCAGGGTAGCGCATACGGCGCCCAGGAAGCCGCCGGTTTCGGCGCCGACATACGTGGAAACGTTGACAGCGAACGGGCCGGGCGTGCTTTCCGAAACGGCGATGAAGTTGATCAGTTCCTCAATGGTCATCCAGCCGTGCGCGGCGACCTCCGCTTCAATCAGCGGCAGCATCGCATAGCCGCCGCCGAAGGTGAAGGCGCCGATCTTCAGAAAGGTCAGAAACAGATCCAGCAGGATCATGCCTGATTCCTCCTCTCCGCATTCCAGGAGGCGGCCAGCCCGATCAGGGCGCAGGCGATGATGACATAGACGGCGTTGATGTTCAGAAAGGCGACCGCCAGGAAGGACAGAAAGATCAGCACATAGGCGACCAGGCTCTTGGGACACTGGTCATACATCGAGAACATGGCTTTCAGGATCAGCGCCAGTACGCCGGCGCGGATGCCCTGGAAGGCATAGTTGACGATTTTGATGCTCTCAAACTGCCGCAGTACGCCGGAGATCAGCAGGATGATCAGGAAGGAGGGCAGGGTGACGCCCAGCGTCGCAAAGAACGCTCCTGAGAAGCCGCCGACCTTGTAGCCCACGAATGTGGCGCTGTTGATGGCAATCGGCCCCGGCGTGGATTCGGCGATCGCCACGATATCCAGAATGTCGCTGTCCGAGATCCATTTTTTCTTTTCGGCGATCTCCCTCTGGATGAGCGGGATCATTGCATAGCCTCCGCCGAACGTGAAGGCTCCTATTTTCAGGAAGGTCGCAAACAGCTCCCAGTTCCTGTTCTTTTCGTTCAAACCCATTCCTTCTTTCCCCAGATACACCGCCCATTATAGCGGTAAATACGGCAAAGGGTAATAAAAAAGGAAGCGCTGCATTTTCACAGAGCTTCCTTAGAAACAAATTCAGAATTTCAGCTTTTCCTGACGGGATGCGTACAGATACTCATCCACGGTGTTGATGACGCGGTCCCGGATCAGCGCTTCCGGATCGTTCGGGATGATGCCTTCCCGGACCCTGGTGTACTGGATCGGCATGAACTGGCTGAGCAGATTCAGCGGTACGCCGTTTCTGAAATTCGCGATCAGGACATCCTTGGCTTTCTGGACTTCCGGCAGCGGCATGTAGTAGCGGCAGCGGTCGGAGAAGGAGAACTTGCGCTTCAGGGCGATCTCTTCCGGCGTGCCGTGGTAATGATGGGAGAAGTACTTCGGATCGGCGAGCATGGCGGCGTCCAGAACCTCCATGAAATGGCTCTGTCTGTCTTCCTGGAAACGGAAGGCTTCCTTTTCCGCATAGGCCAGGGCAAACAGCGCCTCCCGCATCGCAAAGGTCAGGCCCGGCCCGACTTTGAGAATGCCGACGCCGTCTTCGACGAGTTCGCGCAGCTTGATCTTGGTCTGATAGTCGGTGGAATGCCCTTCAAACACCAGATTCGGATATTCCTTGATGGAGGCCATCAGGTCCCTGGCTTTGGCACGGTCGTATTCGGTGCATCCGGCGTCCTTTTCCTCAACGCCCGGCTGCACGACGACGCCGATGACCTGGTCCCAGGCCTCCGCGAGGCCGCGGCTGCGGAAGGCTTCTTCAAACGCCTTGACCGTCGCCTTGAAATCCGCGACTTTTGTGACCTGGACGCCGGTATCCGCCGCTTCCTGGCTGCCGCCCGGAATCGGCACTTCGCTGCCGACGATGTAAACCGGATGCAGGGCATCCGGATGGGTCTTGAGCAGCTGCCGGTAGGTGTCTTCCGCAACTTGCGCCAGACGGGCGCCGCGGCGGGAGATCACCGCATCGCTGAGCCGGACATCAGGATCATCACTGGCCACTTTCATGCTGGTGTCGATATGAATCTTGGTGAACCCGGCCGCCACATACTGGCGGATCAGCTCTTCCGACTCCGCCATGGCTTTTTCTTCTTCGTATTTGGCAAAAGTGAGAGGGCCGAGGTGATCGCCGCCGAGAATGATGCGGTTCATCGGCAGGCCGGTTTTTTCGGCAAGTCTGCGGACAAAGACCATGAAATCCGCCGGTTTCATGCCGGTGTATCCGCCGTACTGGTCCACCTGGTTAGCGGTCGCCTCAATCAGTACGATCGAGCCGGTTTCCCGGGCGCGCTGCATGCAGGCTTCCAGAACGTATTCATTGGCGGTGCAGGCCGAATAAATACCGACGGCTTCGCCCTGTTTCTGCAGCAGAACAATGTTTTTCAAAGGATGCTGTGACATGGTATCAATCCTCCTGATTTCATTCTAGCATCAATGCGATTTGCAATTGTCCATACTATTTGCATTTTCCCGCATGGGAACCGCTCCGGCAGGCGAATAGTCCGTCTGGAGGATGAAAAATGGATCTGGTACGGGAACTGCCCGCGAGCGAAAGGCCGCGGGAAAAGGCGGAACACTGCGGCGTCGCCTGTCTTTCCAATCAGGAGCTGCTGGCGGTTCTGATCCGCACCGGCAGCAGCGGCACCTCTGCGCTGGCCATTGCCCGCCAGCTGCTGCAGGCGGCGGGCGGCATCGGCGGTCTGAACCGCATGGACATGACGGAGCTGTGCCGCATCCGCGGCGTCAAGAAGGTGAAGGCGCTGGAACTGCAGGCCTGCTTTGAACTGGCCCGCCGGATGAGCTACGAAGAAACCCGGAACAAGGATGTGATCAGCGATCCGGACAGCCTGTTCCGCTGGCTGCAGCGGGAGATCGGCGGCCGGCTGCAGGAACATTTCCTGGCGGTCTACCTGGATACGCAGAACTGCATCATCACGTACCGGACTCTGTTCATCGGTACGCTGAATGCAGCGCTGGTCTCGCCGCGCGAGGTCTTCCGGGAGGCACTGCTGCTGTCCAGCGCCGCCATCCTGCTGGTGCACAACCATCCCAGCGGTGATCTGACGCCCAGCACAGAAGATCTGCGTCTGACCCGGCGCATGATGGAAATCGGACGGCTGATGGAAATCCGCGTCCTGGACCATCTGATCGTTTCCGCCTCCGGCTGCGCAAGCCTGTACCGAGCCGGCCTGATGGCCGAAGATGCGGTAGCGGAGGAGGCCTGAAAATGCTAAAATAAACGTGCAGCGAAGGCCTTTATGAAATGGTATGAGAAACTGAACAGCAGACTCGAAAACGATATCTCCATGAACACCCTGATCAAGGTGATCATGATCTTTCTCGTGGTCCTTCTTTTCAAGGAGACGGATACCGTATGGAAGGGCATCTTCGACAAGCTCAATACCATCCTGCAGCCGTTCCTGCTGGGCTTCATCATCGCCTATGTGATCCGGCCGATGATTTCCGGCGGCGAACGCCATCGGATCTCGCGGAAGATCATGATTCCGCTGGTCTACATTGTCATTCTGCTGCTGATCTTCTGGCTGATCTTCACGCTGGTGCCGCTGGTGTATTCGCGGCTCAGCAATTTCATCAACTCGATCATTTCCGGCGTCAACTGGCTGTACGCCACCTATGCCAACGCCGCTGTCAACGGCGTGCCGGACTGGCTGCAGTCCTTCGTCAAAGAGGCGGTAACCGCGCTGAATGATTCCAAGACCTGGATTCCGAACGTGTCCAAGAGCGTACCGGCTTTCTTCACGTCGGTTCTGACCAATGTCACCGTCAGCATCATCACGGTGGTCATCTCCATTTACATGAGCTACGACTGGGAAACGATCCGCGACGGCATCTACCGTTTCGGCAACCGCTTCTCCAAGGATTCATCGCGCTATATGCATGCAGTCAATGATGAGATCGGCACCTACATCAAATCCCTGATCATCCTGATGGTGATCAAGTTCGGCGAATATGCCCTGATCTATTCCGCTCTCGGCCATCCCGACTGGCTGGTTATGGCGCTGCTGACGTCGCTGGGCCTTTTGATCCCGTATTTCGGCGGCACGATCGCCAACCTGGTCGGCATCCTGACCGCGCTGACGATGCCGACTTCAAAGATTATTCTGCTGGTCATCGTGCTGGTGATCATGGCCAATGTGGATTCCTATGTGATTGACCCGATGGTGCATTCCCACAACACCAAGATCACGCCGCTCTGGGCGCTGTTCTCGGTCTTTGTCGGCGGCACGATCTGGGGTCCGATCGGCATCATGATTTCCATTCCGGTCTATCTGTCCATCCGCGTCGTTCTGCAGCTCAAAAAGAAGTCTGCACCGAAAGGCAATGCGTCCGTTCCGGCCGGACAATAGGCTTGTGCTATAATCTACCGGACGGAAGAAGGTACGAAATGAAGAAATTCTTCAAGACACTGCTGACGGGAGTTCTTGCATGCTGCATGCTTTCCTCATGCGCGGTTGCGAAGACGCAGATCGCCTATACGGTCTATCCGGTCGGCTATCTGGTCAGCCGCATCGCCGGCGACACGGTCAAGGCGGTCTCCATTCAGGACAGCACGATCGTACAGCGCGCGAACATCACGGAAGACTATGAGAACATTCTGAAGAATTCGGCGGTGTTCCTGCATATCGGCAAGCTGGAACCGTACCTGACCATCTATTCCGGCCAGATTGAAAAGGACATTTCCGCGCAGCTGGATCTTTCCAGCCTGAATGCGGTCTATGACTTCAAGCGCTATACCGCGGTCATGGTGGACGGGGCGCTGACGTATGTGGAAGCGCCATATTACAAAGGCACGCAGTTTGACACCATTGATACGGATGAAAAGGATCTGTTCCTCTGGAATGATCCGATTTCCATGCTCAGCATGGCGAAGAACATCCGCGACTGGCTGGAGACGACGTTCCCGGACCAGAAGCAGACCTATGAAGAGAACTTCACCAAACTGGAGACGGATCTCGTCGACCTGGATGCGCAGTACCAGGCGCTGGCCACCAGCAATCAGAACAACAACAAGGTCATTAAATTCGTGACCATGACCGCCAGTTTCGGCAACTGGCAGAAGACCTACGGCTTCCAGGTGTATCCGGTGATTCTGTCCAAGTACGGAGCGCTGCCGAATGCCGAGCAGCTGCAGATCATCAAGGACCGCATCAAGGCGGATGACGTGAAGTACATCGTGTATGAGCCGAACATGACGGATGACATGATCGCTCTGTTTGACGAGCTCAAGGATGAACTGGGGCTGACCCGCGTCGAGCTCAGCAACCTTTCCAGCCTGACCGATCAGCAGGAAAGCGACGGCAAGGATTATCTTTCCATCATGTATGAGAATCTCAGCGTGCTGCAGACCATGGTGCAGGATGCCGGCCAGGAGAATGCATCCGGCACCGGCGATACCACTGAAGCTGAAGCGTCCGCATCGCCGGAAGCCAGTGCTTCCGCCACGCCGATGGCGACGGAATCCGCCGCGGCCAGAGCGGTTTCTCCGGATCAGAACACGGCATCAGCTTCTCCGGAAGCCACGAAATAAGAAGGAAGCGCGAAGTCTTCCGGGCCGGTCATGGGGACCGGCTTTTTTATGGTAAAATAGGGAGGAAACGGAGGCGCCTGATCATGAAGAAACTGCTTCTGGTAGACGGAAATTCCATGCTGTTCCGGGCTTATTACGCTACGGCCTACGGCCATCCCATGACGAGCTCGAAAGGCATTCCGACCAATGCGGTCTACGGCTTTGCGATGATGATTCAGAAAGCGATTGATCTGATCCAGCCGGACTGCATGCTGGTCGCTTTTGATGCCGGCAAGCATACGTTCCGGCATGATATCTACCCGGAGTACAAGGGCGGCAGAAAGCCGGTTCCCGATGATCTGGTGCCGCAGTTCGGCATGGCGCGGGATTATCTGGACGGCTACCATATCCGCTGGCTGGAAATGGCGGACATTGAAGCCGACGATCTGATCGGCACAATGGCGGCCAAGTCGCCGGAATACGCCACCAGCATCCTGACCAGCGACCATGATCTGCTGCAGCTGATTGACAGCACCACGCATGTCCTGCTCATGAAGAAGGGCATCACCGACATGGAGATCATGGACGAACAGAAACTGGCGGACACCATGGGCATCGTGCCGGACCAGATCCGCGATCTGAAGGGTCTGATGGGCGACAGTTCCGACAATATTCCGGGCATCCCGGGCGTCGGCGAGAAGACGGCGCTGAAGCTGCTGTCGGAATACCACCAGGTCGAGAATCTTCTGGACCACGCCCAGGAACTGAAGGGCGCGCTCAAGCAGAAGGTGGAAGCCGGACATGACAGCGCGCTGCTGTCCAAGCAGCTGGCGACAATTAAAAAGGATGTACCTCTCGACATCGACGCGGCATCCTGTGAATTTTCTCCGGACTACAGCACCCTGATCTCCTTTCTGAAGAGCGTGGACATGAACAGTCTGGTCAAACGCTATGAGGAACTCGCGGCGGCGGCAGTGAAACCGGAAACGGAAGCACCGGCGGAGAACGCGGCGGCACAGCCGGCCGGCGACCGGCGGGCAGAGCGCTGCCCGGCAGAATTTCTGCAGGAGCCCTGCGCAGTCTATCTGGACAGTGATGAAGGCATGTTCCTGCAGGCCCGCATCCAAGGCATTGCGCTCTGTACCGGAGAGGATGCCGTTTATCTGGACTGGGAGGATGCCTGCCGCGATGAAGGACTGCAGAAGTTTCTGGCGGCCGAAGGCACGAAAATCGGTTTTGACGTCAAACGTGATCTGCATCTTTTGAACGGCAGCGGCATGGCCATCCGCTTCAGCGACGACGCCATGATTCTGGCGGCGCTGGCGGACAGCACACTGACGGATACGGACAAGATCATGGAGCATTTCGGCCTGGCGGATACCATCACCCGTGAACAGGTCTACGGCAAGCCGCAGAAACCGGTTCTGGTGGATCCGGATCTGCAGACCCGTTTCGGCTGCATGCGGGCGCGCAATCTGCTGAAGCTGTACAGCCAGACGCTGCCGATGATCCAGGAATACGGCATGCTGGATCTGTACCGCAATGTGGAGCTGCCGCTCAGCGGCATTCTCTGCGGCATGGAAGCGGAGGGGATCCGCACGGATATCCGCATTCTCGACCGGATTTCTGAAGAGACCATGGCGAAAATCCAGGCGGAGCAGAGCGCCATCTATGAGGAAGCGGGCGGCGAATTCAACATCAATTCACCGAAGCAGCTGGCGGAGATCCTGTTTGACAAGCTGCAGCTGCCGGGCGGCAAGAAGCGCAGCACATCAGCGGATGTGCTGGCCAAGCTTGCCGGCTTTCATCCGATCATTGATCATCTGCTGGCCTACCGCAAGCTCAGCAAGCTGTACGGGACCTATTCCGAAGGACTGAAGAAGTTCATCTGCCCGGACGGCCGCATTCATACTGTCTACAACCAGTGCGCAACGCAGACCGGACGGCTGTCCAGCAGCGATCCGAATCTGCAGAACATCTCCGTGCGCGACGAGCAGGGCAAGGAGATCCGCAAAGCCTTTCTGCCGTCGCCGGGCTGCGTTCTGATCTCCAGCGACTACTCGCAGATTGAACTGCGGATGCTGGCGCACATGGCGGATGAGACCAATCTGATCGCCGCCTTCAACTCCAACATCGACATCCACACCAAAACCGCCATGGACATCTTTGAGGTGAGCCGCGAGGATGTGACGCCGCTGATGCGGCGCCAGGCGAAGATGGTGAATTTCGGCATCGTCTACGGAATTTCCGATTTCGGCCTGGCCGAGCGGCTGGGCATCGGCCGCAAGGAGGCGGGAGACTTCATCGACACGTATTACCGCAAATACCCGAAGATCCGCACTTATATGGAGGGCATCGTCGCTTCCTGCGAAGAGAAGGGATATGTCAGCACGCTGCTCGGAAGAAGGCGTGACATTCCGGAGATTCATGACAAGAACCGCATGGTCCGGGAATTCGGCAAGCGGGCGGCGATGAATGCGCCGATCCAGGGATCGGCGGCGGACCTGATCAAGCTGGCAATGATCCGCATCGACAGGGCCATGCAGACGCAGAAGGTGAAGTCGAAGATGATTCTGCAGGTTCATGATGAACTGATCTTTGATGTGCCCCAGGCGGAAATTGAAACCATGAAACGGCTGATTCAGGACGGCATGGAAAACGCCATGCAGCTGAAAGTGCCGCTGAAAGCGGAGACAGCCGTCGGCAACGACTGGTACGAGGCCAAGTAAATGCCCGAACTGCCGGAAGTAGAAACCGTTGTCCGCACCCTCGAGCATCAGATCAAGGGGGAAGAGATCCGCTCGGTGCAGGTGCGCTATCCGAAGATGATCGAAGACTGCACCGTCCGCGCTTTCCAGCAGCGCCTGGCCGGACAGCATTTCCGCGTCTTCAAGCGCCGCGGCAAGTATCTGCTGTTCTATCTGGACGATCTGATTCTTTGCGTGCATCTGCGCATGGAGGGAAAGTTCTATCTGCAGGATCCGCAGGAGCCTCTGGACCGCCATATGCATGTGCTTTTCAACTTGGGCAGCGGCCGGCAGCTGCGCTACCGCGACACCCGGAAGTTCGGCCGCATGTCTCTGCTGGACTGCCATACGGACTTCACGCATTTCCACGACATGGGGCCGGAGCCCTTTGATGAGGCGTTCAACGCGGACTACATTCACCGCTGGCGTCAGGGCCGCAGCGAACCGGTCAAGTCGCTGCTGCTGGACCAGCATTTCGTGGCCGGCATCGGCAACATCTATGCGGATGAGATCTTATTCGCCTGCGGTGTCCGGCCGGGCCGTTCCTGTGCGCGGCTGACGCGGCAGGAGGAAGCAAAGATTGTACAGGAGACAAGGCGGATTCTGACGGCGGCAATCAAGGCCGGCGGCACCACCATCCGCACCTACACTTCCAGTCTCGGCGTCAGCGGTTTGTTTCAGCTGGAGTGCATGGTGCACGAGCAGAAGAAATGCCGCCTCTGCGGCAGCGAGATCCACATGAAATTCATCGGCGGCCGTTCCAGCTATTACTGCCCGCACTGCCAGAAATAGGAGACCATGAAGAAAATCGCGCTCACAGGAACAATCGCCTCCGGGAAGACCCAGGCGGCCGCATGGCTCAGAGCCGGCGGCTGGCCGGTTTTTGATGCGGATCAGAGCGCCCGCGCCTGCCTGGCCAAAGACCATCCGGCCTATGCGCGGATTGTGCGGGCGTTTTCCGAAGATATCCTGGATGCGGACGGAACCATCGACCGCTCCAAGCTGGCTGCAGCCGTCTTCGGCAGGGAAGCCGAGCGCCGCAAGCTGAATGCCATCGTGCATCCTTATGTAAAGGCGGAACTGCGCAGCTTCCTGGCTTCCTGTCAGTCCCGGCTGGCGTTTGCGGAGGTGCCGCTGCTGTTTGAAGCCGGCTGGGAAAAGGAATTCGATGAGATCGCCGTCATTGTCTGCAGTGAGAAAAATGCAGTCCGCCGCTGCATGCGCGACCGGGGCTACACCCGGACGCAGGCGCTGGCCCGGATTCAGGCCCAGATGCCGGCCGCAGAGCAGATTGTGCGGGCCACCAAAGTATTCTATAATGACACAGATATCCGCAGCCTGTATGACCAGCTTGCGGACTGGATCCAGGAACTGGAAAAGGATTGAACAATGGAACTGAAAGCCAAGGATGTCTACCGCGTTGACTGCGCCGATTGCCTCAGCATGGATCTGCTGACATCTTTGGTGTCGCTTTACCAGCCGCTGATCTCGCGGGATGCGGTCTGCCTGTATCTGACTCTGCTGTGCGAAGGCCAGAACCAGAAGAGCGCGGAGACGCACCAGCGCCTCGGACTCATTCTGAACCTGTCCATGGATGACATCGAGCGGGCCCGCGTGCATCTGGAGGAGTTCCTGCTGCTGCGCTGCTATGTCAAGGAAGACGGCCCCCGCAGCAGCTATCTCTATGTGCTCAATCCGCCGCTGTCGGTGAAGAGCTTTCTGTCCAGCACGCAGCTGACGGATTTTCTGAACCGGACGCTTGGAGAAAAAGCGGCGGCGCAGACCGGCGCAAGACTCCAGACCGGGCGCCTGTCCAGCGAGGGGTACCACGAGATCACCCGCCAGGTTTCCTATCATACCGGCAAAGGCCGCGCCTTCAATACGGAAGTGGTCTACAGCCATATTGAACCGCGCTACGATTTTGCAGCGGATGACACGGCGATCAATTTTGACTATGAGACATTCATTGCGACGACCACGGCGCTGGTCTTTCCGGCTGAGCTGCGGACGCAGGAGAACCTGAAGCTGATCGGCAAACTGGCAACCATCTACGGCCTGTCCCCGGAGCGCATGCGCATCCTGGTCAGCCGCTGCGTCAACATCGCGGCGATGACCTTCGATGCCGACCGCCTGAAGGCTCTGGCCGCAGCGGAGAAACACCCGGATGTGACCCAGGCCAAGGATGTCTACAGCCTGCCGCCGGTATCCTTCCTGCAGGCGCGCCAGAACGGCGCTGCCGTATCACTCAGCGACAAGAAGCTGTTGGAGCGGCTGTCGATGGATATGCACTTCCCGCCGGAAGTCATCAATGTCATGATCGAGTATATTCTGCGGGTGAGCCAGAACCGGCTGATCCCGATGTTCGTGGACATGGTCGCCGGCGAATGGTCCCGCGACGGCGTCCGCACCAAGGAAGACGCGATTGCGGAAGCAAAGAAGAAAATCGCCCAGGCGCCCCGCCATCAGGATGAAATGCCGGCTTATTATGAGACGCTGAAAACGGACAAGACGGCGAAGCGGGCGGCAACCCAGAGCGAGCAGCAGGAAGTACAGGCAATGCTGAAAGGAATGGGCGGCAATGGAAAAGGCTGAGTTTCACGGCGGTACGCCGACAGCGAAACAGGAACAGGAAATGCGCGAGCGGCTGGCTCGTCTTTCAGCGGATCCGCGGATTCTGCACCTGCTGCAGGAACAGGCGATTCCCGCCGCAGAACTGAGGCAGTATCCGACCCAGTTCGACCGCTGGCTTCTTGATCAGCGGCGCTGCGAAGGCTGCCGCGGACTGGACCAGTGCAAGCAGAAACAGAGGGGCATGGTGCCGGATCTGTTTTATGACGGCATCCTGCAGCCGGTGCTTCATCCCTGTGCGTATCTGACGCAGCAGGAACAGCGCACGGCCCATCTGGCCGGCTATCTGGTCAACGATATGGATCCGCGGCTGGCTACCGTCAGCTTTGATGCGATTGACGTTTCGCACGAAGATGCGGACTATCTGCAGGTGCTGAAGGCGGCGCTGAATGCGGTCCAGAAGGAAGAAGGGCTCTATCTGTACGGCAACATGGGGACCGGCAAGACCTATCTTGCCGTGTGCGCATCGAATTATTATGCCAAGTCCGGCCGCAGGACCGCGTTTGTGCACTGGCCGACGGCGGTGCGGCGGATGCGGGATGCGCTGGAAGACGGCG